>Ga0209011_1000640_pt1 | contig 12927 bp, 9 predicted proteins | sample BlaSpr_A8_OM1_M3_FD_187986 | JGI IMG/M metagenome (GOLD analysis project Ga0209011, IMG submission 187986) | Forest soil microbial communities from Thunder Bay, Ontario, Canada - Black Spruce, Ontario site 2_A8_OM1_M3 (SPAdes) (version 2) | ecosystem: Environmental > Terrestrial > Soil > Boreal... | reverse complement strand
GCAAGGCCATGACCCACCACAAGCGGCAGGAGCAGCGGGGCTCGCCACTGGACGATTCAATCCCCCAGTAGTTCTGCCATCGGGTGCAACTGCTCCACATGCTGCGACACGACCTTAACGATGACGATGATGGGAATGCTGAGCAGCATTCCCCAAACGCCCCACAGCCAACCCCAGAATAACAGCGATATGAACACGGCCGCTGAATTCAGGTGGGCGATTCGTCCGGTCATCCAGGTGGTCACGAACGTCCCGACGAGCGTGGCGATCGCCAGCGAAGACCCGGCAACCAAGAGTGCGATCGGTAGGGAGTGGAACTGCATGAAAGCGGCCATACCTGTTGCGACGGCTGTTACACCGGGGCCCAGGTAGGGAACGATGTGCAGTACTCCTGCAGCCGCGGCCCAAGCTCCCGCGTTCTCGAGGCCGATCCATCGAAACGCGATCCAGGTGAGCAACGCGACCACCAGGCTTGTCGTCAGCAGCATGAGCATGTATTTCTGGATAGAGTGGTTGATGTCGTCGAGAATGCGTAGGGCAATTTTTCTTTTCGACAGCGACGGCCCAGTCAGACGTACCAGCTTCCGTTTGAATGTACCGCCACCGAGCAGGAGAAAGAAAACCAGGAAAACGACCATCGTCGCCTGGCCTATGACCCCGAGGGCGCCCATTGAATTCTTCCACAGGAAGTTGTCGAGCTTGAATGCGGGCTGGTCCACGATTACGTGAGTGGCCCGCTGATGCCGGGCTACGGGCTCAGGGGCTTCTTGAGTTGTCGCCCGCTCCACCTCGGCTGCTGCGTTTTGCATTGTCCGTAAATTCCCGATCTCGCCGATTCGCATGCGCGCAAGCCCAGTCGCGAATGTCGCCGCTGCTTCGGGTAACTGTGCGACGATGGTTTGCATCTGTCCGCGCAGCGAGTACGTGCCGAAAATGAGTGCACCGATAATGCTTGCCATCACGATGACGGTGCCGCCAACACGCGGGACCTTCAGCGGCTCAAGCCAATTGACGAGCGGATTCACCGTGTACGAAATCACGATGCCGAGCAACAGCGGTATTACAAAGCTCTGCGCCCACGACAAGGCGAAAACCGTCGCGAGTACTGCCAGAATCCCCAGCGCCAAGCCTCGTGCATTGACCTGCATCCGTACTGCGGGCAAGGTAACGAGCGAGGCGTCGACGGTAGAGTCGGGTTGCCCCACGGCACGTGCCGAGTCAGCCACGCCGGTGGAGGCCGAAACGGCGGCAGGCTTCACAGCGCGCAGACCCACAGCGACCTTAGCGGGCTCTTTTCTGCCCACTCGTAGGGTAGCCGCTCACTTTCAGCTTGTGGATTGTCTATTGACGTCGAGGCGATCACACTCTGCGCATCACCCAAAGAATGAGAACAACGAGCAGAATCGTTCCAAGAATGCCGCTACCGATATACATGTAATTCCCCTTGCATTAATCAGGCTCTATTGGACACCCGTAGGTCGGCGGCGTCGGGGCGCTACCGCACCTATCGCAGCACCGAAGGAATGGCAGGGCCTTTGACCCGGATGCGCGCCAGGCTCTCGAGGCTGGCGCTGTGGCGAAAGCTGCACGCACCCTCGCCCGCAGGCTGGCTGGCGGGCCGTTTCCCCCTTGCGGCCCGCGCGGGGACTTTCCGGCAGCAGCGCGACTACTTCCTGTATGTCCCAGCCACGGTGACGCGGCGCGACCGCGTGCCTCTCCTGGTGATGCTGCACGGTTGCAGTCAGGATGCACGCACTTTCGCGGAGGGTACGCGAATGAACGAGGTGGCGGAGCAGCACGGCTTTATCGCGTTGTATCCACAGCAGTCCCTCCGCGCCAATCCGCTGCGCTGCTGGAACTGGTTCGACCCGCGAACCAGAGACGGCGCGGGTGAGGCGGCCGCGATCGCGACGCTGGTGCGGGACGTCGCTCGCCGCTACCCCGTCGATCGCTCGCGAGTGTACGTGGCCGGAATCTCGGCCGGTGGCGCGATGACGGCCATCCTGGCATTCTGCTATGGCGGCATCTTCGCCGCGTGCGCCATCGTGGCCGGCGTGATGTACCGCGCGGCCGACTCGGCCCTCGGAGCCGCGCAGGCGATGCGCGCCGGCGCGCGGCTGTCGCCCGAGACCACTGCGGACGAAGCGACACGCAGGGTTTCCCGCAAATTTGGCTTCGTGCCGGCACTGGTGATGCACGGCAGTCGCGATACCGTGGTGCACCCGCGCAACGCTGAGCAGATTGTCGGTCAGTTTCGCAAATTTGCCGAGCTGGTGAGCACGCCCCCCGAGCCGCTGGCGGGGCCCGTGGAACAGTGCATCACCGGCGAAGGGCGCAGCTATCGGCAGTGCGATTATGTGCGCAGCGACCAGGTGTTGCTGCGCTCGATATCGGTCGATGGGCTGGGACATGCGTGGAGCGGCGGAGACGAGCGCCACCGGTTCAACGATGCGGCGCAGCCTGATGCGAGCCGCCTCATCTGGGATTTTGTATCGAGGTTCCGCCGACCGGCGCCGCCACGCTGGCCGCTGATCCATTTCTGGTTCCGTTATCTGCGCCGCTATCTGCGCTGAGCCCGTTTGATGCGCATGATCCGGTCGAGGGAGCTTTTGCCGCCTGCCGGAGGTGTCCTACCCTCCGGGTCCGCTGCACTGATACGCAGCACCCCGCAGCCAGGCGGGGTTGATGTCCACACCCCATCCGGGTGCAGAAGGGATGGTTACACAGCCGTCTTTCACAGCGTAGGGATCGTGCGTGAACAGGCCGTCCTGCCACGGGTAGTAGTCCGAACCCTCTATGGAGAGCTCCAGATACTTTCCGGCGTTCGGGATGGCGCCCAGCAGGTGCATCGTGCAGAGCGTGACCAACGAGAGGTTGGCGCTGTGCGGCGTGCAGGGCATGCCTGCCGCAGCCGCCATATGCACGACTCTCAGTGTCCTCGATATCCCGCCCATATACATGACATCGGGTTGGACGATGTCGACTGCGCGCATGTCAATCATGCGTTCCCAGGTTGCAAGATCCCAGTCCTGTTCTCCGCCGGTGACGTCCAGATCGAGCGCATCGGTGACGAGCTTGGTTTCTTCGAGCTTCCAGTAGGGACAGGGTTCCTCGTAATGGCTGATGCCTTCCGCCTCGAGCAAGCGCCCGACTTCGACGGCTCGCCGCGGAGAAAAGCCGCTGTTCGCATCAACGAGTTTCGCCACATCGTCACCGAGCGCGCGCGCCACCTGCGGCACGATCGCCTCCGTCCGGCCGGGCCATTCATCGATGTCCCGGCCGCACTCCGCCCCGACGCGCCACTTGAAAGCGTCGAAGCCCTTCTCGTCGCGCAGTCGCACGAGCCGCTCGGCTTCCTGCTCGGGAGTAATGTCGCGCCGCATTGACGAGGCGTACGTTCGCAGGCATCGCGGCTGACCGCCGAGGAGTTCGACCACCGGCTTGCCTTCGAGCCTGCCGCGCAAGTCCCACAGCGCAGTATCGAGGCCGGCTAGGGCCCGGCAGCGGTAGCTGCCCGGGAACTTGTGCTCGTGCTCCTCGACGCGAGCGATGAGCGCGTCGATGTCGAACGCGTCGGCGCCGAGCGCCCAGGGCGCAACCTGGCGGTGGAAGATAGTTGCAGTGATGTCGGCATTGTATGTAGACGTCTGGCCCCAGCCGACGGCCCCCGTGTCCGTGGTCAAGCGCACGAAGCACACGAATTCGCTGGCAAACGTCTCGAGGCAGGCGATTTTCATCAGGCCGCTCCCACGCGCGGCGCCGGCGAGACTCGCGCGATTTCCAGTCCATGACCCTTCGGCCCGCTCTCGCGCTGCCACAGAAGCAGCACTGAAGTCAGGGCCGCAAGGCTCAGCAGACCGAAGAACCAGATCATTGTGGCGTAGCCCTCAGGGTTCGCCGGACCCGCACCGGCCTTGTCGGCCAGCCAGCCGGCGATGCGGTTGGAACCCCACAGACCCACGTTCTGCAGCAGCGTGATGACACCGAGTGCAGTTCCCAGGCGGCGCGGCTCGACTATGAGAGTTGTCGCCGGCCAGATGATCGCCGGCACCAGCGAGAAGCTCACGCCCATCAGCACGGTGGAGGCCCACGGGGTCAGATTCGTGAGGCTCAAGACGATGAAAGTGATCGGCAGCAGCAGCGTCCCGACGGTCAGCATCATGGCACGGCGTCCAAAGCGGTCCGCGAGGAGGCCGAACAGTGGTGTTGCGAACACCGCCGCCGCAAACACGCCGGAATTCACATTGCCTGCCTCCTGCAGCGTGAGGCCCTTGACGTGCTGCAGGTACTCGATCGCATACGTCTGACGGAACGGAAAGAAGACCGCCGCGTACAGGACGTGCAGGCCGAGGATGTACCAATACGACAGGTCGAATGTCCAGATCCCCCGCCAGTTGATCTGCCCGGATTCGACGGGGCGCGCGGACATTGGCGGGGCGTGCGCTGAATCAAGCAGGCGGAAGATGACGGCGGCAACGAGGCCGGCAGCGGTGATTGCCGCGGCCAGCCATAAGGGCGGCTGCCAGCCCGCGTCGTACAGAGATCGCGCCCAGGACGGTGAGGTGTCGAGCGAGAAGGATCCTACCCGGGCAAGACAGAGGAATATCGCCATTGCGAGCGCGATGCCGCTGCGCGCGAACCATCGCGCAATACCGGCGACGAGGGAGATGAATATCGCACCCTCGCTGACCCCGAACACCAGGCGGCCGGTCCACATGAGTTCATAAGGTGTCCCGATCGCCGTCAGTACGGCGCCCACGAAACCGATAACGGCGGCCCACAGGGTGACGCGCGCTGGACCGTAGCGATCGATGAGCAGTCCATTGAATACCGCCAGCAGAATGTTGGGCAGGCTGATGACGGCGGTGAGGTCGCCGATCTGAGACTGCGTGAAACCGCGCTGGCGGCCGAGCAGATCCGCGATCGGGCCGATCGCATCGGACTCGTAATAACTGCAAAAGATGGCGATGGCCGCCAGCCCCAGCACCCCCCAGCGCAGGGGCGACGTGGCGCGGTCATCGCCGGCACCCGTGCTGGCCGCAGTACCGCTCACCAGGCGGCCCGAGCCGCCAGCCAGGACGGCATCGCTCGAATGGGTCCCGTAATCCTTTTCATCCCCAGGGGTTTCGCAGCTCGCCAAACCGCCCAGTCATGTACGTGATTGGGTAATTCCCGAAGCGGGAGCTGGCTCGCTGGATAGGAAAAGAAGCGAACACTTTGCTCGTTCGAGTACTTTGGTCGGCACTGCGCCAAACGACAGTTCATTGCCAGCCCGCGGGCTTACCCCCATGATCAGCAGATCGTGCTGACCGGATTGTGCGGCTTGGAGAATTGCATTTGGCCTATCACTGTCGTTGCGAATCTCGCCCTTGACTGCAATTCCGTAGTGTTCGCCAATTTCCACGATCTCACGAATGATGGCGTCGGCGTTATTTTTGGGAGCCAGCGCGCGCCCGAGCCGCTGACGCCATCGAACCGCCAGCGGGGCCGGGCTCGCAAGGTGTAAAGCCGTAACAGAGCCGCGCGATGCTTGTGCCAGCGCCACGGCCAGCTCAGCTCCGTGACGCGACACGCGCGTGCCGGTCACTGGCACGAGAATATTTAGTGGCCCATCCTTCATGTCAGGGCGGAGCGAGCCGCGCGCCACCGCGATCGCAAACGCGCCCGCAAAACCCACAGCGCTGCGCGTGATCTGCACGTCCAGGGATGCGCCCTCGGCAGCGGGCTCCCGGCCAATCACAAGAAGGCCGTAACCCTTCTTCGCTTCCGCGACGATTGCCGCCCCGGAGTCTTGCTTGGTATCGGAGCGGGTCATGATGTTGGCCTTGTCTCCCTTGGTGGGGGCTGCTTCGTCGCCTGCCTGCACACCGGCCTTTAGCTCCGCGGTGGAACGTTTGACCTGACGCTCGCTGGCTTCGGGGGCGTCGGCCGGAGTGTCGTCCAGGTGCAGAACGGTTGTTGGAATACGCCGTACGCCAGCGAGCAGTCCTACGAGCCGCGTGGCAAATCGCCCGCTGGGAGATGCATCGACCGCGACCAGCAATCGTTCGATATGCGCGAGGAATCCCTGGGCCTCGAATTCTTCCCGTTCGAGGCGAGCCTTTTCCTCGGGACCCATGGGCAAGCGCTTTAATGCCCACCGCAACATCGGTGGCATCGCCATTGTCGTTACGACCGCCATGGCGACGATTGCAGTGAAAAGACGCTGGGTCAAAGCGCCCATGGACAAACCTATCGACGCCACAATCACCTCGGTAGAACCGCGCGCATTCATGCCACAACCCACGGCGAAGGATTCGGCGTAGCTCAAGCCACCGATGCGACCTCCGAGAAAGGCTCCAGAAAACTTGCCGATGCTGGCCAGAAGGATGAGGCCGCCGGTAAGCAGTAGCAGGTCCGGATGCGCAAGCGCGCGCATGTCCGTGCTCAAGCCCGCTAGCGCGAAAAACACGGGCATGAACAATGCAACGATTAGCCCACGCAACTGTGAATCGATGTGCTTGGTCAAAATGGGTGACTGACCGATGAGCACCCCGGCGATGAACGCTCCGAGCACCAGATGCACGCCGATCGCATCGGTCAGTAAAGCCAAAAGTCCGCAAATCACCAGAATCGTCGTAATGGTCGCCATCTCACTGGTGAGACTGTCGTTCGACCATCGGATGAGTTGGAAGACGAGTCGTCGGCCGATCGTGAAGCTTAAGATGAGAAAAAGGGCGGTACCCAGAACGCTGCGGCCCACTGTCGGAAAATCAACTTGTCCGTGCAAGCCCAAGCCAAAAATGACGGACATTATGATCCAGCCGATGGTGTCGTCGAGGATCGCCGCCGCGATGATAATCTGACCAACGGCGCGGCGGAGAAATCCCAGATCGCGGACCACCATTGCGACGATTTTCACCGAGGAGATCGACAGCGCTACACCGAGGAACAACGCCGTTATCACACGCTTTGCCGCACTCGGAAGTATCGAATCCGGCAACAGCATTCCAAGTGCGACGCCGCAGATGAAGGGTATTACGATGCCAGTGAGCGAGATGCTGATCACCGGGCGACGCACATCCCGGAACACGGATAGATCAGTCTCCATCCCCGTCATGAGCAATAGCAGGAGAATGCCCAGTTGCGCCACGGCATCCAGCATGGCTTTCTGTTCCGCGCTGCTCGGGAACAGGTTGTGGTACAGACCCGGTGCAATGATGCCCAGAACCGACGGTCCCACTACAATTCCCGCGATGATTTGCCCAATCACGGGCGGTTGTCCGATGCGCTGCATCGACTCGCCCGCGACGCGTCCCGCGATGAGCAGCACGACGATCTGGGCGATGTAGACTACGACCGAGGGGCCATGTTCCATGGGCAACTCTGCGAAGATTGCCGACGAGGTGGGAATCTATCACTGACTGTACCTGGGATCGCAATGGGATTGCGGCTACCCCTTCCTCCGTTCAACCCAGAACCCCCTGCTCGCGAAACCACCGCACGGCGTCCTCGAACGCCTGCGGGGGCGCGCGCCAGCGATAACCCAGCTCACGAACGGCCTTTTCGCTCGAGAAGAACATGCGCTTGCGCGCCATGAGCACGCCTTCCACTGTAATGCGAGTGGTACGGCCGGTGACTCTGGCGAAAGCCTCGGATGCGTAGGCGAGAGGCAGCACGACAGAGTGCGGTACACGAATGCGGGGCGGCCTCCGCCCGCTCAGTCGCGCGATCTCCCCGAGAATCTCGCGCAGTGTCATGTCTTCCCCGCCAAGAATGTAGCGCTCGCCGACCCGCCCGCGATCAAACGCGAGCAGGTGGCCCGCAGCGACGTCGTCTACATGCACGACGTTGAGCCCCGTATCGACGTATGCAGGCATCCGACCGCAAGCGGCGTCGAGGACGATCTGGCCCGTCGGCGTGGGCTTCACATCGCCGGGCCCGATCGGTGTCGACGGATTGACGATGATGACTGGAACTCCCGTCTGCGCCGAATCGCGTACCAGCTGTTCTGCCAGGTACTTCGACCGCTTGTAGTGGCCGATCATGTCCGCGAGCGCGGCCGGTGTTGACTCGTTGCCCGGCGAGCCGTCGGCGGGTAAGCCGATTGTGGCGACACTGCTCGTATAGACGACGCGTGCGACTCCCGCCCGGCGGGCGGCGCTGAGGATATTGCGCGTCCCTTCCACATTGGTTTGATAAAGCTGGGCCGGCTCGAGCGCCCCAAGCCGGTAGTCCGCGGCGACATGGAACAGCGCTTCGCAATCGGCAACGGCGCAATCGAGCGATGCGACATCCGTGAGGTCTCCCACGACGACTTCGGCCGCAAGCCGTTGCAGATTGCGGCGGTCGGAACCATGGCGGACCAGCACTCGGATCTGCCAGCCCGCTGCCGCGAGGGCTCGGGCGACTGCAGAGCCGACAAAGCCCGTTGCGCCTGTGACCAGTGCCCTCATGTTTGGCGAGCGTCTGAGGCAAGCGGCACGGCGTGCGGACCCGGCAAACCTGCGTGTGCGATGATATCGAAGGAGCGGCTGGCAGCTCGATACCCCCTCGCCAGCCGGATGAGCGGAGCAAGGTCACCGGGTGACCGCGCGAGTGCGCCGATCAGGCGCCAGATCCTCAGATACCCGCCCACGCCGGCGGTCATCACCGCCCGAGGCAACACATCGGCAGCGCTGTCCACGATCACACGCACAGCAATGAACGGCATGCCATGGCTCCTGGCAACCTCGGCAACCGCCAGACTCTCCATGTCCACCGCCGCGGCCCCGGTCCTGGAGAAGGCCATGGCCTTGTCAGCGACGGAGCCGATTGCTTGTGGGCTCGTCAGCAACTTGCCGCCAGCCACCGGCCGATGGACCGCAATCGTAGCGCCAACCCGCTCTCGCCAGTCGTGCGCCGTCGGCAAAGCCGTGCCATCGAGCGAGATCACCTCGCTTGGCAGGAATATGGTGCCGGATGTGAGTGCCGGATCGAGTCCCCCGGCCATGCCCCAACTGGCGAGGGAGGTTGCACCGGCTTCGATGAGCGCCCGGGCACCGAGCGCCGCAGCGGCGCAGCCGATCCCGCTGACTACCAGCAGCGTTCCGTCAGCGAGCGATGCAAGCGGCCCCCACCGCTGGGTCCTGCGGCCAAAATGGGCCGCCGGCTCGAGATGGGTCGTGGGGTCAAGAGGGGTTGCGGGGCCAAGATGGCGCACCTCGGCCGCGAGTGCGGCGACGATGCCGACTCCGTTCAATGGAGGTTTCCGTGCCTCAACCGACTGCGATAAGCCGCGAGTGCCCAAAGCGGAAAGTACCCGCAATAGCCGTGGTACCGCAGGTAGAAAACTCGCGGGAATCCGGGCGCGGTGAAACCAGGATCCGACCACAGCCCCTGCGCCTGCTGCGTGCGCAAGAGGTATTCGACGCCGCGGCGCACGACGTCGGACTGCGCCTCACCGGCTGCAATGAGCGCCAGCACCGCCCAGGCGCTCTGATGGGGCGTGCTGGCCGTTTCTCCGCTTGCGCGGCGCTGCGGCGCGTAGCTGTCGTTGCTCTCGCCCCAGCCGCCATCCGCATTTTGGCAGACGGTAAGCCAACCCACCGCGCGCCGCACTGCGGGGTCATCGGAGCTGACGCCCGCGTGCGCGAACGCCGTCAGCACCGACCACGTACCGTAAATGTAGTTTGTGCCCCACCGGCCGAACCACGAGCCGTCCGCTTCCTGCTGTGCGCGTAGATACGAGATCGCCCGCTCGAGTGCCTGCTTGTCCTGATGACGCCCGACCCGCGCCAGCACGGTGACCACGCGGGCAGTGACATCGCTCGTCGGCGGATCGAGGAGGGCGCCATGATCCGCGAATGGAATCTCGTTGAGGTAGTACGACGTGTTGTCGACGTCGAACGAGGCAAACCCGCCGTTGCCGCTTTGCATGCCGACGAGCCAATCCAGCGCACGGTTCACACTAAGTGAGTAGCGCTCGGAATCATGGGCCTGGTGCATGGCCCAGGCGACGACCGCCGTGTCGTCAAGGTCCGGGTAGTAACCGTTCGAGAACTGGAAGGCCCAACCGCCGCCCGCAAGACCGGGGCGGCGCGCGCGCCAGTCTCCGTCGCTCTCGAGCAACTGCAGCGGCTCGAGCCATTCGAGCACGCGGGTGGACGCGGCGAGCGCCGAAGCGCCGCCCGTCTCCTGCATCGCGAGGCAGGCCAGGGCGGAATCCCAGACCGGTGAAACGCATGGCTGGCAGTAGGCTTCCGACCCGTTCACGACCACAAGCCGCTGCAACGCGCGCTTCGCGGCCAGACGCCGTAGATCGTCACTTGCGTATCCCAACACCACCATCGCTTCGAGCGCATTGACCATGGCCGGAAAGATGGCACCGAGCCCGTGCTCGCCGTTCATTCGTTCGATCATCCAGGCTTCCGCGCGTCGCGTGGCGCGCGCGCGCAGGGCTGCGGGAATCGCCGGATCGAGCATACGGAAGAATCGATCGAGCCCGAGGAACACTCTGGCCAGGAAGCCGGGCCGTACGCCAGGGCGCCAAAAATAGTGGCGCTCCTCTTCGGGTGGCGTCGTAAACAACTCGCGGATGTGGACGTTGCGCGGATTGCGGGCCACGGGCTTGCGCGTGCACAGAATGAAAAGCGGCACCATCACCGTCCGCGACCAGTAGGACACTTTGCCGAGATGGAAGGGGAACCACCGCGGCAAGAGCATGATTTCGACGGGGATATACGGCACGCCGCGCCAGGGGATCTGCCCAAACAGCGCAAGCGTGACGCGCGTGAACACGTTGGCTCGAGCTGCGCCACCGCGCTGCAGAATTGCCGCACGCGCCCGCCTCATGTGCGGCGCCTCCGGGCTGTCGCCCGCGAGCTTCAGGGCAAAGTAGGCTTTGACGCTGCAGCTCATGTCGAAGTCGCCGCCATGGTACAGAGGCCAGCCGCCATGCTCTGCCTGACGAGCGCGAAGATAAGCGGCCATCTTCGCTTCCAGAGGCTGATCGATCTCCGCCAGGAAGTGCATCATCAGCAGGTACTCGGCGGGAATCGTGCAGTCTGCCTCGAGTTCGAACAGCCAATAACCCCGCGCGCTCTGCCTGCGCACGAGCTCCTCACGCGCGACGGCGATCGCGCGATCCAGGGCCAAAGGCTCCACGAGCTTGTGAAACACGGGCGACGACATGTCAGAGCGCGCGGCGCTCGCTGTGGTCGCGGACGAATCGAGCAGGGGCGAACCGTGATTCACTTTCCGGAGATCCGACCCGATCGGCGCTCGGCATTTTCCAAATGGTCCTGCAAGGGCCGCTGGCCGTGTTCCACCGTCGGCTCGGATGCATGGGAGGCTGTCGTCGCTACCTGATAACGCCGACGCACGGTCGAGAGCGCCGCAAGCGGCAGACCGCTGGCCGCCTGCTCGAAGAGACGCTCGAGCATCCAGTCATTGCGTACCGCAACGCTCGTGAGGATTCGCGTTGCGAGTACCGCTTGCCGTGACACCTTCACTTGCTCGCCGGCGATGAATCGCGGAGTGCGCTGGATCTTGCGCAGGGTGAGCAGCGCGAGACCAACGGCCCATAGGCAGAAGCGCCGTATGCCGGCTTCTTCACGTGGGATCAGCAATGTGTAGGCCAGGGCGTTGCGCAGGTGAGCATGAGCCACACCGATCAGTTCTCGCACGCCGGCATGGAACCGCACGTCGTAATGCTCCGGCGACAGCCGCGCGAGGTCGACGCCATGGCGGATAAAGACCTCCTGCGGCAGCCAGCAGGCTCCGCGACTGCGGTCCTCCCAGAAATCCTTGAGAATATTGGTCATCTGCAGCCCCTGCGCGAAGGACGCGGCGAGGTCGCGCAGCGCGGCGTGCTGCCGCATGATTGCCGGCGAGTATCCGCAAAACAGCTCGGTGAGCATTTCACCCACCACGCCCGCAACATAGTAGCAGTAGCTATCCATGTCGCTCGAGCGGGCCAGGCCGCGCACGCTGGCGGTGTGCTGGAAGTGATGCATGCCGTAGCACATCACTTCGACGCAGCGCTGAATCGCAGCGCGCTGCGGCTCATCGAGACTTGCGGTGACTCTGACGACCCGCTCCATATGGCGCACCAGATCGTGCTCGGGTGGCAACGTCCGACCCGAGAGCCGCCCGACGAGTTCCTCCGCAAGCGCTGCCGCTTCCCCGGTGCCGCTCACCACTGCCGCAAACCGCTGCAGGAACCCGAGGGTCTCGTCAGCGGGCAGCGCCGGCTCATCCTCAATGGTGTCGGCAATCCGGCACAACAGGTAGGCGGTCGTCACAGGAGTCCGCAGTGCCGGCGGCAGCTGCGGAATCGTCAGCGCAAACGTACGCGACACGTGCGGAAGGATGTGATCCTGGTAGGCCTCATCGGAAACGCCGGATTCCATTTGCACAACGTCGTTACCCGTGCGATGGCGAACACACAGTCATTCGGGCAAGTTCCATCCGATCAGTTTCCACGCGGGCATCGATCATAGCGGTAAGAAGATTATGGCCGTAGCAGGATTTTCGGTCCAGACGAAGCTGCCGCTGCGGCGGCTGGGCGGATGCCGAACCCCCGGGGCCGGCTTGCCGAGATCGGCCGCAGCTAGCTTGCCGATCCGGGGGGCTTGCTGATCCGGGGCTTGCTGATATCGTGCCGGCGTGGCCAGCATTCGGCGCCCTGGTCGATCCTGCGCCAAAAAATCGCCGAGCGCCTCAACGCCACGCTCGTCAACATGCACTTCGTGAAACCCCTCGACGAGAATCTTGTGATTGCACTGGCGGCACGCCATCGCGCCATCGTGACCATCGAGGAAAACGCGACATTCGGCGGCGCCGGCTCCGCGATCGGCGAGCTCCTTGCATCCGAAGGCTTGCAGGTGCCGCTGCTGCAGCTCGGTATTCCCGACCGCTTCATCGAGCACGGTTCGCGAGACAGCTGCCTCGCGGCCGCCGGCCTCG
>Ga0209011_1000639_pt1 | contig 12938 bp, 12 predicted proteins | sample BlaSpr_A8_OM1_M3_FD_187986 | JGI IMG/M metagenome (GOLD analysis project Ga0209011, IMG submission 187986) | Forest soil microbial communities from Thunder Bay, Ontario, Canada - Black Spruce, Ontario site 2_A8_OM1_M3 (SPAdes) (version 2) | ecosystem: Environmental > Terrestrial > Soil > Boreal... | reverse complement strand
CTGCGCGACGGCTACCGCCAGAAGGCCTTCCTCATGACCAAAATCGACGGCCAGACCAAGAAGGCCGCCGCCGCGCAGCTCGACGAATCTCTCCGGCGCCTCCAAACCGACCACATCGATCTTCTCCAATTCCACGAAGTCATTCGAATGACCGACCCGGAGCGCATCTTCGCTCCCGGTGGCAGCATGGAAGTCGTCCTCGAAGCGAAAAAAGCCGGCAAGGTCCGCTTCATTGGTTTCACCGGCCACAAGAATCCCGCGATGCACCTGCACATGCTCGAAACCGCAGCCACACATCAATTTCATTTCGACGCCGTCCAAATGCCTCTCAACGCCATGGATGCTCACTACGAGAGTTTTGGACAAAAAGTCCTGCCCGTCCTCGTGAAAAACGAAATCGGCGTCCTCGGCATGAAACCCATGGGCGCCGGAATCCTGCTCAAAAGCAATACTGTCTCTGCCGTCGAGTGTCTCCGCTACGCCATGAGCTTGCCCACCAGCGTCGTCATCACCGGTTGCGAATCCCTTGCCAACCTGCAGCAAGCCCTCGATGTCGCGCGAAATTTCAAGCCGCTGACCACCGCTGAGTCCGCCGCTCTTCTTGCCAAAACAGAGCAAGCCGCTCGCGAAGGCCAGTTCGAAGGCTATAAGACCACGAACAACTTCGACGGCACCGTCCACAATCCGCAGTGGCTCGGCTAGCCCGGATTTTTTTACAACTCTTCGCAACGCTGCTGAGTGGTCTGTAAGAAATGGGGATTAGCGAGCGGGGGCGACTTCGACTGTCTTGCGTGGATACTTCCTCGCGATGTAATTGTCGACGAGCGCTTGAAATGCCACGGCCAGCTCATCGTATGTGCCCTCCAGCGTGACGTCCTTCTGCCCGTCAATGTAAACGGGGCAGCGTGGCGCTTCGCCCGTGCCGGGCAGGCTGATGCCGATGTTCGCGGCCTTCGATTCTCCAGGTCCGTTGACGATGCAGCCCATCACCGCGAGGGTCATCTCTTCAACGCCTTCGTATTGCGTTTTCCAGATAGGCATGCTGTCGCGGATGTAGCCTTGAATCGCCTCGGCCAATTCCTGGAACGTCGTGCTGGTAGTGCGCCCGCAGCCGGGACACGCCGTCACGCTGGGCGCAAACGAACGCAGCCCCAGTGCCTGCAGGAGTTCGCAGGCGGCGTAAACTTCTTCGCGTCGGTCGCCGCCTGGTTTGGGCGTAAGCGAAATTCGAATCGTATCTCCAATGCCTTCATAGAGAAGCACGCCCAGCGATGCCGCCGACCAGATCTGCCCCTTCATGCCCATTCCGGCTTCGGTGAGGCCCAGGTGCAGCGGCTGTTCGGTCTTCGCGGAAAGATCGCGGTACACGGTGATGAGGTCGCGCGGCCGCGAAGTCTTGCACGAAATAATGATTTGGTCGTGCCGCAACCCGGACTCCAGCGCCAGTTCCGTGGATTGCAGCGCGGAAAGCACCATGCAATCGTTAATGATTTCTTCGGACTCTTTGCCGAGATTCTTGTCCGTATTCTCCTGCATCTTGCGCATCACTAGCTCTTGATTCAGCGAGCCGCCGTTCACCCCGATTCGAACGGTTTTGCCGTTATCCACGGCGATTTTGCAGATGGTGGAGAATTGCTCGTCGCGCCGCTGCCCCGCGCCAACATTGCCTGGATTGATGCGGTACTTATCCAGCGCTTTCGCGCATTCCGGATACTTCGTCAGCAGCACATGCCCATTGTAGTGAAAGTCCCCGATGATTGGCGCATTGCACCCGGCATCCAGCATCCGCTTCTTAATCTCCGGCACCGCTGCCGCCGCTTCCGGCACGTTGACGGTCCAACGCACAATCTCCGAGCCTGCCTCGGCCAGCTCCAAAGTCTGCTTCAATGTTGTTTCGATGTTCGCCGTATCCGTATTCGTCATGGACTGCACGACGATGGGCGCGCCTCCGCCCACGCGCACATGACCGACCTTCACGCCGTAAGTTTTGCGGCGCGGATGGCGGCTGGCGACAGCGTCAAATCCTTCAATCTGGGTAAGCATTCCTCTCAATTCTAGCGTGTTTTGGGCCTTCCAGGAAATCGAGAGTGCTTGCAATGGGGCTCAATTTAGCCGAACCATGAAATCAGGAGGTGGCAGGCATCAGCGCGGGAACGTCTTTCTGCGGTTTCTCAAGCCCGGCGACGACGTGAGCCAGTCTCTCGAGTTCGTTCCGCAGCTCCATCCAATATTCTGAGCCTACCGTCGCGACAAAATGCTCGTGCGCCTTGCGCCAGGCGGGCAGGCTGCGCGCGAGCGTGTGCTCTCCTTTGGCCGTAATGGTCAAAAAGCGCTGTCGCATGGCGGCGCGATTCGAAACGGCGACGAGTCCCTCTTTCTGCAAGAGCCGCAAACTCCTCGTCAGTGTCGTGCTGTCGATAATCAGCACGGTCGCGAGATCCCCGATGCAAACCGGCTGGTTCTTGGCGATGCCCACCAATATGGCGAACTGCGTCGAGCGGATGCCCGATTCCTGCAGCGCCATGTCGTACAGCCGCGTGACGGCACGCGCGGTCCTGCGAAAGTTGAACGAAGCGCAGTAGCCCGTTCCCTTCAGGTCCAATGGGGAGGGATTCTTCTTCATTTCCGGCATCCTAAGCTTGACGTGTATATACACTTTAAGATATAACTGGCATAACGCGATGTCAAGTGACGGCATCCATGGCCCCGTCGAGCGCCATTCCGCGAGTGGAATAAACCGTACGTTCAATCGGTCTAGGGTTGTGAGCAGGGGTGATTTCTATGAGTACGCAACTGGTTCCCACGCACTCGCCGGAAGAGCACGAAGGTTCGAATAACCCCGCATCCGCTCCCGCGCGGTACGCCTGTTTTGGCGCGTTTCATCTGGACTTAAAGCGAGAAGAACTTTTCAAGGACGGGACGCGCGTTAAGCTGCAGGGCAAGGTCTATCAGGCCCTCCTTGCGCTCCTTCAAAAGCCGGGCGAAATCGTGACTCGCGAAGAGCTGCGCATGCAGCTCTGGCCGTTGGACACCCACGTCAACTACGATGCCAACGTGAACACCACCGTGAACAAGCTCCGGCAAGTTCTCGGCGATTCACCGGACCAGCCCGCGTTCGTGGATACCATTCCGCGCAAGGGTTACAGTTTTGTCGCCAAAGTAGAATACGTCGACCGGCCGGTTGCGCCTCAAGCGCCTCAGGGCCCGAAGCCGGCGGGACTCTCGTCCGTCACGGCGCCCCCCACAACGACCCGCACGACGATTGTCGAGCGCACGGAAAGCACCGCGTCCTATTTCCGCGCGGCGCTCACTTCCAGGTGGTTCACAGCCGCGGTGGTCACTCTGGTGATCGCCAGCATGTTGTTCGGCGCGGCGCTGGTGTTGTACGCCCACCGCTGACTCCAACCACGCGTCCTGAAAAATCTCAGAGCGAGCCGGGCGCTATCAGAGCGAGCCGCGCAGCCCCAAGGCGTCGGCGTGTTCGCGCAGAGCGGCGATGCAGAAGGCGATGTGCTCTTCCAGCGGCACGCCAAGTTCCTCGGCGCCTTTGCGCACGTCCTCGCGCGACACGCCCTTGGCGAAGAGTTTGTCTTTCATGCGGCGCTTCACCGAATCCACTTCCAGATCCAAAATACTTTTCGACGGGCGCACGTACGCGCAAGCGGTCAGGAAGCCGGCCAGCTCGTCGCAGGCGAAGAGCGTGTGCTCCAGCGCGGATTGGCGCGGCACGTTGCAATAGTCCGCGTGAGAAATGATCGCGCGGACGATCTCCTCGGAGTAGCCCATTTCGCGCAAAATCTTTGCCCCTTCGGAGGGATGCCCCTGCTCGGCGGCGTGCTCCTGGTTGGGCCAGCGCTCGTAGTCGAAATCGTGCAGCAGCGCGGCCAGGCCCCAGGCCTCTTCATCGGCGCCGGATTTGCGGGCATAAGCGCGGACGCACGCTTCGACCGCCAGCATGTGTTTGCGCAAGCTCTCCGAAGCGGTGTACTCACACAGCAGTCTCCAGGCGTCCTCGCGTGTCGGCATGCGGCTCTCCCCGTGTAGTGGCCGGTCTTCAGACCGGTTCTTCGTTCTTCTGCCCCATAGGGGCATGATATATCGTGCCCTCTCTTCGACTCTCCCCAAAATGAGCAGTAGTGTACCGTGAGAGGCAGGAAGTAATGAAGTAGGGAGACGGAGGGAGCCATGGAGCAATACACTTTCGTCCGTCTGCATGCGCGTGAGGGGGAAGAGAGTGCGGTGGAGGAGGCGTTGCGCGAGGTGACAGAGCCAACGCGCGAGGAAGCCGGCTGCCTGAGTTTTCACACCTTCCGCTCGATGCGGGACCGCCGGTTCTTCTACATTCATTCGCGCTGGGTGGACGAAGCCGCATTCCGAGCCCACGCCGAATTGCCGCATTGAGGCGTCCACAAGGGCGACGACGGCACCACAATTGGTACGGTGCGGGAAGGGGGAGTACACAAGAGATTGCGGAAAAAAGGGGAGCGAGGAGGCGCGTGTGTCCTTTGGTACAGCGAACGTGTGGCGTAGAGTTACAATTCGCTGAGAGCAAAAATAAAAAAAGTACAAAAATACTCTTGACAGAAAATGACAGCCGCAAGATACTCCTCGTGCGCCAGCAACTGCCTTCCCAGCGAACGTTCCAGCGTTCCTCCCCTATCCGCACGCCGGAAAAACAGTCAGCAAGGAGTACCGGTGTCTGCACAATTGGAAAAAGAGATGAGTTCGTTAGAAATGGATCGGGAAGTCATTCGCTGTAAGACATGTGGTCTCGTCCAGTACCGGACGCGCACAGGGAATTGCCGCCGTTGCGTGCGCGCCTTGCCTCAGCGCTTAGAGTTCCTGATTCCTCCACCGGCACCTCCGGAGGAGGCTGTCGCTGAACCAACCCCAGAAAAGTTCGTCAACCAGGAGACGGTCGAGAATATCGGCCAGCGCATTCGCCAATTGCGCGAATCGCGCAGCATGACCCAGAGCCAACTGCAATCGCGCTCAAAGGTTTCGCGCTCCTACCTCTCACGCATCGAAAGCGGCCAGATGACGCCGAGCCTCGGCACGCTGGAGAAGATCTCCGAGGCGCTCAACGTCGGCTTGAACCGGTTCTTCATCCCGGAATCCGACGGCGAAGCGCTGCTGGAAGATCCGTTCATCCAGGGATTGCGTCCGTTCCTGCGGCAACTGGATTGGGAACAATGGCAGTCCATCCTGAAGAGGCTGCAGGCCATCAGCGACCACGTTCATTCAGCACCGATCAATCTCCGCCCTATCGGTAATCCGGCGCGGCTGCCGCAGCCCGCGTCGGCGAATGGCAATGGCAACGGCCACATCGGTACCGGCCATTCGAATGGGCTTGCGCTAACGCATGCCCATGGTAATCCGCAGGGCTATCCGCTGCGGCGTCCGGGTGGGCCCGTTTTTCAACGGCCGCTGGCGCGATAAGTTTTATTCAAACGCAGGGCACAAAAGAACGCGGCGTCCCGACTTAGTCGAGACGCCGCGTTTTTTCATTGCGGAAAAGATTTTGCAAGCGATAGAACTAGTCGCGGATGACGGAGACCTTGGCGTCAGGAACTTCCAGCCGCATCAAGCGGTGATTGCCGTCGAGCAAGAGAAGAATCTCGAGATCCGAAGTGGTGACTTTGAGGCCTTCGTAAGTTTTGCCGTCGGCAGTGGCGGACCCGGTGGATTGCACGGTAATCGAACCAGGGGTCAATTCCTGGGGAATGATCACGGGAAAGGTTTGCACGCCGCGCTTGGACCAGTCGTAGATACGAGCAAGGACCGCGTACTGATGGTAAAGATTGTTGTCCAGAACGACGATGAGGGGCGAATTGAAAGAGAGGTCCTGCTGGAACGGACGGGCGCCTTGCATCTCCAGCGTGATGCTTGCCACGCCGTTGGCGAAGAGGATGTGCGCGCCGTTCGTTTTTTCCGCCTGGGCGCTCCAATCATAACTCATGGGAGCGCCGTCGCCCTGCAGCGTGAGTGAGCCGGAGACTTTGCTGGCGCCACCGTCAGGCGGCTTGATGTCCGCGGTGCCTTTGGCGAGCCAGCCGCCGCCGGACGGCGCGATTTCAAATTCCTCGTGGCCGACGGTCTGTCCGCCGAGTTTGATGGTGAGCTTGCCCTTATCCTGAGCGAAGACAACGGGGCCGGGCGTTTCCGCGGCCTTCTTCTGAGCTGCGAGAGACAACGCGGCACACGCCACGATTCCGAGTGTCAGTGCAATCGATACGGTTCTAGATTTCACGGTGCTTCTTACCCCCGTGTCCATTCTCTCTCAGGGGAGGGGTTTCTCAACCACCAGATGCGCGGCGTTTCCACCGGAAGCAACAATGCCGCGGCGCAGAATTTCCGCGACAACCTGGGCGGGCTCGCCGGAACTGTCCACGCGGTAATCGGCAAGTTGATAAGAAGGGAGACGCTGAGCGTACAGCGCGCTGAAGCTGGCTTCGTCACGGAAAAGCGGACGGCCGGTCATGGTCATGCAACGCGCAAGCAAAACTTCGATAGGGGAATCCAGCCACAGAACCGGGACGCCGGCAGCGCGCAGAAAATCAGGGCAGCCCGACTGCGCGTAGGTGCCGCCGCCAAGGGCGATAACGGTGCTTTCTTTCAGCTCCGCGGCGCGGCCGAGGGCAGCGCGGAGCTGATCCGCTTCGATCTGGCGGAAAGCAGGTTCGCCGAGGCGTTCGAAGATTTGGGGAATTGGGAGGCCGGCGGATGCTTCGATGCGGTCATCGAGATCGACAAAGCGCCAGGCGAGCTGCCGCGCCAGGAGCGTGCCAATGGTGGTCTTGCCGGAACCCATAAAACCGGCAAGGCAGAGAATCGGTGCGCGGGGTTGCGGCCCGCGCAGAGGAGGTATAGTGGTCACGCGATCGCGGCGCGAAAAGCTAGTCGCGCTTCAGAATGCGAATTGTACCACTGTAGGAAGAGAGTTCGACTTTGGCGAGGCCCTGTCCGACGGTGCCGAAGAGGCCCTTGGTGAACTTTGATGCCAGGTGTTTGGCGCCGTGAGAATCGGGCTTCAGGTAGGCGGCCGCTTGATTGTCGACGGTGCCCACGGCGGTTTGCGCCTTGAGGTCAAAGGAATCGTTGCCCGAGAAGCGAACTTCGACGAGGCCCTTGCCGCTTTTCATGGTATAGAGGCCGGTGCGCACGAAATCCCCGTCAAAGAGAATATTTCCTGAAGTGGTGAAGAGACTGACGTTGGTCAGCGCCGGCTGGAGGACCTGCGCGCCACCTCTGATGGACTTGAAATCCAGTTTGCCGGCACATTGCGTGCAGACAAGCGAGCCTTCCGTGGTGCGGACGATGATGTAGCCGGATACTTCATTCAGGTGGACATCGCCGGCCACGCTTTCCAGCGTCATATCGCCCATGACCTGCTCGACGTAAATAAGTCCCGTCTCCGTCTTGAGCTGCAATTCCGTTTCTTCGGGCACGGTGAGCTGCAGGCTGGCTTCCAGTTCCTGGGGTTGCGCCGCCCTGTCCAGAATAGTGGCGGTGACGTCGATACGGTCGCCGGCTTGCTCCATGTCAAAGCCGATCTTGTCGGAAGTCTGGCTGGCCAGGACGTCCACTTCGGCGTTCTTCCAGGACTTCACTTCGATGCGGCCGTTGGCGACGTTGTGGATCACAACCACGGGGCGAGTTTTAACCGCGAAATGCTTTTCGAAATGCTGCGCTGCAGCAACGGCGGACGCACCCGAACAAAGAAAAGCTGCGGCCGCGAGAACCGGCAGCATGCTGAGTTTCACACGCGGCCCCGGCGGGGCCGGAGTAAAGTTCACGCGTGACTCCAAAGCGCTCAAATTCATGTGCCACCGCAAAGCCGTCAGTCCCATCATTCCAATTCCCATGTTAGTGGATGCTCCCTTCGCGATCCATCATCGCGGACAGTAATTCAGCTTTTTGCTGATAGGCATTGGACAGATATTCACGCGCCAGTTCGTCCTGCGGTGCAGCGTTCACACGGCGCTCGCAGTCGGCAATAAAATCATCGACTTGCTGCAGGTTTTGCCGGAAAGTGGTGTCCACCGCAGAAGTGCTGGCAGGCTGCATGTTTCTAAGATCGATTTCCTGCTCATTCAGTACTTTGGCAGTTTGGGCGAAGGGAACCTGCCAAACGGGATCGGCTACACTCCCGTTGGTCTCCAAGGAGGCATCCGGCGGTTGCCGCAATTGCAGAACGCCGGCAGCGACGATCAGCAGGCCCACAGTTGCCGTTGCCAGAGCGCGGCCACGAAACAGATCGCTGAACCCATGCCAACCGGACGAGCGCTCACTGTGTGCCGGAACTATGGGCGTCTTGATTATGCCTTCGAGTTCAAGCTGAGCCTGGAGGGAAACCCACACGCGAGCGGGGGGTTCGACTTCGGCGGGCAATTCATTCGCGACGGAAACAATGGCCGCGAGATCGGCGACAAAATCCTGGCAATGGCTGCAAGTGGCCACATGCGCTTGTGCTGCTTCCGGCAGCGGCGCCAGGCCTTCCTGTTCGACTACAAATTCCACGTCCTTACACTGCATGACCCTACACTCCGCGAGAGCTGGCGCTGGATGCCTGCCCCGTTTGACTTCTATCTAATCGTTTTGGCCCAAATTCCCGATGTTCCGCCGTGAAGTCGCTCACACACCCTTGAATTGCACACATTGTATCTCAATCATGATGCCCCGTCTGGGTTTTCGCCGCATGGCGATCCTGCCGTGCCTGTTGGCGTATCTCTTCCTGGAGCAGGTCCCGCAGACGTGTACGCGCTTTGTGCAATTGCGACTTCGAATTTCCCACCGAGCATCCCATGATATCCGCGATCTCGTTGTGCTCGTACCCTTGAACGTCATGAAGCAGAAACACGGTCCGGTAGCCCGGCGGCAATTTTTCAACCGAACGTTCCAGATTGACCCGGTCGACGGCGCCGCTCAAGCGTAAATCCGGCGCGCCGATGTCTTTCCTCGGGCCGCCCGTTTCATCGTCGGGATCGGTCGTCTCCTCGAGCGAAGCCACAGGGAGCGACTTCTTGCGCAGCCGCATCAGCACCACATTGACCGTCATTCGGTGCAACCAGGTCGAAAAGGCCGACTCTCCGCGGAAGGTCCCAATCTTGCGAAAGAGTTGCAGAAAAGCTTCCTGCATCAGGTCTTCCGCATCGGCTGGGTTATTCACCATGCGCAGGCACAAAGCGTAGACGCGGCGGCCGTGCAAGTGGTACAGAAATTCAAAAGCCGCAGCATCTCCGGCCTGGGCCAGACGGATAGCTTCCGCTTCAGTCACCGGTTTGGTGGACTGGCGAGACGTCGACGCATCAGGAGCGCTTGGTCGGTTTCGAGCCAACGGTCCAATAGCGGCGCATCCAGTACGTCTGATGCGCCGAGTACCCCCTTGAGTTGTCCTGGCAGAAGCCCGCATGACTCAATCAGAAACCCCCGAAGGGGCGCTTATTCCCCGGGTGAGTTTCCCGGATCCCTGCGGGCGAGCAGGCTTGATCATTCTCCCGCGATTGCGGTCATTCGTCTATGGCGGATCACACGCTGGCGGGAAGGAAGGCCGGCTTCTTGCAGTTGAGATTGTTGGCAAACGGCATTTTGGAAAGCCCCAAGCTGGCTCTCGGGCAGGGCAATCAAGAAAGACTTGAACAAAACTATGGCCTCTCTCATGCACGTATTCAGGTCGTAGTGGTCCGCATCCACCTCCGTCCACATTTTCTTGGGATTCAAGGAGGTTCCATCCGCGAGGTCATCGGCGGCGCGGCGGAAATCCTTGCCAAGATCCTCGACCATCTCCTCCAGCGTGCTCACCTTATGAAGGAACTGGAGCCGATGGGAAAGCAGCACGTGGTTGAAAAGGCTGCTCATGCGTGCCGATCGCTGGCCTCGTTGTCCCTGAAAATTCGCAGGATCGAGAGGCGCAGCGTTGGGGATGGTTCCATAATGCTTGGCGTGTTCGGACAAGGCACGAAGCAAGCCGACGAGCGTCTGGGTCAACAGCTTGCAGAGGCCCGAAGTTATGCCCATGGCCTGCAGGGACTTGCCCGGTTGTCCCAGCTGCCGCAGTTCGATAGCTTCATCGAGCGACACACTCAGCATGGCGTAGCTGGATTCGAGTTCGTGGACCTGCTTGTGGAAAACCTGTGCTTTTTCTTCTGGCAGCCATGCGCGCCAGTCGTCTTTGACAGACCTGCCGCGGGCAGAGGGAGGGGGGACAGAGACGTTCACGGGAGTTCTCCGATCGGACGAGTTGAGTCGGGAGTATAGCAAAAACCCTCCTACAAGCCATACTATTCTTCTGGCGCGGCGTTGGCATGCCAGGACTTCTTATGGATGCCTAGGCGAAGACGGGCGACCTGATAGGTTTCCTCATGCCATGTACCCCCTCTCCGCAAGAGGGATGCGCGGGCGTGTTCCTTGCTCGCGGATGACGTGCGCCGTTATACTCGAATTCCATCACTTCCGAAAGGATTTTCCCATTGCAATTTGAGCCGCGCGACCAGTTTGAACAGCGCCAGAAGAAACTTGAGCAGATCCAGGCGTTGGGGCACGATCCGTATCCACGGGAATTTCGCTGGACGGATACACCGGCCGCGCTGGTAGAGAAGTACAGTCAGACCCCCGGCGCGGAGCTAGAAGCAGCTAAGAATGAGGTCCGGGTCGCCGGCCGCCTCATGTCTTTCCGGCTCATGGGGAAAGCTGGCTTTGCGCATCTGCAAGGGGCCGGGAAGCGCATTCAGATCTATGTAAAGAAAGATGTTGTCGGCGAACAGGGGTTCCAACTGTTTCATCTGCTGGACCTGGGCGATTCGATTGGTGTGCGCGGGCACCTGTTTCGAACCAAGACCAATGAGCTGTCCATTTGGGTCGAGGAGATTTTCTTCCTTTCGAAAGCGCTGCTGCCGCTGCCGGAAAAATGGCACGGCCTGACGGACGTCGAGCTGCGCTATCGCCAGCGGTATCTGGATTTGATCGTCAATGAAAAATCGCGCCAAGTGTTCGTGACGCGCGCGCGAATTATTCAGGAATTGCGCCGGTTTTTTGATGCGCGCGGTTACATCGAAGTCGAAACGCCGATGATGCATCCCATCGCCGGGGGCGCCGCCGCCCGGCCGTTCAAGACCCACCACAACACGCTGGACATTGATTTGTATCTGCGCATCGCGCCGGAGCTTTATCTAAAGAGGCTGACGGTCGGGGGATTTGACCGGGTGTACGAGATCAACCGCAATTTTCGCAACGAAGGCATTTCCACGCAGCACAATCCAGAATTCACGATGCTGGAATTCTACGAGGCCTACAGCAATTATCGCGACCTGATGGACATGAACGAGCAGCTCTTCGCGCTGCTGGCCAAGAACATCGCCGGCTCGACCACGGTGAAGTACGGCGGCGCCGAGCTTGATTTTTCGAAAATGCAGCGGCTTTCGATGCGCGAGGCGATCGTCAAGTACTGGCCCGCGGCAGCGGGCGAGGCGCCCACATCCGAAAAATTAGGCTCGTCGGGTGGCGCTCAGGAAGCGACAAGACGCTATAACCTGTGGGCCAAGGGCGCCGGCGCGCCGTACGCCGCAGCCAAAGGCACGTTGAAGGACGGCGAGTGGACAGGACTTCTTTTCGAAACCATGGCTGAAGACAAACTTGTCCAGCCCACGATTCTTTACGATTTTCCGACGGATATCTCGCCGCTTTCGAAACAAAAGCCGGAAGATCCGTCGCTGACGGAACGATTCGAAATATACGTTGCGGGAATGGAAGTGGCGAACGGCTTCTCCGAGTTGAACGACCCTGCCGAGCAGGAGCGGCGCTTCCTTGCGCAGATTGCGCAGGGCGGCGACGAAGTCCCGAAGCAGCTCGACGTGGATTACATCCGCGCCCTCTGCCATGGCATGCCCCCAACGGCCGGCGAAGGCATTGGCATCGACCGCCTGACGATGCTGCTGACGGATTCGCCCTCGATCCGTGACGTCATTCTTTTTCCCTTGCTGCGGCCGGAAGGCGGCGGCGAATCATCTTCCGAAGCAGACGGCGCCTAACGTATTCTTCCAACTAGCATGCGATTCGAATGGTTCGTGGCGCAGCGGTACCTGCGGTCGCCGTACCGTCCTGCGGTACTGCGGCTGGTCACGCTCTTTTCCATAATCGGGGTGGCGGCTGGCGTGGCGACGTTGGTGATCGCGCTCAGCATGAACACCGGCTTCCGAGAGACGCTGCAAGACCGGCTGCTCGGCGTGACGGCCCATGTTTCTCTAACGAGACCTGGTACCGGCGGAATCAAGAACTATCAGGAAATGGCCGCAAAGCTAGCCGCCGCGACGGGGGCGCGCTCCATCACGCCGGCGGTTTACCAAACGGTGTTGCTTTCCTTCGCTGGGCAAGCGCGGGGCGTGGTCGCGAAGGGCATCGATCCCGAGCAGGAGCGAAAGAGTGACGAAGCGCTGCAGCGCATCGTCGCCGGAAGCCTGGACTTTTCCCCGGACGCGGACGGCATTGACGCGCTGCTCATTGGAAAACAGCTTGCGGAGGAATGGAAGATCTCTCCGGGCGATTACGTGACGCTGACAAGTCCGCAGGGACGGCTGACTCCATTCGGATTGATGCCGCGGACACGGCGGTTTCGTGTTGCGGGAGTTTTCGATTCCGGTTTTTATGACTACGACGAGAACTGGTGTTTCATGACGCTGGCTGCGGCGCAAGGGCTTTCCGGCGCGGGTGACGTCGTCAACGTCCTCGAGTTCCGGTTGAATCAGCCGGAACGCGCAGGCGAAATTGCGGCGCTGGTCCGGCAAGCCGCCGGACCAGGTTTTTCAGCGACAACCTGGATGGAAGAAAATCGCGCGCTGTTCCGTGCGCTGCGACTGGAAAAACTGGTCACGGCGATCTTCATCGGTCTGATTACTTTCGTCGCCGGCCTAAACATTCTGGTGGTTCTTTCCATGACAGTCATC
>Ga0209011_1000637_pt1 | contig 12980 bp, 14 predicted proteins | sample BlaSpr_A8_OM1_M3_FD_187986 | JGI IMG/M metagenome (GOLD analysis project Ga0209011, IMG submission 187986) | Forest soil microbial communities from Thunder Bay, Ontario, Canada - Black Spruce, Ontario site 2_A8_OM1_M3 (SPAdes) (version 2) | ecosystem: Environmental > Terrestrial > Soil > Boreal... | reverse complement strand
CCGACCTTGTCGCCCTGGCTCTGGGCCACCCAGGCGAGCAGTAAGGCGGCGTTGACGGCGTGATCCAGCTTGGTCAGATATCCGGCGGGGGCGGTCATCAATCGTCCGCAATCGAGCGCGATGATCGCCTGCTGGCCGCGCTCGGCTTCGACTTCCATCACCACCGGGCTGTCGCGCCGTGCCGTCGCTTTCCAGTTGATGCGACGGACGTCGTCCCCAGGAAGGTAGTCGCGCAAGCCCGCGAACGCCGTGGTGGCTCCCGGAGGGCGCGCCCGCCGGAGTCCCATCATGATCCGCATGCCGCGGCGCAGCATCAGCTCGTAGCGTTTGATGGCGAGCACGTCGGGATAGACCGCGGCCGGCTCGTCGGCCTTGACTCGCACCTGCCGGATGAGCCAGCCACCCCGTCGCCAGCAGCGGAGATCAACCGGCCCGAACGCGTAGCGGCCGCGATGGGGCGGCTGCACCGTGTACTCGACCCCCAACAAACCTTCCTTATCGAAGCTGCCGGTCAGGACCCGGTGATCGGGCTGCAGGTCGGCGGGCACGTGGTCGGCGACCTGCGCCGGCAGACCGGCCGCCTCGGCATGGGCAACCAGCACCTGGACCGACTGGACTTCGCCGAGCGAAAACGGCTGCGGTAGGACGCGGCTCGCCATAAAGCCGGACTTTTTCGGCAGCCGCGCCGCGTCGGCGAGGGCGAAGCCCAGCAGCGCCGCGTAATAGCCAAGGAACGCAATGAGGAAGACCGGATGCACCAGGACGAGCACGATCAGGACCGCCCCGAGCAGCAGGGCGATCAGCAGGCGCGGCTGCGGGACGAGCGTCACCGGCGCACCTTAGCGCGGCGGCGTGACGCGGGCGATGACAGAGTCGAGCAGGCTGTCGGCGGTCTGCCCGCCAACCTCGGCCTCGGGTCGAAGCAGCAGCCGATGCCGGAAGGTAGGACGCAGTAGCCCTTTCACATCGTCGGGGGTCACGTAGTCACGTCCGTCGAACGCCGCGGCGGCCTTGGCAGCGAGCATCAGGAGCACCTCCGCCCGCGGACTCGCGCCTAACACCAGCTCGGCGGCTTGCCGGGTCGAGACGGCCAGCTCGATGATGTAGCGTCGCACCTTCTCCTCGACGGTGACTTTCCTCGCTTCCTCGCGGCATTCGATGACAGCCGCGGCATCGAGCACCGGCTCGACACCGGCCCGCGCCGGATCCCGCAGCTCGATGCCCGCATCCCACCGTCGCAGCATCTCGAGCTCCTCGGTCGGACTGGGGTAGGGCATCACCGCCTTGAAGAGGAAACGATCCTGTTGCGCTTCGGGCAGCGGGTAGGTGCCCTCGTACTCGATCGGGTTCTGGGTGGCCAGCACCATGAAGGGGTCGGGCAACGGCTGTTGCTGGCCTTCGAGGCTGACCCCGCGCTCCTCCATCGCTTCGAGCAAGGCTGCCTGGACCTTGGCCGGGGCGCGATTGATTTCGTCGGCCAGCAGGATGTTGGTGAACACCGGTCCCTGGCGAACCCGGAAGGACCGCGACTGCAGGTCGTAGACCGACGTGCCGACGATGTCGGCCGGCATCAGGTCGGGCGTGAACTGCACCCGGCCGTACTGCAGCGAAAGGAGACGGGCAATGGTTTTGGCGAGCAAGGTTTTGCCCACTCCCGGCACTCCTTCGAGGAGGACGTGGCTTTGCGCGATTAGGGCCAGGGCGCAGAGGCGAACCGCCTCGTCCTGACCGACGATCGCCTTCGACGCCTCGGAACGAAAACGCGCGTAAAAGTCGGCAGCCTTCATGCGGACTCCTTCTGGTTCTCGACGATCGACAATGGATAGGCGAGGTCGTGCAGCCGCCGGGCCATGTCCAGCACCGCGGCCTCTGAGGTCACGGCCGAGGGAAGCTCGGCCTCGGCGCGGGATAATTCGGCGGCGGCAGCGGGTGAGCGCTGGGCGATCGTTTCCAGCAACTGCGCCGACGGCGTGTCGCTGCCAAGTCCGACGCGTTCAGCCACCGTGCGGCGTGTCGCCGACAGCAAGGTCTCCAGCGTGACCCGACGAGCCCCAGTTCGATGCAGCAAGCTGCCCACCGCGGCCGCGTACTCGGCGCTGGAACGATCCGCGGATGCACGCAGGGGGATCGGCGGACCGAAGGCGCGGCCGCGCAGCGCGAGGCCCGCGACGATGACGATCACCGCCAGCGCGAGCGCGGCGCCCCAGGGGGTCAGCACCCAGGCGGTAGCCGTTGGAGCGTTGCCGGCGATCTGCCCGTGGTGAAACTCGTCGAAGAGCACGCGCCCGCCGTTGGGCGTGAGCGCAATGAGGTCGGCCGCGAAACGGCCGTTGTCGGCCAATCGAAGATAGCCGTTGCAAAGCACCAGCGGGTCTGTCATCGCAATCAGCTGCCCGGAACCGACGGCGGTACGCAGTGCCAGCACGTCGCCGTGCGCGTTGCGAAGCAACGGCACATGCGTCGCCGACGGCTTGAAGGCGAGTGCCGACGACGCGCCTGAGAGGGAAGCGACCCCGCCGAAGATGGGCGCCGCGGCGTGAGCCGGGGCGTCGACGGTACCGGTCGACAAATGCAGACCGAATTGGCTGTCGAGTTGCGGATCGCGTTCCTCGGTCGCGTAGACCGCCACGTTGCCGGCTCTCAGCCAGGAGTCGAGCTGTTGGCTCTCGGCGTTGCTGAAGCCGGTGGACGGCTTGAAGATGAACATCAGCGCGGGCGATGAGGGAAGGCTGTAATCGCCTTCGACGGACCCCGTGGCATGGCCGAGAGACTCGGCAAAGAGGCGCAGCGCCGAGGTGCCGTTGCCGGCATCGCTAGCCGAGCTGTGGTCCGGTGAATCGCTGCCGGCGGTGCCGCGAAGCACGACGACGATCGCGATCAGGACGCCCACCGCGCCGAGCAGCATCCAGCGGCGACGGCTCACGCGGCCGTCCTTCGGTAGCGTTGGGCGGCCTCCACAGCCTGCGCGTACATCGGCTGATCGGGTGCGCGATGGCCGTAGCTCGCCTCCTCGAATGATCGGAGGAGCGGTCGGAGCACCTCTGGATCCTTGGTCCGCGCAAACAGCTCGCGCACGGTGAAGGGGCTCCGGTCCCAGGCGCGTTCGCCGCTGCTGCTGACCGTCACCCCACCGGCCAACGCTTGAATCGCGCCAAGGAAGTCGCCGGCCGCGGCCAGCCGGTCGGCCTCGGCGAAGAAATCGAAGGATGGGCGAACCGCCATCGGCCTCGCCCGAGGGACGGCGTCGCGCCCACCACGGCTCAACGTGCCACGAATCGGCCAGACGATGATGCCGAGGATGATCAGGGTGGCGAGTCCCAGCCAGATCCAGAGCGGGACGTTGGGATGGAAGTTGCCAAGGCCGAGCCAGCGGAAGAAGCGGCCGAGGGTATCGACGGCGGCGGTCACGATCCGGTCGAGTAACGATGGACCGGATGCCAGCCCGACGTAGCGCGGCATCGACAGGACGCTGTTCAGCTGTTGCTGGGCGCGGCCCGGGTCCGGAGTATCGACGCGTGCCTGGAGCGCCGTGTACAAGGCCTGCAGGCGCTGCTCGGCGTCGGTGAGATTGGGCGGATCGGTGCCCAGGTCATGGAGAATTTCCGGCTGGTCGGGTCCCGGCGCAGTGGCGAGCGCCTGGAGCGCCTGCCCGATCGAGGGCGTGTCACCGCGCTCGGCGAATTGCACGAGGGTCAGCGCCCGGTGGATGGCGTTCGTGTAATCGTCGACCTGGCTCGCCGACGCGGGCATGGCGGTTGCCATCGTGAGGACGAGCACCGCCAGCAGCGGCCCCCCGCGCAAGAGCGAAGAGCTTCTACGCCGGAGCAGGGCCCGGGGAGGTCTGCTGGGCGAGTTGGTCCAGATCGAGCCCTTCTTTGCGAACCCTCAGGTCGAAGTAGAGCAGGACGACGGCGATGGTCGTGATCGGAGAGACCAGCGCGCCGAGCAGCGTCCCGCCGACCTGAACGAGCGCCGCCTGAAAGTCGCCGGTGCTGAAGACGGACGCGATCACGCCGAGAAGGATGCCGAGCCCCCAGGTGATGATGGTTTGCAAGATCGTGACAATCAACAGGATGCCGAACGTCCGCCACCATTGGCCGCTGACGAGGTTCCAGCTGCGTCCCAGGCCGCGGATCGGACCAATGTCCTCGGCCATCATCGCCGCTACCGTAAGCGACCAGCGCACCAAAAAGTACACTGCGGCGCAAAACACGGCGAGCCCGGGAAGGATGAGCAGCACGAATCCGATGAGCTCGGCAACGGCCCAAACCACGCCGAAGGCAAGGAAGAGCCCGATGAGACCGAGCAGCGGCCAGTAACGGGCCAGGGTCTCCCGGAGGACTGAGGCAATGGTCGCCGGCCGTCCGAGGGCAACATCGGTGACCGCCCGATAGACGGCCCCCAGGCTGAACGGCAGCAGGATGAGAGCGCCCAGCGCGCCGAGGAGAATCGGCCCGACAAGATTCGAGAATTGCGTGCTGTTGAACGTGGGGGTCGCGGTCCCGGTGGTCGTAAAGAGGTTGGCGTATGAAGTCGAGTTCAGCCTGTAGGCGCCGGTGACGAGCGTCCACACCAGCCCAGGCAGCGCCACGAGCAGGGCCACGCCGACGATGAGCGAGAAGTGCCGCCGATACAGACGGAACAGTTCATCGAGGAGCTCCGGCAGAGGCATCGGCCGGAAACGAATTGGCGCAGGGGTGGACGCCACGGCCCCCATCATGCCGGATAGCCGAGGCTGGTGTCTAGTTGTTTGCGCTCAATTCGAACAGGAGCAGCTGCCGCCGCACGCGCAGCCAGCCGAGGTCGAAGCGCTCGACGCCTCGCCCGTGCCCACGACCGCGAAGGTGGAAAACATCGCCTTGGTGTTGGTGCTCTCGCATGCAGGGCAGATCTGGCGCTCGTCACGGCTGGCATAACCGCCGAAGACGTCAAACGTTTGGCGGCAACTCAGGCAAGAGAACTCGTAGATCGGCACGTCAATATTGTAAGGTTGTGGACCCGAAAGTTCAGCAATACGCGCATCTCCTGCTCGAGTGGAACCGAAGCATCAACCTCACGGGTGCCCAGACGCTCGAGCAAGTCGAGGCGCTGATCGCGGATGCCGGCGTCCTGGTCGACGCGTCGTGGACCGGCATCACCAGCGTGATCGACATCGGCAGCGGCGGTGGGCTACCGGCCATACCCCTGGCGGTGGCGATGCCGCACGTACGCTTCACCCTGCTGGAGGCGAACACCCGCAAATGCGCCTTCCTCGAGCACGTGGCCGGCACGCTGGGACTGGCAAACGTGGTGGTTGCACCCGGGCGGGCAGAGGACCTCGCCCACCGGCCTGCCCTTCGGGAGCAATACGATCGGGCGATCTCGCGGGCGGCGGCTCGCCCGGAGGTGCTGCTGGAGCTTGCCCTCCCCTTCGTTAGAACCGGTGGAGATCTCGTTGCCCAGGTCAGCCCCCTCGACCCACTCGCGCTCGAGCCCGCCGCCCGCCTCCTCGGTGGGGGGACGCCGCGCCTCCAGCCAGCAGCTGGTGGCCACGCCCTCATGGTGGTGCCGAAGCTGGCCCCCACGCCGTCTCGTTTTCCGCGTCGAACCGGGCTCCCGGGTCGCAAACCGCTGGCGTAACTCCCCGCTGGGAGGCGGCGTTGCATGAACATGAGGTCGGCTCTCCGCCTAATTCCCCTAATGGCAATCGGCGCCGTGGCGGCCTTCCTGCTGGCTGGGCCGCTGACATCTCTCTACAAGACCCACGCCGTGGCGGGCCGGCCTCAACCTTCCGCCTCGCCGACCATCGATCCCCACGCCTCGCCGACGTCCTGCCCGGCGTCGCTGCCGATGCCGAAGTCGGCGCCGACCGTCACGCCGCCCGCGGCGCCGGCGTTGCCGTTCCCGATCTGGGTCAATGAGCCCCTGGGCGCGAAGCTGCGGGCGGGAGCGAGCTCATCGACCGCACAGCTGGCCATCCTGTCGCAAGGCACGCAGGCCCTTGCCGACCAGCGGGCGCCTGATGCCTCCGGCAACGTCTGGTATCACGTCAAGGCGGCGAGCATGGCTGGATGGGTGCGCTCCGACCTGGTTTCGGCGACGGCGCTCCACGCGGCAAGTGGGGTCGGCTGGAGCCTGATGCTGCCGCAGGGTTACCAGGTCGCCCCCTCATCCGATCCGTCATTGACCACGATCTCGATGACCGGCGACGACCTCCCATTCCTGGTCCTGCAGACGAGCGCCTCTGACACGCTCACGGTGCAACTGCCGGCTCAGCTCCGCGCCGACATGGCGCCGGTCGCCGACCACGCCAGCACGGTCCAGATTTGGAACTACACTCCGCTCACCGAGCAAGTCTCGAGGGTCGCGCTCGATAGCTGCAAGGTCACGTCCGCCTGGGCCCGCCCCGATCAGGGCTGGCCGTTCATGTCGGCCGTGTACGTCCACACCAAGGGCCGCAACTTCCAGTTCTCGTTCTTTACCGCCGATCCCAGTTCGCCTCTGGTCAAGCAGGTCCTCGACAGCGTCGCCTTAAGCTGACCGTATGAGCAGCGGGACCCGCTGGGAGAAAGCCGCCGACGCATACGCCACCGGCGAGCACAAGTCAGGGCGCGAGTTGGAACTGGTCGTCGACTTCGCCGCGCCCGCGGGAACTGAGCGAGTATTGGACATCGGCACCGGCGCTGGGCACACGGCCCTCGCGCTCGCCCCCCGGGTGTCGAGCGTGGTCCTGACCGACCCGGTCCCAACGATGCTCGCGACCGCGCGTCGGGTCTTTGCCGATGCCGGTGTTCGAAACGCGGAGTTCGTCGAGGCGACCGCGGAGCGGCTGCCCTTCCCTGATGCGAGCTTCGACATCGTCAGCACGCGGCTGGCCGCGCATCACTTCGACGACGTGGCGCTCGCCATGCGCGAGGTGGCGCGAGTCCTGCGGCCGGGCGGCGCCTTCATCTTTGTCGACACGCTCGCGCCCGACGACGCGGAGAGCGCCGCCTACCAGGACGAGGTCGAGACGCTGCGCGATCCGACGCACCAGCGAATCTACACCCAGCGCGAATGGATCGCGTTTTGCGAAGAGGCCGGTCTTCGCGTCGCGAAGACCGAGGTGGTGCGCAAGACCCACGATTTCGAGCCCTGGCTCCAGCGCGGCGGCGAGGACGCAGCGACGCAGGAGCGAGTGCGCGCCCGTTTTCGTGAAGCACCAGCCTCGGCGGTCCGCGATCTCGAGATCGTGGTTGAAGAGGGGCGGGTGAAGTCGTTTACCGACCGCAAGCTGGTGCTCGCGGCCCGGCGGTGAACTTTTCGGCGCCGCGTCCGAATCTGATCGAGAGCGATTCGGGATTCTCTATCGAGGTGTTGGGTCGGACCGGGATGCGCTACGTCGAGGGCGATCGATCAATGTTCGTTGACTCCGAAGTGCTGGCCAAGCCCGGCGCAATGGCACTCTGGGGCGAAACGATCAAGGGCTGGGACCCTCCACACGACGCGGAGGTGGTGGGGCCAGACGATCGCCGCCGGATTATCGAGAACATTCGGCGGGCGTTCGAATCCCAGGGGTACGAACTTCAGGTCATCTGATCCTAGATTCGGCCTTCGCGTAGGGAGCTGACCGACTTCGCGATTCGTCGCTCACGGGTTTCCGGTGTCTTAGCTGACTCGATCGCGATCACGATTCGCTGCTTGTTGCTGAAATTCAACCCTTCGAAGAAACGCTTCGCGGCTGGTTCGCGACTGAGCGCGCGCGCTAGGTCGGCCGGCACCGTGACCTCGCGCGGCGCCGTGTCGAGTTCGACATCGACATCCACCTTGTCGTTGGCGGCCACACCGGCGGCCTCGCGGACCTCCGCGCTGACGGGCAGCATGAACCGTCCGCCCATGGAGGCCACGGTGCTGCGGTAGGTGTAGCCCTTGATGGTGACGCTGACGGCGGGTTTCTTGCTCGACCCCAGTTTCGCGACGACCGCGGCCGGCACCTCAATGCCGGTCGCGGTCTTGCCTGCGAGTTCGATGCTGGCGCGAAACCTCATCGGTTCGCCTTGGTCGTGCTTGCCACGGGCGTGGAGACCGCGAGCGGCTGGGAGAAACGGATGTGGTTGCCGAAGGGGTCACGCAGGCCGCAGTCGATCCCGTACGGTCGCTCGGTCGGTTCCTCCGTGAACTCCACGCCTTTCGCCTTAAGCTCCCTGTAGGTCTTCCAGCAGTCGGCGGTCGTAAAGAACAGATGGCCGCCCGTCGCGCCCTTGGTGACCAGTTCTCGAGCCTGCTCGGCCGTCTTTGGGTCGAGCCCCGGCGCACCCGGCGTCTCCAGCAGGATCTGGCGCGAATCGCCGGGAACGTTGACGGTCAGCCAGCGCATGAACCCCAGGTCCTGGTCGGTGTTGACCTCGAGGCCGAGCTTGCCGACGTAGAAGTCGAGCGCCTTGTTCTGGTCGAGAACGTAGAGCGATGAGATCAAAAGAGCATTGAACATTTGATGGACCTCCGTGATATCGGGATTGATGTCGTATCTCAGGCTAGACGACGTCTCTCGCCTTGGCTTCTCCAAAACTGCTCGGTCGGGTCCATGCCATCGCGAAGCAGGTGGGCACGGCGACGATCGGTCCGCGCTCCCGGCACGCCGACGGTGCCTCGCCGACGATGTCGCGAAAGCTACGGCTGAAGGTGCCGAGACTGGTGAAGCCCACGTCCAGGCAGATGTCGGTCACGCTACGGTCGGTCGCGCGCAGCAGGAACATGGCGCGCTCGACTCGGCGGCGCTGAAGGTACCGGTGCGGCGTCTCGCCAAAGGTCGATCGAAAGGTTCGGATGAAGTGCGCCTCGGAGACGCTCGCGATTCGAGCGAGGGCCGGGATGTCGAGCGGCTCCGCGTAGGCGCGGTCCATGGCGTCGCGGGCGCGGAGCATCCGGCGATTGACCTCCTCGACGGCGCGGCTCATCGTGTAATTCTCTGTCTTACGTCGGGATTCCCCGGATCGCCGCCTCGGCGGCGGCGCGCTCGTCCCACGGCTCCTTGCCACGGCCGATGAGGATGCTTCGCTCGTGGCCCTTGCCGGCCAGCAGGACCGTGTCCCCCGGCCCGGCACGGCGGACGGCATGGGCGATCCCCTGCCGGCGATCCACGATCCGTGCGTACTGCTCGCCCTCGGTCCAGCCGACCTCCTCGGCTCCCGCGGCAATTTCGCTGAGGATGGTCATCGCGTCCTCCTCCCGCGGATCCTCGTTGGTGAAGACCGCGTAATCGCTGAGCCGCGCGGCGATTTCCCCCATCCAGGGCCGCTTCTCGCGATCGCGGTCACCGGCGCTACCGAAGACGGCGATCAGCTTCCCACGGGTGATGGGCCGCAGCTCACGAAGCACCTTCTCCAGGCTCTGCGGCGTATGGGCGTAATCGATGATGACGCTGAACGGCTGGCCGAGGTCGACCCGCTCCATCCGGCCGCGGACGCCACTGTAACTCTCCAGCCCCTCACGGATCTCGTCGAGCGTCAGCCCGACGGCGATCCCCGTGGCAGCCGCGGCCAGCGCGTTCGCGGCGTTCCAGCGGCCGCTCAACTTCAACCGCAGTGACAGCGGCCCGAGGGGAGTCGAGGCCTCGAGGCGCAAGCCCTCGGGAGTCGCGTCGACGCGACCAGCCTTGAGATCCGCATCGAGCTGAAGCCCGTAGGTAATCCGCCGGGCAATCGGCCGGTTGATCAGATAGGCATAGCTCGGGTCGTCGCGGTTGAGCACCACCGTCTTGTCCATGCCCTTGTGTGCGCTGCCGGCGGTCAGGTCGATCAACTGCGCCTTGGCTTCGCGGTAGGCCTCGATCGTCTTGTGGAAATCGAGGTGCTCGTGCGCGATGTTCGTGAAAACGGCGACGTCGTAGTCCACGCCCACGACTCGTTGCAACGCGAGTCCATGCGAGCTGGTCTCGATCACGGCGTACTTCAGCCCGGCATCGCGCATGCGAGCCAGCTGCTCCTGAACCTCGAGCGCCTCCAGCGTGGTCTGGCGCGAATCGTTCGGATCGACAGCGTCGCCGAAGCGAATGTCCACCGTGCTCATCGAGCCGACCCGACGCCCGGCGCTCAACAGCATCTCGTGGATCATCGTCGTGGTCGTCGTCTTGCCATCGGTACCGGTGACGCCGATGACGACCATGTTCCGGCTGGGATGGTCATAGAGGGTGCTCGACATGAGCGCCAGCGCGCGGCGGGTGTCCGGCACCACCACCTGCGGCCAGGCGGTGCCAGCGGGGCGTTGCACCACGGCCGCCGCGGCGCCATCTCGCAGCGCCGTCTCGACGTAGCGGTGCCCGTCGGTGTGCGTGCCTGGAATGGCGACGAAACAGTCGCCCGGCTTCAGCCGGCGGGAGTCGTAGCAGAGGCCGGTGACCTCGGGGTCGGTCGGGGGTGCTTCGAGCACCTCGACACCCTCGAGGAGGCGGCTCAATTTGATGCCAGTCACCGAAACGACATGATGCTACGCTCAGGCCGATGGCCGCCACGATGCGATCGGCCCGCATCGGCGAGCGTGACTTCATCTGGGGCGCGCGGACCTATGTGATGGGTATCGTCAACGTCACCCCCGACTCGTTCTCGGGTGATGGCGTGACGGATCTCGAGACCGCGGTGGCCCGGGCGAGGCAGATGGAACGGGATGGCGCCGACCTGATCGATATCGGCGGTGAGTCCACGCGACCGGAGACCTGGGCGGGTCCGGGCCTCAGCGCGGAAGAGGAACTGGCGCGCGTCATTCCGGTTGTGGAGCGTGTGGCGGCGGCGGTCGCGGTGCCGGTCTCGATCGACACCTACAAGGCCAAGGTCGCAGAGCGAGCGCTGGTGGCCGGCGCCAGGTTGGTCAACGACGTCTGGGGCCTCCGGCGGGATCCGCGGATGGCCCAAGCCGTCGCCCGCGCCGGGGTGCCGGTGGTGCTGATGCACAACAAGCCCGGTGGCGGCTACCACGATCTGATTGCCGAGATCGCCGCCAGCCTGCTCGAGAGCGTCGAGATGGGCCGGACTGCGGGCATTGCTGAGGATCGCATCATCCTGGACCCGGGCATCGGATTCGGGAAAACCCGCGAGGAAAACCTCGAGATCATCCGGCGTTTGCCCGACCTGCGGCGGCTCGGGTTTCCGCTCCTGATCGGCCCCTCGCGGAAGTCGTTCATCGGCAAGACGCTCGACCTGCCCGCCGGCGAACGGTTGGAAGGGACGGCCGCGGCGGTCGCCCTGGCCATCGCCGGCGGCGCCGATATCGTCCGCGTCCACGACGTCAAGGCGATGGTCCGGGTAGCGCGGATGGCCGATGCCATCCGGCAGGCGGGCCCGCCGGCCGACGCGAGCGGCGCTTTAGTGCCAGGCGAGCGTTTGAGGCGTTCGTCCCGGGTGTGGCTCGCTTTGGGCAGCAACCTCGGCGACCGCGCCGGATACCTGGAGGCGGCGCGCGCCGCGTTGCCCAGGGCGGGGATTACGGTGGTGAAGGCCTCTCGCGTGGCCGAGACGGATCCGGTTGGCGTCCGTGACCAGCCCCGCTTCCTGAACCAGGTGCTCGAGGTCGAGACCTCGCTCGAGCCGCGCCCGCTGCTGGATGCGGTCAAGAACCTCGAGCAGGAGCTTGGCCGCACCACCAGCCAGCGTTGGGGCCCGCGAGAGATCGACATCGACATCCTGACCTACGACGGCCGCACCGTCGACGAAGTTGGCCTGCACATCCCCCACGCCGAACTTCAGAACCGCCCCTTCCTGCTCAAGCTCCTCGAGGACCTCGAGACCCGATGAACGAACCGTTACGCGTCGCCTGGCTGGGGCATCAGAGTGGGCGCGCCGGCGACGGCCTCCTCACCTATTCGCGCGAGACGGTCGCCGGGCTTCGGGCACGAGGCGTCAAGGTCTTCTTCGTCCATCACGGCGCGCTGGCAGCGGTGACCGACGACACGCTCACGCTGCGATCGCTGACGGGCAGCCACCGCTACATCATCTCCTCGCCCCGGACCAAGCGCACCATCACCGACCTCCTCCGCCGTGAGCAGGTCGACCTGGTGCACGTGTCCCTCAGCTTCTCGACACTGATCGACTTTGGACTTCCGGAACTGTGCCACGAGTTGGGTCTGCCGGTCGTGGCGACGTTCCATGTGCCCTACGACTCTCGATTCGGGCTGTGGCAGGGCATCAGCACGGCGGTCTACCGGCTCTATGCCCAGTCATTGGCGAGCTTCGATCGAGTGATCATCTTTTCCGAGCAGCAGAAGAGCCTGCTCGAGCACTACGGCGTGCCGGCCGATAACGTGGCCGTGATTCCTAACGGTGTCGATATCGAGAAGTACGCGCCCGGCGCGTCGGATTTCAAAGAGACGGTCAAGGCCGGCGCGCTGATTGGCTACCTCGGTCGCGTCGACCCTGAGAAGAACGTCGACATCCTGGTACGGGCCTTCCAGGATGTCGATGCGGCGGATGACGTCAAGCTGGTCATCGTCGGAAGTGGCAGTGAAAAGCGCCGCCTCGATCGACGCTACGGAAGCCCACGCGTCGTCTTCACCGGCCAGGTGCTCGATGAAACGGAACGAATCGCCATGCTGCGCGCCATGGATATTTTCGTGCTGCCCTCGATGGTCGAAGGGTTATCGCTGTCGTTACTCGAAGCGATGGCTTGCGGCGTCGCCCCAGTCGCCACTGACGTGGGTTCGGACGGTGACGTCCTGCGGGGTGCGGGCATCGTGCTCGACACCAAGGATCTCGACGGACAGCTCCGGCTGGCGCTGCGCACGCTGATCGAATTTCCGGACTTTCGCACCGAGCTCGGCCGGCGCGCCCGCGCCCGCGCCGTTGAGCGCTTCAGTCTTTCCGACAACCTCGACCGGCTGCTTTCTGTTTATCGCGACCTGCGGCCGGCTGCCGGCGCTGCGGCTTCGTGATGCGGCCTACGGCCGTTTGAGACATTTCCATGGAGGAGCAACTGCCCGCAGGGTGGGATCTGACTCGCATCAGAGCAATGTGGCCCGGTGCGGAGTTACTGCC
>Ga0209011_1000636_pt1 | contig 12994 bp, 10 predicted proteins | sample BlaSpr_A8_OM1_M3_FD_187986 | JGI IMG/M metagenome (GOLD analysis project Ga0209011, IMG submission 187986) | Forest soil microbial communities from Thunder Bay, Ontario, Canada - Black Spruce, Ontario site 2_A8_OM1_M3 (SPAdes) (version 2) | ecosystem: Environmental > Terrestrial > Soil > Boreal... | reverse complement strand
CAGCTTCGCCCCGCGCGCCGCGAACGCGCGCCGCCGGTCCTCCGGTGCCTCGCCGAGCAACTCCGCCAGGTCCTTGCGCAGAGCCGGGAGGCGCTTCAGTGCGATGGCGAGCGGCAGCGACGGCTTTCCCTCCGCCACGTCGGCCAGAACCGCTTTGCCCAGCGTGGCCGCGTCCGCCTCGAAGTCGAGCAGGTCGTCGGCGATCTGGAACGCCAACCCCGTCCGCTGCCCGAATTCGCGCAGGGCGCGGCGCACCGGCTCCGGCGCGCGCGCGGCCAGCGCTCCCGCCTCGCCGCAGAAGGCAAACAGCGCGCCGGTCTTGAGCCGCGCGACCTCCAGCGCGTCGTCGGGGGTGAACCCGGTCGACCCGCGCAGCCCGATCTGCCGCGCCTCGCCTTCCACCAGCTCGCGCAGCGTCCGCACCAGCGCTTCCACCGCCCCCGGCGCGCGCGAGCGCAGCGCCAGGTCGAGCGAGGCCGCGAGGAGCCAGTCTCCCGCCAGCACCGAGACGCCGTTCCCGTACGCGACGCGCGGGGCCGGCTGGCCGCGGCGGGTCAGCCCGTCGTCGATGACGTCGTCGTGCAGCAGCGTGGCCGAGTGGACCAGCTCGCTGACCAGCGCCAGCGCCAGCCTGCCGCGCGCGCGCCGCCCCGGCGCTGCGGCGCGCGAAGAGAGCAGCACCAGGAGCGGCCGGACGCGCTTTCCCCCCGCGCGCAGCAGGTCGCGCGCCGCAGGGGACAACTCGCGCGGCGCTCTCGCCGCCGCGGCCAGCAGCAGCCTTTCCAGCCGCGGAATGCCCTCGGCCGCCTGCGCGCCGGGCAGGAGCTGCGCTGCGGTGGGCCGCGCCAGCGGACTCGCCGCCGCGTCGCGGAGCTGCGCCAGTCCGGCTGCATGGAGGGCCGCCATCGGTCTTCCCCAGCCTCTAAACTTTCAGAGACTTTTGAAACAACTAACGGGCAGCGCCTCCTCTGTCAATCGCCTGCTGCGCCTTTCAGTTCACGCGGCCTGTGGTAAACCCCACCGGGCCATGCCCACCCGCCTGCTCCGCTGCGCCCTGGCCGTGCTGGCAGCGTCCTGCGTCAAGCGCGTCGCGCCCTCGCCAGGGGCCGATCGGACCGTCTACGCGGGGACGCCGGTCGTGTTCGGAGCGCCGGCCGATCTGCCCGAGGGCACCGAGATCATCTGGGACTTCGGCGACGGGACGCCGCCGGCCAAGGGCGCCCAGGTCCAGCACGCCTTTCCCCGCGCCGGCGTCTACACCATCGTCGAGACCGTCAAGGACAAGGACGGCGAGATCCGCACCGCGCGCACGCACATCGCGGCGCTGCGCCGCTCCGTCCCCATGGCGGTGCCGGGCGACGTGCGCGCCGCCCTCGTTCTCGAGCGCCCGTGGAGCAAGATCCAGGTGCACCGCGAGGTGGCGGGAAAGCTGGCGCTGGGCAACTTCTTCGACGACATGTCGCGCGCGGTCAGCGAGGCGATCGGCTTCGACGCGCTCGACGCATCCACCGCCGCCGCCAATGGCTTCGACCCCGACAAAGGCATCGCCTTCTACACCGTGCCGCAGGATTCGGAGGCGCTGGTCATCGCCGTGGGAACCTCCGACGACGAGAAGGCGCTCGCCGCGGTGCGCCGCCTGCTCACCTACCAGAAGGGCGCGGGCCGCCTCGCTGGCGGCCCGTTCCAGCTCACCGAGGCGAAGCTCGCGGACGGCACGCCAGCGCTGGTCGGCGTCGGCGCCACCGGCGACAAGGTCGGCGTGCTGCAGCGCTTCGGCTATCTCTACCTGCGCAGCGCGGGCGCCACCGACCCGCTCCTCTCGCTCAAGACCGCCGCAGCGCTGCCGCCCAACAAGGGCCTGGCCGCCGAACCACGCTTCGTCGCCGCCAGCAAGCACGTCGGCGCGGGCGACGCCGTCTTCTTCTCGCGCCCTGCCGAAGGCGGCGAGCCGCAGAGGAGAAACGTCTCCGGCGAGCTGGGCGCGGTCGCCTTCGCGGTGAACGACAAGCCGCAGCTGCTCGAGGTGCGCTTCTTTACCCAGCTCCGCAACCTGAGCGGCGAGCAGCTCGTCGGCGCGTTCAAGCCGCTCAAACCGCCGCCCGTCGAGGGCGGGGGAACCGACGCGGTCATCGACGGGCTGGCGGCGAAGCTTCCCGGCGGCGCCGCGACCTATCTGCGCATCTCCGCCTCGCCGCAGGCGCTCTGGCGCGAGCTGGCGCGCTCCGACGCCGCCGACGCGGCGCGCCTGCGCGATCGCGTGCAGGAGACGCTCGGCCTCGACGTGGAAAAGGACCTGCTCCCCTCGTTCACCGGCAACGTCGGCGTCGCGGTCTACCTCGATGCCTTCTCGCTCATCGAGGCCATCCTCGGCGAGCAGGTCGGATCGCTCGACCGCTCTTCCTTCGTGGCGGTGGCCGAGCTGTCCGGCGCGGGAGCGCTGCAGACCGTGCTCGATGGCGCGATGAAGTCGCATCCGGCGAGCGATCGCATCGAGGTGAAAGGCGCGACCTACTACCGCCTCGGCGAAGGCGCGCAGGCCGCCACGAAGGGCGGCATGCTCTTCCTCGCCGTCGGGGGCCCGCCTCCGCAGCCGCACGACGAAGCGCTGCCGCCCAAGCGAAAGAAGAAGGGCGGCCCGCCGCCCAAGCGCCTGGTGACCGCCGCCGAGCTGGGCGCGCTGGGGCCGGTGCTGCTGGGCCCCTCGAAGCGCTCGCTGGGGCAGGAGCTGTACCGGGCTGGCTTGAGAGGCTTCGAGGTGCCCGGTCAACAAGTATTCTGGTTGGACATCGCCGGCGTGGTCCACTCCATCGAGAAGGCCGGCAGCGAGCAGGGCGGCGTGGCGGGCGCGGGCGTGCGGCTCTTCGCCGAACGCGCCGCCGGCCTGCGCGACGCTCTCTTGGAAATGCGCGCCGCGCCCGACGGCCTCGAGTCCGAGCTGTACGTGCGCTTCCCCGTCAAGAGCGCGCAGGGCGGCCGTTGATGGGCCACATCGAAGTCATTTGCGGCCCGATGTTCTCGGGCAAGACCGAGGAGCTGATCCGGCGGCTGCGGCGCGCCCTCATCGCCAAGCGCAAGGTGCAGGTCTTCAAGCCGCGGGTCGACACGCGCTACGACGCCGACGCGGTGGTCAGCCACACGCAGCAGAAGATGCTCTCGACGGTGGTGGAGAAGGCCTCCGACATTCCCCAGAGGCTCGCCCTGGACGTGGAGGTGGTCGGCATCGACGAGGCGCAGTTCTTCGGGGCGGAGATGGTGCCCATCGTGAAGGAGCTGGCCGATCGCGGGCTGCGCGTGGTGGTGGCGGGCCTCGATCAGGACTACCGCGGCGCCCCGTTCGATCCCATGCCGCAGCTCCTCGCCGAGGCCGAGTACATCACCAAGGAGCTGGCCATCTGCGTCGTGTGCGGCCAGCCGGCGGGCCGGTCGCAGCGCATCATCCCCTCCGAGGACCGCGTGCACGTGGGCGCGCTCGATGCCTACGAGCCGCGCTGCCGCGAGCACTTTTCGCCCGAGCCGCAACCAGGGACCACCCCGCCTCAACAGGAACTGCTGCCCTTCCTGAGGTGACAAATGCGCGATCACGCCTACGACCGCATCGCGTTCAAGCCGGCGCAAATCGAGCACCGCTACGGGCCCAGCGTGCACATCCTCGCCGATCCGCTGGCGCTCACGCAGCTCGCGCAGCTCTGCGCCAAGGGGACTTACCAGCCGGAGATCAACCGGCTCGTCGCCATCCTCTATCGCGACCTCTTGCGCGCCGTCGTCAACACCGAATTCCCCCGCCGCGCCACCGCCACGCCCACCCGCATGATCGATCACACGCCCCACGGCGTGTTCCACGGCGAGACCATCGACCCCGAAGTGCGCGCGGTGACGGTGAACATCGCCCGCGCCGGAACGGTGCCCTCGCAGATCACCTACGACTTCCTCAACACGCTGCTCGACCCGCGCCTGGTGCGGCAGGACCACTTCGTCATGGCGCGGGTGCTCGACAATGCCGACAAGGTCATCGGCGCGCGCATCAGCGGCAGCAAGATCGGCGGCGACGTGGACGACGCCATCCTGCTCTTCCCCGATCCGATGGGCGCGACGGGCGGGAGCATGTGCACGGCCATCGAAGCGTACCAGAAGGACGTGGTGGGCAAGCCGCGCAAGATCATCGCCGCCAACCTGATCGTCACGCCCGAGTACGTGAAGCGCGTCACCACCTCGCACCCCGAGGCGGTGATCTATGCGCTGCGGCTCGACCGCGGCCTCTCTCCCGAAGAGGTGTTCGACACGGTGCCGGGCACGCACTGGGACAAAGAGCGCGGGCTCGACGATCGCCAGTACATCGTTCCGGGCGGCGGCGGCTTCGGCGAGATCATGAACAACGCGTACGTGTGAGGTCACATGAGGTTGGCGCAGGAGCTGGAAGTCCTCATCTCGCGGGAGCAGATTGCGCAGCGCGTCCGCGAGCTGGGCGCGCAGATCGAGCGCGACTATGAGGGCAAGGACCTGGTGCTGCTCGGCGTGCTGAAAGGATCGTTTCTCTTCATTTCCGATCTGGCGCGGGCCATCGACCTGCCGCTGTCGGTCGACTTCATCGGGCTTTCCAGCTATGGCGAGGCGACCGAGAGCTCGGGCGTGGTCAAGATCACCAGCGACCTCTCGCGGCCCATCGAGAACAAGCACGTCGTCATCGTGGAGGATATCGTCGACACCGGGCTGACCATGCGCTACCTGCTCGACAACCTCGCCACCCGCCTGCCCACCTCGGTGAAGCTGTGCACGCTTCTCCACAAGCCGTCGCGGGCGCGCACGAAGATCCCCATCGACTATCTGGGCTTCCAGATCGAGGACCGCTACGTCGTCGGGTACGGGCTCGACGCGGCGGAGAAGTACCGCAACATCCCCTTCATCGGCGTGATGAAATAATGGCCGCCGAGACGCCGGCGCGGGGCGGGGGGCTGCAGCGTCTGGTGCTGTGGCTGCTCATCTTCGCGCTGCTGGCGGTGGTGTGGTGGCTCGCCTCGGAGCGCAACGTGCGGCACTACGCGCTGTCGGTGCAGAACGGCCAGCTCGTGGTCGAGCGCGGGCGGTTCTTTCCCATGGGCACCGCGCCGGTGCGGGGCGTCGAACCCTACAATCCGATCCCTGTCCCCGCCGGCGCCAAGCCGCCGGCCTACTCCGAGTATGACGACTCGACGGGGCTGGACCGCGCGCTGCTCGACGTGCTCACCGGCTGGGCGCGCGAGGCGGCGAAGAAGGGCGAGCCGTCCTCGATGCAAACCGCCTCGCAGCTGGTCGAGCGCGCCTCGCACCTCCCCGGGCTGACCGCTGCCCAACTCGCCGAGGTGGCGGCGCTGCGCGGCGAGTTGGCGTGGGAAGAGGCGCGGGGCGACCTGACGCAGGCGGCCCAGTCCGCGGCCGCCGCTCTGCGCAAGCTGGAGATGGTGGAAAAGGCGAACGGCCCCCATGCGTCGGACGCGGCCGCCCAGGCGCAGAAAGTCCGCGCGCTGGAGCAGGGGCTGCGCGAGCTGAGCCGGTCGGCTGGAGCGGGTCCATCGAAGTAAGTGCTCAAAGAGATTTGCACGAATAGACGTAGACGTTGACGTAGACGTAGACGTTGACGTTGACGTGATCGTGGACGGCGACGGCGACGTGGCCGTGGGCGGCTCACCGAGACAGCTTTGTGAGCATCGCCACGACCCGTTCGAGAAGTTCCTCGGCACGCTGCTTCGTCGTGGAGTCGACGACCTTCAGCACCAACAATGCATCCAGCACAGCAGCGCACTCCATTGCAGAACCGCGCGCAATGGCGTAGGCGCGCGCAGCGTCCGCCTTGCCGGCGCGACCAGCCGCTTCGGCGATGTTGAGGAGAATTGAGCTTGCGGCACGGCGCAACTGATCCAACAGCGCGGCGTTTCCTCTAGGGATCTTGTCGGCAAGCTCTGCTGTCGATACAAGGAACTCGATGGCACACCGGTAGACGTCGAGCCTCTGAAAACTGAGCATGGGGAAGGTGTAGCAGCTGCCTCTGACACGCCCGGCCCGGTCGCCTACGGCCACGTCGCCGTCGCCGTCGCCGTCAACGTCCAACGTCAACGTCAACGTCCAACGTCAACGTCCAACGTCAACGTCCAACGTCCAACGTCAACGTCCAACGTCAACGTCCAACGTCAACGTCCAACGTCAACGTCCAACGTCAACGTCCAACGTCCAACGTCCAACGTCAACGTCAACGTCAACGTCAACGTCAACGTCAACGTCAACGTCGACGTCGACGTCGACGTCGACGTTTCAGATCTCTCCGACGAACACCAGCTGCGCGGGGCCGCGCATGTGGACGCGGTTTTCCAGGTCGACGCGGACGCTCAAGACCCCTCCCGGCAGCTCGACGAGGATCTCCTGGTTCCGTAGCGAGTATCCCCTGGTGACCGCCGCCACCGCTACCGCGCACGCCCCCGTCCCGCAGGCCTGCGTGAGCCCCGCCCCGCGCTCGTAGACCGCGGCCCGCCAGGCCTGCACACCGTTGCGCGTGACGAACTCGATGTTGGCGTCCTCGGCGCGGCTGAGCGCCGGCCCGAACTCCTTTGCGAGCGAGAGCGGGTTGCCGTCGACGAACATCACGCGGTGCGGGTTGCCCATCGAGACCGGCCAAGCGTCGACGCTGCGGTCGCCGAGCGGCAGCGGGCGCGCCGCCTCGATCTGCCCGAAGCCCATGTCCACCTCGACCAGCCCGCTGCGCGGGTCGCTCGTCTCGACGACGCAGGGCCGCGACCCGGCGTCGGTGAGCAGCATGACATGCGCCTGGGCCGGCTTGGTGCCGCCCGCGGTGGCGATCCACAGCGCCGCACATCGCGCGCCGTTGCCGCACATCTCGGGCACCGAGCCGTCCGCGTTTTGCACCAGCATGCGCTCGCCTGGCAGCAGCGTGAGGATGCCGTCCGCGCCCACCCCCAGGTGGCGATCGCAGAGCTGGAGCGCGCGCTCCGCCGGCAGGGGCTCCCCGCCCCCACGCAGATCCAGCAGGACGAAATCGTTTCCCAGACCGTGCAGCTTGGCGAAGCGCATCACCGACATCTTAACGCGTCAGGTTGCTTGACAGCAGTGTGCAGGGGCGTTTCAACTCGTCCACTGAGGTCAAAGGCCCAGTGCGAACCTGCCCCGATTGCCACAACCACTACGACGACGACGTTCTCCATTGCCCCGAGGACGGCCGCGGCCTGGGCGACCTGCCCAGCATCGACGAGCTCATCGGCCGCACCATCGGCTCGTACACGGTGGTGAAGCAGCTGGGCAAGGGCGGCATGGGCTCCGTCTACATGGGCGAGCACCCGGTCATCGGGTCGAGGGTGGCCATCAAGTTCCTCCACCCGCAGTACGCGCACGACGACAAGATCGTCGACCGCTTCTTCAACGAGGCGCGCGCGGTCAACGTCATCGGGCACGACAACATCCTCAAGATCCTCGACCTCAACATCACCGAGGATCACCGCCACTACTTCGTGATGGAGTTTCTCCACGGGCGGCCGCTGCAGAGCCTGGTCAAGCCCGGCGTGGCCCTGCCGCTCGACGTGGCGGGCCCCATCGTCCTTCAAGTGTGCGAGGCGCTGCACGCGGCGCATCGCAAGGGGATCGTCCACCGCGACCTGAAGCCGGACAACGTCTATCTCATCACGCACAAGGGCAAGAAGAACTTCGTCAAGGTAGTCGACTTCGGCATCGCCCGCGTCAGCGACGACGCCGGCGTCTCGACCGGCAAGACGCAGACCGGCATGGTGATGGGCACGCCGGCGTACATGTCGCCCGAACAGGGCAGCGGCATCACGAGCAAGATCGACGGCCGCAGCGACGTCTACTCGCTGGGCGTGATGATGTACCAGCTGGCCACGGGCAAGCTGCCCTTTCCGGGCTCGAACTTCGGCGAGGTGCTGATGGGGCATCTCCAGCTCGCGCCGCCTCCGCCGCGCAGCACCGATCCGGAGATCCCCGTGGCGTACGAGGCGATCATCCTCAAGTGCCTGCAGAAGCAGCAGGAGGATCGCTACCAGTCGATGAAAGAGCTGCACGACGCAGTGGAAGCGTGCATGGACGAGCTCGGCATCAGCAAGGACCTGCCGCTGGCCGACGAGACCGATCCGGAGTTGGCGCCCGTCGAAGGGAAGCCGCATTCGTGGCCGGGCCCGCGCACGCCGGGCCGGTCGACGCATCCCGGCCAGCAGCCCAAGCCGCGCAGCTCCAACCCCAACGTTCGCTCATCCGACCCGAAGCTGCGCGCGCGCGGCTCACCGCCCGGCGCGATGGCGCAGGTGTCGCGGCCGCCGCGTCATCCCTCGCAGCCGCCGCCGCACACGATGCTCAACCCGCCGAAGAGCAAGGTCCCGCTCTTCGTCGGGCTGGCGCTGTTGGCGCTGGTCCTGGGCGGCGCCGTCTTCTACGCCAGGTCGTCGGGCGATCGCGCCGCCGTGCAGGCCACGCAGCGGATCGAGCGCGATGCGAAGGCGCTCGCCGCCAAGAACGCCGCGAAAACCGCCGCCGCCGAGGCAGCCGACAAGGAGCGCAAGGAAGAGGTCGACGCCCAGCCCGTCTTCCTCTCCGTCATCAGCGAGCCGCCCGAAGCCGGGGTGACCGCCTCCTGGAAGGAGGGCGGCGAGAAGAAGGGCCCCGCGCCGCTCTCGTTCGAGGTGCCCAAGAACACCAGGGTGCACTTCGAGTTCAGCAAGGACGGCTACGTCGGCTACGCCATGGACGTGATCGCCGACCAGTCGCAGAACGTGCACGCCGTGCTCAAGGCGGTCGAGGTCGCCTCCGGCGAGCGCCCGAAAAAGAAGAAGAAGAAGAGGGAGGGCCTGCCCGCAAAAGACGGCCTCATCGACCTCGACGACGCGCTCAAGTAAAGCGCGCCGATCGCGGCCCACATCCGCTCGGGCTGCTCTTTTCAAGGCTTGACAGCAGTCCCTCGGCAAGGGTCAACTATGGCGGTGTCGGCCGGTGGAGCGCGGCTTTCCGCGCGCGTTCGCAGAGACGGCTCTTTGCGGGGAGAGACCTGTGTCGCGGACCTGCCCCGAGTGCCAGAGCCAGTACGACGACGAGATCCTGCACTGTCCCGAGGACGGCCTCGACCTTTCCACGGTAGAGCCCGACGACGAACTGATCGGCCGCAACATCGGCTCCTATCAAATCGTCAAACAGCTGGGAAAAGGCGGCATGGGCGCGGTCTACATGGCCGAGCATCCGGTCATCGGCTCGCGCGTCGCCATCAAGTTCCTGCACCCGCAGTACGCGACCGACAAGAAGATCGTCGACCGTTTCTTCAACGAGGCGCGGGCCGTCAACGTCATCGGCCACGACAACATCCTCAAGATCCTCGACCTCAACGTCACCGAGGACAACCGGCACTACTTCATCATGGAGTTCCTGCACGGCAAGCCGCTTCAAGATCTGGTCAAGCCCGACGCGCCCATGCCGCTGCAGGTGGCGGGCCCCATCATCCTACAGACTTGCGAGGCGCTGCAGGCAGCGCACGAGCACAAGATCATCCACCGCGACCTGAAGCCCGACAACGTCTATCTCATCGTCCACAAGGGCAAGAAGAACTTCGTCAAGGTGGTCGATTTCGGTATCGCGAAACTGACCGACGACTCGGGCCAGTCGACCGGCAAGACGCAGACCGGCATGGTGATGGGCACGCCGGCGTACATGTCGCCCGAGCAGGCCGGCGGCATGACGAACCGGATCGACCCGCGCAGCGACATCTACTCGCTGGGCTGCGTGATGTACCAACTGGCCACCGGCAAGCTCCCCTTCGCGGGGACGAGCTTCGGCGAGGTGCTCATCGGCCACATACAGATCCCGCCCGCGCCGCCGCGCGAACACAATCCGCGGATTCCCGAGGCGTACGAGGCCGTGATCCTCAAGTGCCTGGAGAAGAAGCAGGACGATCGCTACCAGTCGATGCGGGAAGTCCAGGACGCCATCCTCGCCGTCATGGAGAACCTGGGCATCAGCCGCGAGCTTCCCGTCGCCGACGAGAAGGACGCCCACTCGCAGGGCGGCGCTGTCAGGACGAAGTCCAGCCCGGGCGGCTACGCGACGCCGAGGCCGACCCCCAGGCCGGCGCTGCAACGAAGGACGCCGACCCAACCCCTGCGCGCCCCGCCGCAGCAGTACACCGTGGCGATGCCGCTTCCTCCCGCCAAGCCCAGGACGGGCCTCTTCGTCGGGCTGGGCGGCGGCGCGGCAGCGGTGGTCGCCGGCATCGTCTTCCTCATCATGCAGCAGAACGAGGAGAACCGGCGCGCCGCCGAGCGGGCCGCGCAGCTCGCTGCGGAGCGCGTGGCGGAAGTGTCGCGCAAGGCGGCCGAGGCGGCCAGGGAGAAAGAGCGCGAGCAGGGCGAGGCCAACGCCAAGGTGTTCTTCTCCGTCGTCTCCGATCCGCTGGGCGCCCTGGTCGAGGCCACCTGGAAGAACGGCGTCAAGGCGGGCGTGACGCCGCTGGAATTGGAAGTGCCCAAGAACGTCAAGGTGCACTTCGCCTTCAGCAAGAGGGACTACCTGCCCTACGCGGAGGAGCGCATCGCCGACGCAGCGCAGGTGGTCAAGGCTACGCTGCAGGTCGAGCCGAGGGTGTTGGCCGCGCGACCCGTGCCCGAATCGAAGAAAAGAGAAGCCAGGTCTGCGCGGGCGGCGCAATCTTCGGCGCAGAAAGCAGCGGACGATTCGACCATTCCGGTGGAGTTCTAGCCGTGGCGGGGGAAATGATGCGAGTTCGACTGATGGTTGCCCTCGCTTTCGGCGTGGCGCTCTCGACCGCGGCGCCCGCGCAGGAGTCCGCCAAGGACCGCAAGGAAGCCGCCGTTCTCGAGGAGGCGCGCCAGCACGTCGCCAAGGCGAAGGTGCACTACGACCTGGGCGAGTTCCAGCAGGCGGCCGAGGAATACATCATCGTCTACCGCCTGCGGGCCATCCCTGCGCTGCTCTTCAACATCGCCCAAGCGTACCGGCAGGGCGGCGACTACGAGAAGGCCAAGCAATTCTACAAGGCCTACCTGCGCGAGAGTCCGAACCTCAAGAACAAGTCGACGATCGAGCAGGCCATCCGCGAGATCGACCAGTTGCTCGCCAAGACGAAGAAAGCCAAGGACAGCCCGCCCACCGGCGTGGCCGCCGAGCCGGTGCCCGCGCCCCAGAAGCCCCTGCCAATCCCAGCAACGCCGCCGTCCCAGACGAAGGAGTCCGTGGCCGTGGGCACCACGCCACCGGCGGTCAAACAGCCCGCTGCGGATGGGACCGCGGCAGCGCCTCGCCCCTCCACCGGCACCGGCTCAGTGCCTTCGACCCAGACGCCCCCGCCTTCGAGTAGCTCCGGCGGGAAGGTCGCGCTCGTTCCAACGCCGAGTCGATCCGAGAAGACAACTGTCGATCTGGCGAGGCCTTCGACCCAAGTCGGCACTCTTTATCCAGCGGATGCTCCGAGGCGGCGCACATGGACCTGGGTCGCCGCCGGCGGGTCGGCGGTCGCTCTCGGGGTTGGGGCCGCCTTCGGCTACAAGGCGATCGACAGCGGCTCGCATTCCGACGCACAGAAGGCGAACATTCTCTACGGCATCGGCGGCGCCCTTGCCGTCCTCACGGCTGCGCTCTTCGTCTACGAATTCTGATGTACTGACCCTTTGGGGGTTGAATGAAACCGTCGAACAACGGTAGGTCTGTCGGCAGCAGAGCGTTTGGGATCCTTGCGCTCGTCGCGATTCTTGTGGGCTGCACCGTTCAGGCGAAGGGTACCGGTCCTGTAGGACCCACGGGCGCAACAGGACCGGCGGGCCCTCAAGGCGTGCCGGGCGTGCCCTGCGCGGGATGCGTGGATTCCACATCGATCGCAGCGGGCGCGATCAGTTCGGCGAAGATCGCGAGCGGCACGATCTCCGGCGCTAACATCGACCCGACGACGTCGCTCACGGTGAACTCGGTGACTTCCAGCGACTTCGTCTTCTCGTCGCCTGTCGCGGGCGCGTATATCGCTCTGCCTACAACCTGCCACCGTGGGGGCGGGGGGGGTGCCCCCTTGGTGGACGCGTCCGCCATAGATTATCCCGGCAACGTATACGGCCCGTCTTTGGGAATCACCAACACGGCAGCCGGCAACTACGACTTCTTCTGCGCCATTCCGCTGCCCATACCCCCCGGCGCCACGCTCACCCTGACTGGCGCGACAATGGGGTACTACGACCGTTCGACGAACTGCCTCGTCTCAGCCGAATTGCGGACCAAGACGTTCGGTACGTCGGACAACTTTACCGCCGGTTCCACCGGGGTCTCGATCGCGACGGTGTACGACGGGGCAAACGCCACCGACTTCGCGTTCATGAGCGCCACCGACAGCCCGCAAACCAAGGCGTTTCCAGCGTTCACGCCAGTCGCGATCTCGAATTCCACGATCCTGTTCGTCCGCGCGGCCATCAACTTCACCGCCGCCGGTGGGGGCGACTGCCGATATTCCGGCACGCGGATCACTTACACCATCGATCGCCCGTGATACGACGCCCGTATGCACGAGAGAGTGGACCGGCGTGGGCTTCTGCCTGAGGACGCGGCCCGCCTCTTTGGAGTGACCGAGGAAGTGGGCCGCAAGCTTCTCGCAGCTGCCGTGCAGCGCGGGGAGACCGACTTCAGCGGCGTGCGGGGCATAAAACGTGTGCTGCTCATGCAGATCGAGACCGCCACCACCGCCGAGCCGCTGCGGATCGTCCGCCGCGATCCGGCGCCCGACGGGTTCGTGAAGTACCTCTTCGAGCTGCACGACGGCGCCCGCGTCGAGGCGGTGCGCATCCCCATTCCGTGCGAAGCGCCCGGTGCGGACCTGAGCGCGTTCGAGGGGCGCGAGAAGAAGTACATCATCTGCGTCTCGTCCCAGGTCGGCTGCGCGCTGGCCTGCTCGTTCTGCGCCACTGGGGAGATGGGCTTTCGGCGCAACCTCGACGCGGCGGAGATCGTCGGGCAGGTGCTGGCG
>Ga0209011_1000635_pt1 | contig 13012 bp, 10 predicted proteins | sample BlaSpr_A8_OM1_M3_FD_187986 | JGI IMG/M metagenome (GOLD analysis project Ga0209011, IMG submission 187986) | Forest soil microbial communities from Thunder Bay, Ontario, Canada - Black Spruce, Ontario site 2_A8_OM1_M3 (SPAdes) (version 2) | ecosystem: Environmental > Terrestrial > Soil > Boreal... | reverse complement strand
CGAGACAAGTTGGGCGAGCCGAATATTCTGGTAAATTGTGCCGCCGTAACTGCATTCGCCGATACTCTCTCGACTACAAAAGCTGACTTCCGGTCGGTGTTCGACGTGAATGTCCTCGGCATTCTGAATATCTGTCAAGCATTTGTTCCTGCCATGCAGGATCGAAAAGGCGGTTCGATTGTGAATGTTTCTTCGATCACCGGCATTGTCGGGGCGCCGGGACTGTCCGCCTATTCTGCTTCTAAGGGTGCGATTATCACGCTCACGCGAACCATGGCGCTCGAGTTGGCGGAAAGGTCGATCCGGGTGAATTGCGTCTGCCCAGCATCAGTTGATACCCCCCTGACTCAAGCGTCGTTCGACCGGACGCCAGACCCCGCTAGGACGCGCGAGTTGAATATCAAGCGCCATCCTCTTGGGCGCTTGGGTAAGCCCGAGGACGTTGCGAATCTCATCCTGTTTCTCGCTTCAGACGAAGCTTCTTGGATCACTGGTGGCACCTACGTTATCGACGGCGGTGCAAGTATCGCGCGGCGCTGGCAGGAGTAAGCAGGACAACTCGAGTCACGCCACCACACGGTCTGGGTCGGCGGCGGCAAGTGATCCGGAACGTGGCAAGGATTGGGAATCGGGTGAAGAAGGGCATTCCCGGTACGCCATGACCGAACTGCCCCAATTCCAAACAGCAATTATCGCGTAACTCCTTCAGAGAGGATAACCAGAAAGACGGGAGGAAATATGATTTCGAGGACGGATACATATCCGCGGTGCGTAGGGCCTCGCAGCGTGATCGCATTGACCATCGCCGGACTCTTGGGGTTGTTGTCCGCACAAGGGCAGACATCTAGTGTGAACCTCAAAGTTGCGGCAGTTCAGTTTCGCTCCTCGCTCGATATTAACGACAATTCCGAACGAATAACCAAGTCTCTGATGCAACTTGCTGCTGAGGGTGTTCAGGTCGCCGTGTTCCCTGAATGTGCGTTGACGGGCTATTACCAGGGTCCTGATATGCCGACTCCCGAATATGAGATTGTGGCTGCGGAAGAGCGACTGCGGCAAACCTGCCGTAATAGGAAAATTTCAGTGGTTTTTGGAAGCGTGCACAAAGTCAATGGCCACGCTTACGACACGGCAGTCGTCTTCAATTCGCACGGAGATCTTGTCGAGCGATACGGCAAGATATATTTAGCCGACGAAAAATGGGCAGTCCGCGGCAACCACATTGCGTATTTTGAACTGGAAGGCATCCCCTCAACGGTAATAATCTGCCACGATGAACGTTACCCTGAGCTGGTTCGCCTTCCAGCCATCGAAGGAGCGCGTGTCGTCTACTACATAAGCTCGGAATCTCCGCTGAAAGAAGAATCCAAGATTGCTCCATACCGCGCGCAGATGATGGCCAGGGCCGTAGAGAATTCAGTTTTTGTGGTAAATGCGAATGCACCCGCCAATTCCGACCTCACTGGTTCCCATGGGCAAAGCCGGATAATAGACATTGACGGCAATGTCCTCAGGGAGGCCTCGATCTTTGGAGAGGACGTGCTGATTTGGACTCTCAGTATCAAGCCTGAAAGGTCCGCGTGGCCGACGAATTCGCTGAAAAGTCCAACTGCCGATTGGTGGCGTTCTGGTGTCGACTGGATGATGAAAAACCGCAAACGGCAACTCGAGTAATCCTTCTCGGGCAAATCTCTCTGAAGGGCCCTAGGTTTTCCGCCGTCAAGCCGGCGGAGGAGTTTCAATGAACAAACATTCGCGGCGCAAGTTTCTCGCAGGTGTGGGTTTGGGATTACCGGGTGCATTGATCGCGCCGCCGGGCCGTGCTGGGCAAACATCGAGTGTCCGTGCACAAGATCTTCCTCCTGCTGATCCACGTTACCTTCCAGCCAGGGACGCGCGCCTCGATGTCCGTACGCTCGACACGCCGCGTACGCCTTTTCACTATGAGTCACGCGCGAACTGGGAGGCGCGTGCCACGCGACTGCGCCAGCAAGTCCTCTGCGCGGCGGGACTGTGGCCGATGACTGAACGGAGTCCTCTCCGAGCACAGATTTTCGATCGGATCGAAGGTGGCAACTTCTCGGTAGAGAAGGTCTATTTCGAAAGTTACCCAGGCTTTTTCTGTACCGGAAACCTGTACCGACCACAGGGCGGCGAGGTCAAGGCACCCTTTCCTGGAATCCTCTGTCCGCACGGGCATTGGAATTACGGGCGGCTGGAACACAGCCCGCATGAACCCAACGGATGTTCCGTTCCACAGCGGTGCATGAACCTCGCGATGCAAGGGTATGTGGCCTTCGCTTATGACATGGTTGGATACAACGACAGTTTCCAGGTTCCCCACTACTACCAGCACGATGAGAAAGCTCCGTGGGCGCTGACACCTGATGGTTTGCGCCTGTGGCTGTGGGGCATAAGCCAACTAGGACTCCAGCTCTGGAACTCAATCCGCGCGCTTGATTTCTTGGTCGCGCTCCCCGATGTCGATTCAGAGCGAATTGCCGTGACCGGCGCTTCAGGTGGTGGCACACAGACATTCCTGCTTACCGCTGTGGACGAGCGTGTGAAGGTGAGCGCGCCAGTTAACATGATTTCGCATTTCATGCAGGGCGGCTGCCTCTGTGAGAACGCCCCCAACCTGCGCATTGATACTGACAACATGGAACTTGGGGCTCTCGCAGCGCCTCGGCCTGTGCTGATGGTCTCGGCCACGGGGGATTGGACGCGCGATACAGGCAGGATCGAGTATCCAGCCATCGCAGCAATCTATGAACTATTCGGGGCCCGCTCCCGACTGGCCCATGAGCAGTTTCCTTTTCAACACAACTACAACCGCTCGAGCCGCGAAGCAGTGTATAGGTTCTTTGCTCGCTGGCTGAGTAAGGAGCCCGCGAAAAGTGCGCCCGCAACCATAGAGGAGAAGGGTGAGTTTCACATTGATCCGGGGCATTTGCTGGTGTTCGCTCGCCGCACGCCGCCAGCCGGCGCTGTTGACGCACGAGAGCTCACTGAGAACCTGCTGGCGACATATCGCGACCAGTTGGAAAAGGCTCGCCCCGCTGGCCCCGAACAGTTGAAGGAGTACCGCCGGAAGTTCGGCCCAGTCTATCGGACGGCATTGATGGTGGAAACGCCTTCAGCCGACGATCTACGTTGGTGGAGAGTTGATAGTGAGGGACAGCAGGGATCAGATGGCGTGAACTGGTTACGCGTCATTCTGGGGCGGGCTTCGGTGGGAGACAGAATTCCGAGCACATTGGTGCGGCCTGCACGGAAACCACGCTTGGCGGCGCTGATTGCGCATCCCGAGGGGGCGCAGGTTGTCCTAGGCAGTCCGGCATCTCCCACACCACTCGAGCGTGAGCTCGCAAGGCGAAGTTGCCTTGTGCTTGCCATCAACGCATTTCAAACTGGTGCGGCGCTCGATTCGGCCCGAAAGATGGAGGGCAACTACTTCTCCACTTACAACCGCACCGATGACACTGAACGCGTCCAGGACATCCTGACCGCCTTGGCGTACCTTGAAGTTGCCTGGGGACTACACGAGATACTTGTGATTGGGCACGGACAGGCCGGGCTGTGGTGCCTATTGGCTCGCCCATTTTTCTCAAAGGCTTATCCGGTAGCTGCTGATGTCGCAGGCTTTGAAAACACCAAAGATGAGGCCTACCTTGAGAAGCTCCACATCCCTTTATTACGCCGAGCAGGAGATTTTCAGACCGCCGCCTTGCTCTCCCCAGCGTCACCACTGCTACTCCACAACCTTGCTGGGCGCTTTGCGAGTGATTCATTCACTCGCATGTACGCCTTGCATACTGCAGAGCACCACCTGCGGATTTCGGAAAAGCAATTGTCAGACGCTGAACTTGTTGAGTGGCTTGTAAGGAGATAGCGGGGCAGGTCAGTGACCCACACCTACCACATCATGCATGTCACGAATTTGGAGAGCATCCTCCAACGAGGAGGCCTTCTCTGCGGCCGATTGTTTCACGCTCGATACCTCAGATCGGAACAAGCATTCGGCCACAGACCGAATACTCGTTCCGCAATCTCATTTGCACCGAAGTGTCGGCAAAATCATGATCTTGGTCTCACAGTAATTCAAATGTTGAGGTAGCACGAACTAAATAGCAGTATTAGAGTGAAAACAAAAGTGTTGTGCGGTCCCCGGTAGCTCAACGGTAGAGCGCTCGGCTGTTAATTAACCGAAGGGTTGAGGGCGCAGCCCCATCGGAGTTCGCCTTCTAAGCAGGTTCCTCTTGAAAATCCTTTGAGAGCACTTGCCTGGATAGAAGGTGCTCTCTTTTTTGTCTATCCTTGATTAGAATCAAGTGCGGCGCGCTCAAAAGTGTTTTAGAATAAAATGGTTGCAAGGATGGGCGTGTAGCTCAGCTGGGAGAGCATCTGCTTTGCAAGCACGCCTTCATCTTACCTAAGCCGTTGAATCGGCGTCTCTTAAGAGTGCAAACCCCTCTGCTAGTTGGGCTACTCATTGGGCTACAGATAATAAGGATACGTTGTCCAAGTTCGGACAAATACTCCGAAAAATGGACTCGAACTGCCCCAGGTTGGAGGGCTTCACCACCGCTACGAACGACGAGCCGCATAGAGTTTCCTTGTGCGAGACCGCCTTCCGTTTCTCTTGACTTGGACAAATCCGTGTCTGCGCCTCACAGGCGCGGGTCGCTATGCTCTAGCGATCTCTTGTGGGGCTGAGACCGGCGCAGTTTTTAGAGACGCTCAGGTTTTCGCAGCCGGCTTTTTCGCGCCGACGGAGTTCTTAATTTTAATAGGGACAGGGTAAGTGATTTGGGCGGACATGTCGGCCTACATCTCTGCAACGGTGGACCAAGAACTGCTGCCTAGAAACGAGTATTGGGCTGTTATCTGACGGCGAAAAAGCTACGTGATCGAGTATTTTGTTACGAACGTAAGTGTTTACGGTTAGAGAACGGTTGGACAAACGATTTCGCCATTCCACTCTGTCACTATCACTCTCCCTCCCTTTGCAGCTCAATCTTATTCGGCAGAGACCCGAAATCATAGTATCGGTATTCGACTTTGGTTTTCCGCACCACCACCACACTGAAACCCGATCGGGCGTCGCCGAGAGGCTTCCCAACAGGTCCGGTCGTCACCATCTCGAGAGGGCCATCTTTACCTGAGGCATTTTGGTGAAAATGCCCAGCAAACACATGACTCACCCCATAATTTCGGAGCAATTCGAGGTATCTTCGCCGGATCTGCGCTGGAACATTAAAGTACTGATCTGCTTCATTTGGATACTCGAGAAACCACGGATGATGTTGAAATACAAATAAGTGCCGAATGCCAAGTTTCTTGGTTTTTTCGAGTTCCCCTTTCAACCACAACTCCTGCCTGCGAGATTCCTCGGGCACCTCTCTCGGATTGGCAATGACGCTTGAGTTCAGAACGAGACCCTCGATCTCCCCTGATCGAAACGTATAGTAATCGGGACCAAACTGCTCTCGATATTTGGCAAGGCTGGCGGCAGTCGGCAAATTGCCAACGTCGTGATTTCCCGCAACGTTGTAAATCGGAATTCGAGTATCGAGCTTTGCCGCAATTCTCTTGTACTCGGCGGATTCTGCGGCGTCGCCAGGTTTATTAATTAGATCACCGCAGACCACGACGAAAGCAGGACGCAGTCGATTGGCGGCGGCTATGACGAATTCGAAATTGGCTGTTTCCTGCTCAAATCCTTGATCACCGGTGTACATGCCAAACTGCGGATCAGCGAAAACCAGGAAGAACAAATCACCTTGCGCGCGATCTGCAGCCCGACAAACCAATATTCCCAGCAACGTCAACAAGGCGAGCGATCGAATGAAATGACGTCTTAAAATAAGGGTTCCTTTCTGCACCGGCTGGTTCTTCGGAGCACCTCACGCGCACGGGCCTAGAATTGTACTTTGATTCCCACCTGAACGATGCGTGGATCTCCTGCCGAGTTAATCTTGCCGAAGGTCGAAGGGGCACTAATGTTTGTCCCAGGCTGATTCAGATGGACGTTATTAAAGAGGTTAAAAAATTCTCCTCTCAGCTGCACACGCACACTCTCGGTAATCGGAATCGCCCTAGCCAGTCCGAAGTCAACGTTGAACCACCGAGGGCTTCGCAATAGGTTCCGCGGGGATGAGCCGAATGTCCCCGGCGCATTGAGCTCAAAAGCGCTGGTGTTGAAGTACTGGTCGATCATCTGAGCCCGCGACTGGCCGGACCTTAAGAACGGATTCCCAACTAGGTCGGCGCGGTCCAACCCCACTCCACTGAATGATCTGTCCCGCCCAGACACTATTGTGAAGGGAGTCCCGGATCTCCAGGTCCAGATTGAGTTCACGCTCCAGCTTCCGAACAGAGTCTTCACCACGCGTGACGAGCGCTGCAGGTTCGGCAGCTCCCAAATTGACCAATAGGAAAAGTTGTGCGGCGTATCGAAGTCCGACAAGCCGTAATTGAACATTCGATCAAAGGGGCTGGGGCTGACTAACTGGAATTGAGGATCAAAGGATTGGTTGTCAAGCGACTTCGAGAAGGTGTAGTTGGCGACAAAAGAAAACTGTCTGCTGAACCGCTTCTCCAGGTTTAATTGAACGGAATGGTAGTTCGATGTGCCGCCGTTGGTCATCTCCAAAAGCGACGCGAAATTGGGGGACAGGGGCCGCCTTTGGTCCGTATCTCTGAGTGTAGCGTTCGGGCGGAAAATTGCGGCGTTGCGTTCTTCCGTATACTGTAGCCGCACTCCTCGATCAGCTACGTAGGCCACACGCAAAAGAAAATTATTGGTAAATTGGTGCTCCACTGTCAGATTCCATGCCTCAACGTGACCGAGCGTCCAATTGGGATTAATGAAAGCGAACTTGACAGGCAATGAAAACTTGGTATTAGGCGCGGGATTGACTGGTGCAAACGGCGGGAAGGGGTTCGTGACGTTCGCTGAGCCATAAGGGTCGCTGAGGCTCACGCCGAACAGTTGCACTGCCGGACTGAATGGCGCGTTCTCGACAAAATTATTATAAATGCGAACCAGCGGTGTCACGTAAAACTTGCCCCAAGCACCACGGACCGTAGTGACGTGCGGTCCTCCGCGTACCTCCCAGGCAAAACCAAGGCGCGGCGCGAAATTGCCAAGATTGTTGTGGAATCCCGCAGCGGGGAAGCCTAGATCGCCGTCAAAAGCGAGTCCCAGAGGAGCATTGGGGAAGCGTTGCGATCGGAACCCGGGAATGTATCCACCCACTTGGTGGGCAACAGGATCGTTCGGTGGAAAATAGGGATCCCAACGGAGCCCGAGATTCAAAGTAAAGGACTTGCGTATACGCCAGTCATCTTGAAAATAAGCCCTAATCTGTTTCCCCCGAGTGAATTTCGCTTTGCCGGCGGTTTGAGTAAACGTGGTTACATATCCCAAAAGAAAATCGGCCAAGGCATTGCCGGATTGCCCGCTAAAACTAAAGGTCGGCTCTTCCTGAAAACCGGTCTTCGAATCGAACTTGAAGTTGGGATTAAGTTCCACACCGATATGCATGCTGTGACCGCCGCGGATATAGGTAAGCATATCCGATACCTCGAAATTGTTCCGCAGCCACCGTCCCGGAGGCGCCGGCCCTCCTCCGCCCCAACCGGGGAAGCCACTCACGTTGATTTGTGTTTCTAAGAATTCAGGGGCGGGTTTCGCTACTCTGATGTCGCCAAAGTCAAAAATAGAAAACGGCGCGGTTCTGGTCTGTGTCGAGTTTAGGATTAGGGCGTCAAAGACCGCAGTATTGAGCAGCCCGGGCGTTATTGTGTATGTGTCGCTCACATTGAATTCCTTGGTCGTCTGCAGCTGACCGAGACGATAATTCAACAGTGTCCCCGCTCCATTCCAACCCTGGTCACCATACCAATCGTAGAAGATGCTCGCTGCCAGCATGTTCCGGCCGGCGTTGTAATTAATCTTTCCCAACGCTTGGTGCTTGCTGAAATTGGCCGGGACCGCATACAACAATTTCCCTGTTGGATCGCTGCTCAGCGGCACCTTCGCGAGCGCATTCTGCGCAATGGGCGAGATCCGATTGCCTGGGATTCGATTCCCTGAGAACGCCTTGCCGGTCTGTGGATCTTTGATTGTTTTCGACATTGAAGAAAAATCTCCCTGTCGCATCGCCTGCGAGGGCACGAAAGCTACTTGCCCAAATGAGATGTTGCGCACGATCGTCCCTTGATAGCTTGCAAAGAAAAACAGCTTATCCCTCACGATCGGGCCGCCGAACACTCCTCCAAACTGGTTGCGTTTGAGATTGTCTCGCTGCGGGGCGAAAGAGTTCCGCGCGTTCAATGCACCATTCCGCAGATACTCAAAAACCGAACCGTGGAACTGATTGGTTCCTGTCTTCGTAACGATATTTACAACGGCCCCCGCTGAACCTCCGTACCGCGCATCAAAGTTATTTGTCTGAACGCTGAACTCCGCCAGCGCGTCAGGATTAGGGAAGACCGCGTTGAGGCCTGAAATGCTGTCCTGATGGCTGGCGCCGTCAAGCTTGTAGCTGACCTGGTTGCCATACGTACCGTTCACCGAAATCGCGCGGGCCTCACTTGCCTGATTCGCGTACGTGGCTGGCGTCTGACCTTTGCCACTCACCACACCGGGAGCCATGAAGACCAGCTCGGCTGCATTGCGCCCGTTCAAGGGCAGAGACGCAATGTCCCGCTCAGTGACCACCTTGCGGAGTGTCCCGGATTGGGAATCCACCATCATGGCGTCCGTGCGGACGATTACCTGTTCGGACACCGAACCGACTTGAACCTGGAAATCGACGTTAACTACTCGGCTGACCGCTGTTGTGATATTTTCGCGGCTAATTGTTTGGAAACCCGGAGCTTGCACGGTGACTATGTAATTCCCGGGGTCGAGCTGCGGAACAGCATAATAGCCCTGGGCATTTGACTCTGTTCTTCGGGTGAAGCCGCGTTCTTTACTCAAGACGGTGACTTGCGCTTTAGGAACAGCAGCACCCGTGGCGTCTTGAATAGAACCCACAATCGCGCCGGTTGTCAGCGATTGCGCTCGTGCTCGTGCGCTCACTACGACCAAGAAAACCAATGCGATGCCTATGACCGGAAAAATCCTCGTGCTCGTCTTTGTTTTCACTCTTATCTCCCGTGGCTAAACTCTGGATGTGCTGCACGATTGAGGAAAGGACCGCTGACCTGACGCGAAAGTGAGGACAAATGGAAATCAAGAGCACTCAAAGCGGACTGCAACTTGGTAGACAGTCCTTCAAGATCCGCCGAGGTTCGGCTCGTTCCTGAAAACAAAGCAAATACGGTTTCGTGCAGCCCCTGCGATAGATTTAGAATTTCAGGAATTGAAAGACGCCAATCATCCGGGCCCGAGACCACAGCTTCGTCTCCTTGGGAATCTGGCCTCAGTGAAGCCGTCGCGGATATGACAGAAGCAACCAAGTACTTCTCACCGGAAAATTGTTCGCGGATAATCGCTACGTGGTCGCGGATCAATAGGTCTAAGGTTTGTCTTCCGACCTGGTCGAGTTGAGCGACATCGTCGGAGGTATACCGTTGTTCGAGTCGTCGAAGCGCCCATGCATGCGCCAATGTACCGTCCGAAAGCTCTAGCACGCGATCTACATATCCCTTGCGATCATCGGGGTTCGGGAAGTTCTGTATCAGAGCTTCCTGCAGCGCTGGACTTCCGGAGACAAGAGTTGCTGTGGTGGCTGGAATCGCATCAGTTGCTGGCTGGGCAGAAGTGGATTCCTCCACTGTTTTCAACTGCACCTTGACATATCGAATGCCATTCAGCGCGGAAGCTAATTGCTCCTTCCGTTCCACAGTATCGATTAGCCCTTGGACCACTACCGAATTCTTCGAGCTGTTCGAGACATCAATCTCCTCTCCCAGGTCCGCGTTCAGCGTGTGCAATGCGACGCGCGCCTGCAGCTCGGCCTGTAGAAGCTGCGTAGCCGTCGGCAGAGATGGTGGTAGGGGTGCGATGGCCGTATTCGAAAGCGGAGTAGGAGCGGTCGTCGCAGCCAACGGTTCGAACAAATCCGCGTTGACGGCATTCCAGCTCAACACGGTATAGTTGATTTCAACAATTTCCACCCTTCCGACATCCGGCAACTCAACCGTACGCTCCACGGGATGAAAATCTTCTTGGCGCACCGTCAGGGATTCCTCGACGACGATTCCGCCGGACGCCTTGGTCGTCACTGTGAGAAGGCTGTTTCCTGAACGCCGTACCTCGTCACTTTCGTGTCGTTGCTTGTCGTGCCAGGCCTTATAGCTCGATGCAGAGAGCGGGTCGTCCCAGTTGACGCCGGCGACATTGAGCTGGGCTTTAAGAGGTGTGAACTCAGCAGCCACAGCTTCGGACCTCGGCAGGCGACGCCCTTCGCGATCCCGGTAAAAGTCTCGCTCTATAGAAGCGTGTGCCGTCCGGATGCGAACCTTCTGATAAATCACTCCCGGCGCGCCGGTCCTTGACGAATCGCTGTCCGAGGCCTCGGCCCGTTGCAGGAGCTCGCTAGCGGAAACCGATGGCATCGAACGTTGCCAGATGAAGAACAAAACGACTGACGCCACAAGAATGACAGCCGCGCTTGCGAGGATAGGCTTTATGTTTGTAAACGCTGCGAAGCGAAAGTGATGGAGCAGTCGTGACCACGAAGAAGACGCCACTTCCACCGCCTCATGGTCCAGTCGCGCAAGAAATATTTCGCGCCACCGTGCGGTTTCCGGTGGATTCGGCGGGATAAGTTGCTTATGGATGTCCACGAATCCCATTGCGGCGCGCTCCAACCCTTCATGACGAGAACGACACTTCCAACATCTGGAGAGATGAAGCTTTGCTTTCCGCAAGCCCGCCCCCAATTCCCCGCTCACCAGGCGCGAAAGTGTGTCGTCTGAAAGATGCGCGCCAATATTTGCGATGAGTATTTCCAATATATTCCTCATAGCTCACCCGCGAGCTGGGTAAGCGCAGCTTGAACCACTTCTGCCACACGTTGGGTACTTACGCCAAGCACAACAGCAATTTCCCTGTATCGGAGTCCTTCCGCGCGCAAATGGAGACACTGCCGTTGTTGTGATGTCAGCCGGCAAACCGCAGACACCAGGAGGGCAAACTGTTCCTTCTTGAGGACGGCTTCCTCGGGGTTAAGCCTCGCATCAATCCTGCATTGCAGAACCCTAGCTACTTCTTCCGCCTCACTGGAGAGAAGCTTGCTAGTGCTCTTGTGTAAATTGATCGTGAGATTGTGCGCGACGCGAAAGACCCATCCGCGAAGATTGTCGTCCCGCAAGCCTCCAGCCAGGCCCTGAAACAGCTTGAGGAACGTCTCCTGGATTATGTCCTCGGCTTCCTGCGGCTCTAGTCCAAGACAAGAGAGGTACCCGTGAAGTGCTGCCCGAAGTTCGTCATACAACTCGATTGCTCTTTTGCGCAGATTGGGGTCACCGCCCTCACCTTTTTGAAGTAGCGCAATTCGACCAAGCAAGACGCAACCGCCGCCGCTATCGCCAAACCCAGCCGTCAGTAAGATGGGGCTGAGCTCACACTCGCTAACCCGAGAGTTGACTATCAGTGATGCACCCCAGGTCTAGAATAACTCTCTATATAAGGAACAATCGAGGTAGTCCTTTTTCAACCCTTCCCTGATTTCATCTCCAACAAGTTCGACGGATCGAAGTTTCGCAAATCCTGGGGTCGTCCCAGAGTTGACGAGGAAACCGAGCGGTTGGTGGTGCAGATGGCGAAGGAAAATCCCGGGTGGGGCTATGACCGGATCGTGGGCGCCATGGCCAACTTGGGTCACCGGCTCTCGGATCAGACGGTGGGTAATATCCTCCACCGCCATGATATTCCACCGGCTCCCAAGCGGAAGCAGGTAACGAGTTGGAAAGACTTTATCCGTGCGCACATGGCGGTATTGGCAGCAACCGACTTCTTCACGGTGGAAGTGCTTACGCTAAGAGGGTTGATTACGTACTACGTGCTGTTTTTCATTCACTTGGAGAGCCGGAGGATATGCTTGGCGGGAGTCACACGTCATCCGGATCAAGGGTGGATGGAACAGATGGCGCGCAATGTGACGATGGAAGATTCTGGTTTTCTGATCAACCGCAGGTACCTACTGCATGATCGCGACAGCAAATACTGCTCATCGTTTCGTCAGGTGATCGAAGCAGGAAGCGTGAAGACCCTTGCCTTACCGCCCAGAAGTCCGAATCTGAACGCCTATGCGGAACGCTGGGTAAGGTCGGTTAAGGAGGAATGCCTGGCGAAGCTGATCTTGTTGGGTGAGGCTCATTGCGGCGAGCGTTGCGCCACTACGAAACCCACTATCATGAGGAAAGAAATCACCAAGGCAAAGACAACGTACTGCTATTCCCTTTGCCGACTCAAGCAGTCCGCGGAGAACAGGAAAAGGTGCGGTGTCGGGAGCGGCTGGGCGGCCTGCTGAAATACTATGAGCGCGAGGCGGCATGAGCAGCAAACAAGAACATCCGATTCAGACCATGGGGTTCTGGGTGTTTGGCTTCCTTTCCGTGGTGCTGGCGGTTTTGAAACTTACGGTGGCGGGATACTGGTCGTGGTGGAGGGTAATGCTGCCATCCGTGGCGTTTCTGGGCCACAACGCTGTGTATCTCCTGGTTGGCTTCCTATGTTTCTGTTGGCTGAAGCATGAAGAAGATGAAGAGGAGCCTACCACAGTGCAGAAGCATTCGAGGGAGGGGTACAACATAGCGGCGCTGTTATTTTTCCTCCTGTTTTTGGACAACCTGTTGCGACGCGTCGAAGGACAAGGCTGGAAGGGGTTCTGGCCGTGCTCGGGGAGATTCGAGGTGGTGGTCCTGTTTGGGATGTTGAGTCTGGTGGCACAGTTTGTGTACTGGTCGCGGATTGTCAGCGGCTTCAATCAAGAGCCCGCCTGAGACTTGAAACCATGACGGTGACCTTTGAGGGGTTCAGCCCTACGCACGA
>Ga0209011_1000634_pt1 | contig 13021 bp, 15 predicted proteins | sample BlaSpr_A8_OM1_M3_FD_187986 | JGI IMG/M metagenome (GOLD analysis project Ga0209011, IMG submission 187986) | Forest soil microbial communities from Thunder Bay, Ontario, Canada - Black Spruce, Ontario site 2_A8_OM1_M3 (SPAdes) (version 2) | ecosystem: Environmental > Terrestrial > Soil > Boreal... | reverse complement strand
CTCGACGTCAACAACATCTACGTTAGCGCCCGCAACCACTGCTTCTCCGCCTCCGACTACATCGACGGCGTGCCACCCGACCGCGTCGCGCAGTTCCACCTTGCCGGCCACAGCGACAAGGGCGCGTACCTCTTCGACTCCCACGATTCCCGGGTGCCCGACGCCGTCTGGGATCTCTACCGGGCTGCGGTCGCCCGCTTCGGTGCGGTGCCCTCGCTGATCGAGTGGGACGACCACATCCCCGAGTTGGAGGTGCTGGTCGACGAGAGCCGCCGGGCCGCCGCAATCGAGGCCGAAGTGCTGGGTCGCCGCGCGGTGGCCTCGTGAAGCTGGCGGAGATGCAGCGGCTCTTCTACCAGCTCGCAGCCCGCGCGCCGGGCTGCGAGGCCATCGATCCCGCGACGCTCGTCGTCGGCTCCCGTGGGCTCGACGCCAGGGCGCGGGTCGGCATTTACGCCGACATGTTCATCTGGCGGCAGATCGATGCGCTGCGCGAGGACTTCCCGAAGGTCTCGCTGCTCCTCGGCGATGGGCGCTTCTACGCCATGGCCGAGGACTACCTGAAAGGACATCCGTCGCGGCATGCCTCGCTCTCCGAGTTGGGGCGCGAGCTGCCCGGCTTCTTGCGCGGCTGGTCGGGAGAGGGAAGGCGCGCGGACCTGGCCGATCTCGCCGCGCTCGAGTGGGCGCGGGCGAAGGTCTTCGAGGAAGCGAATGTCCAGGCTGCGCCGCCCGAGCGCCTGCGAGCGATCGGCGGCGACGAGCTGCCGCAGCTTCGCTTGCGCTTCGTTCCGGCCCTGCGCGTGCTCCGGCTGGGACACCATCTGGGCGGCCTCTGGCAGGCGCTGGAGGAGGGCGCTCCGGCCGGGCCGCCCTCGCGGTGCCAGGAAACGGTCGCGGTCTGGAGGAAGGATTTCGAGGTCTTCCATGCGGCCATCGACGCGGACGAGGCGCGGGCGCTCGAGCTGGCGCTGTCCGGCGAGCCGCTCGGCGTCGTTTGCGAGGCGTTCGAGCAGCGCCCCGACGCCGTGGAGGCGGCATTCCGGGCCATCTCGAGCTGGTTCGCCGAAGGCTGGATTCGTGAGGAGGAAGCACCATGACCATGGCAGCACGGATCGACGAGGTGTTGCGCCGCCTGACCGGCGCGCAATGGATACCGCAGCTCCTCGTGCGCCTCTTCGTCGGCTACTTTTTCTTCGAGACGGGCTGGGGAAAGATCCACAACCTGGACGGCATGACCGAGCGGTTCACGGAGTGGGGCATCCCGGCGCCGGCCTTCAACGCAGCGCTCTCGGGCTGGACCGAACTTCTCGGCGGCCTGCTCATCATGCTGGGCCTGTTCACCCGGCTCGTGTCCATCCCGATGTTCATCAACATGGTGGTGGCGACGCTGGCGGTGAAGATCAAGAAGGTGACCGGGCTCGACGACTTCGTCGAGCTGGACGAGCCGCTCTACGCGCTCAGCTTCCTCTGGCTCTCCTTCGCCGGCCCGGGATGCGTCAGCCTCGATCACCTACTCGACAAGATCCTTCGCAGAAAATACGCGGCGGAGCTGGGGCCCAATGTCCCGCGCATCCCCGAGCCCTGACGCGCATCAGGAATCGCAACTCTACCGCTCGGGTTGAGAGCTACCGACGAGGAAATCGCGCAACGCCGAGGCGACCTGTTCGGGGCAATCGAGAGGCAAGAAGTGGCCGCCGGGCAAGAGGAGGAGCTTCGCGCCGAGGAGATCGGCGAGCGGCCGGGCCACCGTCTCCAGCGGCAGGTAAGTGTCGCGCTCGCCCCAGAGGACGAGCGCCGGCACGCGGTGAGCGCGCAACCGGTCGAGGATTGCCGCCGTTTCGCCGGGGCGTAGATCTCGCGCCGCGCGGATCAAGCGCAGCCCGCCCTCCTCACCTGCGTACGCGGAGAGGACGTCGCGCATCGGCTTTCCCAGCCGCCGGACCAGCACTGGCGCGAGGCGAGCGGCACCGGCCGGGTCCCAGCTCTGGATGCTCGCCACCGCATCCATCGCCCACTCGCCCGCGTAGACGCCGTCGAGCACCGCCAGCGCGCGCACGCGGCCGGGCGCCTCGGCGAGCATGAGCTGCGCGGCCGCGGAGCCGACGTCGTGGGCGACGATGGCTGCGCTCTCGATCCCGAGTCGGTCGAGAAGCTGCAGCATCCAGCGCGCCTGAGCCGCCATTCCGATCGAGACGCCGGGCGCCGCCGAAGAAGCGCCGTATCCGGCCAGGTCCGGCGCCAGGACCCGGTAACCTGCGTCAGCCAGGGCGGGCGCGACGCCGGCCCAGAGCCGCCGCGTGGTGGGAAAGCCGTGCAGGAGCAGCACCGGCGCGCCGCGTCCGAAGTCGTCCAGCTCCAGCGTCACTCCGTCGAGGGCAACGGCCGCCATCGTCGGTTCATCATAACCCATGTCGATCAAGCATCTCGCGACGCGACTCGCAGAAGGCAGAGCTTTGCGGATGCCGCGTCAGTAGCGGACGGAGACGATTTCGTACTCGGCCGGACCGCGCGGCCGCTCGACGATCACCTGGTCGCCGGCGCGCTTGCCGAGGAGCGCGCGGCCGAGGGGCGACTCCGCGCTGATGCGCCGGGCCGCCGCATCGGCCGCCTCGGGCTCGACGATCTGGTACTCGACCTGCGCGCCGCTTTCGTCCATCAGCGCGACGAACGCGCCTGCGCGCACGACGCCCAAAGCCGCTACTTGCGCGTCGACCTTGGCCGGCTCGCGCGGCGCAGGCAGGCGCTCGACGGTTACCTGCTCGCCCGCGTCGTCCTCTTTGGTGAACGCCTTCGACACGCCCGTGAATGTAGCGCTCGCGCCGGCTCGGATCCAAGGGATGCGCTGACCGCGCATGTTGAAACGAGCGCAGCGCGCGGAACCCGATTTCTCGGGCACGACCTGGGGGCTGTTCGGGCCGGTGCTCTTGGGCGAGGGCGTCCAAGAGAGCGGCTAGTCGTCGTCGCCGTTTGCCCCGGCGATCCGCGCCGCGTCTCCGGTCAGCCTCAGGATGTGCATGCCGCTGTTGGCGCGGTCCACGATGTAGACGAAGCCGCGGTCGTCGGTGGCAACGTTGTTGGTCTGAACGACCTGAACGCATTTGTTGGGGTTCCCCTGGTAAGGGCCGCAGCGGAGGTCGGTATTGGCGTTCACCGCCGGAATGAAGGAGGCCGCCTCGTTGGGATTGTAAGGATCGCGGACGTCGGTGACGCGCACACCTGCGTTGAACTGGGAGGTGAAGACGAGCTTCTGGTAGAAGGGCGGCCCGAACTCTTCGTTGGTCGCGTGGGGTCCGAAGCGTCCGCCCCGATCGCAGAAGCGCCCGCTGGCGGCCGACACCTGGTCGGTGGCGATCGATTGAGGCCTGCCCTCGTCGGTGGCGTCCACCGTGAACGACAGGTGGCGGACCTGGCCCGCACAGTAGTTCGCGGTCGCCTCGGAGGTGACGAAAACGACGTCGCGGACGGTTCCGAGGTCGGGGTTGCCGGTGTCGGTGACGAAGTCCTCGACGGTGATCTTTCCGATGGGGAAGCTGGTATGAGCGCCATTGTCAGGGTTCATGATCCAGCGTCCGAGCTCGGCAGTCTTGTAGTCAGTGCAGGGGATCGGCAGCTGTGAAGACGCCACCGAGCCGCACCTGACACCTGCGCCGAAGGGCGGGGGCAGCAGCTTGGTGCGGTCGACGATCTGCATGACCCCGTTGGAGCCGGTGCCGTACGCGAAATAAACGCGGTCGAGAGCGGCGCCCGTCCCGGCGATAGGATTGGTGGGGAGGTTGGGCCCGGTCGAGATAGGACCGTGGATACTTGGTACCGCGGTGAAGTGGGGTGGAAGCACGCCCCCAGGCTGCTGGCCGTCGAGGGCCCAGTCCCTGAGGAACACCGGATTGGCCGGGTTGCTGAGATCGAAGATGAGGATGTGGTTGCCAGCTTTCCATCCCGACGCCGTGTCACTGCCGCGCCTGCCGACGATGTAAGCGATGCCCGTGTCGCACTCCCACCAGTTCTTGTGCGTTCCGGCCAGGGCCCCTGGCTGCCCGGTACCGGCTCCAATGACAGCGTTGCCTCCGGCAACGGTGCGGACCCCCACGGGGCTGCTGGGGTTCGTCACGTTCCAGATCTCGTGCGCCGTATTCCCGTAGGACCGGAGCATGAAGACCTTGCCGACGTTGGCGCCGATGCCGTCGCAGAGGCGCACCATCTGCGCCCCGCCGCCGGTCCCATTCGGCACCGGGATATGGATTACGTACTTCGGGTGCCGCGGGTCAGTGACGTCGACGATCGATGTGCCGTTCTCTTCGTTGTCGACCTTTGGCAGTGGTGGCGTTCCCGCCGGGGCAAGTCCTTCGCCCGGTGCCCCATACGCGTGGTGGCCAGCGTAGATGTAGTACCGACCGCCCTGCTTGTGCAGAGTCGGCTGGTACGTCGAACGGGCTTGCAGGTCGTTGAAGCCGACCAGCTTCATGTTCCTGCTCGCACCGTCATCTGCGTCGCCGTCGTGGTCCTCGCGGGCGGCAAGCCGTCCTGTACCAACGCCGAGCAGGCTTGCAAGGACTGCGAGGAAAGCGCACTTCACGAGAAATCGCGTCATGAGGATTTTCCTCCCTGCGCCGCTACACGCTCAAAATTCTTCCGGGTCAAGACGCGGCGCGCAGAGCGAAGAGGGCCGAGTCAATCGATTGTTGCGAGCATGTTTCGAAAGACAACCTATCCAGAGAGGCGAGCCGCAAAATACCGGTACGACATTCGTCCCAATCGCGGCCGCGTCCGAGCTTAGACCTTCTCCGACCGGAGCCGGAGTGCATTCGCGATCACGGAAACGCTGCTCAAGCTCATTGCTGCGCTCGCGATCATGGGTGAGAGCAGCACGCCGACCGGATAGAGCACCCCGCCCGCGATGGGTACGCCGGCCACGTTGTAGGCGAAGGCCCAGAACAGGTTCTGCCGGATGTTGCGGATGGTGGCGCGGCTCAAGCGGCACGCGCGGAGGATGCCGCGCAGGTCGCCCTTCACGAGGACGATGGACGCGCTCTCCATGGCCACGTCGGTGCCAGTCCCCATGGCGATGCCGACGGCGGCGGCGGCGAGCGCGGGGGCGTCGTTGATGCCGTCGCCCGCCATCGCCACGATGTGCCCCTGCTTGCGGAGGCGCTCGACGATGGCGCTCTTGCCGTCGGGCAAGACCTCGGCCTCGAAGGTTTCGATGCCGAGCTGGCGCGCCACCGCTTGCGCCGTGGTGCGGCTGTCGCCCGTGACCATGACCACACGGATGCCCTCGTCTCGGAGTGCGCGGAGCGCCTCGGCCGCGGACGGCTTGATTGGGTCGGCCACTCCGACAATGCCCGCGAGCTTCCGCCCGATCACCACGAACACGACGGTTTGACCGTCGCGGCGCAGCGCCTCTGCGCGCTCGCGGACGGGTTCGGCGTCGATCCCGAGGTCCGCGAGGAGCGGCTCGTTCCCGAGGGCCACCGGGATGCCGTCGGCCTCGCCAACGACTCCCTTGCCGGTGACGGCCCGGAACCCCGTTGCTGCCGCAGCCGTGATGCCGCGCGCGCGCGCGCCCTCGATGATGGCCTGGGCCAGCGGGTGCTCGCTTCCAACCTCCAGCGCAACCGCGACCCGCAGCAGCTGATCCTCGGAAAAGCCGGGCAGCGTCTCGACGGCCATCAGACGCGGCTTGCCCTCGGTCAGGGTGCCCGTCTTGTCGACGACGAGCGTGTCTACCTTTGCCATCGTCTCCAGCGCTTCCGCGTTGCGGACGAGGATACCGAGTGTGGCCCCACGCCCGGTCGCCACCATGATGCTCATCGGCGTGGCGAGCCCCAATGCGCAGGGGCACGCGATGATCAAGACAGCCACGGCGTTCACCAGCGCATGCGCGAATCGCGGCTCGGGGCCGACCAGCAGCCAGACCACGAACGTGAGGATCGAAATGCCGATGACGGTCGGGACGAACCACGCCGCCACCTGGTCCGCGAGCTTTTGAACGGGAGCACGGCTGCGTTGTGCCTCGCCGACCAGCCGCACGATCTGCGCCAGGAGCGTGTCGGCGCCGACGCGCTCCGCGCGCATGAGGAAGGAGCCGGTGCCGTTGACGGTGCCGCCGGTGACCTTGCTCCCGGGTTCCTTCTCGACGGGAACAGGTTCGCCGGTGACCAGGGACTCGTCCACGCTGCTGTGTCCCTCGATGACCACGCCGTCTACCGGGATTTTCTCGCCGGGGCGCACGCGCAGGATGTTGCCGGGCTGGACTTGCTCGAGCGGAACGTCGCGCTCGCTGCCGTCCACGACGAGGCGCGCGGTTTTCGGCACGAGCCCGAGCAGCGCCTTGAGCGCCCCGCGAGTCTTGGCCCGGGCGCGAAGCTCCAGCACTTGTCCAAGGAGAACGAGCGTGACGATGAAGGCGGCAGGCTCGAAGTACACGGGCACTCCGCCATGCTCGGTCCGCAAGCCCCGTGGCAGGGCACCCGCCGCGAGGGTGGCCACGACGCTGAACAGGTACGCGACGCCTGTTCCCAAGGCGATGAGCGTGAACATGTTGAGGCTGCGGTTCACGACCGATGCCCAGCCGCGCTGGAAGAACGGCCAACCGCCCCAGAGCACCACCGGCGTGGCGAGCGCGAACTGGATCCACGCCAGCACGTGCGCCGGGATCGCGCGCTGCACGGGCTGGCCGGGCAGCAGGTCGGACATGCCGAGCAGGAAGACCGGCACCGTCAATACGAGGCTCACCCAGAACCGGCGCGACATGTCGCGCAGCTCCGGGTTGTCCTCCTCGACGGTCACCGTGCGCGGTTCCAGCGCCATGCCGCAAATGGGGCAAAAACCCGGCGCGTCGCGCACGATCTGGGGATGCATCGGGCAGGTGTAGGAGATGGCAGCGCCGGTGTGCTCGTGGTGGTTCATTCCGCTCACTTCTGCTTCCCGATGCTCCAGTCCAGTGAAAGGATTTTCCAGCCCTCCGGTCGCGGTTCGAGAACGTACACGGACCACAGGACGTGGCTGACCTTGCGCGGCTTCTCCGGGTCCGCGAAAAGCTCTGTCCTGCTGTACGCCCAGGCCAAGCGCGGCGTCGCGCGGAGCTTCACCACCGCGCCCTTCATCGGATGCTTCGGCCCCTTCATCTCGGGGACGAGATGATTGTCGCGGAAGTCTTGCCAGCCGTCGTTGCGATGGCCGTTCTCGAAAACGACGATGTCATCCGCGACCAGCGCGGCGATGGCAGCGACATCGTGGTCTTGCAGAGCGCGCTCGAAGCGCGTCACGACGTCCCTGGTCGCGTTCTCGGCACTCGCGTCACCTTGGGCGCGGCTTGCGGCCGAGAATACGGCCAGTGCGCCGAAAGCGACGGCGCGCCAGTTCGCCGCAGCGAGGGTGCGCGTAGACACTAGGGCCGCCTCTTTTGCGCGGCGCCGTAGTGGACTTCGACTGCTTCGAGCCCATCGCCTTGCTTGCGCGTATGCACGACGACGCGGTCGCCTTGGCGGAGATCCTCCTGCTTCCCGACGGCCTTCCCGCGCATGAAGCGCGTCTGCGGCGTGATCTTCGCCTGCGACTCGTGTCCGTCCATGTCCTTCACTTTGATCTGGTCCGGTGCGACGGCCGAGACCGTGCCCTTCAAGTGCGCCCCGCCATGCGCCAGCAGCGGGGATGCTGCAAGTCCCAGGAACACGGCAATCATCAACGCCTGCTTCTTCATCGCATCCTCCGGTTAGTGGTGATGCCCGCCCTTCGCGGGGGCGGGGTTCTCGCCTTTCAAGAAGTCCTCTTCGTCCTGCTCCTCCCCCCGGTCCTCGGGCCCCTTCGGGTTGAGCGCCTCCATCTCGAGCCGCTCCTCGGAAGTGAGGCGCGGCAGGTGCCGGATGAAGTGGACCAGGTGCCAGCTTGCAAGCTGGCTTTGCTCGCTCTTGTCGCCCCACGCGGGCATCCCGGTGAACCGCACGCCGTCCTCGATGATGGCGAAGAGTTCCCCGTCCGTGAGCCCCTGCGTCTGCGCGAGCCGCATGTCGGGGACGCGCGGGTACAAGTGCTGGCCCATCTCCGTCTGGCCGCTGCCGTCGTTGGCGTGGCAGGACGCGCAGTGGTCGGCGAAATGGCTAAGGCCGTAACCGATGACCTGCGGCGTGGCCGGCACGGGGTTGAGCTTGTCGCGAGAACCGCGCAGCGCCATGCGCCGGACCTTGAAGGCCAGCGACACTTCGAGGGGCGACGGTTCGCTCCTTGCGCCGATCCCCCCGCGCAGGAGCATCGCCGCCACCGCTCCGGCAACCGCGAGCACGCCGACGGCTACCGCCGTCGCGATGATCGCCCATGCCCGCATCAGTCCGTGCCACCCTGGTGGTGCATCTCTTGCTGCTCGGGCTTGCGCCGCTTCTGCTTGCCCGACTCGTCCGCGACCTTGCGCGCGACCGTGCCGGGCGGGTGCTTGTAGTGCCCCGGATCGGCATAGCTGGTGATGCCCTCGCGCACCTTCACGACGGTGAACATGCCGCCCATGTCGACGGAGCCGAACTGGCCCTCGCCGGTCATCATCGGCAGCGTGTTGCGCGGGCGACCCATCTCCATCATGTCGCCCATCCCCGTCTGGCCCATGGCCATGTAGCCGGGGAGCAACTTGCGCACTTTCTCCTCGATGCCCGACTGATCGACGCCGGTGAGATTCGGCACGTCATGGGCCATCTGGTTCATTGTGTGGTGGTTCTTGTGGCAATGCATCGCCCAGTCGCCCGGCGCGTCCGCGACGAACTCGATATCGCGCGTGGTGCCGGGCGGAACGTTGACCGTCGTCTCTCGCACCTGCGCCGACGGCGGCGTCGGCCCGCCGTCGGTGCCCGTCTCGACGAAATGGACGCCGTGGATGTGGATGGGATGGCTGTCCATGCTCAGGTTTGCGAGGCGCACGCGGACCCGCTGCCCCTTTTTCACGACCAGCGCATCCGTGCCGGGGAAGGCGCGCGCATTGAACGTGAAGAGGTTGAAGTCGAGCATCGTGTTCGGGTTCGGCGTGGCACCGCCGAACGGGACGTCCCACTCGTGCAGGAAGACCGCGAAGTCCCGGTCGATGCGGACGCGCTCCTTGCGCGGGTGGATGATGAAGAAGCCCTCCATGCCCAAGGCCATCTGGAGCGTCTCGTCGGCGTGCGGGTGATACATCTGCGTGCCGCTCTGCCGCAGCGTGAACTCGTAGGCGAACGTCTCGCCGGGCTTGATGTGCGGCTGGTTCAAGCCCTGCACGCCGTCCATGCCGTTGGGGAGCAGGACGCCGTGCCAGTGGACCGACGTGTCCTCGGGCAGGTGGTTGGTCACGAGGATGCGGACGCGATCGCCCTCCACGGCCTCGATGGTGGGGCCGGGGGTCTGGCCGTTGTAGCCCCAAGCGTTGATCACCATGCCCGGCGCGATCTCGCGCTTCACCTGCTCGGCCACGAGGTGGAAGACCTTGACGCCGTGGTCGAGCTTGTAGGGCAGGGTGGAGCCGTTGGGTGTGACCACAGGGACGTAGGGCTGGGCGGCGGCAGCAGGCAGCGCCAGCGCTGCGGCGAGCATGAGGGCGGCTTTCACAGGTTCTTCTCCTTCGGGGCCTGCGCATCCAGCGAGCCCCCGGTGGCGCGCTCCAGCTCTGCGCGCGTGATCCAGTAGTCTCGGACGGTATCGAGGTAGTCCCGGTAGACTTCGATCTGCTCTCGCCGGGCTTGCAGAAGCTGGAAGACGCCCAGGAGCATCGCGTTGTACCGGAGCTGCGACTCTTTCACGGACTTCTCCCGCAGCGGCAGCAGGACCGTGCGGTAGTGCTCGGCCGATCTGTGCGTCGTGATGAGCCGGTTTCGCAGGGCCCGCACCTCGGCTCGGACGTTGACCGCAAGCGCGGCCTGACGCGCACGGGCTTGCCGGATCTGGGCCAGAAGGCGCGCCGCCCGCGCCTGGCCTTGATCGAAAATGGGCAACTCGACCGAGAGTTCAGGTCCTGTGACCCTGGTGCCTTCGGCGTCGCGCCCGGTGGAGACACCCGCCTGAAGCGCAGGAAGAGCGCGGGTCAAGCCCCCGAGCGAAGCGGCCTGCTCCAGCGCCTGCGCTTCGGCGCGGACGGCCAGGAGGTCGAGCCTGCGGCCGATGGCAAGGGACTCGACATGCTCGAGCGAGGGATCCCGCTCGGGCACGTCCGGCAATCTGCTCTCGACCTTCCAGGTGGCGCTGTCGGGCCCCCACAGTCCGAGAAGACGGTTCACCTGCTCGCGCTGCTCGACGGCCTGCTGCTCGACACGGGCCAGATCGAGCTTGCTCTGCTCGAAGAACGCTTGTTCCTGGAACACGTCGAGGTCGCCCACGTTGCCCACGGCGCGCTGGCGGGCGCGCAGTTCGGCGGCGGCGCTCTGGGCCTCGAGCACCAGCTTGCGGACCTCGACCGTCGCCTGGGCAGCCTGGAGCGACACCACGGCCTGCCGCACCTGGGCGGTCAACTCCAGGACGGCGCTCCCGACACGGGCCTTGGCCGCATTCAGTTGGGCCGCGGCCACCCGCTTGCGGAGCGGGAGCGTGAAGAGGTCGAGGAAGTCCTGCACGAGGAAGAGCTCGGTGTCGATGAACGTCCCAGGGCCAGAGGTGGGGAACCGGACGCGCGCCCCGACGGTCGGGTTCCGCAGAAGCCCGGCTTGCACGAGGTCAGCCTGCGCGATGCCAAGCTCCTCGTAGGTGGCGACCAGCCCCTGGTTTCGAAGCAGCGCGACCTCGACGGCTGCGTCGGGAGTCAGCGTGCCCGTCACGAGATCGTGGACGTGGCCTCTCACTTGCTCGTCGGCGGCTGTCCCCTGGTCCCAGTGAATGCGAGCGCCGCCACGTTCAGCCACGAGCGCTGACACGTCGTCGAAGCTGCCCTTGGGAGAAACGGAAGCGCACCCCGTCACGGCCAGCGCGCCCCAAAGCCATCGTGCGGTCTTCACGGTGTGCCTCCATCGCTGGCGGGCTGAGTGTGGTGGTGCTGGTGGGGTTCGGTGGCCACGCCAGCGTCCGCGCCGACAGACGGCCCTGCCGACACTCGCGCAGGGGGCGACCAGGGCGCTTCGGCCGCCTTCTCGTTCGCCGGATCGTTGGCGGGAGGTAAAGGCGGGGGGAGCGCGACGCAGCCGAGCGCGGCCGAGCACGCGATCAGGAACAAGAGCAGGAATGGCTTCACGGGATCTTCCTTGCAGAGGGTGACCGACAACATCCCGACGCGCTCGCCTACGACGGCGCAGCAATGGACGCCATCGCGCGGCCGGGCGCGCGTTCACTTTCGGGGGAGGTCGGTCTAGATCCGCAGACGCAAGGGTGGCCCGAGCGGCGACGATGCCGGGACCTTCATGCACGCCGGGGCGCGTGCGTGCGCCGTCAGGACGGCGGGCTGGCTCAACATGGCGGGGATGGCGATGACGGAGCCGCTCGACCCGCGTTGCGACACTTGTTCCCGCGCCGCAGCCTTCATGGCGACGGCGACCTTGCAGCAAGGAGCATGCTTCAGCGCGGAGCCGCTGTCCTCGCCGCCCTTCGCGCAGCACGCATGCGAAGGCGCAGAAGCGCAGCAGAACGCCGCCAGGGCCGGAAGGCCTGAGGACCCCACCAGGGCGCTGACGGCGATGGCTGCTGCAACCCGGCGCATCGGGGGCATTCTGCTCGGCTCCTGCTTCTGCGGCAACTCGAACGTCTACTCCACGACCAGAACGCCGGAGACCATGTCCATGCCGCAGGCATAGCGGATCTCGCCCGTCTTCTGCGGCGTGAACTCGATGGTCACGGGCTTGTCGAGCGGGAGCTTCTCGCGCACGCCGGCGTCGCTGATGACGATCTCCTTGGCGCAGGTCTGGTCGGTCTGCCGCGTCACGACGAGGCGGATCGGCTCGTCTTTCTGGACCGCGACGCGGGCGGGATTGAAGCCGCGCTTCGTGACCGTCATCTCGACGGTGCGCGGGGTGGACGTGGCTGCGAGCAACGCGGCGAGCAGAATCGAATTCATCAACTCCTCCTCTTTTGATGGCTTGGACGCACATGGTGCCGAGAGCTTCAATGCGGCTCGACGGGTGTACGAAGGCGCGGGCGTGTGCATAGATTGGGCTGCGTGATCGCACTCGCTCTGTTGCTCGCCGTGCCGGTACCGCCGGAAGCCGTCGGTGCGCCTCCTGCGTCCGTCTACCGAGTGTCGCCGGCCATCGACGCTCCCATCATCGGCGCAAGCTTGCTTGCCATCGCCATTCCGTATGCCTTCGCCGGCACTTTCATCCAGCCGCGCTGCCCCTGCGATCCCAATGCCGTGAACGCCCTGGATCGACACGTCATCGGCAATCACAACAAATTTCTCGATGACGCCAGCGACGTGACCGCCGGGATCGTCATGGTTGGGCCGCTGCTCCTGGACTGGCTGGACGTGGGACTGTCGCGGACCCTGCTCGAGGACGCGACCGTGTACGGCGAGACGCTGGCCGTGAACGGCGCCTTGGTCACCGCCACGAAGTACATCGTGCAACGACCGCTTCCGCGCACCTATGCCGGCGATCCGGCCCTCTTGAATCAGCCGGGCGGATACCGATCCTTCTATTCCGGCCATACATCGCTGGTCGTCGCAGCGCTGTCGGCCACCGCCGTCACGCTGGAAGCGCGACACGGTCAACGCGTCTGGCCCTGGCTGATGGTGGCGGCGATCGGTGGCATGGTCGCCGCAGAGCGCATCGCCGCCGGGCGTCACTTCTACACCGACGTGGCAGTCGGTGCCGTCGCGGGGGCGGCGGTGGGTACACTCGTCCCGATCGCACATCGCCGCGGGAAGCCGGGCGATGGCCCGCTCACTTTCCGATTCTGAAGTCGTCAAGCGCCGCGCAAGAAAAACCCCGGCTTCAGCCGTGCGTCGCCGTGGTTCCCGACGACCCCGTGCACCAACAGATACAGCGCGGTGAAGAATTGGGCGTCGGCCGAGAATCGTTCGGACATGCGCACGAGGTGCGAGGCGATGAAATCGTGCGGGTCCTCGCAGAGCTCATCTTGCAAGGGGAAG
>Ga0209011_1000633_pt1 | contig 13044 bp, 11 predicted proteins | sample BlaSpr_A8_OM1_M3_FD_187986 | JGI IMG/M metagenome (GOLD analysis project Ga0209011, IMG submission 187986) | Forest soil microbial communities from Thunder Bay, Ontario, Canada - Black Spruce, Ontario site 2_A8_OM1_M3 (SPAdes) (version 2) | ecosystem: Environmental > Terrestrial > Soil > Boreal... | reverse complement strand
CGGCGCCTAACAGCTACCTTGCGGACAATCCGCGATCCAACCGAACGGTAGGCGCCGAACGTGCGGAATTCGGCGCGTTAGTAGGGACGGTTGGCGCCAAAGATGCGGAATTCTCCGTAGATTCCGGGAGTCAGCGCTCCTCGCGGACGTAGGGCGTGCCCAGGGCGGCGGGTGCGCCGAGGCGCTGCTTCGCCCAACCGGTCGAAACCGCGACGAGCACGACCACCGTCATCAGATAAGGCAGGGACGCGAACACCTCCGGAGGCAGGTGCACCTGGCGAGCCTGCAGGACAAACCCGAGGCTCGAGAAGAGGCCGAACAGGTATGCGCCGGCCAGCGTCATCTCGGGCCTCCAGAAGGCGAAGATGACGAGCGCGATCGCGATCCAGCCGGCGCCTGATGTCATGCCGTCGATCCAGTTGGGCGTGATGGCCAGGCTGAAGTAGGCGCCGCCGACCCCCGCGAGCAACCCACCCACCAGCGTGTGCGCGTACCGGTAGCGAGCCACGTCGACCCCCATCACGTCGGCGGTCTGCGGCGACTCGCCGACCGCCCTGAGGTGAAGCCCCGTCCGCGTGCGGTGCAGGTACGCCATGGCGAGTACCACCAGCGCCCACGAGGCGTAGACCATCGCGTTCTGATGAAAGAGGATCGGCCCGACCACTGGCACGTCCGCCAACCCCAGCACGTTGAGCGCGCTGAACTCGTGGTGCGCCGGCTGGCCGCCGAGCTTGCCGACGTTGCCAACGTATGAAGACAGTCCCGTCGCCCCGGCGAAGATCGTCAGCGCGAGCCCGGAGACGATCTGGTTCGCGCGCAGCCCGACGACGAGGACCGCATGGATCACCGACACCGCCAGCGCGGCTAGGCCGCCGATGAGGGTCGCGAGCAGCAGCACCAGCCAACCTGGGCCAGACAGGTGCTGCACGGACCAGAAGGCGGTGACCGCACCCATCAGCATCATCCCTTCGACGCCAAGGTTCAGGACTCCCGAACGCTCGGCCAGCAGCTCGCCCAGCGCCGCGAACACCAGCGGCGTGCCGTAGAAGATGGCCGAAGCCGCAAGCACCACGACGATGCTGTCGTTCACGTTCACTGGAACGAGACCCGATAGCGCACGAGGAGCTCACCGCCCAGCGCGAAGAACAGGATCATGCCCTGGAGCACGCCGACGAGGCCGGCCGGAAAATCCGGACCCTGGAGGCTGTAGCCGGCGTTCGCCAGGCCCCCGAGCAGGAACGCGACCACCGCGACGGCGAACGGGTTGTATCGAGCCAGCGCCGCCACGACGATCCCGGAGTAGCCGAAGCCGGCCTGCTGCAGGCCTCGCGGGTCGAGGACGTGGCGAAAGTCTCCTATCTCGCTCGCGCCGCCGAGGCCGGCCAGGGCCCCCGAAAGAGCCATCATCGACACGACGACCCTGCGGGTCTTGATGCCTGCGTATCTCGCCGCCGCCGGTGAATCGCCCAGCACGCGTGCCTGGAAGCCGAAGATCGTCGCCCGGTACATCAGCCACAATGCCGAAGCGACGAGCAGGCCGACCAGGAAGCCGAATGGAACCACGACGAGTCCGGCGTCGACGGTCGGCCAGGCCGCGGCGTCGGGCAGCGGCTTGCCCTGAGGGAACACTCGCGCGCTGAACGAGCTCAGGTCGCGCCAGAACGAGCGGCTGCCGAAGATCAGGTACGTCAGCAGGAGGCCGCCGACGTAGTTGAGCATCAATGACGTGATGATCTCGTTGGTGTTGAAGTACGCCTTCAGCAACCCGGGGATGATCGCCCAGGCGGCCCCGGCGACGAGGCCGCCGGCAATCATCCCGGCGATGATCACGACGGCGGGCTGATCGCGCAGGACCAGTCCCAATCCCGAGGCGCCGACCGCGCCCAGGTAGAGCTGGCCCTCCCCGCCGATGTTCCAGAGCCGGATCCGGAACGCGGCCGCCGCGGCCATGCCCGTGAACAGGAGCGGTGTGGCGGTGACCAGCGTGCTGCTGAGCGCTCCGGGGGCGATGAACGCCCGGTCGAGCAGCCGGGAGTAGGTGGCGATCGGGTCTTTGCCGGCCACGACGAGGACGATCGCCGAGGCGGCGAAGGCAGCGACGAGCGAAAATGCCGGAACCGCGACGATGAGCCAGCGCGGCGTCGTCAGCCGGCGCTGAATCCTCACGTTGGCTCGAACGGCGGCAGTCTTGGGGCTGCCGAGGCGCCGGCCATCATCAAGCCGACCTGCTGGACGTCTGCCTCGTCCCTCGGCACGACGCCGACGATGCGGCCTTCGTAGATGACGGCGATGCGATCGGCCAGGGCGAGGATCTCGTCGAGGTCCTCGCTGATGAGCAGGATGCCGACGCCTTCGGAAGCCGCTTTCAACAGCAATGCCCTCACGCTCTCTGTCGCGCCGACGTCAAGGCCGCGCGTGGGATTGGCGGCCACGATGGCCGTGGGCTTGCTCGACAGCTCGCGCGCGAGCACGACCTTCTGGACGTTGCCTCCGGACAGGAGTCGCGTCGGAGTATCCGGTCCTGGCGCCGCGACCGAGAAGCGGGCCATCAGGTCCGTAGCGTTGGCTGCGATTCGATCTCGCCGCAGGATGGCGCCCGCCGCGATCGGCTTGCGGCGATGGGATTTCAGGATCAGGTTGTCGGCGATCGACAGGCTTGGGGCGACTCCGGTGCCGAGACGGTCCTCCGGCACGTGCGCGACGCCGCGCAGGATCGCGTCCTCGGGGTCGCCGTTGCGCAGGAGAGCGCCGGACGCGAAGACCTCGCCCGACGTTCGCGACCGCGTGCCGGTAATCGCCTCGGCCAGCTGCCGCTGCCCGTTGCCCGACACGCCTGCGATCCCGACGATCTCACCCGCCCGGATGGCAAGCGAGACGCCGTCGACCGCCCGGAGCCCGAGGTCGCCCTGCGCGCTGACGTCCCGCAGCTCCAGGACAACCTCGCCGCCGGTCAGGTCACGCGGCGTTCGCGATTGCGCAAACACGACCTCGCGGCCGACCATCATCCGGGCCAGCTGCGGCGGACTGGTGTCCTTCGTCGCGACAGTGCCGGCAAGCCGTCCGCCGCGCAGCACTGTGACGCGGTCCGAGACCGCCATCAGCTCGTCGAGCTTGTGCGAGACGAATACGATCGTCCGGCCCTCTGCGGTCATGCGACGCAGCGTCTCGAACAGGTCATCGGCCTCCTGCGGCGTGAGCAGCGAGGTCGGCTCGTCGAGAATGAGGATGCGCGCGCCGCGGTAGAGCGACTTGAGGATCTCCACCCGCTGCTGCTCGCCCACCGAGAGCTGCCAGATGCGCGCCCTCGGGTTGACCGGCATACGGTAGCGGTTCGCCAGCTCCGCCACCTGGGAATCGATCTTGGCGGGATTCGTGCGCAGCCACGATGTGCCTCGGTGGCCGAGCACGATGTTGTCGGCGACAGTCAGGGACGCAGCCAGGCGGAAGTGCTGGTGGACCATCGAGACCCCGGCGGCCGTCGCGTCGCGCGGCGAATGGAACTCGACCTTGCGTCCGTAGATCTCGATCTCGCCGGCATCGGGCCGGTAGAGGCCGGCCAGGATGCTCGCCAGCGTCGACTTCCCGGCTCCGTTCTCCCCGAGGAGCGCGTGAACCTCGCCCTCGCGAGCTTCGAAGTCGACCGAATCGTTGGCCAGCACTCCGGGGAAGCGCTTGGTGATCGAGCGCATGGCCACCGCCGGGCTTGCCCCGGCGGTGGCGCTATTCATCCCTCTTGGCGGTAAGTTCCGTCAGCTGCCTGTCGGTTTGCCGATCACGCCTTTGACGAACCAGTCCATCGTGAGGATCTGGTCGAGCGTGAGCTTGGTGCCCGAGGGTACCTTCACCGCGCCTGACTGGTCGCTGAGTGGACCGGTGAACTCGTAGAACGTGCCATCGACGAGGGCCTGCTTCTTGGTGTTGATCGCCGCCTGGGTCGCGGCATCGACCGACTTTCCGAAGGGCGCGAGGCCGATCAAGCCGTCCTTGATGCTGCCGTAGTAGCTGCCGCTCTTCCAGGTACCGTTCATCGCCGCCTTGATTCGCGTGAGCTCGTAAGGTCCCCAGTGGTAGACGGTGCCCGTGAGCCACTGGTCCGGCGCGAACGCGGTCTGGTCGGAGTCGTAACCCGACCATTTCAGGCTGTGCGCCTTCGCCGCGTCGCCCGTCGCCGGGCTGTCCTGGCCCTGGCCGAGCACGTCGACGCCCGCCGCGATGAGGCTCTCGGCGGCGGACTTCTCCTTGACCGGGTCGAACCACGTCGTGGTCCAGATGACCTGGACCGTCGCACCCGGATGCATCGCCTGCGCGCCGAGCGTGAAGGCGTTAATCTCGCGGATCACCTCGGGGATCGGGAAGGGCGCGACAAATCCGATCTTGCCGTTCTTGGTCGCGGCTCCGGCTGCCATTCCAGTCAGGTAGTCGGCGTCCTCGGCGGCGCCGAAGAACTCGGCGAGGTTCGTGTCGACCTTGTAGCCGGTGGCCTGTTCGAAGTAGACGTTCGGATATTTCTTGGCAGCGGCCGCCATCTGGTCCTGGAAGCCAAATGACGTGCCGAAGATGATCTTGTTGCCGTCGGCAACGAGGCTGTCGATCACCTGGCTCGCCTGCGGACCTTCGGGGACGTTCTCCTTGAAGGTGGTCACCAGCTGGCTGCCGATCTGCTGCTGGACGTAGAGACGCGCGTCGTCATGGGCTTTCGTCCAGCCGGCGTCGCTAGCGGCGCCGACATAGACCCAGGCCGCCTTGAAGGTGCTGGGCGAAGCCGAGCCGCTCCCGGAGCTGCCGCCGCACGCAGCCACCGCAACGGCCGCAAGTGCCAGCAAAGTCATGCGTTTCATCCGCGAAGCCACCTCCCTGTGGTTACAAAAGCGCGCCGCCGCGGCGCGACCCTCCGGCAATCTTGAACTCTCAGCAAGCCCAGGACCGTCGGTCATTCTGGGGGCGACCGGCGCTCGGCTGCTTGTTCGTTTCACACACTTTCAGGCGTGCCCCACCGGGCGGACCGCACCACATTCTCCCGGTTCCGAACTTCCTGTCAAGATCGCGGCGTGGCCAGGGTGCGGATCGCGGTCGGCAGCATGCGGTTCGAAGCGCGGCTCGAAACCGACTTGGCGCCAAGGACGTGCGCGCGGTTTGCCGCCATGCTCCCGCTCAAGGCCAGGATCATCCAGGCCCGGTGGAGCGGAGAGGCCGCCTGGATCCCGTTCGGGGAGCTGGACGTGGACCTCGGCTACGAGAACCACACGAGCTATCCGGCGCCGGGACAGCTGCTCCTCTATCCCGGCGGGATCAGCGAGACCGAGATCCTGTTTCCGTACGGCGCCACGGTTTTCGCGAGCAAGATGGGCCAGCTGGCGGGCAACCATTTCGCCACGATCGAGGATGGCGCGGAGCAGCTCGCGGCCCTCGGCAAGGTCGTCCTGTGGGAGGGCGCTCAGGACATCACCTTCGAAGCCGTCTGATCGATGTCTCGCGACGCGGCGACGGTGATGCAGCGTCTTGACCTGCTGGGTGCCTGCAGCGAGGAGCAGGGCCGGCTGACCAGGCCGTTCGCCTCCGATGCCATGCGACGCGCCCATGAGCACGTCACGTCCTGGATGCTAGAAGCCGGCATGGCGGTGCGCAAGGACAACATCGGCAACCTGATCGGCCGGTATGAAGGCGCCGGCGGCGAGGGTACGCAGCTCCTGGGCTCGCACCTCGACTCGGTCCGCGATGCCGGAAAGTACGACGGGCCGCTGGGCGTAATGGTGGCGATTGCCGCAGTGCAGCGCCTCAAGGACCGCGAGTCGCGCCTGCCTTTCGCGATGGAGGTCGTCGCGTTCGCCGACGAGGAGGGCCTGCGCTACGGCACGACCTACCTCGGCAGCAGGGCAGTGGCGGGGACTTTCGATGAGGGCGATCTCGACCGGACCGATGCCCAGGGCGTGACGATGGCCGAGGCGATCCGCGCCTTTGGCGGCGACCCGGCCCGCGTGGCCGAGGATCGATGGAAAGGCGGAAAGCTCCTCGGCTACGTGGAGGTCCACATCGAGCAGGGCCCGGTGCTCGAAGCCCGCCAGCTGCCAGTCGGCGTGGTCCCAGCAATTGCCGGTCAGTCCCGCCAGCGTCTGACGTTCACCGGCATGGCCGCCCATGCCGGTACCACGCCGATGAATCTCCGGAGGGACGCTCTCGCGGCGGCCGCCGAGTTGATCCTTGCAGTGGAAGCCGAAGCTCGATCGACGGACGGCCTCGTCGCCACCGTCGGACAGCTGGAGGTGAGCCCAGGCGCCGCGAACGTCGTTCCGGCCGAAGCGGTGCTCAGCCTCGACATTCGGCATTCGTCAGACGCGGTCCGGCTCGAGCATCTGGCACGTCTACTGGATGTCGCGCGCGACGTCGCGGCACGGCGCGGGGTTTCCGTCGAAGCGGAGTCGCTCTCAGACAACCAATCGGTGCAGTGCTCGCCGCGATTGACCACATTGCTCGCGCGCGCGGCTTTGGAGGCTCATCAACCTGCATTTGGGATCCCGAGCGGCGCCGGCCACGACGCCGTCGTCATGGCCGGCCTGACCGAGATCGCGATGCTCTTCGTACGCTGCAAGGGCGGCCTTAGCCACCATCCCGCCGAGTCTGTGGCCGAGGAGGATGTGGCGGTGGCGATCGACGTTGTGGGCAGGTTCCTGGAGTTGCTGGCAGCCGGCCAATGAGCGACCTGTTGATTCGTGGCGGCAGCGTGGTCACGCCCGCCGGCGTGGCCATCGCCGACGTCGCGGTGAGCGACGGCGTGATCTCGGGGGTCGGGTCCAACCTGGAATCCGCGGCGCAGGAGATAGATGCGACCGGTCTTCACGTGCTGCCCGGCGGCGTCGATTCGCACGTGCACTTCAACGAACCCGGCCACACCGATTGGGAGACGATCGCCAACGGTTCGGCCGCCCTCGCGGCCGGCGGTTACACCACCTTCGTCGACATGCCGCTCAACAGCCTGCCGGTCACGGTCGACGGCCCATCGTTCGACCTGAAGCTCGCTGCCGCAACCGCTTCGTCAAGGCTGGACTTCGGACTGTGGGGCGGCCTGGTGCCGGGCAATCTCGACCGGCTGGAAGAGCTTCACGCGCGTGGAGCGCTCGGGTTCAAGGCGTTCATGTGTCCGAGCGGTCTCGACGAGTTCCCCGCAAGCGATGTGCGCACCCTGCGCGAGGGCATGCAGCGCATCGCGGCGCTCGGCTCGATCCTGCTGCTTCACGCGGAGGATGCGGAGACCGTCGAGATGCTGGGTCGCGAAGCGATTGGCCACGGCATGACCGGCGCGCGCGATTTCATCCGCTCCAGACCGGCGATCGCAGAGATGGACGCCATCTCGCGCGCGATCTCGCTGGCGGAGGAGACGGGCTGCGCCGTGCACATCGTCCACGTGAGCACCGTCCAGGGCATGCGCTGGATCCGTGAGGCGCAAACCACCGGCGTCGACGTGAGCGGCGAAACCTGTCCCCATTACCTGCTCTACACGGAAGAGGACCTCGAACGGCTGGGTGCGCTCGGCAAATGCGCGCCGCCGTTCCGGACCGCCGCGGATCGCGAGGGGCTGTGGGAGATGGTCGGGGACGGCAGCCTGCCGATGGTCGTGTCCGACCACTCGCCCAGCTCGCCCGGGCTCAAGGTAGGCGACGACTTCTTCAAGCTTTGGGGCGGGATCTCGGGCTGCCAGTCGACCCGCGGGCTGCTGCTCCAGGGAGCGCACCTGAGATCGATCGACGTCGCTGTCGTCGCCACCGCCACCGCGACGAACGTGGCCCGGCGATTCGGGCTCGCGCGCAAAGGAGAGGTGGCGGTGGGATTCGACGCCGACCTCTGGATAGCCGACCTGTCGGATGAGTCGCTGGTCCGGCGGGAGGATCTCCTCTACCGGAACCCGTTCAGCGCCCACGAAGGGCAGGCCGTCCGCGGCCGGACGCTGATGACGCTCGCGCGGGGCCGGTCGGTATTCGCAGAAGGCCGGCCGATCGCGGGTTCGGGCGGCCGGCTGCTTACGCCCCATCGCTGACACCAAGTTTGAGACGCTCTTGGGACTGGATCCGATACGCCGGCTGTATGAAGCTGCGGCCATGGACGGGACTGGGAAGTTGGGACCCGCGCGGTACGTGAACCGCCGGGCCATCCTCGCGATCGCCGCCGCGTTCGGGCTTCTCATCGTTCTCGTGGTGGGGGTCAGGCTTTCCCGCAGTGACTACGCCTCCGCCGCATGGTTCACGACGTTGCTTCTTCTGATCATCGATGGCCTTGTGGCATGGCATTTGGTGCTCGGCGGTGGAGTAGAGGCGATCCGGCGCGCCGCGCTCATCTCGGTCCTGGCAACCATCGTGCTGATCGCGAACTGCTCGACTCAGAGTGGCGACGGTTTGCGTGCGATGGGAGGGGACCCGACCGCGTACCTTTCGACGCTTCTGATCCTGGTCGGACCACTCTTGTTGGTGCTCGCAGTGCCGGGCCTCATCTCGATCGCATCGGTGACACGCAAGAGGGAACGCTTGATTTTGGGAGCTGCCGTGCTTGGCGCGGTCTTAGCGCCGTTGACGGCGTATGCAGGCTTCGCCCTCTCCTACATCGTCTTCTGTACCAGCGCCCATCCGACTGCGGCGCAGAGCGCGGAATGTGTCGCGTCCTCAGGTTCGTTGGCGGCCGTCTTCGGAATCATCGGCCCTGTGATGGTCCTGCCACCGCTGTCATTTCTGATGCGCCGTCCGCGGTGACCGGATCTGACGAACCACGGTCGTCGACGGCTGGGATCTGATCCGCTGAGTTCAGACCGAGTGGGCGATCGGACCTCTGACGGGCCAGCCGTTGGCCTCGAGCCACAGCTCGTCGGCGTAGCACCAGCCCCAGTCCTCGCCCGGCTCAAACGACCTGATGATCGGGTGGCCGGTCTTGCGGAAGTGGGCGGTCGCATGTTTCATGGGTGAGTTGTCGCAGCAGCCCACGTGCCCGCACATCATGCACAGGCGCAGGTGCACCCACGGGGACCCGATCTTCATGCAGTCTTCACAGCCATCGGCGCTCGGGGTGACTTCGCGGATCAGATCGACGTGATCGCATTCGGGCATCGTCACGCCTAGCCTACGACGCGCTGGCTAAGGACGCAGACGGGCGCCCTCGGCAGCCAGGTCCCTCGCGATTTCCGCCTCGTCGGCGGTGAGCAGGCGGCCGTCACGGACCACGATCCTGCCGTTGATCACCACCGCCTCGGCGCGCGCCGGTGCGGCGAGCGCCAGGGCGGCCACCGGATCGGCCATGCCCGCGTGACCCAAGTCGTCGAGCCGGAAAAGCGCCACGTCCGCGCACTTCCCGGCGGCGAGGGTGCCGCAGTCGTCGCGCCCCAGGCATGCGGCGCCGCCTGCGGTCGCCAGGCCCCAGGCTTCCCGCGCGCTCAAAGCCGTGGCCGCATCCTCCCGACCCTGCATCGCCGCTCGCGTGCGGGCCAACAGCAGCGCCTGGTGAACCTCGCCCGCGAGGTTCGAGTCTTCGTTGCTCGCCGCGCCGTCGACGCCGAGTCCGACTGTCGCACCTGCGCGCACGAGATCCTCCACCCGGCAGGCTCCCGCGCCGAGACGCATGTTGCTCGAAGGACAGTGCGCGACCCCGGTCCGTGAACCGGCGACCTGGGTGACCTCCGCATCGTTGAAATGGATTCCATGCGCGAACCAGACATCGCCACCGGTCCAGCCCAGGTCTTGCATCAGGTCGAAAGGCCGTTTCCCGAAATGCTCGAGGCAGAAGCGCTCCTCGTCCAGCGTTTCGGCCAGGTGCGTGTGGAGGCGCACGCCGTGACGCCGCGCCAGCTCGGCCGAGTCGCGCATCAGCTGGGGCGTCACCGAGAAAGGTGAGCACGGCGCCACCACCACGCGGCACATCGAGCCAGGCGCGGGGTCGTGGAACTTACGAATCATCTCGTCAGTGTGGGCGAGGATCGCGTCCTCTTCCTCGACCACGCTGTCCGGTGGGAGGCCGCCCTTCGACTCGCCCAGCGACATCGATCCGCGGCAGGGGTGAAATCGCAGGCCCAGCTCGCGCGCGGCCTCAATCAGCGCCTCGAAAAGGCCCGCGCGGCCACGCGGAAAAACGTAGTGGTGGTCGGTGGACAGCGTGCAACCGCTCAAGAGCAGTCGCGCCATGGCTGCCCTGCCGGCGATGCGGACCGTATCGGCGTCGATCTCCGCCCACACCGGGTACAGCGCGCGCAGCCACTCGAACAGGCCTCCGTCGGGCACGTAGCCGCGAGTCGCCCACTGGTACATGTGGTCGTGCGCGTTGACCAGGCCGGGCACCGCCAGGCAGTTGGGAAGGTTCAATACCTCGTCGGAAGCTGGCGGCTTACCGGCGCCGACCTCGGCGATCACGCCGTCGCGCGCGTAGAGCCAGCCGTTCTGAATTTCTTGCCCGGCTCCGGTGAACAGAAGCCCGGCGTGGAGCAGCAGCGTCGGCACTACGTCGGGACGATGTCGTGCGGGCGGACAGGCACACGCGTGATCGGCCGGCCGGTGGCGGCGCGGATGGCGGCCACGATGGCCGGGCCGGAGGAGATCGCCGGTGGTTCGCCCACTCCCTTCAGGCCGTACGGCGAGTGCGGGTCGCCGAGCTCGAGCACGTCCATGCGCAGGGGCGGCATGTCCAGGATCGTCGGCAGAAGGTAGTCGGTGAACGAGGGGTTTCGGATCACGCCGTCCTTGACCTGGATTTCCTCCATCACCGCGAGCCCGAGACCCTGCGCCGCGCCGCCTTCGAGCTGCCCCTCGACCGCCTGGGGGTTGATCGCCCGGCCGACGTCCTGGGCGGTCGCGAGCTCGACGACCTTGACCAGCCCAAGCTCGACGTCGACGTCGACCACAGCGCGGTGGGCCGCAAACGCGTACTGCAGGTGGGCGTTGGCCTGGCCCGTTTCGGGATCGAGGCGGTGGGTCCGCCGCGGCCGAAACTCCCGGGTCTCCTCGATCACCTCATCGCCCAGCAGCGTCGCGAGCGTGACGATGACCTCGCCCTTCGCCGACACAACCGCATCGCCTTCGAGCCCGTCTGCCCCGCCCTTGCCCAGCTCGGAGCGGGCGAGCGCCAGCACCCGTTCCCGCACCGCCTCGCTCGCGGCCTTGACGGCGCCGCCGGTGATGTAGGTCTGTCGCGACGCCGACGAGGAACCGGCCGACCCGACCTCAGTGTCAGCGTTCAGCACAACTACGTCGGTGACGCCCAGCTCGGTCGCCGCGATCTGCGCCTGGACCGTGACGAGGCCCTGCCCCACCTCGGCGGCGGCAGTGTGGACCTCGGCGCGCGGCCGCCCGTCCACGATCGAGAGGCGGACTCGTGCGGTCGAGTAGTCGTCGAAGCCTTCCGAGTAGCCGATGTTCTTGAATCCCACGGCGTAGCCCACACCGCGGCGCACTCCTTCGCCGTGGGTGGTGTTGGACACCCCGCCGGGCATCTGGGTGAGGTCAACTTCAACTTCTTTCCCCGCCCCTCTCCCTGACCCTCTCCCCCCAGCGGGGAGAGGGAAATTTCTTACTCGTTCCAGCAGCTCTGCGACCGGGGCCGGGCCCTCAATCGCCTGGCCCGTGATCACGCGGCTCCCGGTCTTCATCGCGTTGCGCATCCGGAGCTCGACCGGGTCCATGCCCAGCTCGGCGGCAAGCCTGTCCATCTGCGCCTCGTGCGCGTAGCAGTTCTGGACTGAACCGAATCCGCGCATCGCCCCGCACGGTGGGTTGTTCGTGTACACGACCCAGCCGTCGACGGTGGCATTCGGAACCTCATACGGGCCGGCCGCAAAGGAGCACGCGTTGGCGATCACGGCGGTCGAGCTCGACGCGTACGCACCACCGTCGAGCAACACCCGCGCCTTGACGTAGACGAGCTTGCCGCCGCGCGTCGACCCGTGCTCGTAGATGAGCTTTCCCGGATGCCGGTGAACGTGTCCCACGAATGACTCCGGCCGCGAGTAGGAGATTTTGACGGGGCGCCCAGTGCGCAGGGCCAGCAAGCACGCGTGCGCCTGCATCGAGAGGTCCTCTCGGGCTCCGAACGCGCCACCGATTCCGGCCATCGTCAGCCGCACTTTCTCCGGTGGCAGGCCCAGGCAGTCGGCGAGCTGGGTGCGATCGATGTGCAGCCACTGGGTCGCGATGTGCAGGTCGACGCCTCCGTCACCGTCCGGGATCGCAAGGCCCGACTCAGGCCCCAGCGGCGCCTGGTCCTGCATGCCGATCTCGTATTCGCCGCGGACGACCACGTCCGCCCTCGCGTCCTGGTCGCCGTGCCGGATCTTCACGTAGCGCGTCACATTTCCGTCGGGGTGCAGCCGCGGCGCCGCGTCGGTCAGCGCGAGCTCGGGATCGGTGAGCGGCGCGAGCACGTCGTACTCGACGCGGACCAGCTTCGCCGCGCGGCGCGCATGTTCGGGGCTGTCGGCGGCGACCAGCGCGATGGCCTCACCCCAATAGCGAACGACGTCGATCGCGAGCACCGGCTGGTCCTGGATCTCCAGGCCATAGACCTTCCGGCCGGGCACGTCCTCGTGGGTGAGCACCGCCTGGACGCCAGGAAGAGCCACCGCAGCGGATGTGTCGATCGAGACGATCCGCGCGTACGGGTGAGGACTCCGGACCGTGGCGCCCCACAGCATGCCCTCGACCTGCAGGTCCGACGAATAGGCGAACTCGCCGCGCACCTTCATTGGGCCGTCGGGCCGTCGCGGCGATTCGCCGACTCGGGCGCTCACGAGGACATCCTTCGGGCAGCCAGGTGAACCGCGTCGATGATCTTGGCGTAGCCGGTGCACCGGCAGATGTTGCCCGCCAGCGCTTCGCGGATGTCCACGTCGGCCGGCTGCGGCACACGGGTGAGGAGATCGTGGGTGGCCACGACCAGGCCCGGCGTGCAGAAGCCGCACTGCACGGCGCCGGCTTCGAGAAAGGCGTCCTGCACCGGGTGAAGGACGTCGCCGATGGCTAGCCCCTCGACAGTCGTCACCTCCCGGCCCTGGGCCTGGCCGCTGAGCACGAGGCACGCGCACAC
>Ga0209011_1000632_pt1 | contig 13058 bp, 12 predicted proteins | sample BlaSpr_A8_OM1_M3_FD_187986 | JGI IMG/M metagenome (GOLD analysis project Ga0209011, IMG submission 187986) | Forest soil microbial communities from Thunder Bay, Ontario, Canada - Black Spruce, Ontario site 2_A8_OM1_M3 (SPAdes) (version 2) | ecosystem: Environmental > Terrestrial > Soil > Boreal... | reverse complement strand
CTTGCCCGGTTATTCGGGCACGTGGGATCCGAAGCACGCCGCCGAATTGTTTCATCTGTCGGCGCGGCTCGACGGGCGTTACACGCCCATTGGGCTGCGCCTGGCGCCCACGCCGCCGGCCTGGCTCGCGGTTTGTTTGCCGCTTCCGGCGCGCTGATTTTTTAGCAGCAACTTTGCAGGAGCAGTCATGGCAGTCAGCGTTTTCGATCTTTTCAAAATCGGCATCGGTCCGTCGAGTTCGCATACGGTCGGGCCGATGCGCGCAGCGCTGATGTTCGCCCAAGGGCTCGAACGCGACGGCCTGCTGGCGGCAACCGCGTCGGTCAAGGTCGACCTGTACGGCTCGCTCGGCGCGACCGGCAAGGGCCACGGCACCGATCGCGGCGTGATGCTCGGCTTGCTCGGCGATGCGCCCGATACCGTCGATCCCGACACGATCGCATCCCGCCTCGAAGCCGTCCGCACGTCGCGCACGCTCGCGCTGCTCGGCAAGCACGACGTGCCGTTCGTGCCGAAGGAGCACATCTCGTTCTACCGGCAGGCGCTCGCCGAGCATCCGAACGGCCTCACGCTGCGCGCGTTCGGCGCGGCCGGCCTCGCGATGATGAGCGGGGACGGCGCGCAGGACCTGTCCGGACTCGGAGGCTACACGCGCCGCGACCTCGCGCGGGCGATCGCGCTCAAGCTCTCGGCGGGGGCCGCGTGATGGGCGTCGAAGACATCGTCCTCGTCGACGACGACCGCGTGATCCAGAGGATGGTCGGCGGCTTTCTCGAGCGCAAGGGCTACACGGTGCGTAAGGCCAGCGATGGGATCGAAGCGCTGCAGCTGGTTCGCGACCGCGTACCGGACCTCGTCATCACCGACGTGCGCATGCCTGAGCTGAACGGCATCGAGCTGACCACCCGCCTACGTGGGCACCACCGGACAGCCGGCATTCCCATCCTCATGTTTTCCGAGATGGGCGAGGCCCAGCACGCCCTCGCGGGCTACGCAGCCGGCGCCGACGACTATCTGCCCAAGCCCTTCGAGCTCACGATCCTCGAGGCCAAGGTCCTATCCATCCTGCGGCGCTCGGTACGCGCCACGGCAAAAGCCAACCGGGGCAAGATCGTGCTCTTCGCGCATGCCAAGGGTGGCGTCGGCACAACCTCACTGGCGGTCAACACGGCCATCCTCCTGGCCGCGCGGTCGACTCGGCCCGTGGGTCTGCTCGATCTCGACGTCGAGTTCGGCGACTCCGCCGTTTACCTGAACCTCCATCCCAACCACACCCTCGCCGACCTCAAGGCCTCCCCCGGCGCACTCATCGACGAGGCCCTGTTCGAAGGGTTCGTCACCGAGGCCGGAAGCGTCCGCCTAGTGGTGGGCGCCGACCTTCCGGAACGCGCCGAGCTCGTCACGCTGCCGGCCATCCAGCTGGCCATCGACCGGCTGAGCGCCACCTGCCAGTACGTGCTCATCGACGCTCCTGCGTCGTTCAGCGAGCGGACGCTGACGGCCCTGGACACCGCTGACCAGATCTGCCTGGTCACGTCGGCTTCGCTGGCTTCGCTCAAGGCGACTCGCCGGTGCCTCGGCCTGTTCGACCAGATCGGCGTGCCCGCCCGCCGTGTTCGCCTCATCCTCAACCACAGCACGACCCACGCGATGGACATCGAAGCGGCTTCCGGGGTGCTGGGACGCCGGCCCGACTTCGTGATCCAGCGGTCCGAGAGCCTCGACCGAGCCGCCAACCGCGGCCGCCCGCTGGTCACCAGCGATCCTGCCGACCCGCTGGTCGCCGACCTCAGGCTGCTGGCCGAGTCGATCGCCACGAGCGTGCCCGAGCCGGTGCTCGACGCGCTAGACGGCTGAGACGATCAGTTCGCGAGCTGGTGGAGCAAATGCTCCTTCGTACGCCCGCGCCATCCGCAAGATGCCCGTGTCCGCGCTCGACCTGATGATCCTGCGCGCCAGGTCGGAGACCGACCCCGCAACGCGCAGACGGCTGATCTCCTCATTCAGGACGCGGAGGTTGGTGTCGCGCCACAGGAAGTAAGACTGGGTCAGCACGGTCACCGACAGACCGCAGCAAGCGGCCGTGAAACCAAGCCGGGCGATGAAGTTTCGCTCCGTCTCGGTAGTGCCCTGGCCCGTGACCAGGAACCTGGCGATGGCCCTGGTCGTCAGTGCGTGCACATCGTGGATCGGCTGCGCGAAGCGGCGCGTGGCCAGCTCGCTGAGCCCCGCCGCCAGGGTCGCCTCCGCTGTGAGGCGTGTGATCTCCATGACCCGCGCCGCCAGCGCCCGGCCCAGTGCCACCTGGTCCGGATCCGAGCAAAAGCTCGCCGGGGCGCGAGGGGAATCAGTCATTCGACGCCAGGCCAGGAACCCAACGACTGGGCCCCTTTGGATCTGCGTGGCCACCCCGCGCAAGTTTTACGCCGGGCTGCGTTCTATGTCTCCCTACAAAGTCAGGTCATGCGCTCCATGCAAGATATCGGCCCCCCAGCCATGCAAATGGATGGGCCGGCAGCTCCTGGCCGCCGGCCCGCAGGGAAAAGCCCCTACAGGCAGAGGGCACGTGCGCACTGTCAGCGCATGGCGACATTGGACGGTATTGCGCGTAGACCTGTGCGGTGGGAGTCATCGGGATTGCTTTCGCCCTTTTCACCATCGGTTACCTGCTTGGCGTCTGGACCAGCGCCCTGGTCTTCAGACAGCGCCAACCCGCCTACGAGGAATCCTCGCCGGCCAATGTAGCGCCGCGCGGCCGCCCATGGCGGTGATACGCGTCTACCCGACCCGCAGCCGGCTAGACACCGTCGATTTGAGCATGCCCGTCGCCCTTGCGGCGCTGATCGAGTCGCGGCGGCTGACGGATTCTGAGCGTCACCTCTACATCGGATTTGCACTGAGTCGCATCGAGGCTGCCCACCAGGAATCGCAGCGCCTTGTACAGGCCGGGACGAAGCCGGCGGGACGATGAGAATCCGCACGCCGGCCGGGCTGCAGGTGCTGCCCACGGTTGTCATCGCAGACGACGAGTCGAGCATGCGATTGCTCGTCCACGCCACCATCGAGTCGGACGACTACACCGTGCTCGAGGCCGGCGACGGGACCGAGGCGTGGGCGATGGTCAAGCAGCACAAGCCGTCGCTCGTCTTGCTCGACGTGCAGATGCCCGGCCAGAGCGGCCTCGACGTCCTGCGGATGATCAGAGCCGACCCCAGCCTCGAGAAGACCCGGGTCATCCTGCTGACGGCCAAGGCCCAGGAGACAGACATCGAAACGGGCCTGATCGCCGGGGCCGACTTCTACCTCACCAAGCCGTTCTCACCGCTGGACCTGCTGACGAGGGTTGAGGAAGCGCTGGAGCTGTAATGGCGCTGCAGGTTCGCGCGGATCCGCGGGAGCAGCCATCCAGAGGCATGGGCTGGTCGCTGAGGCGGTACATGGCCGCGTTCATGATCGTGCTCGTGCTCGTGGCCGCCATCGCCGCCTACGCGGTTCGGAACATGGCGGAGATGGATGCGAGCCAGGCGGCTGAGAGGGACGCGACCTTCGCCGCCCAGGCCGCGGCGACCGAAATCGCTCACGAGCTCGTGCTGGCCCGGCAGAGCACCGCCAGCCTGGCGGCGAACCCACAGGCCGCGGTCGTCCTCAGGTCCGCGGGGGCATCGTGCAGCCTGACGTTCTCAGGCGCCATCGCCTTTACGACCGGCCACCTCGACATCGTCGCGCCGAATGGGACGGTGATGTGCTCTTCCCGGCCTCGGCCGACAGGAACTGTTTACGGCCAAGCACCCTGGCTGGCGGTCGGAGTCACCAGGCAGGTCACGGCGGCCCCGTACCTCGACCCGGTCACCGGCGAGCAGTCCACCGTCGTCGCCTCACCAGTCGGTGCGGGTCTCGGCGCGGTGGTTGCGGTGATCGAGCTGGCGCCGGTGGGCCCGAACCTCGCCGCGAGCCTTGGTGGTGCGCGTCAGCTCGAGTTCCTGGTCAAGGGCTCGGACGCCAACCAGGTGCTCGCCCGCTCGGTCCAGCCGGAGCACTCGGCCGGAGCGAGCTTGACCGGAACACCGTTCGCCACGTCCGCAGGCCCGGATGAACGCGTCGGCCTCGACGGCACCACGCGACTGTATGCCCAATCAGCCGTCGCCGGCTCTGACTGGGTGGTCTTCGCCGGTGCGGACAAGGCAGCCGCGCTGTCCGACGCCGACCTCCTGGCCAACCGCAGCCTGGTCCTCGTCCTGGTCGGCGGCGGCATCGTCGCGGTGGCGGTGTTCGTCGTCTATCGGCGCGTCGTCGACCCTGTGCGCCGCCTGAGCCTTGTCATGCGCGGCACGACATCGGGCAAGGCGGTCACCGCGGTCGGGGCATCCGGCGCCACGGAGGTCGTCGCGCTCGCCGAGGATTTCGACAAGCTCATGCTCACGGTGAAGAGTGAGCTCGCCGAGCGGCTGACGAGCGAGCACACGGCGATGATCTCGGAGCGAAATTACAGAATGCTCTTCGAGGGCCATCCCCAGCCGATGTGGCTGTACGACGTCGACACACTGGCGTTCCTCGAGGTCAACGCGGCGGCGATCGCGCAGTACGGATACTCGCGCGAAGAGTTTATGAAGATGACGATCGCCGACATACGGCCGATCCAGGACGTGCCGAAGTTCCTCGAGCTTCAGGGTGAGCCGGCGCCAACCTACGATCGCTCGGGACCGTGGATTCACCGGTACAAGGACGGGACCACCTTGCAGGTCCTCATCACATCGCACACAGTCACGTTCGGCGCGCACCATGCCCGGTTCGTCCTGGCCGAGGAGCTGAGCACGAGCCAGAAGCTCGAGCTCGAGATACTTCAATCGAAGGCTCGCTCCGACAGCAGCGCGGAGCTGAGCCGCGCCAAGGACGAGATGGTGTCGATGGTGAGCCACGAGATGCGCACTCCGCTTGCCAGCATCGTCGGCTTCGCCGAGCTGCTGGTCACTCGTGAGGTGAAGCCGAAGCAGCTCGCCGAGTACCTGGCCGTCATCCTCCAGGAAGGGCGTCGCCTGACCGCGCTCATCAACGACTTCCTTGATCTCCGCCGCATAGAGGGCGGCCATGTGACGATGCGGTTTGCGCCCGCGGACGTCGCGGCGCTCGTCGACCGCGCGGTGACGCTGCTGAGCGACCCCCACGGCCCTGTGATCGAAACCCACATCCCCGGCGACCTGCCGCTCGTGCGGGTCGATACCGACTCGATCTTCCGCGTGGTGGCAAACCTGCTTTCCAACTCGCGCAAGTACTCCCCCGACGGAGGCTCGATCGTGATCGGCGCACGGGTGGCCGAAGACATGGTCGAGATCTATGTCCAGGACGAGGGCCTTGGCATCCCGCCCGAAGCACTGACCCAGGTCTTCGCCAAGTTCTATCGCGTGGACAGCCCTGACCGAAAGGGGATCAAGGGGACGGGGTTGGGTCTCGCGATCTGCAAGAACATCGTCGAAGCGCATGGAGGCAAGATCGGAGTGACCTCCGCCGGCGCGGGCAAAGGCTCCCGCTTCTTCTTCACGATCCCCGTCGTCCGCGAGCAGGCGAAGCTCGGAGACGTCCTCGTGGTCGAGGACGACTCGGGTTTCGCCCACCTGCTCGAGGCCGAGCTGAGCGCCCGTGGCCTGAGCTCGATCTGGGCCTCGGACGCCGAGACGGCAATGCAGCTGATGAGCAAGAAGAGGGCGCGCGCTGTCGTGCTGGATCTCATCCTGCCCGGGGTCACGGGCGAGGTGTTTCTGCATCAGCTGCGCGTGATCCACGGTGACGGCATCCCCGTGGTGGTCGTGACCCTCAAGGACCTCGATATCGCTGAGAACCTGGCGCTGCAGAGAGCGGGCGTGACCGCGGTGCTGCGCAAGGGGCCCGGAACGGCAGCCATTGCCGCCCTTAAGATCGCCACCGCCCTCGCTCCCGAGATGGTGGCAAGTTGATCGCGCGCGAAGACCAACTCTTATCGCCGTCTCATGCGGAAGACCTGGCCCGCCTGATCGAGCTCCGTCAGACCTACGAGGACCGCGGTCCGAGCGTGCTGGCGCGGCCGGACGTGCCGACTCCAGTGGTGTGGGACGCATCGATCCTGTTCACCGACCTGCGCGGCTTCACCGGATTGACTGAGCGTTTCGTGAACGACCCCGCCGGCCTCCTCTCCGTGCTCAATGCCCACCTCAGGTGCGTCCTCCGTTCGATCGCCATCTGCGGAGGCGTCGTCGAGAAGTTCGTCGGTGACGGAGTCATGGCGACCTTCGGCGCCAGCAGCGAGCAGTCAGACCACGTGGACAGAGCCATGGCGGCCGCGATCGGCCTGGTCGGCGCGAACGAATCGTTGAACCGCCGCTGTGCGTCGGATTGGGGATTCCGTCTCGATGTCGGGGTTGGTGTTGCGTCGGGCGACGTCGTGATCGGCGCCGTCGGCTCCGCTGACCGTTCCGAGCTCGGGGTGCTGGGAGACGCGGTCAACGTGGCCGCGCGGCTGGTGATGCATGCCGGCCCTGGCGAGGTGCTGATGACGGGCACCGTCTACCGCGCGGTGGCCGGGATGCTGCAGAGCGAGCTGACCAACCAGTCGGCGGTCCGCGGGCGTTCAGGACGCCTCGAGATCTACCGGATGTCGTTGGTCGGGGGGCGCGGCGACCTGGCCTGACATCTCGCCCGCACTGCGGAATTCGAGCGCTTCGAACCCGCATAGGACTGTCATATGCGGGTTTGAAAGTCGAATGAAACCCGCATCCAGACCGCATCGGAACGGTGGTTGGGTCGGGCCTACCTGACTGCCTTGGTGGCAATCGTGGCCGCCTTGGTGGCGATCTTGACCACGGCACGCAGCGCGGCCTTTCGGGCGGTCTTGCCCTCGGCGCCGGGGATTGATTTAGCAGCCTCCGCGACCACGATCGCGTTCAACATCTCGATCTCTGGCCCGCGAGGAGGGATGCGCACGATATGGCCGCCGACGATGGCGATGCCTCCCCCGTCTTCGACGACGCCGAAGAGGATCTGCATCCACGTGGCGTAGAACGGCGCAGGGTCCGCCGTCAGGAACACCCGCGACGTGAAGATCTCTTGAATCCCGGTGCGCGTGTCGGTCCAGAAGGGAAAGAAACCGGTAGGTCCCGCCGCGAACCCGAAGTAGTCGCCGATGAACCTTGTGGTCCCTCCGGCGATCGGCGCGTCGATGGTCGGGTCCCACGGCTGGTCCGTCACCGTCAGCCGTTTGTCGAAAGTCGCGCCGGAATCGGTGGAGACGACGGTGACCACCTCGATCAGGGACTTGCCTCCATGCGGACCGAACTCGCAAAAGCAGCACCCGATCTCGTTGCCCACCGCAGCCAGCTGAGGCATGAAGTCGTGCCGGCCGGTCGGGGTTGGGGCTGACGCCGTGAGCAGATCTCCATCGCCAGGGCCAAGCCAGGTGGCGCCGGCGTTGTTGGACCGGCGATAGAACACCTGGGAGACGCTGTTGCGAAAATCTGGCCACGCGACCACGACGTCTGTGCCCGACACGCATGAGGTCGGGATCGTCTCGAGACGGAACTGACCCCCCGGGAGCTTGTCCGGGACCACGGTCAAGCCCGTGACCACCGTGGCGGGGGCGCTGAACGTGTCGCCGCCGTCGGATGAAGTGATGACGTCGATGTTCGAGCCCCCCTGGAGGGGGACCAGGTAGAAGATGTAGACCTTGCCGCTTGCCGCCACGGAAATGGAGGCGAATACGCCGCCCGTGACCAGCTGACTGCCGATCGCCTGGTCAACACCAGCCTGCCTGAGGCCGATCCAGGTGGCGCCGTGGTCCTTGGAGCGTCCGAACTCCAATCCATTCGACGAGTCCCACGCGGCATAAAGGTTGCCGTGGTGAGGGCTGCTGGGTGTCATGTCTCCAGCGATGGTTTGCTTGTCGGGTGCGTGGACCGTGTAGATGACATTCGGATTGCTCCACGTGGCCCCGCCGTCCGTGGACTTGTAGACGGCCAGGCCGCTGAAGACCCGGTTTTTGGTTGAGTCGTGCCACATCATTCCCATGACGTATGCGTTGCCTACATCGTCGTAGGTGACTGTCGGGTCAGATGTGAAGTCGGATCCGGGCGGCACGAGAAGTGTTTCTTGCCAGTTGAGGCCACCGTTATGGCTGGCATAGGCCACCAGCGAGAACTGGTATTTGCTCGGGTCGGTAAATCGCTTCGACGCGCCGACCATGTTGAGATAGTTCTTCGGGTTGACCACCAGGCTGGATTCGCTGCGCGCGTTGTCTGGGCTCTGGTCGAAGCTGACCTGGACGTTGGGGATCGGCTGGCGGGTCAGGTAAGGAGTGCCGACCAGCTGCTTGACGAGGTTGACCACCGAGAAAGCATTTACTCGGTGCGGCTTTCTGTCAACCTCCAGTCGACGTGAGTCAACAGGTAGCGGTGGTGACGGGAGCCGGCAGCCCCACGGGCATCGGTATTGCGATCGCGAGGCGCCTGCTCGCCGCTGGTTTTCATGTCGCCATCACATCGACCACGGATCGCATTCACGCACGCGCACGCGAGCTCGACCCCAGCGGGAGCATGGTCTCCGCGTTCGTGGCCGACCTGACCGATGAATCAGCTGTGCAGAGCGTGGTCGATTCAGTGCTGCGGAATCTGGGTCACATCGACGTGCTGGTGAACAACGCCGGACTGGGCCAGACAGGCCAGCCGATTGAGGACGCCACGCTCCAGCAATCCTCGTATGCGGCCTGGCAGCGCCAGATCGCGATCACGCTCCACACGGCGTTTCTCATGACACGCGCGGTCCTGCCCGGAATGGTCGACAGAAAGTACGGCCGGATCGTGAACGTCTCATCGGTCACCGGTCCGCTTGTCAGCACGCGCGGCTCGGCCGCCTACGGCGCGGCGAAAGCCGCCATGGACGGCATGATGCGAGCGGTGGCGATCGAGACCGGAGGCGACGGCATCACGATCAACGCGGTCGCGCCGGGCTGGATCGCGACCGGGTCATCGAGTGAGGCGGAGCTGACTGCCGCGATCCATACGCCGCTCGGCCGGGCCGGGACACCCGATGAGGTTGCGTCCGCTGTCGTTTTTCTCGCGTCGCCTGAGGCGTCATACATCACCGGGCAGTCTCTCGTCGTCGACGGGGGAAACATCCTGCAGGAGGACAAGGGAGCCTGAGCGGTCTTTCTTCCGCGCTCCTCTCCCCTAACGGGGAGAGGGGATCTAGCCAACCAGATCGCCAATGCACTTCTCGAATGCTTCGTGGTGTTGAGCTACGTCCTCGGGAGTGGTGGCCGGACACATCAGCGCCATGTTGTGGAACGGCGTCAGCAGCACGCCTCGATTCGCGAGGTAGACATGGATGAAGTCTTCGAGCTCCGCGTCCGCCGAGGCGTTTGACTCGCCTCCGTTCGATGGCTGCCGCACGAAGCGATACTCGGAGCGCGCGCCGAGCCGGGTGATCGACCACGGCAGCTCGTAGCGGTCGATGATGCGTCGAACGCCGCCCGCGAACCGCTCCGACAAGCCGGACATCGCGTCGAAAGCCTCGTCTGTCAGCACATGTTCGAGCGTGGCTCGGGTCGCCGCCACAGACAGCACGTTTCCGGCCAGCGTGCCACCCACGCCGCCCACGTCGATGAGGTCCAGGTCCGATCGGCGGGCGATCTTGTTGGCCAACTCCTCGGACAGGCCGTAGGCGGCCGCGGGGATGCCCCCGGCGATCGCCTTGCCGATCGTGAGCATGTCCGGAGCCAGGCCCCAGGCCTGCGTGCATCCACCGGGTCCTGCTGAGAACGTGTGCGTCTCGTCGTTGATGAGCAGGGTTCCGTGCTTGCGCGTGAGCTCCCGGACGCCGGCGAGATAGCCGTCGTTCGGCAGGACGATCCCGATATTCGTGAGCGCGGGCTCCATGAGCATTGCCGCGACGTCGCCGTGCGCGAGCTGGCGCTCCAGCCCGGCGAGGTCGTTGTATTCGACCACGCGGCTGGTCACGGTCACGTCGACTGGGGCGCCCACGTTGCCAGGCCGGCTGATGCCCTCGCCATCCGGCCCGATCACGATCAGCGATTCATCGACGCTGCCGTGATAGCAGTAGTTGTGGAACAGGATCTTCGGCCGCCCGGTGACTGCGCGCGCCAGACGGATCGCCCAACGATTCGCATCCGTCCCCGTCAGGGCGAAGCTCCAGAAAGGCAGGCCAAAGCGGCGAGCCAGCTCAGCTCCGACCCAGGCGGCGTCCTCTGACGGCATCATCGCCGTGGCGCCGCCGAGCTCCGCGAAACGCTGCTCGACCGCAGCCACCGTCGCGGCCGGTGAGTGCCCGGCCATCGCGCCGGTGTCGCCGAGGCAGAAATCGATCAGGTCGTGGCCGTCCAGGTCTTCAACGTGCGCACCTTTTGCCTTCGAAAGATAGAGAGGAAAGCCGCCCGCGCTCTTGTTCATCCACGTCATCGGGACGCTCCCGAACAGGCTCGTCGCCGACTGGTAGGCGGCCAGCGATCGGGGGTTGCGCGTCCTGTAGGACTCCAGCTCGCGCGCCATCAGAGTCGCGAGGCGGGAACGATCGATCACGGTTTCGAGGGACCAGTCTCCTCGCCCCTCACCCCTGACGGGGAGAGGGAGAGTGCATCTTCCACCACTTCCGCCATCGCCGCGATGAAGTCAGGCCGGGTGTTGAACGACTCGGTTCGCCGGATCTTCAGGTCGCGCTCGCGAGCGAATGCCTGGGCCTCCACGTCGAGGTCGTACAGGATCTCGAGGTGGTCGGCGACAAACCCGATCGGGCAGACGAGGACGTCCCTTGCGCCTGACCTCTCGATTGCGGTCAGGAGGTCGGGGCCGAGCCACGGCTCCCCGGTCGTGCTCGCGGACTGGTAGGCAAGTTCCCAATCCGGCAAACGCATGGATGTCGCGACCAGCCGGCAGCTCTCCATCAGCTGGTCGGCGTACCCGTCGCCTTCGGACACGATGCGGGCCGGGAGGCTGTGGGCGGTGAAGAAGAGCCGCTCCGGCCACCGCTCGGCGAGACGCTCAGACAGCAGTTGCCTCACCGCGCGGATGAAGGCAGGGTGGTCGTGGAACCCGCGCACGAAGACCAGCTCGCCACCCCACGACTCCTGCAGTGAGCGCTCGTATGCGCCGAGGCTCATCTCGGCGTAGTGGGGCGCGAGCGGTAGGCCGACGAGGCGAGCTACCCCCGCCCGGTTCGCCTCCTCGGCGCCGTCGGCGACAAAAGGCGTCGCGTGCTTCATCCCGACGAATGACGGCAGCCCGAGCCGGGCGCCTATTGCCTTCGCCTGCGCGCGGGTGATCGCGGTCAGCGGCGAGCCGCCGATCGCCCGGTAGCGGGCCTTGAGCTCCTCGAGCGCTTTCGCCGACGGCTTCCGGCCACCTCGGATGTGGGTGTAGTAGGCCTCGATGCCCCCCTCCCCGTCCGGGCTGCCGTACGCCATGCATAGAAGGCCGGTCATGTCAGGCGACACGCGCGACCTGCCACTCGTGGACCGTCTCGATGAGCAGCTGCAGGTTTTCGAGCGGGGTCGATGGGAGCACGCCGTGTCCGAGGTTGAAGATGTGACCCGGCCTCCCCTCCGCTCGACGAAGGATGTCGCGGGCGCGCTCACGTACGAGGTCCGGCGGACCGAGCAGCACCGCGGGGTCGAGGTTGCCCTGGATGCCGTGCTCGTGCCCGACCCTCGCCCAGCCTTTGTCGAGCGGCACGCGCCAGTCGAGAGACACGATGTCGGGGCCGGTCGAGGCAATCGCTTCGAGCAAAGCCGCCGTGTCCGTGCCGAAATGGATGCGCGGCACGTTGACCGATCTCAACTCGTTGAAGATCGCGCGCGTGTGCGGCAGCACGCGGGCCTCGTAGTCGTCGACCGCAAGGGAACCGGCCCAGGAGTCGAAGAGCTGGACCGCGCTCGCGCCGGCCGAGACCTGCGCCTTGAGATAACCGGACATGGTCGTCGCGAGCTTCGCAAGCAGCCTGTCGAATGCCTCCGGTTCCGAGTACATGAACGACTTGACCCGCGCGAAGTCGCGGCTGGGGCGTCCCTCGATGAGGTAGCTCGCGAGCGTGAACGGCGCGCCGGAGAACGCGATCACGGGCACAGGCGACTGCGCCACGACGTGGCGCACGGCGGTTATGACCTGCGGCGCCGCGTCCTCGCCGGCCGGCACGACCAGCCGGTCCACGTCGGAGGGTGAGGTGATCGGGTGGGCGAGGACCGGCCCGACATTCTCGACCAGCTCGAAGTCCACTCCCATGCCGCGCAGCGGCAGCATGATGTCGGCGAACATCACGGCCGCGTCGACTCCGAGGCGGCGAACCGGCTGCAGCGTGACCTCGGCGCACAGCTCGGGCTGCGCGACGATGTCGACCAGGCTCCAGCGCTCGCGGAGCTTTCGATATTCGGGCAGCGAGCGGCCGGCCTGGCGCATGAGCCAGACCGGTGTGACGTCGACAGGCTTTTGGTGGGCGGCGTCGAGGAACCGGCTCAACGTTCCGCAGCGGTAAGGGTCGCGTCGACGACAGTGTCGTCGTGCGCCGCGGAAACGAACCACGCTTCGAACTGCGAGGGTGGGAGCAGCACGCCGGCCTTGCGCATGTTCCGGAAGAACCGTGCGAATGCCCGGGTGTCGCTGGCTTTGGCCTCTTTGAAGTTGGCCGGCGGGGCGTCGCGGAAGAACATCGTGAGCAGCGTCGCGACGCGCGCCACGCTGACACCCTCGCGCTGCAAACCTTTCTCGAGGCGGTCCGCGCGCCGTTCCATGGCTGCGTACACATCGGGGGTCAGCTGCAGGAGGGCGGCTTCGCCGGCGGCCATTACCACCGGGTGGCCGGACAGCGTCCCCGCCTGGTAGACGGGTCCGGCAGGCGCCACCAGGTCGAGCAGATCCGCGCGGCCGCCATACGCCCCGACCGGCAGTCCGCCACCGATGATCTTGCCCAGGACGGTCAGGTCCGGCCGTACGCCGAAGAGCTCCTGCGCGCCGCCTGGCGCCACGCGGAAGCCGGTGATCACCTCGTCGAAGATGAGCAGAGCGCCCGCCTGATCAGCAAGCCGGCGCAAG
>Ga0209011_1000630_pt1 | contig 13098 bp, 12 predicted proteins | sample BlaSpr_A8_OM1_M3_FD_187986 | JGI IMG/M metagenome (GOLD analysis project Ga0209011, IMG submission 187986) | Forest soil microbial communities from Thunder Bay, Ontario, Canada - Black Spruce, Ontario site 2_A8_OM1_M3 (SPAdes) (version 2) | ecosystem: Environmental > Terrestrial > Soil > Boreal... | reverse complement strand
TCGCGTATATCTTTCAAGAATCAGCTCTTGTATGGATTCTTTGTTTTTAGGTTTTCCCCACCGATTCGGTTCTGATCGGGCAGCACTTCAAGGAAGATTGGACTGTAGAATCTGGCTTCCATGACCCGAAAACTATCCTCGTTTATCCTCCGCCTCTTCTCGATCACCGTCGGTTTCCTTGAGGAGTCCCTGCGGTTCGGTCGACATCTGTTCCGCCCATAGGTTTCCCTGATCGCTGAGAATTTGTTCCTCAGGAGACAGTTGGCGTTCTACCAGGAACGCATCGTCAGGCCACAGCGCCTGACCGACTCTGCAAGACACTGGCTGCTGCTCTGGTGACGATGGTTCGACTGGCGGAATGCTTTGGTGGTCGTAAAGCCTGAAACCTTTATCGTGTGGCACAGACGTGCATTCCAGCTTTTTTGGCGTTGGAAATGCCGGTGCTCGGTGGAAGACCTCGACTTCCGATCGTGTTGTGTATGCATGCTCTGCAAACTCGGGCGGATGGCCGACAGGTTAACGAGTGGAAAGGCTTTGGCCCGTTCTGGGAAGTGGGCCGTGAATCGGTTACGTCACTATCGACCTCCGATTGATCCCGAGTCACGGGCTAAGCGGAAGTTATCCCAGTAAACCCGACCGCATCATTACTTCCGGCTTGCCGACCATCCGGGAGTCATCGAGTGGTAGCTCGAATGGAACGCCGAGTGCAGCCCCTTCTGCCATCGAGCGAATCCGGGATGCGATCAAGGGGCACACCGAAGAATGCCGGGAGGCTGGAAGCGAAGAGCAACTGCTAGAAGAAGTCCGTCAATGCTACAACGGCAAGGTTGTCGTGGGGCATGATCTGGAAATTTTCTGATGCCAATTCAGTCTGGCTTTTGCTGAGAATAGGACGCCTCCGAATTCGACGTCCAATACAGGAGTCATCAGCGAGACGAAAATGTCCAAAACGGAACAGTAACCTTCCGGCTTCTGTTTTATCCTAAAAACCAAGGGGTTGAAAAATTCCAGAGATCCGAAGATTCAGGCCTGGGCTAATTCGGGTTGTCTGATTAACGTTTCCACGAACTCCCTCGAGGAAAGTCACCTTCAACTGCCTGTTACTCGAAAATGGGGCGCCGATGGCGCGCCAGGAATGAGTTGAGCGATGAACCCACCGTTCGGTTTTCCAAATTTCTGGGGGCGAGCATTCCTAGTGCTCTCCTTGTTCGTTGCGGCAGTGCCATCAGCCTTTGCTTACGATGATCCACCGTTCCGTGTAGCTCGGCTCAATTTTATCGAGGGCGAGGTTTCCTTCCAGCCGGGCGGTGAAACAGATTGGGGTTGGGCCACCTTGAACCGTCCGATGACCTCCGGAGACAGTCTCTGGACCGGCGATAGGTCCAAGGCGGAGATGCATATCGGCTCGACCGCCATTCGCGTAGGCGGGCGGACCTCGGTTTCTTTTCTGAATCTCGACGACCGGACCGTGCAGATTCAATTGAACTCCGGAACCGTTGATGTTCGTGTGCGGAATCTTTACGGCGACGACGTGTTCGAAGTGGACACTCCGAACCTCGCATTTACCGTCTTGCAGCGCGGCGATTATCGCATCACCGTTGATCCCGACGGCAGCTTCACAACCATTACGCTCCGCGACGGCCACGGGCAGATTACCGGCGGCGGCCAGGCCTTCCTCGTCGATGGCGGCTCCCAGGTTCAAGTCTCCGGCACCGACTATATTTCCTACGACATTTACGATCTGCCGGGCCGCGACACCTTCGATCAGTGGTCCCGCAATCGCGAACTTCGCGAAGAACGCTCGCAGTCAGCCCGTTACGTTTCCCCTGAACTCACCGGCTCGGAAGACCTCGATCAAAATGGCACCTGGCGGAACGATCGCAATCTCGGTCAGGTCTGGGTTCCCACGCATGTCTCGCGCGATTGGGCCCCTTACAGGGATGGTCATTGGGCTTGGGTGGATCCCTGGGGCTGGACGTGGGTCGACGACGCGCCTTCTGGATTCGTGACCTCGCACTACGGCCGCTGGGCGCACATGGATAATGACGGCAACGGCGGTGGAGGTTGGGCTTGGGTTCCGCCGCACCGCGAAGCGAACCATGATGAACGCGAGTATCGCCCCGTGTATTCCCCGGCGCTCGTTACCTTTGTGGGAGATTCGAATTCATCGCGAGATTTCGGAAGGGGCGGCGGCGTGGCGTGGTTTGCGCTAGCCCCTGGCGAAGTCTACGTGCCCGCGCGCCCGGCCAGCCCGACCTACATCACCAACGTGAACGTCACTAACACCGTGGTGCAGCAGACCACCATAACGAATGTGGTGAATAATAACGTTCAGACAACGACCTACGTGAATCAAAACGTTGCTGGTGCCGTTACCGCAGTTCCCCGCGCAACGTTCGTGAACGCCCAACCGGTGGCCCAGGCAGCAGTGAAAGTTGCTCCTGGCTCTATCACCGCCGCTCCGGCGGTTCACACCGCGCCCGTAGCTCCCGTCAGAGCAAGCGTCATGGGCGCAAATAAAGAAAGTACCGCGAGCGCCATAGCTGCGAGCGCCCCGCCGAAGCCCCCGGACGCGGTAGTCACCCGGGCGGTAGTGGCCAAGGTTGCGCCGCCGCCACCGCCGGTAGCGTTCGCGCAAAAGCAGCAGGCGTTGCAAGCAAATCCTGGCAAGCCACTTGACGCGAAGGCTGAGCAGACTCTCCGAGCGGCAACGCCTCCACCCGTTGAGCGAGTTGTGAAGACGGCTCCTCCGGCGCCGGCGGTCAAACCAGTCGAAATGGCAGCGAAAAAGCCCCAGCCAGCGACCTCGCTAAACACTGCGCAGCAGGTCCATCCTCCGGCTCCTGGAGCCCCGCCTGCGGCCCCTGGGTCACAGCAGACCCCTCAACAGCAACAGGCAGCCGCAGACAAGGCCAAGCAAGAAACTGCCCAGCAACAAGCTGCTCAGCAGGCCACCGCCGAAAAGGCCAAACAGCAAGCCGCGCAACAGCAAACGGCTCAGCAACAGGCAGCCGCAGAGAAGGCCAAGCAGGAAGCTGTCCAGCAACAAGCGGCGCAGCAGCAGGCAGCCGCAGACAAGGCCAGGCAGGATGCTGCTCGGCAACAAGTGGCTCAGCAACAGGCAGCCGCAGACAAGGCCAAGCAGGAAGCTCAGCAACAAGCTGCTCAGCAGGCCGCCTCCGAAAAGGCCAAACAGCAAGCCGCGCAACAGCAAACGGCTCAGCAACAGGCAGCCGCAGACAAAGCCAAGCAGGAAGCTGCCCAGCAACAGGCAGCCGCAGAAAGGGCCAAACAACAAGCCGCACAACAACAAGCAGCGCAGCAGCAGGCAGCCGCAGACAAGGCCAGGCAGGATGCTGCTCGGCAACAAGCGGCTCAGCAAGTGGCAGCGGAAAAGGCAAAACAGCAAACGGCGCAACTACAGGCAGTCGCCGAAAAAACCAAGCAGGAAGCCGCGCAGCGGCAAGCAGTGCAGCAACAAGCAGCCGCAGACAAGGCCAGGCAGGATGCTGCTCGGCAACAAGCGGCTCAACCCGCGCAAGCCAATCGCCCTGCTCCGCTTCCGGCAGTCCATCCCAACGAGATACCGGCTCCGCCACGGCCAGTTATTCAACCCTCCGCGAATGCCGAGTTGGACAGAAAGCACCAGCAAGAGCAGGATCAGCTTCGCGCGAAGCAGGAGCAGGACCGGCAGAGAGTCCAGCAGCAGCAGGAGCAGGAGCACGCGAAACTCGCGCAGCAACAGGCGGATGCGGCTAAGAAGCAACTAGTTGAGCAGCAGCATCAAGAGCAGACGCAACAACTGCTGCAAAAACACGCGGAAGAACAGAAACTGTTGGCAGACAAACAGAAGCAGGAACGACAGAATCAACCCAAGCCCCAAAAGGACGACCGTCCTCCCCAGGAAAAACCTTAACCGCGCACCGAACTTTTCGTCGCAGGTATGTCTTGCGGGGCATCTATGCACCTGCGCCGACACATCGTGGAGGCTACCGCAATTTCGAAATCAGGAATCGCAGTAGGGAGGACTCCCGAAGGAGGAGCAGGCCAGCATTGAAGACTTGCCCAAGGCCATGATTCGTGCCTGGATTACGGGCTATGCGGAAGTAATTCCAGGAGACCTGATTTGCGCCATTACTTCCTGCTTGCCGACCAACCGCCCGGAATCAGCGCGCACCCTGGGTATCATGAACGGCCGTATGGAATTGGACACAGTCAACGCCCCCTCCACAGTGACCGAAACTCAATCTTTTCGTTTGGGTGCACGTAGCAAGGGACGTAGGCTTCAGCCATGCGTTTAATAATGTTATTCCTCGTCGTAGCGACCATATCCGCATTCTGGCAGGCGTCTGAATACGGTGATTGGATAGAACGTTGGACAGACAAGGACGGCGTTACAGAATTGCGGGGTACCTATCTGACGATGTGGAAGCGAGACGGCGGCCACTGGCGAGAGCACAGTGAGACCATCGTGCCGGAAACTTGTGCCGGAAGTTCTTCCTGCCGACAAAGGTGACCTGGGCGAGTAACGGGGAACACGGAAATTATCCGCCAAAATCCATTTCCTGGTTCCCACACAGCCGGAATCGCGGTGAGCGGTTAGGGCGACTCTACTTCTTCTGGTGGCTGACCTGGTAGTGGTGCTGGAGCAGGTCATGGCCAAAGTCTCCGCTGAAGTCGCGCCACACGGAATGGATGTGGTTGGCGTCGTCCTGCGTGTCGTCTAACTCAATGAGGAAGGAGGCAGTCTGAACGCGGTAATAATGCGGATCGTTACGGCTAATGCCGCCCGACCAGGCGAAGTAAATATTCCGGCCGGCCTTGTTTATCTGCTCTGTTCGGCCTTCGGCCAATTCATCGGACACGTTGTGCGCGTATTCCTCCATAAGGGCCATCAGCCCGTCGAATTGGTTGGTGTTCATCTTGGAAGCGGAGAGACCAGATGGCTGGCCCTGAAGCGCCGCCTTCCGACTGGCCGCGGTCAGGATGTCTGCGTAGGCGGTGGGGTCCAAGATCGCGACCTTCTGCTGTTGTTCGTCGAGGGCGTGCATCAGCTCGATGCCAAGATCGTCTTCGCCAACCAAAGTGCGCAGGCCCTTGCGCGGCCCTTGCCGCACTTCGGCGGGATTGGCGCCGAAGAAGCTCGGTCCATCAATAACTTTGCCATTCACCACTGTGTAGTTCTGGCTGAGGTGGTGGCCCTCGACGCGGTAGCCCCACGTTCCGCTGTCGGACGGAGTACCGAACACTGAGAAGTAATATTTCTCGGGGTTGCGACGCTCGCCGCTATCGTTCTCTATGATCTTGAGCACGTCTTCCAAGCTCATGATGGTCACGGCTTTGATGTAGCCCGTTTGACTCAGCCCGGCAGCCAGCAGCGCGCTCGCAAGGTGCTTCTGATAGGGCGTCATCTCGCGCAGCGGCAGGCCTTTCCGCTCTTTCGGGATGAAGTGCCAGTTCATGCGCTCGTCGGTATCGAAGGGGAAGCTCGCTTTGCCGGCCTGATTGGCGTCGAGCGCGGCGAGAAAGCGGTTGGCGCACTCGGTCATGAGCGACGCGGCATGGACGCCGTGTGGATGGATCTTGTCGGCCTGGCCATCGTGCGAGGCAAGCATACCGGCTCCGACGAACGCGGCGGACGAAGAGAGAAACGATCGGCGTTTCATGCACATGAGTTTGCCCTCCGGAGCCTATTCGCCAATGAGAGTACAGAAAAGCGGTTGAGTCAATGGCGTGGTCCGTGCACTCTACGTCCCTTTCGGAATGACTGGCAAACACGTCAGCAGAACGATGCGGAATTTCGCATGCCTTTTGGAGAATGGCCTGCTTAGCCGGAAGGACTGAGTTCGGAACGAAGGGAACCGGCTAGATGACCTATTCGCAGCCGCTTAGCTTGCGAGAATTAGTGCGTCGAGCCCGAATATTTTACCGAACAGCCGTACGGACGCGTCGCAGGCGTTTCCACCTGCTTGCCGGCCATGGCCTGCTCGAGCGCGAGAGTAACGTAGTTAGTCGCGCCAGCAACGTCGCTCAGATCGGTTGTCGGCTTGTCGTCAATGGCACCATCATAGATCACGGTACCTTCAAGATTGATAACGACCATCTGCGGAGACGTCTTCGCGTCGTAAAGATGGCCAATCTCCCCGGTGGGGTCGAGCAGTGCAGCGGTCGGCGCGGCCTGCATTTTCGCCAGGTATTGGTTCTCTTCGCTCGCCGTCACGTATCCTTGTTTGCCTGGCGCTGAAGAGATAATCGTGAACCAGACTACGCCCCGGCCGGTCCACTCTTTTTGCAGGCGTTGCATATTGCCGCTTTTGTAGTGCTTGCCCACGTAAGGGCACCCGTTGTTGTGCCACTCAAGCACTACGTACTTGCCGCGATAATCGTTGAGGCGAAATGTTTTTCCGTTGCTAGCCGTTGCCGTGAAATCCGGCGCCGCCTGGCCGACTTTCGCAGCCGAGATCAGTAGCGGAGTTGCACATATCACTAGAGCGACGAGCATCGGGTATGGAGTCGAGCGCTTCATCTTTGTGATTCCTCCTCTAAGGATTGTGCCGGGTGGATTCCAGTGCCGTGGCCGTTTCTCGCCGCGCTAGCTCTGCTGAGAGGCACATCAATCACGTAGGCCCGATCGGCGGTCAGCACGAGCACACCCTTCAGCCGCTCAATCGGTTTGAGAAGCCGATCCGATTTTCGAAGCGTCAGGCGAAATCCACTGGGCTGAGGCTGCAGAATCTGTGGCGCTGAATTGTCAATCTGCGCCTCGGCCAGTGGAAAGAAGATAGCCCGCGTGATTTGGGGACCGACGTTCGCGGCGAGCACAAAGGAGTCTTTTGCGTCGTCCACGCTGAATTTCCAATTTTGCGGCGCAGGACGCGGCAAGTCTTTACGCGCGGCAGCGAACAATTCTCGCGTTCGCACATCCGGCGCAGGCAGCTGCGATTTGATGGGAAGGGTAAGCGAGAGTTGTGTCTTGCCTGGGATACATATTTCGCGGCAGACCAGCACTTTTATTTCAGCGCCGATGTGCGCTAACGGCTGCGCCGCCAAGCTCGTCTCGGCATGCACGGGCACGATCAGCGTCACCGTGTCCTCATAACCGAAATCCACAATGCTAGACGTCCCTAGACGCCGCGGCGTAGGCCACTTGATCGCTCCGGGGCTGAGACCTGGTGGCAACTGCCACGCCACGCGCGGTGGCTCCCCGGAGTCGCCCGGATTGACCCAGTAGATGTGCCAACCCCTCTCAAGTTGGAAGTGCAACCCGAGAGAGAACCCATGCCCCGGTGTGACCCATCGATTCTCGGCGACGAGTTCCAGAGTGCCATGGGGAATGGGTGAGCCTGAGGCCCGTACGCCAGCGGCGCACAGCAACTGCGCGACCAGAAATCCGAGGGCCGCGGAAAAACGGCGACTTGATTCACACCCTCTCATTTCTCCCTTGGGTCGGCTGCTTCAGCCCGCCCTTCTTTTATCTGACGGCGCATAGGATTCATTGGTTTCCTCGAATCGACTTTCCGTCAGCTATCATCTGGATACTTCCGAGTGGCCGACCATCCGGGAGTTGAAGACCTTTTTGTGTTTCGGGGATTGGTACTGACTCGATTCATTTCGGGAAATTCATGCGGCGCATAAGATCTTGGAAGCGTGGATCCGACCGCAGACTGTCCATTCTGAGGTCGGCCCTTAAAAAGTACGGAAGGTCCGGCGACCTTTCCTTATATGCCTTTTCAAGGTACTCGAAAGCTTTATCTTTGCTCGCCAATCCAGCGTAGACCGTTGCGATCATATAAGGCGAAACATAACCGGTTTCCGATTGGCGCAACCATTCGTGGAGGATTTTCTGCGCGTCTGCCTTTCTGCCTGTGGCTGCATACGCGTGTGCCAAGGCAGCGGTAGTATCTGAATCTCCTTGCGATAACTCGACAGCCTTCTGGTACTCAGGAATGGCTTGCGGCGTTTCGCCTAAACCCTCATATCCGACCCCGAGCCAGTAATGCGCAAGCCACTCATTTGAATTATGGGCCACGAACGCTCGACCTATCTCAATCAGTGCTTTGTAATTCCGAAGGTGATAGTTGATGACCGCCTCGCCGACGAAGGGTTCAGACTGAATCGGATCGAGTTCGCGCGTTCTAGCCACCTCGGCTCGTGCCTCAGCGATTCGACCATTGGTCGCTCTATAGCCGGCGAGATGCCAATGAAGACGCGAATCGCTCGGGCATAGCTCAAGAGCATGTAAGATTTCTTTTTCGGCTGTCTGCCAGTCCCAGTCATATCGCCAACTTACCTCTGCAAGCAACGCATGGCCGTCGCAGTTCTTTTCATCCAGCTCCAGCGCCTTGTGGATGGCTTGCTTGGCTGATGGAAAGGCCTCCCTCGGGGACTGCCATCGTTGCTGCCCAAAGAGGGCGTGGAGCAATGCAAGCTTTGCATAGGCGTCTGCAAAGCTAGGATCTTTTTCGATAGCTTTTTCAAGGTAATTCTGGGCCCTTTCCATTTCTGTGTGCTGAGACCAGTCCAAATAAGTTGCCTTCAGATACGCTTGATACGCTTCCGGATTTACCTCCGGGGCCTGGTGGAGGCGGGCCTGTTGTTCCGGAGTTAACTTCACGCGGACCTGTTGCGTTATGGACTCAGCCACCTCACGCTGCAACTTCAGGATATCCCCGAATTCACGCTCGTAAGTCTCCGCCATCAAGTTCTGATCGGTAGGCGCATAGATCATGTTCGCCGCGATGCGCACGTGATTGCCCTCCCGTATTACCGACCCTTCGACTAAGGCATCCACATGGAGCGCTTTAGCGATTTCTGGGACCGAGAGCTGTGTATTCTTGAAGCGCATCACGGATGTGCGGGAAATCACACGTAGATCGCCAATACCTGAGAGGCGTCCGATGAGTGCCTCGGTCATCCCGTCAGCAAGGTATTCCTGCGTTGGGTCACCCGAGAGGTTTTTAAGAGGCAATACCGCCAAGGACTTGATTTTAGACCCGGCCGCACCCCTTAGGCGGCTTCGTGTCGCAAAGTAAGCGACGACCACTAGGGCAAGCAGGGCGCCACATACAATAAGCCAGCGACTCGCCCGAGTCCCACGCAGAGCGATCTCCAGGACGGGATGCGCGTCCGCGACATCGACTGCTGCAGCAGGAGCCCGGCCATTCCACCACGTGTCGATTTCCGCCTTATAGGCGAAGACGGACGCCTGCTTCTTGTGGACCTTGCGGCGAACAGGCAGCCCTTCCGCTTCCCACCGGCGGACCGTCCGCTCGTCGCGCTTGAAATACGCGGCAATTTCCTTCCACGAGTCCAGCCGGTCATTTCCGGGCTCGCTGGGATGCACCTGCGGCAGGGGTTTGCTCGTACTCATGGAAGACCTTGCGGGGCAGCGAACGTGGCGACGATTGTAGCCTACCGCGAGGGCAAGTCCAATAGGTCCCTTTTGCGCGCCCTTGCCGATGCGGGTAAACGCGGACATTGGCCGGTTGCCCGTCTTTGCCTGTTGCAGGCACCTGGTCCCGATTGCAAGCTCGCCGCAACGCGCCAGAACGGTTTCCAGGGCGCTTTTTAATCAGGAGATTCCTATGAAAAGGGTCAATTGGATTGTTTTGTGTATCGCAGGGCTTTGCGGTCTGGTAATCGCCGACGGGATGTCGGCGGGGACGTCGGCGACGGACCCGGTCTTGGAGTGGATCGGTGTGATGAACGCCACGGTCCTGACAGCGCGCACTGCTCCAAATGTCACGGGTCGCGTGTCCGCGTTGGTATCCGCATCCGTGTTCGATGCGGTCAACGGTATTGAGCCACGCTTCCGTCCACTGCATGTGAGGCCAGACGCGCCTCATAACGCGTCGCAACGCGCAGCGGCGATTCAGGCGGCCTACGTAATTCTAATGAACCTCTATGGAACGCAGCAGGGCGGGACCCTCACTAGTCAGCATGATGCGTCGCTCACTGCACTCGCCTCAACCGAAAAGCGCGAATCCATTGCCGCGGGAGTCGCGTGGGGACAAAGCGTGGCGGACGCCATCTGGGCCTGGAAGCTGACTGACGGGTTCGCGCCCACCCCGCCGCCATTCTTTGGAGTGCAGAGCATAGCCGGCACACCGAATTCCCTAGGTTTTTGGCGACCCACGCCACCGGCGAACGCATCGGGGGCGACACCGCAACTTGCCACAATAACGCCTTGGGAACTAACGCGACCATCGCAGTTCCGCTTGCCGCCGCCACTGGCGCTCAACAGCTCAGAGTACCTGTCTGATCTCAACGAAGTGAGAGAGATGGGTAGCCTGTCCAGTACAAGCCGGTCAAGTGAACAGACGGAAGTCGCATTGTTTTGGGCGCTGAACACTCCACTCGCGTGGAACCGTGTCGCAGCACAGCTTTCGGCGGCGCGCGGGCTTAGTCTAACCGAGAATGCACATCTATTTGCGGTGCTCAATCTAACTCTCGCCGATGCGATAACGGCGTGCTGGGATAGCAAGTACCGCTACATTTTTTGGCGGCCAGTCACCGCGATCCGAGCGGGTGCCGCGCCGGGAGACCCCGACGCCGATTGGAGGCCATTGCTGGACTCCCTGACCGGCACTCCTGCGCATCCCGAGTATCCGTCGGCGCATTCCACCTACAGTGGGGCCGCCGCGTTCATCCTGGCCGGCGCGTTTGGAGAAAACACCGCCTTCAGTGTCACATCCGAGATACGTCCAGGTATTCGTTCCTATGCGAGTTTTTCCGAGGCGATAGCCGAAATCGCCGATGCGCGCGTCTTTGGTGGCATTCACCTCCGAAGCAGTTGCGCTCGCGGGAATTCACTGGGTCGAGCTGTTGCGGATTACGTGTCAAAGCACGTGATGCGGGCGCGAGGTGACGATCAAGACGAATAAGAAAAGTAAACGCAAAAGGGCTCTGTTACTCGATGAAGTGCTGGGCCATAGCTGAGTCGCGGTCGACGTGGGCCAAAAGTCCGTTTTTGTAAGTTGCTCCAGGATTCTAGACGGATGACGGGGAAACCGGAAGTAATGCCTCCGGGTTGGCAGATCGCTCCCGATAAACGCGCTAGCAGTGACTATTGCATTGCTGGCGAGAAGCCGACTTCGCGGTACCAATCTTCGGGCTTCGTTGACAATTTCTGCCCTTAAGCTCTCTCCAGTACGAAATGGGTCGCGTGTTCCGTAGCTGTGTGCTCGGTCACTGAAAATCCAAGTGCTGGCAGGTCGAGATCGGCGAACAGCGCTTCTCCTCGACCGAGTACAACGGGGGAAAGCGCGAATTGCAGAGAATCTATCAGCCCAGCTCGTAGATACTGCCGTACAGTGGAAACACCGCCTCCGATTTTGACATCTTTGTCGCCCGCCGCTTGTTTCGCGAGTTTCAACGCTTCTTCGATTCCGCCAGTGACAAAGTAGAAGGTCGTTCCTCCTTCCATCACCAGAGGCTCATGCTCATAGTGGGTAAGAACGAAGGTTGGCGTATGATACGGCGGGTTGTCGCCCCACCAGCCCTTCCATGAGCGATCCAGCCATGGGCCGCGCACGGGACCGAACATGTTGCGACCGAGGATGAAAGCGCCAAAGTTATCCATTGCTTTCCGTGCGAATTCATCGTCGGTATCGACAACGCCACCTTCCTGCCCGTACATCGCGCGGAATGTCTTTGTCCGAAAGAACCACTGAAAGATCTCGGTTCCCCGCTTGCCGAGTGGATCACTCAGGCTCTGCTCAATCCCGGCGCTGAAACCGTCCAACGAAACACCAAATCCTGCGACACGAACCTTTTGCATCTGTGTTCTTTCCTCCTGGATTTCTGTGCAAACTCTTTTTGCTATGGCCGGAAGCAGCACCAAAATCAGCTTTCCCCAGCTAACTGAAAAGCATGATTGCGATCATGCAGCCTCGGCCACGATCGTGATCATTCTTCTGACTTCGGCTCGCTCTCAACGTGCCGTGTTCTTTCGTCGTCGCTGCTCACTTGCCTTCATGATTTCGTTCATGTCCCCCGCTGGCCGAATCTCGAAAATGTTGCCATACGTCAGCGCCGGATGCTGCGCCATGAGCTGTACAGCATGATTCATGTCCCGCGCCTCAAGGACGAGAATGCCGCCGAGTTGTTCCTTGGTTTCCGCATAGGGACCGTCAGTAGTTGCCACTTTGCCGTTCTTCCAATACAGGGTCAAGGCGGTTTCCGGAGATTGAAGCGCTTCTCCACCAGCCCAGTGCCCGTTGGCGCGAAGATGGTCGTCGTATTCAAAGCATATGTCGAACATGGCGTTTTGCTCGCCCTGTGGTTCGCCAAAACTCTGGCCGACTTTGAAATCAATGACATAGCCGCCCTCCCGCCACCGTTCTGGCATAACTCCTAGCCATGTTTCGATTTATCGGCCTGTGCCTCGGAACGCTGGTTCGCCTCTTGTGCGCGCGTCGGAGCCTCTTACTCGAGAATCTGGCGTTGCGTCAACAACTCGCCGTCCTGAAACGTCGGCATCCGCGTCTTCCGAATGGTCGTTGAGAATCCAACGTGGGGAGCGCCACGCATCCATGGCGAGCTTCTCATGCTCGGTTTTGATGTCTCTGAGCGAACGATCTCTCGTTGGATGAAACGGGAGCTTCGAAATCCGGAGCCGGCCACGCGCTGGCTTACCTTTCTCCGTAATCACCGGGAAGCGATTGCCGCGATGGACTTCTTCATGGTTTCGACGATCGCCTTCAGCGTGCTCTATTGCTTTTTTGTCATCAGTCACGATCGTCGGCGTATCCTGCATTTCAATGTCACAAAGCATCCGACAGGCTTGTGGGATCGTCCAGCAGTTGCGAGAAGCATTTCCATTTGGATCCGCTCCGAGGTTCGTCCTCTTTGATCGTGATGCCAAGTATGGACTGGAAGTCCCTGCAGCGGTTCGATCCCTGGGGGTGAATCCTGTCCGCACTTCGTTCGAAAGTCCTTGGCAGAATGGCGTTGCAGAACGTTGGGTAGGGAGTTGCCGGCGTGATCTCCCGGATCACATCATCGCAGTTGACGAACGCCACGTGAAACGGCGGCTCGCTGAGTATATTCGCTACTACCACGAGGACCGCACGCATCTCGGACTCGGGAAGGGAACGC
>Ga0209011_1000629_pt1 | contig 13099 bp, 15 predicted proteins | sample BlaSpr_A8_OM1_M3_FD_187986 | JGI IMG/M metagenome (GOLD analysis project Ga0209011, IMG submission 187986) | Forest soil microbial communities from Thunder Bay, Ontario, Canada - Black Spruce, Ontario site 2_A8_OM1_M3 (SPAdes) (version 2) | ecosystem: Environmental > Terrestrial > Soil > Boreal... | reverse complement strand
ACGACCCTCTTCGAGGCTGAGAGGGAGGTGCCAGGCATCTTCACGATCGGCCTCCAGCTGCGCATTCACTGCTCTGGAGGACACCATGAAACGACAACTTGCTGCGCTGGCAGCCGCCGCGCTCGCGGCGCTCGCATCGGCTCTGCCGAGTCACGCGTTTACCCCCCAAACAAATGCGGCAACGCATGCACTGGAATGGCTGCAGACGCTGCAGAGTGCCGATGGAACCGTCGCCGGAAGCGCGTCGCGAACGGAAGACACCGTGCTCGGACTGGTGGCCAATAGTCAAGCGGTCACGAGTTTCGCGACGGCGGGAAAGACTCCAATCGATTCCCTGCGCTCACACATCGCCGACGAGGAAAAGACGGCGGGAAACATCGGCGGTCTGATCATGGCCGTGGCAGCCGCTGGACTGAGTCCTACGGACTTCGCCACACGCAACCTGCTGCAGGACCTCGCCTGCACGTACGATGCGTCGACCGGCGCATACAACAATCAACTCTTCAACGACGCGCTCGCCGTTCTCGCCCTTCCGGCAGGCTCCGCACCGGCGAAGGCCATCGCCTTCCTCAAGGACCGTCAACTGGCCGACGGTGGTTGGGAGTTCAGCGCAACGTGGGGCTCGGATACCAACACCACCGCCATCGTCGTCCTCGCCCTGACATCGGCTAACGGCGTGACCGCGGACGTAAAGGAGCACGCCCTGGGATACTTCAAGTTGCAGCAAAAACCCAGCGGCGGCTTCGAGTACGCAACCGGATCACCCGACTCGGATCCGAACTCGGACGCTGCGGTCATCCAGGCGTTGCTGGCGCTGGGGGAAGATCCGACCGGCTCGGCCTGGACGGTCGCCGGCAAGAACGCGGTCGGTGATCTCCTGACTTTCCAGTTCGAGAACGGAGGCCTCGGATTCTCGCGGCCCGGCTCCTCTCAGACCGCGGCGCCGGACCCGTTGTCCACCACGCAGGCGCTCACGGCGCTGGCCTCGAAATACCTTCCGGTCAAGCGGACCGAAGGCGTGATGCCGTCGACGTGCCCACCGGTTCCGACAGCCACGCCGGCACCGACGCCCACAGCGGCGCCCACACCGGCGCCAACACCGCCCGCGCAACAACTCGCGGCCACCGGGGCAGCGCCGCATCCCGCACCGTTTCTGCCCATCGTTGCCGCAATCGCCATGGTGGCGCTCGGCTGGAGGCTCCGCCGACGCGCTCGTTGAGAACCCGAAAGACGATCTGGCTGAGCGCCGCCGCGTCGGCGGCGCTCATGGCCGCCCTCCTCTCCATCCGCCCGGCCCACGCGGCGATCCATCATGCCGCGCTGGTGATCCAGCACGCGAGCGGGAGCGTCATCACGCGCTGCGTGGCCTTCGCGGAAGACCAGATCACCGGGCTCCAGCTGGTCGAGCGGTCGGGCGTGCAGCATGAGGAAGAGAGTTTCGGTTCGATCGGGGCTGCAATGTGCCAGCTCGATCGAGAACCATCGACCGTTCCGCCGGGGTGCTTTGGGTCCGGACCGTACTGGCAGTACTTCCATCGGCAGGGCGGCGGCTGGCAAACATCCGCGTTCGGCGCCAGCTCATCGGTGCTGCGCGACGGGGACATGGATGGATGGCACTACGCCATCGGGGCGAACCAGGCTCCCGGTAACGTGGCGTTTGCCTCGGTTTGCGGCGCGCCCGCGGCGCCGCCCGCCGCAATGGCAACGAATCACGCGACCCCAGTAGCCACGTCAACGCCGGCACCGACCGCCAGTCTCGAGGCGGTGGCGCCGTCGGCCTCACCAAGGCCCGATGCCGTGCTGGCCTCGACGGGGCCGCCCACGCAGCCCCCGAAACCGACGCCGATGGGGCCCTGGCTGGCGTTTGGGAGTATGGCGATCCTGCTCCTGGCACTGGGCGCCATCAATCTCCGTAGGCGAGCCCCGTGATTCGCCACCCGCTGGCCTGGGGTGCCTGGACGACCGCGGCGCTCGCTGCGGCGTTCATCGACCGCAATCCGTATCTCCAGGCATTGCTGCTGCTCGTCGTGATCAACGTCTTTCTGCCATACCGTGGGCGGCGTCGCGCCGGCACCTGGAAGTTCGCCCTGGCGCTGGCACTCGTGCCCATCCTCTTTAGCGCCGCCCTCAGCCGCTTCGGGCAACACGTGCTTTTTACACTGCCGGCGGTGCCGATCATCGGCGGACGCTGGACCCTCGACGCCGTCGCATTTGGGGCCTCGACCGGGTTCGCGCTGTTGCTGACGGTCGCCGTCTTCGCCGTACTGCAGACCGCCGTGCATAGCGCGGACTTCGTCGCGATCCTGCCGCGCCCGCTGTACCGGGCAGGCACCACGGTTGCCCTCGCCCTCGCCTTCGCACCGAAAACCCTCGCCGCGTTTCAATCGATCCGCGAGGCGCGCCAGCTCCGCGGACAGCGCACCGGCTGGCGATCGGCGCCCGCGTTGCTGTTGCCGCTCCTACTCACGACGCTCGAGCGAGCGCTGCAGTATGGCGAGTCACTGGACGCGCGCGGTTTCGGCAGCGGCCGGCGGTCCCGCTACCGTCCGTTCCGCTGGACAGCCCCGGACGTGCTGGTCGTCGTCGCCTCCGTCACCGCCATCGTCGCCATCGCACTGTTACCGGTCGCACCGTACAACCCGTACCTCGACCTGGTGCCGGCGGTGCCCAACCCCGCTCGGCTGCTTGCCGTCGGCCTGCTGGCGGTGCCCGCCGTCAGCGCCAGCCTTTCTCGAGTGGACCATGCCCGTCATCACGCTTGATGCCGTGAGCTATCGCTACCCGGAGGCCGACCGGCCGGCCCTGAGCGAGATCACGGCCGCCGTCGAACCCGGCGAGGTGATCCTCCTCCGCGGCCCTTCTGGCAGCGGAAAGTCAACGCTGCTTCGCTGCCTGAACGGCCTGGTTCCCCACAGCACCGGCGGCCAGTTCCGCGGCCGGGTCCTGGTCTGCGGCCTCGATACGAGGGAGCACCCGCCGCGCCAGCTCGGAACGCACATCGGTTTCGTCTTTCAGCATCCGGATGCGCAGTTCGTGCTCGAGGACGTGGAGGCGGAGCTCGCCTTTGGTCTCGAGAACCTGGGACTCAACAGGTCGCTGATGCGAAAGCGTGTCGAGGAAGTGATCGACCAGGTGGGCATCAACCCGCTACGGCGCCGCCGGATCGATAGCCTGTCGGGGGGCGAACGGCAGCGCGTCGCGATCGCGGCGGCTCTGGCCATGCATCCGGATGCGCTCGTTCTCGATGAGCCAACCTCCCAACTCGACCCGCAGGCCGCCGAGGATGTTCTCCAGGTCGTGCTCCGGCTGGTTGCCGAGCTCGGCATGACGACTGTGATCGCCGAGCATCGGGTCGAACGGATCGCTCCCTTCGTCGATCGGATCTGGACACTCGACGCCGGGGTGCTGCGCGACCAGCCGCCGCGAATCGCGCTTGCCGAAGGCGGAGCGCGACCGCCGGTGGTCGACCTGGCGCTCCGGGCAGGTTGGACACCGATCCCGCTGGGACTGCGCGATGCCCGCGTCTTCGCCCAACGCTTGCCAGCCGACCCCACACCCCGACCCTCCCCCGCAAGGGCTGAGGGAGATTTCCGCGACGGTGCTGGCCCAGTCGTCTGCAGGGTGGAAGGCCTGGACCATCGCTACGACGCGGCGCCCGCGGTGCAGGGACTCTCGTTGACACTGCGCCGCGGTCAGGTCGTCGCGTTGATGGGACGCAACGGATCGGGAAAGACCACGCTCTTGCGGTTGATCGCCGGACTGATGCGGCCACAGCGCGGCAGCATCACGCACGACGGTGTCGCTGCCTACGTGCCGCAGGATGCCGATTCGTTGCTGTTCGCACCCACCGTCGATGAGGAATTGCGAGGCCAGTCCGCGGAGGTCGTCGCGCCATTCGCCGCCTGGCTGCACCGTTATCCGCGCGACTTGAGCTCCGGTGAGCGTCAGCAGCTGGCCATCGCGTTGATGGGCGCGCGAGCCGACCTCCTGCTGCTCGACGAACCGACCCGTGGACTCGATCCCGCGGTGAAGCGGGCGCTCAGCGCCTACCTTCGGACCCGGGCGAGTGGGGGCGCCGCCATCCTCGTCGCCACGCACGATGTCGAATGGGCGGCCCGCACGGCGGATCGCGTCCTGCTGATGGCGGACGGCGAAATCTACGCGGACGGTCCACCCGCCATGGTGTTGAGCGACTCCCTGGTCTTCGCGACACAAATCAGCAAGCTCGTCGGCCGCGGCTGGCTTCTGCCGGAGGAGGTACCGCTCTGAGCAACTGGTTCGCTGCCCGTGCCGAAGACGCGCTCCTGCTCGGGCTCACCGGCGCCGGGCTCGCGCTCTTCATCGGGCCGCTCGTGCTCGGTCCGACTTTTCCGCAGCCGGTGGTGCTCTTCAGCGCCCTGGTCGCGGTCTCTGCGTTGGTCGTGCTGGGGGTTGCCCTCCAAACCCATCGCCTGTCGACGCGCTTGCTGGCGGTGCTGGCGGCGCTGGTCGCGATCGATGCCACGCTTCGGCTCGTCATCGTCATCGGGCTGCTCGGCTTTTCGCCCATCTTCTTCCTGGTCATCGCCGGCGGGTTCGTGATGGGGCCGAGCTTCGGTTTCGCCAGTGGCGCGTTGACGCTGCTGCTGTCGGCTCTGCTGACGGCCGGTCTTGGTCCATGGCTCCCGTACCAGATGCTGGCCGCGGGTTGGGTCGGCATGGGCGCCGGCTACCTTGGCCGGCTGACCCGTCGCTCGGCCTCGCCGGGCGCGATCGCCATGCTCTGTCTGTATGGTTGCGCTGCCGGCTTCGTCTACGGCTTCCTGCTCGACCTCTGGGAATGGCCGCTGCTCGTCGCCGCCGGGTCATCGCCCCTGAGCTGGGTGCCGGGGATTGGTCTCGCGGCGCAGCTTCGCCGCTTTGGCGGCTTCTACCTGGCGACCTCGCTCGCCTATGACAGCTTCCGAGCTGCCGGCAACCTGGTGCTGATCGCGATACTGGGTCCGGCGGTCATCCGCGCCCTCGACCGATTCCGTCGTCGCTTCCTCCTCGACTGGGCCGAGCCCGGACCGGTGTCGGAACCGGCCCCCGTTAAGATCTCGGCAGATGTCGGAACTCCCGCCTGAGATCGCGGTCGAACCCGAACCGACGGACAGCGACCCGGCACCCGAAGCCATTCGCCCGGACCGGCCGCGCATCTGGCCGGACGAGCCACGCGTACCGCGCCCGCAGATCAAGCGGCCGATGGAGGAGTGGCTGGCCGAATTCGAGGAGCGCGTCAAGCAGCAGGACGCACGCCCACGCGAGCAGCCCAGTCGCCGGCGGCGACCCCGCGGCCTGGCGCGAATCGTGCCAGCGGCGGCTGCCCCACGTCCCGAGCGTCCACCCGACCGCGTCCATACCGAGGCTGGCGGCTCTCAGCCCGGCGATCAGCAACGGCGCGGGCGGCGGCGGCGGGGGCGCGGCGGTCGCGCGCTGCCGACCGGCGAATCCGGACAATTGCCGCGTCAGGGCCAGCCGCCGCGATCACCCCGCCCGGGCGCACCACCACGGCAACCGGGCGCGCCCGGGTCGCAGCGTGGCCGGGACCGCCGTCCAAATCCACCGCGAGGAGACGCGCCGCCGCCACCGTCGTCCTCGGACCCGCAATCCGATCCAAATCGGCGCCGGCGGCGCCGGGGGCGTGGTCGAGGTCGCGGCCCGCGGCCCGGCGGTCCGCCGAGTCCGGGCGGTGGTTCGGGCGGTGGCCCGGGGCCCAGCTGAGTCTCGAAGCGCGCGGAATTGGCCGGAATAGAATGGACCCGCGGGGCGTTGGCATGAATAGCGACTTTTCGCTTTTTGAGAGGCATCTCGATGCGCTTTATCGAAGCGCGTTGCGCCTCACGAGGAAGCCGGAAGACGCCGAGGATCTAGTGCAGGAAACCTATTTGCGAGCCTACCGATATCGAAACAAATTCAGGCCGGGCACAAACGAGAAGGCCTGGCTCTTCACGATCATGACGAACGTCTTCCGCAACAAGCTCCGCAAGCGGCCCGCACCCGAAGACTCCATCGATGAACCCGGCACGGATTTCGACATCTACGACCAGATGCGTCGCGACGGCATGCCGGTCCATCTGATGTCGCCGGAGGAGATCATCGTCGATCGCGGCTTTGGAGATGAGGTCAAGCGCGCCCTCGAGGAGCTCCCCGTTCCGATGCGGATGGTGGTGGTGCTGGTCGATGTCGAGGACTTCTCCTATAAAGAGGTGGCGTCGATTCTCGGCATCAAGATCGGCACCGTGATGTCGCGTCTGCACCGCGGCCGGCAAGCGTTGCAGAAGAAACTGTGGGAGTATTCGGGTAGGCCGAAAGCCCCGTCGCTGGCCGTGGGGGCACACTGATGGGAGATCACTGCGAACAGACGATGCGCCGGCTCAACACCTATATCGACCGCGAGCTGAGCGAAACCGAGGTCCGCAAGGTCAAAGCGCACCTGGACGACTGTCCTCCCTGCGAGCAGGTCTTCGATTTCCAGGCGGAGATGAAGCGGCTGGTTCGCAAGGAATGCTGCACCGACGACGCCCCAGCGCGCCTGCGCGATTGGGTCCGCCAGCTCGGCACCGAGAAGACTAAGCCGGCTCAATGATCGTCGACCTGGCCCTGGCGTTTCTCGCCGGCCTGCTGTCGTTCGCCTCTACCTGTGTGTTGCCATTGGTTCCCGCCTACGTCGCCTACATGGGGGCAGCCGCGACCGGAAGCGAGACGACCTTCCGCCAGCAGCTCAGGGTGCTGGGGAACGCGGCACTCTTCGTCGCCGGTTTCGCGACGGCATTCGTTGCTCTAGGCGCATCCTTTGGCTTGATCGGGGCGGACCTGAAAGCCTACCGGCCCCTTCTGCTGCAGATCGCGGGCGCGGCGCTGGTCTTGATTGGGATCGCGCTGCTGGTGCTGGGGCGGATCCCCGGGTTGATGGGCGAGAAGCGCTTCGACGTCGCCCACCGGTTGCCGCGGGCTCCGTGGGCCTCGTACGTGATTGGCCTTGCCTTCGCCATCGGCTGGACGCCGTGCGTCGGTCCGATCCTCGCCGCCATCCTGCTCCGCGCCGGCGGCAGTGGGACGGCAGAACAGGGGGCGCTACTACTGGCCGTCTATTCCGCGGGACTGGGTCTTCCGTTCCTGGTGGCGGCCGGCCTCTCCGGCGTCCTGAGCCGGATGCTCGTCCGGGTGCGGGGCGCGTACGCCGTCCTGAATGCGGTCGCGGCCGTCTTCCTGATCGGCATGGGTTTGCTGATCTTCTCCAACCGTCTCACCGTGTTCAATGACTTTTTCCCCGTCGTCGCCGTCACGACGCCGTGGGACTCGCACTTCGACAGCGGCAACCCCACGCCCGCGCCACATGGAACGGTGCAGGTCGGCAAACCCGCGCCGAACTTCACCGCGACGGACATCGACGGACGCCGCGTCTCGTTGTCGGAGCTGAAGGGGAAGCCGGTGCTGATCAGCTTCTGGGCGACCTGGTGCGTGCCCTGCCGCGACGAGCTGCCCTTGATCCGCGACGAGTACCTCGCGCATCGCGCAGAAGGCTTTTCGGTGATGGCGATCAACTATGGCGATGAGTCGGCTGACACGGTGCGCAAATTCTGGAGAAGTCTCAACCTGCAGCCGGCACCGTTCCTGGACCCCGACGGCAGCGTCGCCAACGCCTACGGCGTCGCGTTGAACAACACGGGGCTGCCCGTCAGCGTCCTGGTAGCCCGTGACGGCACGGTCAGCAGCTACGAGCCGTTTCCGCTGACGAAGGGCTACCTCGATCCGGCGCTGCAGAAAATCCTCTCGTGACCCAGACCGCGCAGCCCGGCACCTGGTCTGGACGCGGGCTCTGGCGTTATCGCGCCGAGCTCGCGATCCGCGGCGATCCGGTGACCCTTGGCGAAGGCGCGACCCCGATCGTGCCTTATGAAAAATACCTCCTGAAGCTGGAGGGAATTTCGCCGACCGGTTCGTTCAAAGATCGCGGAGCAGCGACCGGGATCACGGCGGCCCGCGCCGCCGGCGCGCAAACGGTGATCGAGGACTCCTCAGGCAACGCCGGCACCGCGATCGCCGCCTACGCGGCCGCGGCAGGACTTCGAGCGCGCATCTTCGCGCCGGACGACATCGTCGCGGCGAAAGCGCGTGCGATCGAGGTGCTGGGGGCGGAGCTCATCAAGGTGTCGGGACCGCGTTCAGCCGTCACCGAGGCGGCGGTGGCGGCGGCCAAAGACGCCTATGACGCCGGCCACGCGCGCGACGACGCCTTTCTCGAAGGCACCAAGACGATCGCGTACGAGCTGTTCGAGGAGTTGGGCGACCGGCTGCACGACGTGATCACCCCGGTCGGCCAGGGAACCGTCTTGATCGGAATGGCGATGGGGTTTGCCGACCTCGTCGCCTCCGGCCGGATGGAGAAGGCGCCCCGGCTTCATGGGGTCCAATCTGAAGCGTGCGCGCCGTTGGTCCGCGGCGCGTCGCTCGGCCGCCCGGCTCCCGTGGTGCGCCAACCATCGATCGCCGACGGGATCCGGATCCCCGAACCCACCCGGGCGGAACGGAGCTACGCCGCCGTCCGCTACAGCGGCGGCCGCTGGATCGCGGTCTCGGACGACGCGATCGAGCGAGCCTGGCGGCAGGCCGCGACAGTGGGCCTGCTGATGGAGCCGACGTCAGCCGCGTCGATCGCCGGAGCTCGGGTGCTGAATCTGCCGCCCGGGGCTGTGCTGATCATCACCGGCTCCGGCCTCAAGGCGATCGACCGCTACTAGCGCATCTCCCTCCCCCCCTCGCGGGGGAGGGTCGGGGTGGGGGCCCGGCGGCGGGCCGCCGCTAGCGTTTCGGGATCGTACGCCAGCGCCAGCCGCGCGCCCCAGAGATCGATGTGATAGCCCGGCAGTCGCCGGCGGCCCTTGCGCGGCATTTCGACGTCCGGCAGCGACTTGACCTCGAGCGCGCGCCGCGGGATCGCCTTGCTCGCGGCCCAGGCCAGCAAGCGCTCCGGATCGGAGCTGACGACTTTGCCATACCAACCCGGACCGAAGCGCGCGCGCTCGAGATAGACCAGCGGAGCCAGCCACAGGCCACCCGCCGCCGCGTGGCGAAATCCATCCGCCCGGCGCAGGAAGGCGCGCGGGGTCTCAGGCGGCACGGACGAGGAAGCGGGCAGGGTCGAAGGCATCGAGTGGGAGTCGAGGCCGACGGCGCGCCAGCAGATCGGCCATCACTTCGCCGGTAATCGGCGCCAGCAGGATGCCGTCGCGGAAGTGGCCCGCGGCGACGCTCACGCCATGCCATCCGGGGAATCGGCCGAGCAAGGGGAGCCCGTCCGACGTCCCCGGGCGGAGCCCGGCCCAGGCTGAGGCGAAGGTGGCATCGGCCAGCCGCGGGGCGAGCCGCGGCACCAGGGCCAGCAAGCCGGCAATGCCGGCCGCCGTCGGACGCGCGTCGTATCCGGCTTCCTCCACGGTAGTCCCCACGTAGGTCGATCCATCTGGCTTGGTGAGCATGTATCCCTCGGCCGAGCTCACCACGTTCCGAAGCCCGGTTCCGGCGGTTCGCAGGGCCGCCATCTGACCTCGCACCGGCCGAACTGGGATCGGCGTGTGCAAGGCCTCCGACCACGCGGAAGCCCAGGCGCCATTTGCGATCACGACCTCGCCGCCGTGGACGGCGTCGCCCCCGATCGCCACGCCAATCACCCGGTCGCCGTCCGTCAGGAGCCGGTCGATGTCCGCGCCCTCGCGCAGCACAGCCCCGAGGTCGACCGCCGCTCGAGCCAGGACGCGCGCCAGGGTCCGCGGCATCACCTGGTGATCCTCCGGATAGTAGAGCGCGGCGCGGATGTCGGGGTTCAAGGCCGGCTCGAGATCCAGCACGGCGCCGCGATCAATCCAGGCGACCGCGACCCCGTGTTCGACTTGCCAGGCGCGGTGCGCTCGCAGCCGCGACTCCTCCCCTTCGTGCAATGCGACGTGCAACAGCGGAGCCGCCCGATAGCCGATGTCCATGCCGGTGCGGTCGAGGAGCTCGGTCGCCAGCGCCGGGAACAGTCGCGCGCTCTCCACCTGGAGCGTGGAGACAGCGGTTGGCGTGCTGCGGTCCGGATTGATCTGGATCATGCCGGCGGAGGCTCCGGTCGCCTCGCCGCCGACCTGGCCGCGCTCGAAGACCATGACTTTGACGCCGGCCTTCGTCAGCTGATAGGCGATCGAGGTGCCGATCGCACCGGCGCCGACGATGATCACGTCTGGGCTCACACGCCCGATCTTAATCCGAGTTTGGCGGTGGCCTCGTTTAGTCGATCAGGCGGCGCAGCCGCAGGTCTTCGCTCGCCCGCGCTTCCTGATAGAGCGCGCACGTGGCCATCTTGCCCAGGCAGGGCGGCGACGGCCACTTGACGACCCCGTGGAACCGATGGACCTTGCGGTCGACATGGCAATCCGCCTGAAAGATCTTCAGGAAGGCCTGTCGTTTACGCAGGATTTGCTCGAGATAGGGACAACGCATAGCAATAAAAGGTGATACTACAAGGCTAACACGAGGCTGGCGTCGTGGACCCTGGAGTCGCCCTCTTCAACGCTAGTAACGCAGCGTCCACAAGCTTCCAGCCCACTGCCACCGACCCGTTACACTCAGCCGGAGCGCATGTTCGGATCGGGATCTCAAACGTAATGCCTATACGGGAGACTGGCTTCTGGCGATCCCCGACCATGCTGTCCTGGTGGCGACGGCGCCGACCAACGATTGCGCAACCTGGGGGGAAACAGCGACGGTTGGTCTTTGTCCTGGGCGGTGGCGGCAGCCGCGGCGCCTGCAGTGTGGGCGTCCTCAAGGCCCTGCTGGAAGCCGGCATCAAGCCCGACGGCCTGGTGGGCTGTAGCTCGGGGGCCTTCAACGCGGTCGCGCTGGCCGCCAAGCCTGACCTGGAAACGATCGAGCAGCTGGCGCACGTCTGGCGGTCGATCCGCAATCGAGACCTCTTCGACCGCAATCCCCTTCGCATGGCGTATCGGTACGTCCGCACGCGCAACAGCGTCTTCGACAGCCGCTACCTGCGAACACTGGCGGCGATGAACCTTCCCGCGACCTTCGAACAGCTCACCCTCCCCTGCGCGGTGATCGCGACCAACCTGACCCGGGCCCGCAAGGAGATCTTCACCAGTGGCAGCGTGCCGGACGCGGTGGCCGCCTCCGCCGCCATTCCCGGCCTCTTCAACCCCTACCGCATCGGCGATGAAGAGTTCGTCGACGGTGCCGTGGCCGAGAACGTCGGCCTCCCGGAAGCGATTCAGCTCGGTGCCACCCATATCGTCGCCATCGATAACAGCACCTCCAATCCGCGCCGGCCGCCGAACAACACGCTCACCGGGATCCTTTCGCAGAGCATCCAGATCATGCTCGGCCAGCGAATGCTGGAGGAGTACCAGCGCTATTCGGAGCTGGCCGAGATCTGCTTGCTCATCCCGAACGTCGAGTTCGGCACAGCGGGGACCGACTTCAGCCAGGTGGATCGCCTGATCGACGAGGCCTATGCCCGCACCCGCGGCTTCCTCGAGGCCGGCGGACTCGACGGCCGCGGCCGTCTCGAGCCAGGCATCCACTGCATGCTGCCCATCCGGCACCCGTCCGTCATAAGCCTCGCGCAGTGACGGCGGCGACGTCAAAGGCGCGCCGCCGCTGGCGGTGGGCGCAATGGATCTGGCCGCTCGGATTATTGCTGATCGCCTGGCTGATCACACCGCTCCGGGCGGGTGCCGCCTATCCGGGGATGCCCTGCACCGCCCAGGCCGACACGGTGTTCCGACTGGCGTCTTACACCATCCTGTTCATCCCGACGGCCGCCATCCTGCTCGTGCTCAGCCGGCGGCTGATTCCCGCCGCCGCCCGCCGCGGTCTTCGTGCCTGGGCGGCGGGTCTTTCCCTCATCGGCCTCGGCGTCGCGATCGTCTTCCTCGCATTCGCCGGTGTGTCCGCCGACCGTCGGCCGCTGCAAGCGAGTGAGCAGGCGATCAACTGTCCGACCCTTGGCGGAGGGCTGCTTGCGCTGCATTGCTGGCGGAGCGGGAGCACGATCGAGATGAACGCCTATGGCCAGCGGCCACTCGACGTCGCGGGCATCCAGTCGGTGGCAAAATCGCTGGCCGCCACCAAACAGGATGCCGCGCTCTATGAGGCCTTTGTCCTCGACACGTCCGATGCGAGCGTGGCGAGCTACTCGAACGCCCGGTTGTTCATCCTCCAGCGGCCGGGCCTGACCGACTTCGCCGACCTTTGCCTCGGTGAGCATCAGGCCAAGCTGCGTGAGGTGCAGGCGCATCGCGTGGGCTTCTACCGCTTCAGCGCGCGGCAATCACCACCGGTCGACGCCTTCTTCCTGCAGGACGCGGCGAGCGGGGGCGAGCTGGGGTACGAGGTGATCGACTTCCTGCACGGCCAGGTGACCCTCCCTTACGTGCGACCAGGCGACCTGCAGGCGTCCGAGTCGGATTATCTCGATCGCGTGACGCGATCGATGGCCACGTTGAACGTGGACCTGGACCGCGAGACTCAGTCACCCTCGCCGCCGGGTGCGCTGGCCACCATGCGGCAGGACTTTCGACGGATCACGGCTGACCTGGCGAGCGCAACCCCACCGCGACTCGTGCCCTATCGCGACACGCGAGTGCAGCGATTCCTGCAGAACTACGACCTGATCCTGACGGCGGAAGAGAGCGCCGCCCAGGGAAACAGCGCCCAGGCGATTCATTCCACCGCCTATCAGGACCACCGCCGTTACTACTACCAGGAGGCGCGCGTCGCCCGGCTGATCGGGTACCTCTACATGCAGGAGCCCGGACAGATTTTCACGGATGACGAACTGTCTACCGTGAACTGGGCGGTGTTTTAAGCCGCCGCCATCGACGGCGCTTTTGCCTCATCGCGCAGGATCGCCTTGATGGTGTCGATCCAACGGGAATCGCCGCGTTCGGCGCGCCAGAGCCAGTACTCGCTGCCCCAGAAGAGAACGGTGCTGAAGCCGGCGTCTTTGAGGTTCGCGAATAGGCTGCGCATCGCCTGCGGGCTCGTGCTCTTCGGGTCGGCGTCGCTGTTCGCGCCTGACTCCCAC
>Ga0209011_1000627_pt1 | contig 13141 bp, 11 predicted proteins | sample BlaSpr_A8_OM1_M3_FD_187986 | JGI IMG/M metagenome (GOLD analysis project Ga0209011, IMG submission 187986) | Forest soil microbial communities from Thunder Bay, Ontario, Canada - Black Spruce, Ontario site 2_A8_OM1_M3 (SPAdes) (version 2) | ecosystem: Environmental > Terrestrial > Soil > Boreal... | reverse complement strand
GAACTCGATTTCGCCAAAAAGAATTGAAGGGATGAAGAATCAGCCAGTAGATTGGAATCGGAAGTTCAAAGAAGAGGAAAAATCCGGCGACCGCGTGCAGGAAACGCATTCAACTCGCTTTCTGATCTTTCGTCCCAAACAATGCGTGCAACGGAGAGTAGCCAATGATGCCAAGGACCAGGGCCACACCGCCAAGCATGAGCCAGATCCATTGCGTCCAACCTTGATCGGCGCCCCACAGACCCCAACTCGCTAGGGCCGCACCGCCCACAGCGTAGAGAAGACGCGCGATTCCCGCTACATTCGGTTGTGCCGCCATGCCCTTCCCTTTTTGATGACGCCTTCTGCCGTCAAGCATCTTAACAGAGGATCCATTTCGCGCCGGAAGCTCGCAAAAGACGGGATTGACGCCGAATGCGTTTCCGTGGACGATGCTTCGGCGGTTCGGATACCGCTCAGGCGGGCTCCAATCCTGCGTGCTGGACCACACCCGAAGGAGGTATCGGTGAGCACCATCGAGAAAACTTCATGGAAAGCAATTGAAGTCGAAAAGCTAAACAATTTGCTCTCACGCCAGATGATTTCCGGGGAAAACGCGACAGTATCGCAACTACTTCTGAAGCGAGGCGCCGTCGTGCCGCGCCATTCTCACGTCAACGAACAGTACTCGTGGATCATCTCCGGCAAACTGAAATTTATCTTCGACGACCGTGAAGTCATTGTTGGAGCGGGCGAATTTCTGTTGATTCCGCCGAACGTGCCCCACTCCGCCATCGCGGAGGAAGATACAGTGGACGTCGATATCTTCGCTCCGCGCCGGGAAGACTGGATCCGCAAGGAAGACGCGTACTTGAGAAAATAGGCGGCGGTCCCGCAAGTGCCGAACAGGAAACGGTGTGGCGAAATGTGCGTCTAAATGAAAAGAGGGGCGAGGGCGCCCTATCCCACGCGAGTTGCGAGGGTATAATATAGATATTGTGGCGGCTGTCGCGACCCTGTGAGGCACGAATGACTTCATGCTGGAAGAGATTCGATCAACGCTCGATACTGGGCTCGATACTGGCCCCGGTACGGGCCGCGAAATTGGCGGCGATTGTTCTCGCCATCGCCGTGTTGTTCGCGGTGGTCGCGCGGGCGGACCGGCCATACGCGCCCAGTCGCGACTACCACCTGCAGAACGTGCGCGTTTCCCTCCGCTTTGATCTCGATCAACGCAAAGTGATGGGCGAAGTGACGCATACGCTCTCTTCGCTGCGCGATGGATTGACGCACCTGGATTTTGATTGCACCGAACTCACGGTTTCAAGCGCCCGCGTCAACGGCAAAGACACTACGTTCGAGCTGCGGGACAATAAGCTCCATGTAAACCTCTCGCAACCCGCGAAAGCCGGTGAAAAATTCGAAGTGAATCTCCGGTACGAAGGCAAGCCCACGACTGGGCTCTATTTTATCCTTCCGGACAAAGACGATCCCAGCCATCCCAAGGAAATCTGGACGCAGGGTGAAGCCGAGGACACGCATCACTACATACCCATCTACGATTATCCGAACGATCGCACGACCAGCGAAATGATTCTGACGGTGCCGGGCGACTGGCTCACCGTCTCGAACGGAAAGCTCCTGAGCGTTCAGGATGCGGCGGACGGAATGAAGACGTGGACGTGGCGGCAATCGCTGCCGGTTTCGACGTATCTGATTTCATTCGTTGCCGGAGAGTACAGGGAGAAAAAGGACATCTGGCACAATATCCCGGTCTCGTACTACGTTCCTCGCGGGATGGAAGATACGATTGATTCCACGTTCAGCCACACGAAGCAGATGCTCGATTTCTTTTCGGAGCGATTTGGTGTCGCATATCCCTGGGAACAATATGCGCAGACGGCGGTGGATGAATTCGTTGCGGCCGGCATGGAGAATGTAAGCGCGACGACGCTCTCCGCGCGCGACATGGTGCACGCCGACCTCGCATCGGAAAAAGCCGAAGCCGCGGACGGGCTCCTCTCGCACGAACTGACTCATCAATGGTTCGGAGATCTGGTCACGTGTAAGGATTGGACCAACACGTGGCTCAACGAAGGCTTCGCCACCTTCGGCGCGAATTTGTGGGAAGAGCACCAGTACGGCGTCGATGCCTCCGCTTACCGCTACTGGCGCGACCAGAATAATTGGATGCCCTCGAAGGAGCTTTTCCCGATTCCCATCGTTACGCGCGACATCAACGATTCGGTCGAGTACGTTGGCAACGTGTACGACAAGTCCGGCTGGGTGCTGAACATGCTCCGCAAGCAGCTCGGCGACGACGCTTTTTTTCGCTCCCTCAAGCATTATCTCGAAGCCAACCGTCTCCAGAACGTGGTGACGGCCGACCTGGTCAAGGCGATCGAGGAATCCACCGGCACTAACGTCGACCCATTTTTCGACCAATGGATCTATGGCGCCGGCGCCCCGCGGTTCATCGTGAAATCCACGTATGACGCGGCAGGGAAAAGAGTCAGCCTCAACGTTAAGCAGACGCAGAAATTGGAAGGGCGCGTTGGCGTCTTCCACGTACCCGTCGATATCGCCATAACGACCGCCGGCGGTGAGAAGGTATTCCCTGTTGAAGTGTCAAAGGCGGATGAAACATTTTCGTTTGCCGTAGATGGCCCCCCGCTGATGGTGCTCTTCGACAAGGGCGACAAAATTCTGAAGTCCCTCGATTTTCAGAAGTCGACCGAAGAATGGATCCGTCAGTTGCAGACTGCGCAGGATGTGCCGGACCGCGCGGACGCAGCCGTCGCTCTTGGAAACATCAAGGACAACGACGCCGTGATGTCTGCGCTCGGTGAAGCCGCGCGCCGCGACCGTTTCTGGGGCGTTAGAAACGAAGCCCTACGCGCGCTCGGACGCATCAACTCGCCCGCTGCACGCAAGCAGGTGCTCGCTGCGCTTTCAAACGAACAGCCGTGGGTGCGCCTAGTGGCCGTCGAGCAATTGGGCCATTTCCAGAACGACGAGGAAACCATCAAGCGCCTGCAGACCATCTACAAGGACGACAAAGCATATTCCGTTCGTGGCGCGGCGCTGCAATCCCTGGCGCAAGACAAGGGCTCCGGCACAACGGCGCTCCTCGAAAAAGCGCTTTCCACTTCATCGCCGGACGACGTTCTTCGCCGGGCATCACTTCGCGCCATGGGAATGCTCGGGGACAACGCGGTTGTTCCCTCGTTGCTTGAGTGGTCAAGTCCCGGAAAACCATCGCTCCTTCGCGGCATCGCGATTGGCGCGCTCGGCCGCGTTGACCTGAAGAATCACGACATCACCGCGCGTCTGATCTCCTATCTGAATGAGTCTTCGTTCGATATCCGGTACGCCTCGATCTTTGCGCTGGGACATCGCGGCGATCCCGCCGCCATCGAGCCGCTTGAAACATTGCTAAAGAGCGGGCAGCTCTCCATCAGCGTCCCTCACGAGTTGGAAGGCTTGATCGAACAACTGAAAGCGCAGAACGCGGCGCACAAAGATCCTCCAGCGGCAGGCCAGAAAATCAGCGATGCGACCGGCGCCGGCAACAATCAAATCGTCGCCGATCGGCTGGATCGCCTCGAGCGCCAGATGACGGAAATGAACGACCGGTTGCGAAGAATTGAAGCGTCATTGTCCGGCGGCAGGAGCGACTAATCGGCATATCTCACAAAGGGTCTTAATAATTGCGTTTATATTCCTGAATGAAACTTTCCCGCTAGCGACAAGTTTTATAGTTTCTTTGCCGCCCGATCACATGGTTGTCAGAAATGTGTCCTAGCTGGATTATTTGAGTTTCTCCCGTAGCTCCTTCGCGAGCTTATTCTGCAAGAAGAATACGGAGATCGCGCAGATTATTTCCAGTGGGCCCGGTTTCGATCGCGTCGCCCAACTTCTGGAAGAACGTGTACGAATCGCTTCGCCGGAAATAATCGCCGGGATCGAATCCCAGCGCTTGCGCGCGCGCGAAAGTTTCTCCGTCGGCGACGGCGCCCGCCGCCGGGCTTGATCCGTCGATGCCGTCCGTGCCCGCACTCAGCACGGCGACGCGCTGACCCGCGATTTTCTCCACACAATGGAGAACGAACGCGGAGTTCCTCCCGCCTACGCCGTTGCCCGTCACAGGAGAGCTCACTTCGCCATCAGCGATCACTGCCGCACGGCGGCCTCGATTCGCGCGCTTCAATTCGGCAAGCTGCGCGAGCAGGAAATCCGCGGCGCGCTCGACGGGCCAATCATCCGTCGTGTTGTCGCACACGGTGACGAATCCGGCCGACTCGGCGGCGCGATGCGCGGGATGAAACAGGTCGTCGCGTCCAAGCAGAAGCTGAAAGACGGAATGACGAAATGCCGGGTCGCCCGCTTTCGGTGTTTCGGGAATCGTTTCGGACCGTTCAAATCGAGCGCGAATCGAATCGGGCAATTTCACCAGCAATCCGTAACGCTCGATCACGCTGCAAGCATCGGATACAGTCGTCGGATCGGGCAGTGTCGGCCCTGACGCCAAGGCCGACTCACGCCCATCGGGCACGTCGGTCACACCCAGCGTTATCTTCATGGCAGCAGAGGCAGCTACGGCCAGGCGTCCACCCTTCACTACGGACAAATGTTTCCGCACGGCGTTTATTTCATCAATCGATGCGCCGCAGGTGACGAGCAACCGGTTTAGCGCCTGTATGTCCGCAAGTCCGACGGCCGGGTCGAGCGGCTGTTCGACCAGCGCCGAGCCTCCGCCCGACAAAAGAAAGAAAACGAGCGTCCGGTCATTCGCCGTGGCGAGCAAATCCAGAATCGCGCGGCCGGCCGCGAAGCTGCCCTCGTTCGGAACAGGATGTCCCGCGAGGATCGTGCGGAATCCCGCAGGGACATTGTTCGCGCGCGACGGAGCGACGACAATGCCATCGGCGCGAAAAGCCGGTGAAAGGAGTTCCGCTAGTCCGGATGCCATTGCCACCGACGCTTTACCGATCGCGATGGTGCAAATACGCTCAAACGGAGCGAGGTCGAGTGTCGCGCCGCCTACGCGAATGCGCGAACCCTCGCGAGATAGTTTCCGCCGCATTGTCGCGGGAATATCGACCGCGGCGAGTGTGTCGTGAAACATTTGCAGCGCCATTTGTTTGAGGTCGAGCATCGAATTGTGGGCGTAAGTTTTTGTAGCGCCGCCGTTAAGAACGGCATCCTTGCCTCGTGCATGGCCCGCCTGGCGGGCGCCACAGGGGCGCACCCGCAATTACCGGCCCCACTGCTCTCGCAGCACTTCGGGATTCAAAATCGTTGGTGGCCGCCTGCCGCTGAAAAATGCGATCGCATTCTCGACAGCGATCATCGCCATCCGCGTACGTGTTTCGACCGAAGCTGATCCGAGATGCGGCGCGAGGACGACGTTATCGCGCCGCAAGCCGTCGCTGATCAACGGCTCGCGCTCGAAAACATCTAGCGCCGCGCCCGCAATCGTTCCTTGCTCGAGAGCGGCCACCAGAGCGGCCTCCTGCACGACCGGCCCGCGTGTCGTGTTGATCAAAAACGAGGTCCGCTTCATCTTCGCGAGTTCCGCGGAGCCAATCAACCCGCGCGTCTCGGCACGTAACGGCACGTGCAGGGATAAAAAATCTGCTTCCGCCAGCACCTGATCCCGTTCCATATATTCCGCGTTCAATCCCCTATCGACTTCCGCCGGCGCGCGCGTCGTGCTGTAGTAAATCACGCGCATGCGAAATCCCGCTGCCCGCCGAGCCACGGCGCGGCCAATGCGGCCAAATCCGATAATGCCAAGTGTCTTGCCCCAGACGTCGGTTCCGCAAAGCTGGTCTAAATTCCATTGCCGCCACGCGCCCGAGCGGGCCAGCCGGTCGCCCTCTACTAGGCGGCGCGCGACAGCCATCAGCAGAGTCCACGTGAAATCTGCAGTTGTCTCGTCAAGCACGCCGGGTGTGTTCGTGACAGCGACGTTTCGTTCGGTGCAAGCAGGCACATCAATATTGTCGTAACCGACAGCCACATTCGCAACGATCCGCAGATTTGGGCCCGCCGCATCGAGTAATTCGCCGTCAATTTTTTCGGTGAGCAAGCAGATAAGCGCGTCTTTGCCCGCAACGCGCTTCAAGACCTCCGGGCGAGGCGGCCGTTCATTTCCGGTCCAGTATTCGACGTCAAAGTGCTCCGCCAATCGGCGCCGCGGCTCATCAAACAGGACATGCGTCGAAAATAGTTTTGGCTTGCTCAATGCGCCGCCTCACAAGAGAAAAACAACATCGGAGAGTAACACAGCCGCAACGGATTCGGATCAAGTGCGCTCCATCGAAGAAGCGAAATTCATTTCACCGGCATCCTGAACCGGCGCACGCGTTGACTCCACCTAAAGGCGCGGACTATAGTGAATGAAGAGCGATCGAAATACTTTGATGCAACGACAACTTATCCGCGAACTTGTTGCGCTGCTCGGACCGAAGGCGGTCCTGTCTCAAGCGGAAGATTTGATGCTCTACGAGTATGACGGCTCAGTCGAGCTCGGATCTCCCGAGTGCATCGTTTTTCCCAGTTCCACGCGCGAGGTTGCTGAAATTGTGCGGCTTGCGAATCGCTACGAGACTCCGCTGGTCGGACGTGGCGCGGGCACGGGACTTTCCGGCGGCGCGATTGCGCGCGACGGCGGCATCGTGATCGCTTTCTCGCGCATGAACCGCATTCTCGAAATCGATGCCGCGAACCTGCGCGCGGTCGTCCAGCCCGGCGTAGTGAATCTGGACCTGACGCGCGCCGTCGAGCATTTGGGCCTGTATTACGCGCCCGATCCTTCGAGCCAGAGATCGTGTACGATCGGCGGAAATGTTTCCGAAAATTCCGGTGGCCCTCACACGCTTGCTTATGGAGTGACGTCGAATCACGTGACCGGCATGGAACTCGTTCTGCCCGAAGGCGAAATCGTGCGCATCGGCGGCAAGACGATCGAAACCCCGGGTTACGACTTGAACGGCCTGCTGGTTGGCTCCGAAGGGACGCTCGCGCTCGTTACTGAAATCACGGTGAGGCTCACGCGAAAACCCGAAGCAGTGAAGACACTGCTGGCAATTTACGACACGCTCGACGACACGACGGAAACGGTCGTGGATATCACGGTGCGCGCGATTACTCCGGCCGCATGCGAAATGCTCGACGGATTTACGCTTCGCGCGGTCGAGGATTATGTTCACGCGGGCTTCCCCAAAGATTGCGCCGCGGTGCTGCTGATCGAAGTGGAAGGCCTCACCGAGGCCGTCGAAGCGCAGGCCGCCGCGATCACCGAAGTTTGCCTCCAGCACCGCGCGCGGGAGGTGCGCGTAGCGCGCGATGATCGCGAGCGCGATCTCCTGTGGAAGGGGCGGAAGAACGCTTTCGGCGCTCTCGGGCGGCTCTCGCCCATGTATTACGTCCAGGACGGCGTGATCCCGCGCACGCGCCTGCCGGAAACTCTGCGATGCATCGAGGAAGTCGGCCGCAAATACGACTTACAAATTGGAAACATTTTTCACGCCGGCGATGGCAACCTACATCCTCTCATTCTGTTCGATGAACGCGATCCCGAGCAATTCAAGCGCGTGGTCGCGGCGGGTCTGGAAATAATGAAACACTGCGTCGCGGTTGGTGGCGCGCTGACCGGCGAGCACGGCGTTGGCATGGAAAAAAATGAGCTCATGCCGCTGATGTTCACGCCGGAGGATCTCGATTTGATGCGGCGTGTGCGTGCCGCGTTCAATCCCGCGGGACGATTGAATCCCGGCAAGGTGCTTCCACTCGGCAAAGCGTGCGGAGAAATTCGCGTGCAACCGATGCCGGTTTCCACGACGATTCCCGCATGAGCCGTCCCGCGCAAGCTTCCGTCACGCGTCTCGAAGAAATTGTAGGCGGCGCGTACGTTCTCACCGATCCGTCGGAACTTGCTGCGCGTCAAGTCGATACGAAGAGTCCCTCGGCCGTCGTTCAACCCGCGGAAGTTGCACAGGTCGCCGAAATCATCCGCTTTGCCGCAGCGGAAAAACTTGCTGTAATTCCCTGCGGCGGCTGCACGAAACTGGGCATCGGCTCGCCGCCTGCGCGCTATGACATCGCGCTCGATCTCTCGCGCATGAATCGAGTCCTCGCCTACGATCCACACGATCTTACACTCGGAGTGGAGGCGGGTGTGCGGATCGAGGAATTGTTGCGTGTTCTGGCGGAACAGAATCAATTTCTTCCGCTGGGAGTTCCTTTCGCCGATCGCGCCACTGTCGGCGGCATTGTAGCCGCAAATTCCAGCTCGCCGCTGCGCCACTTCTACGGTGGAGTGCGGGATTTTTGCCTTGGTATGGAATTTGTGACCGGCGAGGGCGTGATATCGAAAGGCGGCGGTCGCGTCGTGAAGAATGTGACGGGCTACGATTTGCATAAGCTGCTGATTGGATCACTGGGAACGCTCGCGGTTATCACGCGCGTGAATTTCCGGACATTTCCGCTTCCGCCCGCGCAAGGCTCTTTTGTTGCGTCATTTGCTGACGCTGAATCCGCGTTTGGCTTCTGCCGCGCGATCGCGCAATCCGTTCTTGCGCCACAGATTTTGGAAATCGCTGATCCTGGAGCCGCTCATCTCGTCTTGTCGGGGGGGGCTCCCGCGCGGATCACGTCGCAGCAATGGTCTGTCATTATCACGGCGGCAGGTCAGCCCTCTGTGGTGGACCGGTATGCGCGCGAACTTGGCCGCATGGCAAGCATTGCGAACGCGGCAGAGCTTGTGCCGCTGAGCGATGCAGAACATTCTTCCGTTTTAGGCCGCATCAGCGAATTTCCGCGGCTGGTTTTGGATGCCGTGCCGTCCGCGACGATTTTTCGCATCAGCGTTCTGCCGACTGCCATGCCTTCCCTGCTGAAAAACCTGAGTGAGATTGCCAAACATTCCCGCCTCGACCTCGCGACACTCACGCGCGCATCCGGGATTATGCACGCCGCATTTCTCGCCGAAGAAGGAAGCGAGACGTCATCCGCGACGATGGCAGGTGGGGCCAAAGAGGTGTTCCACATTTGCTCGCTCCCAGAAAATCGCGCTCAGGCGATGCTGGAATCGTGCCAGAGTGAAGTAAAACGCGCGTTGGGAGATGTATGGGGACCTTGGCGGCAAGATTTCGAGCTGATGCATCGCGTGAAAAGCGTTTTCGATCCGCAGAACGTTCTGAGCCCAGGCCGGTTCGCAGGTGGAATTTGATTCGATGACCGAGCCACACGCCAACACGCTGCACGCTGCAAACCCTGCGCACGCAAGCGGATTTTCGGGCGCAGACAAGCCTTCGTACAACGACTACGCGCGGTGCGTTCACTGCGGACTGTGCCTGAATCATTGTCCGACGTACAAGCTCTGGGGCCTTGAAGCCGATTCGCCTCGCGGCCGAATCCGCCAGATGGTGCTGGTCGACCAGGGCCGGCTCCCACTCGGCGAATCCTTCGTCAAACACATCGATCAATGCCTGGATTGCCGCGCGTGCGAGACCGCATGTCCCTCCGGCGTCGAGTACGGCAAGCTGGTGGAAGCTGCTCGCGCGCAGATCGAACAGAATTACCGGCGGCCGTTTTTCTCGCGGCTGGCGCGAGACCTTGTGTTCCGCCGGCTGCTGCCCTACCCGAAGCGCATCGCAATCGTCGCGCGCGTTTTGCGAATCTACCAGAGCTCGGGACTGCAATCGCTCGCGCGGGCAACTGGAATTCTCCACGTTTTCGGACTCGCGGAGCGCGAACGATTGCTTCCGCCGATCGATCGCAAATTCTTTTTCTCGCAGCTCGGGCGCACGTACCCAGCCGTCGGTCCTCACCGCGCCCGCGTGGCGCTGTTTGCTGGCTGCATTGCACAGGTCAGCTTTTCCGCGTTGCATGACGCCACGATTCGCGTGCTCACGGCAAACGGCTGCGAAGTCGTCGTTCCCGCGGGACAAACCTGCTGCGGCGCGCTTGCGGCTCATGCGGGCGTGCGCGATACGGCCCGAACGCTTGCGCGCACGAACCTCGACGTTTTTCTGCGCGACGATTTCGATGCGGTGATCACGAACGCTGCCGGCTGCGGCTCGACGCTCAAGGAATATGAGCAGCTTTTCGATGCCGACTCAGCGGAACATACCAAGGCGCACGCATTTCGGAAAAAAATGCGGGACGTCACTGAGTTTCTTTCTGAACTGGGGCTCAGCGCGCCTCTCGCAAGCCTGCCGCTCCGCGTTACATACCAGGATTCCTGTCATCTCCTGCACGGGCAGAAAATCCGCGAAGCTCCGCGCAAGCTAATGCGCGCCATCCCCGGCGTGGAACTGGTCGAAATGGCCATGGCTGATTATTGCTGCGGCTCCGCGGGCTCCTACAACGTCACCGAGACGCAAACTTCGCTCGACATTCTGGCGGAAAAAATGAAGCACGCGCGCGCAACGAACGCTCCGGTCATCGTCACCGCAAATCCGGGCTGTCTGTTGCAAATGCGCGCGGGTGCGACAATTCACTCCACTGGACAGGAAGTCGTGCACGTCATCGAACTTCTGGACCGAGCTCTGCCGAAGAATACCTAGCCCCAATACTCTTCACTTAACAATAGAGACCAACGAGCTGAAGCACGAAGTAGTTGTAGTTCGCGGGTGCCGCACCCTTGCATTTTTCAAGGGTGCGGGTTTTCGTTCCCACAGCTCGATCGTTTTCCCCGATCGAATCCGATCAGGCCCGAAGCGCGCTCAAGAGTGGTACAGATAGGGGAAAAACCGCACCCTTGAAAAACGCAAGGGTTCGGCACCCAACGATCAGGGCTAACGCCATTTGACTGCGGATTTCTGAAACCTATTTCTCACCGATGAGGTAGCGGCAGCCGCGTGCTCCCATGCGCGCCGAATGCGCAGCGCCGGCGGGGACGTCGCAGCGTTCGCCCGCACCATAGGTCCGCGTCGAATCTCCCTGCGCCAGCGTCATTTCGCCATCGAGGATGATGTGCGCGGTCTCGGACGCGTGCGTATGGTCGGGATAGTGCGCGTTCGGCCCATCCTGCCAGACGTACGTGTGGAGGAATCCTTCGCTGTGAAGCTGGCGTTCCAGTGATTTCAAATCAGCGTTCATTTTTCCTTTGGGCGAAACATCCCGCCCGCGATGCGCGTGACCATGGGCCGCGGCACAAACCGCACGGTTTCCGCGCCCAGCCAATTTGTGAATCCGGAAATCACCGAACTCTTCCCCGCCGCGAGCGCGCGAAGTCCCACGCGCGCGACTTTCCGGGCTGTCTCCTGAGGACGCCGCGTATGGGGCCGCTGGCCGGCAACATCAAGAAATTCGCTCTCCGTCGATCCCGGGCAGAGCGCGCAAACACGAATCCCGTGATGACGTACTTCCTCGGCGAGACCTTCGGCAAAATACAAGTCAAAGGATTTTGTCGCCGCGTACGTCGTGATGTAGGGCACTGCCTGAAATGCCGCTGTTGAAGCGAGGATCAGGATGCCCCCGCCGCGGCGGTCGATCATCCCCGGCAGATAAAGGTGCGTAAGATGTACGACTGCGCTCACGTTGACTTGAGCCATTTCGAGGAGCCGGTCGAGCTGCGTCTTATAAAATTCACCGTACGCGCCGAAACCCGCATTGTTTACGAGCAGGTCCACCGAAATATTCTTGCCCTCGGTAAACGCGAAGATTTCCCGTGGTCCGGAAGGCTGCGCCAAATCCGCGACGCACACGAGCGTGCGAATATCGTGTTTTGCGCTAAGTTCGCCCGCAAGGCCGGCGAGGCGGTCGCGCCGTCGCGCCGTGAGCACGAGATTCGTTCCACCCGCAGCCAGCTCACGCGCCAGCGCCACGCCGATTCCTGCGCTCGCTCCCGTTATTAAAGCCCACTTCCCCTGCCAGTGATTCATTGACGCCTCCGGAAGGATTGTACAAGAAGCGGCCGGATTCTTGGGCGGCACAAGCGGTGGCAGGTGCACCGGGAGGCGGGCAAGAGTAACTGTTTGGGCGGCGGTTCGCCCTCGCAAAAAGCGGCGACGAGGCTCCTGCCGCAATTCGCGAAGAAGTCTCGTCGTCAGAGAGCTGAAGGCTGCGTCATTCAATTCCGCGGCGCGGCGTCGGCACACATGTTGGAATCGGGACAACTCTAGCGGCTGGAAGCAGTTTTTGTTGATCTTGACTCCGCAACGTCGGCGCGAGGCGTCATCGAGACTACTGAATATTCGCGCTCCTTGTCATTCGCTTCGGGGATGCGAAGAATCAGCTTATCTTTTTCAATCCGAAATTCAGCCGTTTCGCCAATTGGCAACAGAGTTGGATGTTTGTCGTCTTTCGGCCTGATCCTGTAGATGACTCGATCCGCCTGCAATACATACTCCGGACAAAGCATTTCTTTTGTGTTTTTGTGCTCGCCATCTGTGCCGAGGATTTCGCCAACAATCGTCTTGCTGCCCTTTTCCGCGTAGCCACAGGGCGAGGATTCCATTTGGAGCAATACACCCTTCCCGTAAGATTTTTCTTTTGCTTGAACAGGCCAGGCGATCCCTACCATGACAGCCAATAGAAGAGCCTTTTTCATTGTCGTTTCTCCATTCCCTTGAGCCCTGGATTCGGGAGATTCATCGACGCCCTTTTGCCCTATCGTCACAATAAGCCGATCGGATAGGATAGATGCAGGCAGGCTTCCACGCCATAAATGATTTGTTTCTAATGGAATACATAGAATCTGCAGGCGAGGCGATGGGGCTGTTGGATAAAATATTCACATTTCCAGAATGGTATGGACGGGCACACTTGAGCTCCCGGATACGACGTTTTCTTGTTTCTTGCCCGCCCGTTGGGCTTGTAGAAAAACGAAAGAATTGCTTCACGGAGTCCGGTATGCGATGTCTGGTTAAATTTAGACCGGAGTTTGTTAAGCTCATCGTGTTCGAAGTTTCGAAGGGAGCGTTCCCTTTTATGACATGGCGCTTGTGGATCGCGCTCTGTCTTTTCGCCCTTTTCGTGGTGGGCACACATCCGGGAAGCGCGTCGGTGCAAGGTTCGCAGAACGCAGCGGCGCCGCCCGCTGCATATCCCGATTCCCCGAAGGGCCTGCAGGATTTTCTCGAAGATCTCATCGCTGCAATTAAGGCCAACGACAAACCGAAGATCGATTCTCTCTGGCAGAGTACGC
>Ga0209011_1000625_pt1 | contig 13156 bp, 11 predicted proteins | sample BlaSpr_A8_OM1_M3_FD_187986 | JGI IMG/M metagenome (GOLD analysis project Ga0209011, IMG submission 187986) | Forest soil microbial communities from Thunder Bay, Ontario, Canada - Black Spruce, Ontario site 2_A8_OM1_M3 (SPAdes) (version 2) | ecosystem: Environmental > Terrestrial > Soil > Boreal... | reverse complement strand
CGATCGCGATCGAATCGGCCGCCAAGCAGATCGCGCAGCTGCAGAAGAACTGCGCCGAGTTCGGCGTCGAACTGTTTGATCTCAAGAGCGATCAGCGCGGCATCGTGCACGTGATCGGACCGGAGCTCGGCCTCACCCAGCCCGGGATGCTGATCGTGTGCGGCGACTCCCACACCTCGACGCATGGGGCGTTCGGAGCGCTGGCGTTCGGCATCGGAACGTCCGAGGTGGAGGTGGTCCTGGCGACGCAGTGCCTCCCTCAGAAGCGCCTGGGAGACCTGGCCGTGACCATCTCGGGGAAGCTTCCCGTTGGCGTCACGGCCAAGGACATCGTGCTTAGCCTCATCGGCCAGACGGGCACCTCTGCGGGGCAGGGGCACCTGGTCGAGTATCGAGGGCCGACGATCGAAGGCCTCTCCATGGAAGGGCGAATGACCGTCTGCAACATGACGATCGAGTGGGGCGCCAAGGCGGGGATGATCGCACCCGACGACACGACGTTCAAGTACCTGGAAGGACGGCCGAGCGCGCCCAAGGGCGCGGCCTGGGAGCAGGCGCTGGAGTACTGGCGGTCCCTGTCGACTGACGACATGGCCGGGTTCGACGGTGAGATCTCGATCGACGCGTCGCGCCTCGAGCCGCATGTGACCTGGGGCACCAACCCCGGGCAGGTGGCGCCAGTGACGGGCCGGGTGCCGCAGCCGCTGAACGACACCGACGTGCGTGCGCTGAAGTACATGGACCTGGTGCCGGGCACCGCGCTCGCCGACATCGCGGTAGACAGGGTGTTCATCGGTTCCTGCACCAACGCCCGGATCGAGGACCTGCGCGCGGCCGCGAAGGTGATCCAGGGCAAGCACGTCCACCCCAAGGTGCGCGCGATGGTGGTGCCAGGGTCGATGACAGTCAAGCGCGCCGCTGAGGACGAGGGCCTGGACCTGGTCTTCAAGGCGGCCGGGTTTGAGTGGCGCAACGCCGGCTGCTCCATGTGCCTGGGCATGAACACGGACATCCTGGCGCCGGGGGAGCGGTGCGCCTCGACCTCGAACCGCAACTTCGAGGGCCGGCAGGGCTCCGGCGGCCGGACTCACCTGATGAGCCCGCCGATGGCGGCTGCCGCGGCGGTGACGGGTCACCTCGTGGACGTCAGGGAGCTGCTCTAGTCCAATGGACCCGGTCTCTCGCGTTGTTGGACGCATGGCGCCGCTCGACCGCGCCGACGTGGACACCGACCAGATCATCCCGAAGCAGTTCCTGAAGCGGATTGAGCGCACGGGCTACGGACCGTTTCTGTTCTTCGACTGGAGGGCGCCGGGTGACTTCGTGCTGGACCGGCCGGAGCATGCGGGCGCGGCGGTGCTGGTGACGGGCGCCAACTTCGGATGTGGCTCCTCGCGCGAGCATGCTCCATGGGCGCTTCGCGATTTCGGTTTCAAGGCGATCGTCGCCCCGAGCTTCGCGGACATCTTCCGGGCGAACTGCTACAAGACCGGCCTGCTGGCCGTGACGCTTCCGGAGCGTCAGGTGCGGCACCTGATCGACCTCGCGTCGGAGGATCCGGGTGCGCAGGTGACCGTGGACCTCGAGCAGCAGGCGGTGCGCGGTGAGGGCTTTGCCTACCGGTTCGAGATCGACCTGTTTGCGAAGGCGTGCCTGCTGGGCGGGCTGGACGAGATCGGCCTGGTGGAACGACACGACGCCGCGATCGGGACCTTCGAAGCAAGTCGGCCGGCGTGGCTGCCGGCGGTCAAGTAGCGCGGAATCTCCTGCCCGGCGAAGGGCCGATTACCCACATGTGCCGGCACCCGCGCCATTGAAATCACCCGCAAACTCGCCGGTGCCGGCACACGACCCAAATCGGCCCGCAACCGACTAGACACACCCCTGGCGGGGCCCTCCCTCTGTTTTGGCTTCCTCCCCCAAGCCGACGCACCGAACCGAGATCAGCTTGCTTTTGAACTCGCGAGAGGTCAACCCAGCCCGTTAAGAGATCTCGGGCGGCCCTCACGGCGGTGCCCCGCGGGCAGCGCCGACCTCCCCACGAGGTGGTGCCTAGGGCTTGAGCATCGCTCCTTCGGAGGCTGACCCGACCAGCAGCGCGTAACGCGCCAGCACGCCCTTGCGATAGTGCGGCTCGGGCGGCGACCACCCCTTCAGACGGGCCTCGATGTCAACGTCCACGACGGCCAGCCGGCGGGTGTCCACATCCATCTCGACGATGTCGCCATCCTGCAGGGCGGCGAGCGGGCCGCCCACCGCCGCCTCCGGCGCGACGTGCCCGACCATCAACCCCTGGGTCGCTCCCGAGAAGCGCCCGTCAGTGACCATCGCCACCGAGTCCCCAAGACCCTCGCCGACGATCGCCGCCGTCACCTGCAGCATCTCGCGCATGCCCGGCCCTCCACGCGGCCCCTCGTACCGGATGACCACGGTGTCGCCCGGCTTGATCCGTCCGTTGGAAACGGCCGCGAACGCATCCTCTTCCCGGTTGAACACGCGCGCGGGCCCGCGGTGCGAAGTCGGCGTGTGTGCCGTGACCTTCACCACGGCGCCGTCCGGCGCGAGGTTCCCGCGCAGCACCACAAGGCCCCCTTCTGCGCGCAGCGGCCTGGAAAGCGGGGCCACGACTTCCTGGCCCACGGTCTCGGTCACCGACTCGCTCTCCTCTCCAAGCGAGCGGCCGGTCACCGTCATCGCGTCGCCATCGATGTAGCCTCCTTCGATCAAACGCCGCGTCAGGAGCGCGATGCCGCCCGCCCGGTGAAGCTCGACCGCCGCAAACCGGCCACCGGGCTTCAGGTCACACAACAAAGGTGTGCGGCGGCTGATCCGGTCGATCTCGTCGATCGCCAGGTCCACCCCGACCTCACGAGCCAGCGCCAGCAGGTGCAGGACCGCGTTGGTCGAGCCGCCACTGGCCGCGACCGCCGCGATCGCGTTGTCGAAAGCGCGGCGCGTGAGGATTCGCGACGGCCGGAGGTCCTCCTCGAGCGCATTCATGACGATCGGGCCCATCGCTTCCGCCGCGGAGTGCTTCTTCGGATCCGTCGCCGGAATCGAGTTGAAGCCCACCGGGGACAACCCGATGACCTCCATCACCATCGACATCGTGTTGGCCGTGTACTGGCCGCCGCAGGCCCCCGCGCCAGGGCATGCCACCGCCTCGAGCTCGGCCAGGTCCGCGTCGGTGGCCCTGCCCGCGGACACGGCGCCGATCATCTCGTACACCTCACCGACCGCCACCTGCCGGCCGCGAAACAGGCCCGCCATGATCGATCCGCCGTACAGGACCAGGCCGGGACGGTCAAGCCGCGCCAGCGCGATGGCCGAGGCCGGAATCGTCTTGTCGCACGCGCACAGCGCGCACATGGCGTCGAACATGTGGCCCCGCCCCACGAGCTCGATCGAATCGGCGATGACCTCGCGGCTCACCAGCGAGGTCTTCATGCCTTCGGTGCCCATCGTGATGCCGTCGGAGATGGCGATCGTGTTGAACTCCATCGGGTTGGCGCCCGCCGCTCGGATGCCGGCTTTCAACGGCCCAGCCAGGTCGCGCAGCCCGAAGTTGCAGGGCATCGTTTCGGACCAGACATTCGACACGCCGACGAACGGCTTGCCGATGTCGGCGTTGGTCAGTCCGATCGCGTGGAGGAACGAGCGCGCCGCGGCGCGGTCGCGACCCTCGTAGAGCGTGCGGCTGGGCAGTTCACGGGAGGGCATGGCGGAAAAGTCTAGTCGCGCAAACGCCCTGATATCGTTACCGCCCGACGCCATGAAAGTCCTCGTCACCGGCGGGGCCGGCTACCTAGGGGCGCTGGCGACCGCCCGGTTGCTTCGCGAAGGCCACGCCGTTCGCGTGCTGGACAACCTGCAGTACGGCGGAGGGTCGCTCCTTGCCGTTGCCTCCGATGGCGCCTTCGAGTTTCGCCGTGGTGATGTGCGCGACGCGAAGACCGTCGAGCAAAGCCTCGCCGGGGTTCAGGCCGTCGTCCACCTGGCGGCGATCGTCGGCGACCCCGCCTGCGCCAGGAACCCGGCTCTCGCCCGCGAGGTCAACCTCGATGCTTCGCTCCAGGTGCTGGCCCTCGCGAAGCGGGCGCGCGTGGAACGATTCGTCTTTGCGTCCACCTGCAGCAACTACGGCCGAAGGAGCGAGGCAGCCGGCTTCGCTCGCGAGGAAGACGAGCTGATGCCCGTTTCGCTCTACGCGGAAACCAAGGTCGCGGTCGAGACGGAGCTGATTCGGTCGGGCTCCGATCGATTCGCTCCGACCGTCCTCCGCTTCGCCACGCTGTACGGCGTGTCTCCGCGGATGCGCTTCGACCTCACGGTCAACCAGTTCACGATGGAGATGCTCACTCGCGGAACGATCTCCGTCTATGGAGAGAAGTTCTGGCGTCCGTACGTCCACGCTTTCGATGCCGCGCGCGCCATCGCGGCGGTGCTGCAGGCTCCTTCGAGCCAGGTCGCCGGTCGTGTCTTCAACGTTGGCGACACGGCCGAGAACTACACGAAGCGCGACCTCGTCGAGCTGATCAGCGTCGAGGTGCCGGACTGCACGGTCGAGTACGTGCAGAAGAATGAGGATCCTCGCGACTACAGGGTCTCGTTCGATCGCATCCGTTCTGAGCTGGGCTTCGAAGTTTCGCGCCGCGTCCCAGACGGAATCCACGAGGTGGCCGCGGCTATTCGTGGCGGATTGATCGGGGACGTGGAGAGCCCCGGCTACTACAACACCCCTAATGAGTAAGGACGCGGCCGGCCTCCGCGCGATCATCCTCGCCGGCGGCAAGGGGACAAGGCTTGCGCCCTACACCGCCAACTTCCCCAAGCCGCTCATGCCGCTGGGCGACATGCCCGTGGTCGAGGTGCTCATCCGGCGGCTGGCTGCGTACGGGATCACCGACATCACCCTCACGCTCGGTCATCTAGCCGAGCTGGTGAAGGCGTACTTCGGGCACCGGCACAGCCTTGAGGAGCTGGTCACGCTGCACTTTGTAGAAGAGGACGAGCCGACGGGCACGGCGGGCTCCCTGGCCTTGATCGATGGTCTTGACCGGACCTTCCTGACGATGAACGGCGACATACTCACAGACCTCGACTTCGACGAGCTGATCCGGTTTCACCGTGAGAACGGGGCGGACCTCACGATCGCCACGCACGAGCGCCGGGTCAAGCTCGACCTTGGAGTCATCGAGCTCGACAAGGATCAGCGCGTGCGCGGGTATCTCGAGAAACCCGAGTCGGTGCACCACGTCAGCATGGGCATCTACGTCTACGAGCCGAGGGTGCTACAGCTGATCGAAAAGGGCGTGTACCTCGACTTCCCCAGCCTGGTCCTCAAGCTCCTGGCCGAAGGGCGGCCGGTGTGGTCATACGTGACCGACTGCCTGTGGCTCGACATCGGCCGCCCCGACGACTACGCGACCGCGCAGCAGATGTTCGCCGAGTCCAGGGAGACTTTCATGAGTGTCTGAACAGCGGATTCCGCTCAGCGATCTCGACTACGGTCCAGACGAAGAGGCCGCCGTACAGAGGGTGCTGTCCAGGCGGTGGATCACGATGGGCCCCGAGGTCGAGGCGTTCGAGCGCGAGTTCGCGGCCATGCTGGGAGCGCGGCATGCGCTGGCGGTCGCCAACGGCACTGCCGCACTTCATCTCTCCTACCTCGCGCTGGGCCTGCACGCGGGCGACGAGATCATCCAGCCGGCGATCAACTTCGTCGCCTCGGCGAACCTGTCGCTCATGATCGGCGCGCGTCCGGTGTTCGCCGACATCGTGGGAGTCGACGAGCCGACGATCGACCCGCAGCAGGTGGCGGCGCTCATCACTACCGCGACCCGCGCGGTCGTGGTCATGCACTACGGCGGGTATCTGTGCCGCATGGCCGAGATCCGCGCGATCTGCGAGGACCAAGGAGTGGCCCTCATCGAGGATGCGTGTCACGCGGTCGGCGCCGCGTATGCGCTTGGCATGGCCGGGACCCTGGGTGACATCGCGTGCTTTTCGTTCTTCGGCAACAAGAACATGGCCGTCGGTGAGGGCGGAATGGTCGTGACCAACCGCGACGACCTCGCGGAGAAGGTGCGCGCGCTTCGCTCGCACGGCATGACGAGCCTGACCTGGGACCGACACCAGGGACACGCGCGCTCTTACGACGTCGTTGTGCCGGGGTTCAACTACCGGCTCGACGACCTGCACGCCGCGCTGGGAAGAAGCCAGCTGGCCAAGCTGCCCGGAAACAACGAGCGACGCGGGCGGCTCGTAGAGCTGTATCGCCGCCGGCTGGACGATCTTCCCGGCTGGACGATCCCCTTCCGAACGTACGAGGGCGACAGCGCCTATCACCTGATGACGGTCGTGGCTCCCGACGAGTCGCATCGAGAGGTCGTCGTCAAAGCCCTCGCCGGCCACGATGTGCAGACCAGCCTTCACTACCCCTGCATACCGGGGTTCAAGGCTTTCCAGCCAGGGCGACACGATCACCTGGAACGCTCCGAGGCCTATGCCGCACGCACGATCACGCTGCCCCTGTACCCCGGGCTTCGCGACGACCAGGTCGAGCGCGTCACGTCGGTGATCCGAGAGGCCGTCGACTGAACCGGCTGAACAGGTGAATCTCTGCGTCGTCACGAGCTCGTACCCCGCCAATCCAGATGACGTAGCGGCACCTTTTATCGCCGAGTTCTGCCGCGCCTTGAAAAGTCGCGGGCACCGCGTTTTCGTGGTCGCCCCCGAGCGGCCTGGGATCGTGCCCGACCCCGACGGCGTTCCGGTCGACTGGATTCCATCGAATCGCGCCGGCAAGGCCCTTGTCGGGACCAACCTGCTCTCGCCTGTGGATGCGTGGAGCACCCTGCGGCTGATGCGCGCGGGAGAGCGTTTGCTGCTGCGTGCCGTGCGCGAGCACTCGATCGACATGTGCCTTGCCATGTGGGCGGTGCCGTCCGGCTACCTCGCCTGGCGCGTCTGGTCGCGCACGAAGGTGCCGTACGCGGTGTGGACGCTCGGTTCGGACATCAACACCTTTGCGCGTTATCCATTGGTGCGCTCATTGATCAGGCGCATCCTGCGTTCCGCCGCGTGGCGGTTTGCCGACGGAATCGCGCTCGCGGAGCGAACGAAAGCCGTGGGTGGTGTGGGCTGTGAGTTTCTTCCCACGGCGCGCCGGCTCCCTGCCGCCGGCGAGCGCCTCGATCTTCCAGGCCGCGTGCGATTCCTCTTCGTCGGCCGTCTGGAGCGCGTGAAGGGTATCGACGTCTTGATCGCAGCCATGGCGCGTCTCCGAAACGAGAGTGGTGTGCACCTGTACGTGGTGGGCAGCGGGACGCTGCAGGCGGAGGTGGCCGCGCAGATCGCGTCAGCAGGCCTCCAGGAGATGGTGACCGTGCTTCCTTCGGTGAGCTCATCACAGCTTCCGGCCTACATGGAGGCGTGCGATTGCCTGGTCATCCCGTCCCGAAAAGAGAGCATCCCCGTCGTGTTCTCGGAAGCCCTGCACGCAGGCATCCCGGTGCTCATGACCGACGCGGGCGACATGGGAAGGCTGGCGCGCGAGCATCGGTTGATGGAGCCCCCGCCCCCATCAGACCCTGTGGCTCTGGCCGAAGCGATGCGCGCCTTCGCCGCCGACCCCGCCGCTCACAAGAGGCGCTTTGAGGAGGCCCGGCCTGGGCTTCTCAAAATCTTCGACCTGGACGCGATCGCGGACCATTTCCTGAGCGCAGTCGGCATCATGTAGCCCGTTGAGCACCCGACAAGGCGCCTACGTTCATCCGTCGGCCTTCGTGGCTGAGGACGCCGAGCTGGGCTCGGGCACCAAGGTGTGGCACCTGGCGCAGGTGCGTGAGGGCGCCAGGATCGGCGATGAGTGCATCCTTGGAAAGGGCGCCTATGTCGGCGAGGGAGTACGGCTCGGCAACCGCGTCAAGGTCCAGAACGGCGCGTCAATCTATCCCGGGGCCACAGTCGAGGACGGCGTCTTCGTCGGCCCACATGTGTGCTTCACGAACGATCGCCATCCTCGCGCGATCAATGCCGATGGATCGCTCAAAAGCGCGGAGGACTGGGACCACGGCAAGATCCTGGTCCGCCAAGGGGCCTCGCTCGGCGCGGCGTGCGTGCTGATCGCGGGCGTGACAGTCGGGCGTTGGGCCATGGTCGGGGCCGGCGCGGTGGTCTCGCACGACGTCCCTGACCACGCCCTCGTCGCGGGCAACCCGGCGCGCCGGATCGGCAGCGTGTGCGTGTGCGGCCACCGCCTGCGCGAGGAAGGCGCCGCCAGGCTGAGCTGCCCGCATTGCGGCGCCGCCTATGGATGCGGCGCCGACGGGTCGGTCACGCGCGAGTGAAGCATGTAGGGCGCGTGGCGGGCGAGGCTGACATCCCGCTGGCTCACCCGGCGATCGGCGCAGAGGAAAAGCGCGCGGTGCTCCAGGTGCTCGAGAGCGGCCAGCTCGCGCAGGGTCCAGTCGTCGCCAAGTTCGAAGAGGCGTTCGCCCGCTGGATCGGCGTGAGGCACGCGGTGGCGGTCTCCTCGGGCACTGCCGGGCTTCACCTCGCGCTCCTCGCCCACGGGATCGGGGCGGGCGACGAAGTGATCACGACGCCGTTCACGTTCATCGCCTCCGCGAACTCCGTTCTGTTCACCCAGGCGAGGCCGGTTTTCACCGACGTCGAGCCCGACACCTTCTGCATCGATCCCGCATTGGTCGAGCGTGCGATCACGCCCCGGACGCGCGCGATCCTTCCCGTCCATCTATATGGGCACCCGGCGGCGATGCAAGAGCTCGCCGACATCGCGCGCCGCCACTCGCTCGCTTTGATCGAAGACGCGTGCCAGGCGCATGGCGCCACCGTCGGCGGCACCAGGGTCGGCGCCCTCGGCCACACCGCGGTTTTCTCCCTGTACCCGACCAAGAACATGACCTCGGGCGAGGGTGGCTTCGTGACCACGGACGACGCCGCGATCGCGTCCACGGTGCGCTCTCTCCGTCAGCACGGAGAAAGCGAGCGCTACCACCACCGGCTGCTCGGTTACAACTTCCGGATGACGGACCTCGCCGCGGCCATCGGGGTGGCGCAGCTCGCCCGCCTCGACGGCTTCAACGCAGCGCGCCACGGCAACGCAGGTCGGCTCACCGCGGGCCTGGCCGGGATTCCCGGACTCACCACCCCCGTGGAGCGGCAGGGGTACGGGCACGCCTTTCACCAGTACACGATCCGCGTCGCCAGGGACCGGGACGGGCTGAGATCGGCCCTGTCGGATCGCGGAATCGGCACTGGGGTCTACTACCCGGTGCCCCTGCACCGGCAGCCCGTGTACACCGAGCGCGGCTACGGCGGCGAATCGTTCCCGGTGTCTGAGCACCTGGCGCAGGAAGTCCTGAGCCTTCCCGTTCACCCTGCCCTGACCGATTCGGATCTCCAGCGCATCGTCCGAACGGTCCACGAGGAGATGGAAGCATGACCAGGGTCGGGATCGTCGGTCTCGGGGTGATGGGCAAAAGCCACGCCCGCATCCTCGACGACATGGACCAGGCCGACCTGGTGGCCGTCTGCGACCCGACGGAGGAGGCCATGGCCTGGGCGAAGAAGCGGCGCCTGACCGGCTACCGCTCGTACCGGGAGATGTTCGAGCGCGAGAAGCTGGAAGCGGTCACCGTGGCGGTGCCGACGCGCTTCCACCTCGAGGTCGGTCTGGCGGCCATCGAATGCGGGCTCCAGGTGATGATGGAAAAGCCGATCGCGACCGACCTCGAGGAGGCGCAGCAGCTGGTGGCGGCGGCCAGGCGAAAAGGCACGATCCTCGCCGTCGGTCACGTGGAGCGCTTCAACCCCGCCGTCCGCGAGCTCAAGAAGCGCCTCGACCGAGGCGAGCTGGGTCGCATCTTCCAGGTGCATTCGCGACGGCAGGGCCCGTTCCCCTCCCGCGTCAGGGACGTGGGCGCTGTGATCGACCTTGCCACCCACGACCTCGACGTGATGCGCTACCTGCTCGGCGTCGAGGTCATCCGCGTGTACGCGGAGACGGAGCGGCGCATCCACACCGAGCACGAGGACATGCTCAACGCGCTGCTGAGGTTCGACAACGGCGCCGTCGGCGTGATGCAGGTCAACTGGCTCACGCCGACCAAGATCCGCGAGCTGACGGTACTCGGCGAGCGCGGGATGATCCACCTCAACTACCTGACGCAGGACCTCACGTTCTACGAGAACAGCACCGCGACCGCCGCCGAGCCGCCATTGTCCCTGCTGACCGCGGTCAGCGAGGGCACCCTGGTGCGCTATGTCGTCGATCGCGCCGAGCCACTGCGACTCGAGCTCGAGTCGTTTCTCGCGTCTGTCGCGAACAAGACACCGGCCGAGGTCGGCAGCGAGGACGGCCTGCATGCGCTGTCGCTGGCCCTCGACCTCGTCCGCTCAGCCAACGAGGGCCGGGTGCTCGACCTTGCCCTCGAACATCGCGGACGCAAAAGCGAGTCTTGAGCCGCACGTATCGCGTCGCTGTGGTCGGCCTGGGCAAGATCGGCCTGCCGCTTGCCGCGCAGATGGCGGCGAAGGGTCACACCGTCATCGGTTGCGACATCCGGGAGGAGGTCGTCGCGTCGGTGAACGCGGGCCACAGCTACATAGAGGAAGAGCCTGGCCTCGCGGAAGCGGTGAGCGCTGCCGTGGCCGCGGGCCGCCTCACGGCCACGACCGACACGACCTCGGCCGCTCGCGCCTCCGACGCGGTGCTGGTGATCGTGCCCGTCGTCGTCACGGCGGACAAGCGACCGGACTATCGGTCGCTCGACCTGGCGCTCCGCTCGGTCGGCAAAGGCATCCGGAAAGGCACCCTCGTGATCGTGGAGACGACGCTCCCGGTCGGCGCGACACGCAACCATGCCGCGCGCATCGTCGAGGAGGAGTCAGGCCTCGCCTCTGGTGACGGCTTCTCGCTCGCGTTCAGCCCGGAGCGGCTGTATGCCGGCCGCGTGTTCCAGGACCTGCTGCGGTATCCGAAGATCGTGGGCGGCGTCGATGACGAGAGCACGCGCCGTGCCGCGGAGTTCTATCGCGCGTGGCTCGAGGCCGAGGTCCGGCCGGTGGCCAACGCTGAGACCGCGGAGTTCGCCAAGCTCGCTGAGACGACATACCGCGACGTCAACATCGCGCTCGCCAACCAGCTCGCCGTGTTCGGCGGCTCGCGCGGGGCGGACGCGAAAGAGGCCTTCGACGCGGCCAACACCCAGCCCTTCTCTCACCTGCACCGGCCCGGCATCGGCGTCGGCGGGCACTGCATCCCGGTCTATCCCCATTTCTTGATCAGCGACAGCACCGACGGCGAGCTCGACCTCGTCCGCGTCGCACGTGCCGTCAACGACGGCATGGCGGCGAGGTGCCTGCAGTGGCTCGGCGCGGCGCTGGGCGGGCTTGCCGGGCGCCGGGTGCTCGTCCTCGGCCTCTCCTACCGCGAAGACGTCAAGGAGCTCTCGTTTTCGACCGCCCTCGCCCTGGTCGAACAGCTGCACCGAGCCGGCGCATCGGTCCTGGCGCACGATCCTCATTTCAGCGCGGCCGAGCTGGCAGACCTCGAGGTCGAGGTCGTCGACCTGGGTGCCCACATGAAGGTGGATGCAGTCGTCATCCAGGCTTTCCACCGCGAGTACCACGCACTCGACTGGTCCCACCTGGACGGGCTTCAGGTGGTGCTGGACGGCCGGGGTGGTTTTGACCCCACGGCGCTGCGCGCACGCGGCGTCAAGGTGATCAGCGTCGCCCAGCCCCCACGCGGGAGCGACCAGGCCTGATCTGGGAGATCCGCGTGCTTTTGGTGGTGGCGATCGCCGGCGGCATCTTCCTGTACAGGCGAAGAAACAGATGAGGTCAGGCCAGCGCTGACTCCAGGTCGGCGATCAGGTCGGCCACGTCCTCGACGCCCACGGAGAGTCGGATCAAGCCCTCGCCGAGCCCGGCGCGTTTCCTCTCGGACGCGGGCATAGAGGCGTGCGTCATGCGCGCCGGGTGCTCGGCCAGCGACTCCACGGCACCCAGAGATTCGGCGAGCGCAAACAGCTTCAGCCGCTCGAGCACGCGCAGCGCCGCCGCCTCGTCGGCGACCTCGAAGCTGACCATCCCGCCGAACATGCGCATCTGGCGCGCGGCCACCGCGTGGCCCGGGTGCGACGCCAGCCCCGGGTAGTGCACGCGCTTCACGGATGGGTGCTTTTCCAGCGCGGAGGCGATCTCCGTCGCGTTCTGGCTCTGGCGCTCGACGCGCAGCGCAAGCGTCTTGATGCCGCGGAGCAATAGCCAGCAGTCGAAGGGCGACGGCACCGCGCCGAGCGCGTTCTGGTGGAATCGCAGCTGCCTCTCCAGCTCGTCGTTGCTCGTCATGATCGCGCCGCCCACGACATCGCTGTGGCCGCCGATGTACTTCGTCGAGCTGTGCACCACCACGTCGGCGCCGAGGTGCAGCGGCTGTTGGAGAAACGGCGTCGCAAACGTGTTGTCCACGCAGACCATCGCGCCATGGCTGTGCGCGACCTCGCTGACGGCGTCGATATCGACGACGCGCAGCAGAGGGTTGGTCGGCGACTCCAGCCACAGGAGCTTCGTCGCCGGCGTGATGGACTCCTCGACCGCATCCACGTCGGCCGCATCGACCGCGCTGAAGGTCAGGCCGTACCGCTTGAGGACCTTGTCGAAGAGCCTGTACGTGCCGCCGTAGACGTCCTCCATGTAGACGACGTGGTCCCCCGGGTTGAGCAGGAGCAGCAGCGTCGTCTCCGCGCCAAGTCCCGAAGCAAAGGCCAGGCAGTGTCGGGCATCCTCGAGCGCGGCCAGGCATTCCTCCAGCGCGGCGCGCGTGGGGTTGCCCGACCGCGAGTACTCGTAGCCTTTGTGCTTCCCCACTCCCTGCTGCGCGTACGTGGTGGCGAGGTGAATCGGCTGCACGACCGCGCCTGTCGCGGGGTCGGGGCCCTGGCCGACGTGCAGAGCCCTGGTCGCAAACCCCCAGCTCTCTGAGTCTTTGGTCAAACGTTCAGCCCTGGCCGCGGTGCGCGACGAACTCGAGCAGGTCGGCCCGCGTGATCATGGCAACCGGGTTGCCCGCATCGACGACGAGCACCGCCTGCTCGCCGCGGAGCAGCGGCTCGAAAGCATCGTC
>Ga0209011_1000624_pt1 | contig 13170 bp, 9 predicted proteins | sample BlaSpr_A8_OM1_M3_FD_187986 | JGI IMG/M metagenome (GOLD analysis project Ga0209011, IMG submission 187986) | Forest soil microbial communities from Thunder Bay, Ontario, Canada - Black Spruce, Ontario site 2_A8_OM1_M3 (SPAdes) (version 2) | ecosystem: Environmental > Terrestrial > Soil > Boreal... | reverse complement strand
TGCCGCCAAATGCTTCGGAACCTTCTACCCCTAGTTCGCGTGGCACTTGCGAAAAGAGCAAGCTCTTCAGCGCACACAATATTGTTGCGTGGTCTACTCCATCTCGTGCCCGGGGCTTTTTCTACAAATCGGGCATGGCTATTGATGCGGACGGCGCATTCCGAGCCTATCATCGTAACGATCGACTCGGACTTGATTCGTTGGCCCACGCGGGACATCGGGGAAACTGGTGGGCACTGGTCACAGATAACGGAAAAACGAGCGGACGCCCCGTGGTACAGGGGAAGTCGGATCCGGCTCCAGGATATTATGTGTCTACGACTGCTCTCTATGACTCCAACAATCCCAATACCCGAGATCCGCATAGGTATGTGGACGCGGCGAAGGTGCCGTATATTGTGCTTCATCCCAAAGCTCTAAATCATGCTCGACTCGGTGATTTCGCAACTGTCGTTAATTTTCAGAACGGAAAGATTTCTGCGGCCATTGTGGCGGACGAAAGCGCACCAGACCTTCCCGTCGGCGAAGGCTCAATCGCCCTAGCTGAAGCATTGGGCATTGACTCTAGTCCGCGAAATGGGGGGAAGGATGGAGGAGTTGGCTATCTTATTTATCCTGGTTCTGGAAACGGCAAGCCAAGGCCATTCAAAGAGATAGTCGCCAACTCGAAGGAGCTTTTTGAGGCGTGGGGTGGGTTTGACAGACTGAACGCGTGTTTGGCGGGCGAGTAGCCGGGTCAAAGCCCTTGTGGAATTCGATAAGAGTCTACGTCTCCGCGCAGCCCATCGATAAACTGCAGAATCATGCTCGCTTTTGTCTCGAGGGCATTCCATCACGATCTTTCCTGCACCATTCATCACCGCAATCGAAATGCTTTCCTTGTGCACATCCATACCGATGTACTCTTTGCTATCCATTGAGGGCGTTCCTTTCTGCCTTTAGGGCCTGCGGCCCGCGAAACTTGATAAAAGCCGTCAGTGCAAAATTGCCCTTCAGACCGCTAAGCCCTTTGTTTTCAGGTCAGCCTGCGACCATACGTCTTTCGACCCTGTAGGGATTGAGGCAACCACCCAAACCCTACTCCAAAAAGGGCGCCCTTTTATATTGCGTTGCGTAATCGAAACTACAAATCCATATGGACGGTTTGCGCGTTTATAAAGCTCTAGCGTTTATCTGGCACAACCGTTCGACGCTAGAACTTTGCTCTCCTTGAATGTAGAATCCTTTTGCGTATGACACCGGACGAAGCCCGTCAATTAGTACAACGACGAACATGCAACTCGTAGGCGAGTTACCCCAAGCGGATTTGAACGACGTGCGAAAAGACACTCGCTCAAAGACGTATTGGCGTGCGATGAGACCTAGAGCCATACCCAAACTCGTATTTCGGTGGTGGGCAGTACTCATGGCTTTGGCAAGCATTGCTGCGGTATCGCTCGTGGGCGTGCTTTCCTTCGGATGCTATGGTGCGACCATGCTTCTCGGGAGGGTTCGTCCCTTACGCGACGCGTATCAATTTCTCTCCCGGGCTTACGACCGGTTCCTCGACCAGCTCGGCCAAGAAGTTCTGCGGGACTCCCGAGACACCCCCGCGTTGCGACTGATGGTCTCCCTCAGCCTTACCGCCGTGCCAATTTTCGTGATCCAACTCGTTTTAGGAAAACCTCGGCTGCTGCTCGCGATCGCTTTCTATCTTTCCCTGTGCGGTCTCAAGTTTCAGCGGTCTGTGAGGATGTTCAGCGCCAAACACCTGGAGTCGCACCGGCCCCAAGGGTACTTCTCGGAGAAATACGATAAGGTCTTCGGCCGCTACGTCGAATTCTTTCTCGGATATTTGTATGGGGACCTTCCAGAACTGGGTCGGACAGTTCATGTCCGTCTCCACCATAAAGAGAACGGCGGACCCGACGATAATGTCTCCTCCAGTGGTTACGATCGAACGAGTCCATTGGATTTCCTTTGGTATCTTTCGGACAACATTTGGACGGCCCTGGGGCTTGCTCCATACGCCTACTTTAAAGCTAGAGGCGATGAAAAGAACCGAAGACGATTGTTATGGGGAATGACGCGGTACTGCGTTTATTTCGGAGCTGTATTTATTTACGATTGGAGAATTGGGATTGTGTTCGTGTTAGTCCCTCTTCTCTGCATGAACTTCATCATGGCGATCACCGCATGGGTTCAGCACGCCTTCTGTGACCCGGAACATCCCGAAGATTATTTTACAAATACCGTGACCATCTTTGATGACGTGAACTTCATGAACGAAGGATACCACCTCTGTCATCACCACCGATCTGGCCTGCACTGGACCGAGATGCCCGCCCATCTGGAGCGGATTCGCGACAAGATGAGAGAGTCCGGCTCCTTGGTCTTTCGGGACTTGGATTTTATGGAGCTTTTCATCGAGTTGACTCTCCTTCGCAGAATGGATGTGCTTGCCGAGAAACTTGTCCCGTGGGAGCCCATGAATCACGAACAGAGGCTGGCTTTGCTGGCGAAGAGAACTAAGCCTGCGAGGGCCGTTTCGGCTTGAGGCGTCATGGGTGAAGGATTGCGGCAGGACCTTGATGGCGAAGGCGCGCCTGAAAGAAATTTTGCCGGAAACGCTCTTCCCTAAAGGTCTACACATTTACAGAGCAAAGCGAGATGCAGGTCAACCCGGTTAACACTGTTGTTTGCCGCTCCGTCTTTTGAGCTGCAGGAACCGCGTGCTTCGGACGCCTACACGAGTGACCGCACAATCGACAGCTGGTCGCGCTCGCGGCTGTCATAGGGAGCGTCGGCCCGGTGACTAGCGCCTCGCCGACAAGAGAAGCGCCACAATGTCAGCGAATAGCCCCTTAAAATGGACACTTACGATGCCGAGTGATGTGCCGAAACCTTGGCCAATTTCAAAACCTCCCGCCCGGCCTTTTGTGCCGCCTTCGCCCTATCCTGCAAAAACCAGTCCAGATAGCTTTTGGTTCGGGATGGTCAAGCTATGGACAAGGCTCTCTGCTGACGGAACATGGAGAGGTTTGCCGCATCACACGCCGAGCGACCCAAAATTCAGACAGAAGCTCTTTTTCTGGCGGCAGGGATACAGCTTGCGCTCGGAACTGCCTCCGCATTTGACGGTAACTGGACGACGCTTAGATGCCTCTGCTCCTCCATTAGCGGCTGCTGAGGCCAATGCAGGCTGGCAAGATGATGAGGAACATCCCTTCATGGTGACCGGAGTTAATTTTCCAACCCTCGGTTGTTGGGAGGCCACTGGGGATTACCATGGCGATAATTGACGTTCGTCGTGCGGGTCGCACCATAGAACAAAGGGCGGTCAGCGAAGGAATTGGGATGAGTTGAGAGAGCTTGTGTTATAAAGGGCGGAATCGAGGTGCACGAGTATGAAAAAAAAGAAGATTGGATTTGCGTTGTGCCTGCTCGCGGTGTTTCATTTGGTGGTTGCGAGCACACTGGCGGCGCCCACTGATCCGGTGCCTCCGCAGGCATATCTGCAGTTTGATGGCACCACTACGAACTATGTGGAGGTACCGGATAGCACCGATTTTAGCGTGGACACCACAGGCGGCTTGACGATCTCTGCATGGATGCGTCCCGACGCGCTGACTTTCGCCAACACTGAGGGTTCGAGGCCCGACGAGCAATTTGTGCACTGGCTCGGCAAGGGTAGCTCGGGGCAGCAAGAATGGGTGTTTCGGATGTACAGCATTACAGATCCGGCGGGCGCCCGCGAGAACCGCATCAGCTTCTATGTCTTTGAGGGAAATACTCCGCCTCCCATTCGCGGCTGCGGAAGCTATTTTCAAGATCCTGTCCAGGCGGGACAGTGGATACACGTTGTCGGTGTTGCCGATAATAGCGCGATGACTACGACGATCTACAAAGACGGCGTGCTGCGCAACACCAATTCGTATGCCGGCATTGTCACTCCGGGGCATGGAACCACGCCGCTGCGCATGGGCACGAGGGATTTCGCCAGTTTCTTTAAAGGTGCACTGGCAGAGGTTCGGGTGTGGAATCGCGCACTGAATGACCAGGAGATCGCCGATTTATATTTTCTGGGAGCCGTCCCTCAGGATGCGCTGGTAGGAGAGTATCTCCTCAACGAAGGTGCAGGAAGCACAGCGTTCGATACATCGGGCTGGGCCCACGATGGAACCGTTTTCGGAGCGGCGTGGGGCTCGGGGAGCAGTCCCTTGCAGAGTGGCACGGGGCGCTCGGGTGGCGGTTGCTGATTGCGGGAAAGAAACACGGCCGCTTAATATCACAATTGTTATCTAGCAGTCCTGGTAGCTTGACGCTTAAGTGCGTAGATGCTATCGCGGAGTAATCCGACGCTCAGATGGTGGAGCAGAGCGGTGAACCGTTCCTGTTTTCTCTTCCTGTCTCTTGCTGCTTGCCGATGTTCTCCCGAGTCTGTGCCCTTCCCTCCCCGGCCTCGGCGGAAAGTTGCCTTTCGTTGTTCGGCTGGTTTCCTGGTACTACGGCACAGTGCGACTTCTCCTGAACGATCGTGTCCGCCTTTCGGTTTATGGCCTTCGCGGACCGGTCTTGATCGCCTGACCAAGACGTGCAGGAGATCTCCCGGTTCCCGTGCATTTTGTTTCCCAGCGTGCGTGGGTTTGTAGACTGCGCAGGACCGAGCAATCCACTCGCGAATTAACGTGGTTGCTGTGTTGCCTTCCTCCGCTTCGGAGCCGGCATCCTGTTCCAAACGGGCTTTTCGAAGCTCAATCCCCCGCCCACCGATACCTCTGTTTGCGCTTGAAGCGGCGCCTCGCGGTGTCGCCTGCAAGAACCGAGGCCAGGATGGATTCGCTGCTTTCCTTTCCTGTAAGGCTCTTTCGGCGTTCTCCGAGTTCCCCGTCATACGTCCGAAATCGAGCTCGGTAACCAACGTCAAACTGCCGCAGCGGTTTCTGGCAGGCTGCGAGGGGACCTGTTTCCAAGTGCAGAGAAACGCGGCGCTGTTAGCGAGAACCTGACGCTCGATCCATCAGGTGGACCAGCCGTTGCTTCACAGTTGGCCACTCCGTCGCCAGGATCGAATAACGAACCGAATCACGAGCGGTGTAGTCAGCGGCCATCCGGTGTGCTCGCAGAATCCCTTCGAATTGTCCGCCGATGCGTTCGAGCGCGGCGCGCGAACGCGTGTTCCTGAAGTCCGTGTGGAAGCAAACTCGGAGCACTTGCCAGGCTTCGAACGCATGCGTCAGCATGAGCAGCTTCGCCTCGGTGTTCGCTGTAGTCCGAATTGCTGAGCGAGTTAGCCAGGTGTAGCCAATCTCACAGGCGTCAGGAAAGCTGCGACCGTGCCACAGGTGGGCTTGGGGCCACGCCCATCGCTCCAGGTTCCAGAAGCGCGTAGAACCGATAACGACATCGTCACCGACGCGGACAATCGCGAACGGCGCAGAGGTGCCGGCGTCTTTCCATGTCAAAGCGGTATCGACATATCTGGTGGCTTCGATCTTGCCCTGAGGTACCGGACTCCACTGGTAAAGGGAGGGATCTGCCTCCGCGGCGGCCACCAGCTTGTCAATGTGGCATTGCTCAAGCGGCTCCAGACGAACGTGCTTGCCTTGCAGCACAACATCTTTCGTTCTCATGCATCCAGTATGCAATGAGTCCCCAGTTGTGGCACAGGCAAAATGGTGTGGTATTTGGGATACCGGTGGTAGAAATCGGTAATACTTGCAGGTGATTGTGGCGACGCCCCCAGTACGATAGACTGCCGCCGCTCAGGCATTGGGTTAAGCAGTTCGGTCTGCCAATTTTGTTCCCGGATGAAGTGAAGGAACAATTATGAAAACACTTGTGACCACCGCCGTCGTCGCTGCCGTTGCGATTGGCTCCTTCATCGCCCCCACAGTTTTCGGGAAAGAGCAAGACACGACTAAAGCCAATCCATCATCCGCCGAACCAGCCGCCGCCAGAGTAGATAGATTGTTTGCGGAGTGGAATAGATCAGACTCGCCGGGTTGTAGCCTCGGCATCAGCCAAAACGGAGTCCTGGTGTACCAGCGCGGGTACGGCATGGCGAGCCTCGAATTGGGCGTCCCCATCACGCCGGCATCCGTCCTTCCTGCGGCTTCGATATCCAAACAATTCACCGCAATGAGTATCTTGCTCCTCGCAAAGGGCGGCCAGCTGTCGCTCGACGATGAGGTGCGAAAGTACATCCCCGAATGGGCCGACCACGGGAGCCGGATCACGATCCGCCACCTGCTGACCCACACCAGCGGGTTGCGCGACGGGTTCACGCTGCGCGAGTTGAACGCGGCGCGCGACGATGTGTTCGACAACGACGTGATGGTCAAAATCCTCGCGCGTACGCGGGGGCTCAACTTCACGCCCGGCACCGAATTCCAATACAACAACAGTGCATATGCACTGCTGGCCAGTATTGTGCAGCGGGTGAGCGGCCAGTCGCTTCGCGCCTTCGCCGATGCGAACATTTTTAAACCGCTGGGTATGACGCACACGCACTTCCACGACGATCCCAGCATGATCGTGCCCAATCGCGTGTCGGGCTATCACCGGGACGCTGGCGGCTTGCATTTGGCCTCAGATAACGGACGGATCGTCGGCAATGCCGGCCTACAAACAACAGTGGGGGACCTGCTGCTCTGGGAACAAAATTTTGCCGAGGTCCGTGTTGGAGACCGCGCGCTCGTCACCGCGATGCAAACGCCGGCGATTCCCACCGGTTGGTCAGATGGGAGCTCCTACGGCTACGGACTTGAGATCGCCAAATATCGCGGCTTGCGGACGGTCGGACACGGTGGGGGCGATCGTGGCATTGCTTCTTACGTCGTCCGGTACCCGGAACAGGGGTTCGCTGTCGCGCTGCTGTGCAACCTGGATAACATCGGCCTCGGCTTGGGTGTGACTAGGCTGACAGCAAGCGTGGCGGACATCTATCTCTCGGACGTGTTGGCCACGCCTCCCACGAGCAGCGCGACCGCGGCACCGACTAGCTTGACGCTGTCCGCCGAGCAGCTTGCGAGCAAGGTGGGCCTGTATCGCGATCCATCGACCGAGTTTGTGGGACGAATATTTGTTCGCGATGGCAAGCTCATGGCCAGCGGGGGACTTGACGAAAGCGAAAGCGTCGAGCTGACGCCGGTGAGCGAGAACCGGTTCGTCATTTCCGGAACGCCGGTTGTGGCTGAGTTCGTTCCGGCTGCGCCCGGACGACCTCAGGAGGTTCGCGTGACAGGAGCTGGACCGAAGCCTGTGGTGTCGCAGAAGCTGGATGCATTCACACCATCGATCGCGGAACTGCGCGCGTTTCGAGGAGAGTACACCAGCCCGGAACTCGAGGGCATGTATATGCTCATGGCGCGCGATTCGGGTCTGGTGCTCCAGATTCCAGGAAGAAACGATGTTGTCCTGCAGCCTATCTTCCCGGGTGCCTTTGCGGGCGGCGTTGTCGGGGTCGTGAAGTTTTCGCGGGACACGCGCGGAGCGGTCACGGGGTTCACAGCGAACTCGCCCGGGGCGCGGGGGCTGCGCTTCGATCGAGTGAAACGGTGACCGACGCCTGTGGTGTGGCTAGCGCACGAAAAGTGCCGGCGTCGCGATTCGTCTCGATTAATCGTGTCGCCAAGGCGCGTAAATCATTCATAACGTCAAATTGACATGCGGTCGTCGAAAGGAAGCAACGTAATCCCCACTGGGGCGGTCCGCGAATCGCGCAACAGATCGCCTTGGCGTTCCACATCCCAATCGACAAAGACATGGTTCATGAGCAAACCATCTTTTTGAGGCCTTGCGTCGTCCGCAGTGTCAATAGCGCTCGTTTGGACTTATAATCACGCCGATGGACAGCCCTTCTTCTTCCCGTTGGTTGGACCAATTCAGTTTTCGCCTCGATCGACAGGACCCCTACCTCCGCATCCAGTCCGTTACCATCTTCGTTCGCGATTTGGACCGAAGCCTGCGATTCTACGTAGATCTTCGACCTGGTCTTTGATGCCCGTCTTCAATCCGGCTGGCGCTGGGTAGCGGTCGCTCCTCCTGACGGCGCCGCGAACCTGACACTGGTGGCGCCCGAGCCCAACTCTGAACAGTACAAGCTTATTGGCCAGCCCACGCAAGTTGCCTTTGTCACCGAAAGATGTGATTGCCAAATTTCGCGAATGGAGAACGTCAGCTCTTCTCAGGGGATACGCTCGCACTCTACACCGACGGCATAACCGAATCGTTCAACGATGCAGGAGAGGAATTCGGATAACACCGCCTTATCGAGTTGCTGCGACGACATCGTGAGCAGTCTTCGCGGGTATTGGTTGCTTCGATTCTTGATGATGCTACGAAGTTCAGCCCTCATGAGCAGTCCGACTACATAACTCTAATAGTTGCCAAGGGCAGATAAGGCTGATACCGGCAAGTTTGCCGGTCGCTGAGGATTTACCTAATCAGTTCAGATACCAGTGGCTGCCTGATCTGTCAAAGACTCGCGCTGGCTGCGGTATCCGGTCAACCTCGACAAAACTTCCAATGAAATCATTCGGCGTTTCAGTTCTTAGTCGCAGCGCGTTTCGCGGATGCGATCGTTTCACTGCCACCGTATCAATTCGCCAGATACAGGTTGCCTAGATTTTCGCATAAATAGCTTTCGTGATACGCAAGGCGGCTGACCAAAGTACGTGGGATTCAGGGCCGGGCCACGACCCCCTGACCAAACCTATTTCGCAAGCACCGAGTGAGTCAACAGAGAAGACCAATTTTGTCTGGCTCGTCACTGGAGGGCACTCCGGATGAATACCAGGAAAGCGCGGGAATGATTCTTTTTTGCATCGCTGCAATCGGCAGATCAGAAAGTGGCGCATTTTTGATTACATCGCGGATTAGAGAGATGCGAGTATCCGCTTGCTGGACGCTCCCACTGTGATTAGACTGCGTAGCGGCGAGGGCCCGCACCCCGCCACTACCTGCGTGCGAGGGCGGATGAAATCTCTTGGAGCCGTTGGATGGGGGACGATGCTTAGACCTGAGCGACTGATCGTAGTCATCACTCTGGTCGCATCAACAGCCGGTGCGGCCGTAAAAGTGGAGAAGATCGCCTGGCAGGGCTGGTCCAACTGTTACTCGGTCAGCAATGGCCGCGTGGAGCTGATCGTCACCGGCGATGTCGGGCCGCGCATCATGCGCTACGGCTTCGTTGGAGGGCAGAATCTGTTCAAGGAATTCCCCGACCAAATTGGAAAGAGCGGTGAGGGGAAGTTTCAGCTCCGCGGCGGCCATCGGGTTTGGAAGGCACCGGAAGATCCCATTGCCACCTGGGCCCCTGACAACGTTCCCGTGCAGGTCCAAATCACTCCGCAAGGGCTAGTGGCTCGGGAACCGGTCGAGCCACTGACCGGCCTGCAAAAGGAGATCGAGATCGCGCTGGCTCCGGAAGGAAGCGACGTGACGGTGACACACCGGATCTATAATCGCGGCCTGTTCCCCCTGGAGTTTTCCGCGTGGGCCATGAGCATGATGGCTCCGGGAGGCATTGCCATCACCGGATTCCCGCCGCGCGGCAAACATCCGGAAGTGTTGGCGGCCACCCATCCTCTGGTTATGTGGGCCTACTCCGATCTATCCGACAAGCGCTGGACTTTCACCAGGAAGTATCTCGGTTTGCGTCAGGATCCTACCAATCCGGAGCCGCAGAAACTTGGCCTTTTCAACGCGCGTACCTGGGCCGCCTACCTCTTCCACGACGAGTTGTTCATAAAGCGCTATCAGGCCGAGCCGGGCAAGACCTACCCGGACTTCGGCTGCTCTTTTGAAACTTTCACCAATGGGGAATTTCTGGAAATCGAAACTTTGGGCCCAGTGACCAAGGTGGAGCCGGACGGCAGCATTGCCCATGTCGAGCGCTGGAGCCTGTTCCGCAAGGTGAAGCTGGACTCCTTCTCCGATACCGAACTCGACAAGGTACTGCTTCCCTTGCTCCGATAGCGGAGGATTTCGAATGCCCTCCGATCGTCGCTCCTTCCTGAAGCTAATCGGCACAACCGTGGCGGCCGTCCAGGCTACTTCGACTGCGCCGTCGGCTACCTTGCACGATACTGCCCCGACTGCCACTCCTGCTCCCGTGGAGTTTCCGCGCGCTTTCACCGGTCGGAAACTTTCGATGGTGGCTTTCCCGCTGGGCGGAGTCGCTGCCGGCAGTATCAGTCTGGGTGGTAGGGGGCAACTGCGCGACTGGGAGATCTTCAACAAGCCGGACAAAGGCCGCACGCTCTCCTACGCATTCCCGTCCATCTTTGTCGATGATGGCCGGCGGAGAGCGGCCCGTGTCCTGGAAGCTCGTCACCTGCCTCCTTTCCATGGTCAAGACGGATTGGGCGCGCGCAATGTCCCAGGACTCACGCGCCTGGCGCGAGCTCGCTTCATCGGCGAGTACCCGCTCGCCCGGATCGAGTTTGAGGACCCGGAACTTCCCGTGCGGTTGACTCTCGAAGCTTTCTCACCCTTGATCCCGCATGACGAGGACGACTCCGGCCTTCCCGCGACCATCCTGCGTTATCGCGTCAGGAATGAGGGTCGACGATCCTCAACTGTATCGATCGCCTGGTCGATCGAGAATCCGGTTGTGCCTGAGCAGAGCAATCGCCACGTCGAAGAAGAACGCAGCAACGAGTTCCGTACGAGCGGACGGCTGGCGGGATTATTCATGAGCAACTCCGCTGTTGGGGCCGACGACGCCATGTGGGGCAGCTTCGTCATGGGTTTGCTAAACGCAGGAGACGGTGATCTTTCGCATCTCCGCGGATGGCCGAAAGGTAGGTGGTGGGACGCTGCGTTGCTCTTCTGGGACGATTTCTCTTCTGATGGTCGACTTGGGCCGGAGGCCCCGTCGCGGAATGCCGTCGGCGCGCTCTGCCTCAGCCGGATAATCGCGCCTGGAGTCGAGCGCGACTACACATTTCTGCTCGCCTGGCATTTTCCGAACCGGACGCCGGCAAGGTGCGGTTGGGAAGCGCCGAAAGGAGAGGAAAACTCGATCATTGGCAATTGGTACGCGACACGCTTCGCCGACGCTTGGGCAACCGCTCAGTTTGTCGCGGAGAACCTGGAACGCCTCGAGCGGAAAACGCGTCAGTTCGCAGCTGGGTTGCGGGAAAGCACTCTCCCGGCCGCGGTGAAAGACGCGGCTTCTGCCAATCTCTCGACTCTGGCGACCAACGTATGTTTCCGCACCGCCGACGGCAGGTTCTGGGGTTTCGAGGGTGCCAACGATAAGCGCGGCTGTTGCCACGGCAACTGCACACACGTTTGGAATTATGAGACCGTGACCCCGCACCTTTTCCCGGCCTTTGCGCGCTCGCTGCGCGAAGCGGCTTTCGGCTACAGCATGGATGAACAGGGAGCGATACATTTCCGGACTGCGCTGCCGGAGGGCAAAGTGCGCAGCGGCTTCGCTGCCGCCGATGGGCAGATGGGACAGATCGTTCACGCTTACCTTGACTGGAAGCTCTCAGGGGACCGCGCTTGGCTGGAGCGTATGTGGCCGCGCGTCAGGAAAGCCCTGGAATTCAGTTGGATCGAGGGTGGCTGGGACGCCGACCGCGATGGCGTACTGGAAGGCGTCCAGCACAACACCTACGACGTGGAATTCTATGGCCCCAATCCTCAGTGCGGTGTCTACTATCTGGCCGCGCTACGCGCCTGCGAAGAAATGGCCTCGGCTATGGGAGAAGACAAGGCGGCCAGGGAATACCGGCAACTCTTCGAGCGTGGAAGCCGGTGGTTGGACGCCAATCTGTTCAACGGTGAGTATTACGTCCAGAAGGTGCGGGGCGTCAAGAAAGAACAGATCGCGGCAGTACTTCGCAGCCAAATGGGTTCCGAGGACACCGAAACGCCAAATTATCAGGTCGGCGAGGGATGTCTGGTAGATCAATTAGTTGGGCAATACTTGGCCGACGCTGCCGGCCTGGGGCCGCTGGTCGACCCCGCCCGGATTCGCAAGACATTGGAATCCATCCACCGTTACAATTTCCGGCGCGACTTGTTTCATCACGATTCGGTGCAGCGCACCTACGTCGTGAACGACGAGGCCGCTCTCGTCATCTGCGACTACGGCAAAGCCGCGCGTCCGCGGATTCCCTTTCCCTACTACGCCGAGGCATGGACAGGGCATGAATACACCGTGGCCTCGCAGATGATCTACGCCGGCCTAGTGCAGGAAGGCGTGGAGTGTTTTGAGAATGTGCGGAAACGTTTCGACGGAGAACGCCGCAATCCGTGGGATGAGCCGGAGTGTGGACACCACTACGCTCGCGCTATGGCAGCTTGGTCTGGCGTGCTGGCGCTCGGCGGCTTCCGCTACGACGGCGCCAAGCAGGCAGTCAATCTGTCGCCGCCCATTGCTGGTGCGGTGTTCCGCTGCTTCTGGTCCACGGCAACTGGCTGGGGCGTGTTCTCGCGCCGGCAGAGCGCCGGCAAAACGGTCTTCCGCATCCGCGTCGATCACGGCTCGCTGCCTGTCCGAAGCTTCGGGTTGAAAGCACAGGGTACGAAGGCTCGGGCCACACTCGGTAAGGCGGCACTCCGGCACACCTTAGAGGCAGGAACGGGCGCCATCATCCGCCTCGAACAGCCCCTCACGGTCGATGACGGCCAAGAACTCGTGCTTGAGGTGCTCGCGTGAGCACGGGGCTGAACAGCGAGCGACCTTGGTTGGTGCCAATCGGTGGCTTCCTGGCAGCGGGAAAGACGACTCTGCTCTGTGCGGCCGCGCAGATTCTAGTTTCCGAGGGCCACAGAGTAGCCGCCATTCTGAACGATCAGGGAAACGACTTGGTCGATACGGCCTTGGTCCGAGGCAGGGGCTTAATGGCCGATCAGGTCACCGGCGGCTGTTTCTGTTGCCGTTTCTCAGATCTGCTGGAAGCCGTCGATGGCCTTGCGAAACATCATCCGGAGGTTATTTTCGTGGAGCCCGTGGGCAGTTGCACCGACCTGTCCGCCACCATTCTTCAGGTGCTCAAGCGCGACCACCCGGGCCGATTCCGACTTGCTCCGCTGACGGTCGTCGTGGACCCCGCGCAGGCTCGAGCAGCATTGGAGCCGGATGCGAATCCGGACATCGCCTTTCTGTTTCGCAACCAACTCGAGGAAGCGGACTTGATTTGTTTCTCCCACTGCGACCGTGAAACAGAG
>Ga0209011_1000623_pt1 | contig 13193 bp, 9 predicted proteins | sample BlaSpr_A8_OM1_M3_FD_187986 | JGI IMG/M metagenome (GOLD analysis project Ga0209011, IMG submission 187986) | Forest soil microbial communities from Thunder Bay, Ontario, Canada - Black Spruce, Ontario site 2_A8_OM1_M3 (SPAdes) (version 2) | ecosystem: Environmental > Terrestrial > Soil > Boreal... | reverse complement strand
CCCCGCCCCCGGCTGCGCCCGCCGCCGACTACCCGGCTCTGTGGACCCGAGTCCACGACACGATCGCCCGCCTGGAGGGAGCGCTGCGTCCCATCGCCGGCACCGGCTGAGAACCTACCTGGCTGGCGGTGGTGGCGCGGAGCTCGACTGGACCGGGGCGGTCCTGGGGGCAGGCGTGGAAACCGCCCCCTGGGCTGACGGCTGTCGCAGCACGGTGCTGGGTGTGATGCCGCTGGTCTGGCCCGACACCGCCCCGCTTCCGGCGGCATTGACCGCCCGCACAGTAAAGGTGTAGATAACCCCGTTCGTGAGTCCCGTGACGACCTCCATCAGGTTGGTCTGCGAAAAGGTGACCGGCGTTCCGGCGACGCCGCCGATGTAAGGCGTGACGACGTAGCCCGTGATGGCGCCGCCCCCGTTGCTGGACGGCGCATTCCAGCTGAGGACCGCGGAGGCGTTGGCGGCGGTCGCGGTCACGGTCGTTGGAGCGGAGGCAACCGTGATCGCCGTGACCGGGTTCGTCGGCGCCGACGCGGCGCTGCTCCCGTTCACGTTGGTCGCCACCACGGTGAATGTGTAGCTGGTCCCGAGGGTCAGCCCGGGCACGACCGCGCTCGTGGCGGAACCGCCAACGGTGGTGGTGAGGCCTCCCGGTGAGGAGGTCGCGGTGTACGACGTGAGAGCGCTGCCGCCGTCGGAGGCCGGCGGGGACCACGCGACCGTCGCCGAGAGGTTGCCGGGTGCGGCTGTCGGGCTGATCGGAGGTCCAGGCGGCGCCGAGTAGGTGAAGAGGTCCGCGGAGCCGGTGGGGCTGGTGCCTTTGGCCGTCGTCACCGTGACGTCAACCGGGCCGGCGGCGTGGGCCGGGCTCAGGGCCGTGACCTGGGTGTCCGACACGACCGTGAGGCCTATCGCCGGTGACGCGCCGAACTTCACCAGGGTCGCCCCTGTGAACCCACACCCGTTGATCGTCACCGAGGTGCCTCCGCCACCAGGTCCAGAGGCCGGCGCGACCGATGTCACATTCGGAGTGCCGCCGCACAGGGTGCCGATCGGCCCCACCGTGAAGGTCCAGGCATAGGGGATCGTGTTGACCGTGAGGTTCACGACGTAAGTGACGCCCGCCTGGAGTGGCGCCTGGGGGAACACCAGCACCGCGCCGCGCCACTTGAGGAGGCCCGCGTACCTGGAGTCGGACGAGTCGATCACGCAGTGCGTGAGAGGGGTCCCGTTCCCGGTCAGGGTGTGCGGGCCGGCCCTGGTGTCCACGTACCCCCCGACCTCGACGAAGAGGGGCAGCCCGCTGTATCCGGGACAGGCCAGGGTCGGGTCAGGCGATTCGTTCCCGCTGTAGTTGGTCAGCGGCTCCGTCGAGCCATTGCCCGGAAAGAAGACCGGATAGCTGCCGGGCGAGCCCATGCCCTGGCCGACGTTCAGGGCGGCGCCCATCTGCCAGGGAGAGGCCGAGGTATCTCGATACGAGCCGAATCCGGTCGAGGTGAGGCGCGGATCCATCATGCCCATCGCATGGAAGGGAGCCGCCATCCACCAGTCGATCGAGCGCACGTCGGTGGTGCCCGTGCTCGAGCTGACGAAGATGTTGCTGTTCTGGCCGGCGACATCGCCCGCCGGTGTGTAGTACGCGGGGTAGCTGGTCAGCTCGCCGTGCCTGACGTCGCCTGTCTTGACCATGTAGGTCGCGTGCAGGACGTCGCCGGCGCTGTAGCCGGCGTTCTCGCTCAGGGTGGAGGTACCTGTGCTGGCCCGCCACTGGTTCAGGCGGTCGAGCCAGCCGCTGCTCGAGGCGGGAGTGGTCGCGAGGCGGACGGAGGCCGGCGCGGCCGCCGACAGGAGCGGGAGCAGCCCGATCGCGAGCACGCCGAACAAAAGACGCCTGGAAGCGGCTGCCATTCCGGGTACAACGGCGATTGGCCCGGCCGTCTTGCCCTCGGCGGGTCGGGAGTGTCGGTTTTCGATCGGGCGATCCTACTCAGCAGGCCGCCTCAAAGCAACGGTTTAGCTAGCGGATGTGAATCAGCCCGACCCAGGGACGGGGCAGATCCAGGAGCGAAAGATGGCCGCTGGGAGGTCCCTGGTTGGGCGGCTGTAGAGCCACGGGAGGCGCCGATATGGACTGGGCGACGCCCCCGCTGAAGTTGGGCACCACGCTGGGACCCTGAACGACGAGCGGACGCCTGAAGGAAGACAGAATCACACCCCCCGAGCCGGCCGCATAACAGGTCCCGACCGCCGGGCAGCTGATCGCGAGGAGGTGCTGTTGCGTGCCCGGACTTGATGTCGACCAGTGCATGCCCCCGTCAGTGGAGGTGACGACGAGGCTGTACCCGGTGTTGCCACCGAAGCCCGAGGCATAGCACGAGGAAACGGTCGGACACGTGACCGCCGACAGCAGCTGGCTGGAGCCAGAGGTGACCGCCGCCCAGGTCGCGCCTCCATCACCGGTGACCAGGACGTCTGAGTTGGACCCTGAAAATCCAACGGCGATGCAGACACCTGGAGCCGGACAGCGAATGCCCTTGAGGATGTTGAACGCCAGGGGGACCTGGGCCGTCCAGTTTGCCCCGGCATCGCTGGTGGCCACGATCACTCCACCATTGCCGATCGCGATGCAGTTGGCGGCGTTCCAGCAGTCGACGCCATACAGCGGGTTCATCGTGTGTGACACCTGCACGACCCACGTGGCACCGCCGTCCGTGGACGCGTAGATCGCGCCGCCCTGGCCTACCCCGAAACAGCGGGCGTTGGTCGGGCATGAAACGCCGAACAACGTCGGGCCGGCGCTGCCACTTGCGGGATTCAGAATTGTGCCGGACCACGTTGCACCACCGTCCGTGGTTCTGGCGATGAAGTCACCGACAGCAATGCACGTGTTCGGATTCGGGCAGCTGATGGAAAACAGCTCGCCGGCCACGGTCTTGAGCGCAAGCTCGAGGTTGGTGCTGGACCAGTGCTCTCCGCCGTCTCGTGTCATCAGGACAGAACCAGCCGTCGGTCCACTCGCACCGGAAACGCCAAAGCAGCTGGTCAGGTTGACGCATGCCAGGCCGTTGATCGCGTCGGCGTTCACGGTTCCGAACAGCGACCACGAGCCGCCTCCGTTGAGCGTTCCAAACATGGTTCCGGCATCACCCGCCGCAAGGCAGGCGCCTGTCCCAGAGCAGCTGATCGCATGGAGGTCGGGCAGCAAATGACTGGCTGAAGTGGGGCCGTAGTTGATCCAGGTCCCGCCCCCGTTCTGCGAGGACCAGACCCCATATGGATTGCCGTATGGGGCCGCTCCGACCGCGAAACAGGTGCTGACGCTCTGACAGCTCACGGCGTTGAAAGCAGGAAGGCCGGGGGCCGCCCGGACCGACCAGCTGGACCCTGCATTGGTCGTACCCAGGATGACCGCACCGCCCACCGCGATGCACATTCCCGCCGTTGCGCAGCTCACGCCGTTGAGACCTGTGCTGGTTCCGGAAGATTGAACTGACCAGGGGGTGGTTCCACCGTTGGTGGTGGCGACGATCGCTCCGCCCGCTCCCACCGCAACGCAGCTGTTCGAAGTCGGGCAGCTGATGCCGGCCAGGCCGGCGGAGGTCCCCGAGGTGTCGCTTGACCACGTGACGCCGGCGTCGCCGGTTGCCAGGATCGCGCCGCCCGAACCAACGGCGAAGCAGATCATCGTGCTGGGGCAGCTGATGCCGGCAAGGTCTGCAGAGGTCCCCGAGATCTGGGGAGCCCAGGTCACCCCCTGGTCACCTGTCGCCAGGATCATGCCGCCGGCGCCGACGGCGAAGCATGTCGTGGTGGCCGGACAGCTCACCGCGACCAGCGAGTTGGTTGTGCCCGAGGGCTGGGTTGCCCAGGTCGACCCCGCATTGCGCGTTGAGACGATGGCGCCGGCCATTCCGACCGCCACGCAACCGGTGGCGGACGGGCAGGAAATGCCGCGGTAGTTGTACTCACCTGACGGGCGGGGGTTCTGCCAGAACCAGCTGCCGGTAGAGGTGGACTGAAAACCCATCGCGGCCTGGACCTGCGCCACTGCGACCAGTACGAGCAGAGCCGCGCCCACCGCGAGCGCCCTCCGGCGCCACATCTGGGCCCTGTCTGCCGGAACAAACAAGTGGTCGCCCTCCGTTCGGCCTCGCAACCTGAGCCGGCACAGTATGTCGAAGTTATTCGGCCCCGTGGGCGGTGATTTCGGCCCGATTTGAGGCTACAAAGAATAGGCGGCACGTTGCCCCGGGTCCGCGTAGGGTGGGGTTGCGGCCGGTTGGCCGACTGGCCGTGCGTGTTCCAGGCCAAACGTTTACACAAAGGGGTCTAAGCGATGTTTCTTCGCGCAACCCGCGTACAGGTGCCGCCGGACAAAGTAGAGGCAGCGATCGAGAACTTCAAGACGAATACCGTCAAGAGCCTTCGCGCCGCACCAGGCAACCAGGGCGCCGTGCTGCTGGTGAACCGTCAGACCGGTGCGGGCTTGGGCATCACGTACTGGGAATCGGCCAAGGCGCTGGCGGCCGCCGAGCAGACCGGGATCCAGAGCCGGACCCAGACGACCAAGAATGTGCCCGGCACGCAGATCGTCAACGTAGAGCGAGCGGAGCTCATGATCATGGATCGGACGGAAGCGCCAAAGTCAGGCACGTTCGTACGCCTGGTCACCGTCAACGGCGACCCGGACAAGATGGACGCCGGCATCGTGCAGATCCGCAACCACGTCCTCCCGGTGCTCAAGGCGCAGAAGGGCTACCGAGCCACCATCGCGAGCGTCGACCGCCAGACGGGGCGCCTCGCCGCTTCGACCGTGTGGGAGACCAAGGCCGACCTCGACGCGAGCGAGAGCAAGCTCGCCGGGCCTCGGGCCGAAGCGGCCAAGGCCGCGGGCGCCGGCCCGAACGATGTGCAGGTCGAGATCTTCGAGACCGCCTTCGTCGAGATCAGCGCAGCCGTAGCGCAGACACCCGCCAGAGCGTAAACACACCCAGGTCCACGACCGCCGCCCACCTCGGGTGGCGGTCGCTTCCTGGTCGCCGTGGCCGGAAGTACTTCGAGATGGGAGCCCAAACGGGAACGTTCTGAACGATGAACGGGGATTAAGTCAGCCGCACGAAATCACTCACAAGCTCATGCCAAATCTATAAAGTGAACCCGCCTTGAACATCCTGCCGGCCTCCCCGGAGCCATCCCGGCAGCACTTTCCGGTGCGCGTAGTCGTAGGAGCGGTGCGCTACGGGCCCTCATTCATCGCACAGGTGCTCTTCCTGTACCTCGCCCTGGTCGTCGGCGAGATCATCGCGACGGGCCACACGGGAAGCCGGCTCCAGCTGGAGCTCGGCCTCGTGGTCGCTGCCCTTGCCATGGGATTGGCAGAGGCCACCTTCCGGCTCTACAAGCGGGTCTGGGCGGTGGCCGGCCTGTCGGACGCGATCGCGCTCGCGCTGGCCGTGATCGAAGCCTGCGCCGTCGTCACGTTGATCGAGGCCCTCATGCCCTCCCCGTGGCGACCCTTCCCGATCGCCATCCCGGTGCTGGTAGCCCCCATCGTGCTGTCGATCATGGGAGCGTTTCGACTCCTCCCCCGCCTGCTGCTTCGGCGCTCGATTGCCGAGAACCGCCTGCTGGTCGTCGTCCCCGGCAGCTCGGCCTATGGGACGGTGAAATCGCTGCTCCAGAACTCCAGCGCCCTGTGGACGCCGATCGCCATCGTCACCGCCACTCCGGGCGATGCACGCAGAACGGTCATGGGCATCCCCGTGGTGGGCGACACGCGTGACCTGGCCCACTGGATCCAGGTGACGCACGCGGATGGAGTCGCATTCATCCCCGGCGACATGGTCCAGGCGGAATTTCGAAGCCTGCTGTCGGTCTGTCTGAAGCTCGAAAAGCCTGTCTTCATCATCCCGGGCGCGGAAGAATGGCTCCGCTCAGCCGGCTCGAGCAGGATTCGAATGCTCACTGCCGACGACGTCGTTGCCCGGTCGTCTCAGGAGCTCGACCTCGATGCCGCCGCCACGTCCATTGCCGACCGCATCGTGCTGGTCACCGGGGCCGCTGGGTCGATCGGCTCGGAGCTGTGCAAGATCCTGGTGACGCTCAAGCCCCGCCGCCTCGTGCTGGTCGACAACAACGAGAGCGGCCTGTTCGACATCGCGGCACAGCTGCGTGGCATCTCAAACGTGGATTTGCGCGAGGCGCTCGTCTCCATCACCGAGCGCGAGTCCCTGGTGACGGTGTTCGCGGACGAACGGCCGGACTTGATCTTCCACGCGGCGGCTTACAAGCATGTCCCGATGTTGGAGAGTCATCCCGAGCAAGCCGTGCTCGTCAACCTCATCGGCACCTGCAACGTCCTCGCGTGCGCTCAAGCCGTCTCGGCCGCGGAGTTCGTGTTGATCTCCACCGACAAGGCAGCGTCCGCTCAGTCGGTGATGGGCTGCACGAAGCGCCTCTGTGAGCTGGTGGTGCTCAGTCATGCCGGGTCGATGCAGTGTCGAGCCGTGCGCTTCGGGAACGTCGTGGGCAGTCGCGGAAGCGTGACGCCGATCTTTGAGCGCCAGATCCAGCAGGGTGGACCGATCACCATCACCGACCCGCAGATGACGCGCTACATGATGACGTCGCGTCAGGCCGCCTCCCTTGTGATCAGCACGGTCGGACTCCCGGCGGGCCACCTTTACATGCTCGACATGGGCGAGCCCATCAGGATCCTGGACCTTGCCCACGCGCTGATTCGTTCGCGCGGCCTGAGACCTGGAAAGGACATCGAGATCGTCTTCACGGGCGTGCGGCACGGTGAGCGCCTGACCGAAGACCTGCTCGGCCCGGGCGAGGGTTGGAGGTCGACCACGCACGAGTCGATCCGCGAAGTCGTCACTCCGATGCCGATGAACGCCACCGACCTCGAGTGGACGGTCAACCACCTGTGGGACCTCGCCAAGAATCAGCATTCCTCAGAGCTTTCGAGGGCCCTGAAGCAGTCGGTCTGGCCTCGGACCGTGCCCAGCGTGGAAGAACCTCAGGTGTCCAAACCGATCTGATCAAGGTCCTAAGGTACGTAGCGTGACCCCAACCACCGAGTCCACCCGCAAGGACTACATGCGGAGTGTGTACTCCAAATACCTGCTCAAGAAAACCGCCCGCTTTCAAACCTACGACCAGAATCTGTGTGAGCTGGTGGCGAGCGTCGCGCCCGAGCACGCACGCGTGCTGGAGGTGGCCTCCGGCACGGGATATCCGTTCTCACAGGAGCTCCGGCGCCGGGGTTTCGTCGCTCACGGAGTCGACATCGCCGAGTCTCTGATTCGAGAGAGCTACCGCCTCGACCCAGGCGTCCTGGCGTGCGTCGGCGACGCCGAGCGACTCCCGTATCCGCCTCGTGCCTTCGACGTGACGTTCTGCTTTCACTCCACCTTCTTCTTTCCGGACCTCGCCGCCGCGATCGACGAGATGATCCGAGTGACCAAGAGCAGCGGGACCATCCTGTTCGACATTCAGAATGCGGAGCACCCGGACATCGCGCGTGCGTACGCACACCGGCTCTCACGGGCCACCGGCAAGGGGCGCTGGATTCGTTACGGAAAGAACGTCGCGAAGATGGCCTTGCGGCGAGGATTTCCAGACTGGTCGTCTGTGGTTCGCGAGGTCCCAAGCGACTGGCGGGCGGTGAGCGCGCAGCTCCGCTCGAGGGGCATCAAGGAGCTCGCCCTGTTGGGACGCGACCCTGAGGCAAACCTGGAGACGATTCGTGATGACTCCCGCGTGAACGGATTCGCCCGCCTCGTTTACGTAGGTAGGATCTGACCGTGCGAGTTGGAGTCACCGGGGGTTCCGGCTTCATCGGTTCGCACGTCGTCGACCACCTGGTTGACGCCGGCCACGAGGTGACCGTCCTCGACCACCGGGTGCGGCCGCACCGTCGAGACGTCGCCTTCGAAGACGTCGACATCCTGGACGCCGCGTCTCTTGTCTCGGCCACCAAGGGCATGGATGCCGTCTTTCACCTCGCCGCGGTGTCCAACGTCGACTACGCATTCCGCTATCCCGTCTACACCGTCAACCTGAACGTGCTTGGCACGACTCACGTGCTGGAGGCCGCGCGCGTGAACGCGATCCGGCAGATCATCTTCGCCAGCACAGTCTGGGTCTACACGGGGACACGCGGTGACGGTGTCCTCGACGAGGAGTCGCCGTTCTACCTGCCGGACGCCGGCCACGTCTACACGTCGACCAAGATCGCGGCGGAGATGATCATCCAGAACTACGGCGCCCTGTACGACCAGAAGTTCACCATCCTCCGCTACGGCATTCCATATGGACCGCGCATGCGGGAAGAGCTGGTGATCCCCATCTTCGTGCGCAAGGCGCTGGCCGGTGAGCCGCTGACCATCAGTGGTTCGGGTGAGCAGTACCGGAACTACGTCTACATCGACGACCTGGCGCGCGCGCACGTGCTGGTGCTCGGCAATGAGAAGGCCTATGGGCAGGTGTACAACCTCGAAGGCAAGGATCCGATCACGATCAAGCACGTGGCTGAAACGGTTCGGGAGATCATCGGCGGGCACGTGCGAGTGGAGACCACGGCGCAGCGATCGGGCGACTACAAGGGAAAGATCGCGAGCGCCGAGAAAGCTGCCCGCGAGATCGGCTGGAAGCCGACGGTCGACTTCGCGGACGGCATGCGGAGGTACGTCGAGTGGTACCGCGCCAACGCCAAGCAGGAACCGGTAGCTTCAAAGGCGTGAGCTGACCGATCGCACGCATTTGAGGATCCTGTACTTCAGCTCCGGCTCGAGCGTCCATGACGACCAGTTCCTCAAGAAGTTCAGCACGAGCCGCCATACCTTCTGCTTCGCGAGCATGCACGTACACCCGCTCTCGGTGCCCGCCGGCATTCCATACCACTACCTGGGCGGCGATGAGCGGCGCCTGCCGGGCCAGGCCGGGCGGGCCCTGGCCGCGGTCCAGATGTTTCGACGCGTGCGCGACCTCGTCAGGACCTGGAAGCCGGACCTGATCCACGCCGGACCTGCCAACACCGCGGGCGCGATCGCGGCCGCGATCGGCTTTCGTCCGCTGCTGTTGATGCCCTGGGGCACCGACATCCTCATCGTCCCGCGCCAGTCATTGTTTGGCCGCCTCATCGTCCGCCGCACCATCAATCGGGCCGATCTCATCACGTGCGACGCGCGCGTAGTGCGCGACCGCATTGTCGAGCTGACGGGCTATCCCCCGGACAAGATCGTCGTCTTTCCCTGGGGCATCGACCTGGAGCGTTTTGAGCCGCGCGAGTCCGCTCGCCAGACGGCGCGGGCGGCGCTGGGACTGACAGAGGGCCCAGTGATCCTCATGAATCGCGCTCACAAGCCGGTCTACGGAATCGAGTTCTTTTTGAGGGCGCTGCCTCGCGTGCTCGCGCGGGTGCCGGAGGCCACCGCGGTCATCGCCGGAGACGGACCGCTCCGGGAGTCGCTGATCTCTCTTGCCCGGGAGCTCGGCCTGTCGTCGCGAGCCAGGTTCGTCGGCGCCGTGGACAACCCCAGCATGCCCAGCTTGCTTCATGCTTCCAACGTCTACGTGAGCTCCTCGCTCAGCGATGGAACGTCGGTCTCGCTCCTCGAGGCGATGGCCTGTGGGCTGCCTGTGGTCGTCAGCGACCTACCCTCGAACCGCGAATGGGTCGAGCCCGAGAGAGGCGGCTTGCTGGTGCCGCCACGTGACGTCGATTCGCTTGCCGACGCCATGGTCAGGGTGCTGACCGACCATGAGCTGAGCCGGGCGATGGGCCGGCGCAATCTCGAGATCGCGCGCGAACGGGCAGACTGGAACCGGAACTACGCCATGCTCGAGGAGATGTACGACACGCTCGGCAGCCGCCTCCAGCAGGGAGCTCTCTCCGCCTGATGCTGGTCTGGCTGGTCACCGCCGGGGAACCCCTGCCCACCGACCCTGGGAATCAGCGGCCGATGCGCACCGCGATGCTGGCCGACTACCTCGTCGACCGCGGGCACAGCGTGGTGCGGTGGGCCTCGTCGTTCGATCATGGAACCAAGACCCAGCGCGTGCGGAAGGACATGACGCTTCCCCTGCGTCACGGCTACAAGATCTGGCTCCTGCACGCTCCCGCATACGCGAAGAACGTGTCCCTGTCTCGGATCCGCAACCATCGCAGGCTCGCGTCGAAGTTTCGCGCGATAGCTCCCGGCGAGGAGGCCCCCGACATCATCGTGTGCTCGTTGCCCACCCTCGAGCTTGCGGAGGAGGTCGTGAGCTACGCCCGTCGCCGCAACATCCCAGTGGTCGTCGACGTGCGCGACATGTGGCCCGACGTGATCCTCTTCCGCAGCCCTGCCGCACTCAGGCCCGCCGTGAAACAGCTGCTCCGGGGCCTGGACCGCTCGGCGGACAGGATATGCGCCGGCGCCACCGCCATCACGGCCCATGCGCCGGGCTTCGTCGAATGGGGCCTGGCGCGTGCGAAGCGCCCCGCGGGACGATTCGACAAGTCGTTCCCCTTCGGGTACGAGAGCCGTGGCCTTTCCGAATCCGCCATCTCGAACGCCGGCGCTTTTTGGGATGGCAAGGGCATCGGCCTCGGGGGCGATGAGATGGTCGTGAGCTACGTCGGAAGCCTCTCCCACCAGTTCGACTTCAAACCGGTTTTCGACGCCGCGCGACGGCTTGAAGGCAAAGCCAAGATCTCGTTCGTCCTGTGCGGGACCGGCGATAGGCTGGATTCCCTGCGCCAGCAGTCCGCCGGTCTCTCCAATGTTCACATGCCGGGGTGGGTGTCCCTCCCGCAGACGTGGGTGCTGCTCCAGCAGCGCTCCTCGATCGGGCTGGTCGCCCTGAACGGGACCCCCGACTTCCTGCTCAGCATTCCCAACAAGATCGCGGAGTATCTCGCCGCCGGGCTGCCGATTGCGTCCAGCTTTCGCTCGGGGATGGTGCGCGATCTGATCGAGCGTCACCAGTGTGGCTTTTCCTACTCGCAAAGCGCTGACGTCCTGGTCGAACGCCTGTCCACCCTGGTGCAGGATCGCGCCGAGCTCGAGCGCATGTCACAAGGCGCGCGGGCGCTGTACGAAGCCCAGTTTCGCGCCGACCGCATCTACCCCGAATTCGTGTCGCATCTCGAGTCTCTGCATGAAGCCGGGCGCCCGAAACCCAAAGCGCTCGAGCTCTCCGGCCCGCCTCGCACGCAATGAGCATGTGGTTGGGAGACCTGGCCAACCCCGCGGCTTTCACCGAGCCGGTCGATGCCGGCCCGCTCGGCGCCGAGCTGCCGCTCAAATTCCTGGAGCGGATGATCGTGATCAGGCGCGTCGAGGAGGCGGTGGCCCGGATGGTCGAGAGCGGCGAGGCAAAGTGTCCTTGCCATCTGGCGATCGGCCAGGAGGCCATCGCTGTCGGCGTCGCCGCCCACCTCAAACCGAGCGACCGCGTATTTGGCGCCCACCGCTCGCATTCGATCTTTCTCGCCCTTGGCGGCCAACCGGAGCGATTGTTTGGCGAGATCCTGGGCAAGGACAATGGCAGCTCGCGCGGGATGGGCGGCTCGATGCACCTGTACGAGCCGGCGATCGGCCTCCTGGGCACGGTGCCCATCGTCGCCGCCACCGTCCCCATCGCCGCGGGTGCCGCGCTCGCCGCCAAGATGGACGGTAAAGACGACATCGCTGCCACGTTCTTCGGCGATGGCGCCACTGAGGAAGGCGTCTTTCACGAGACGTTGAACGTGGCCGCGGTCAAGCAGCTGCCGCTCCTCTTCGTCTGCGAGAACAACCTTTTCTCCAGCCATCTCCACATCAGCCTTCGGCAGCCCTTCGATTCGGTGCTCCGCTTCGCCACAGCGAACGGCGTCAGAGGAAAGCTCGTCGACGGTAATGACGTCGTCACGGTGTGGAAGGCAGCCGGCGAGATGGTCGCCGCCTCTCGCAAGGGCCAGGGGCCGGCGATGCTGGAAGCGGTCACGTACCGGTGGCTGGGGCATGTCGGCCACCGCGACGACATCGACGTCGGCGTCCGCAGGAAGGACGAGCTCGGTCCCTGGAAGAAGCGCGACCCGATCGAGCGACTGGCGCGGGCGATCGTGGCTTCCGGCGCGCACACCGAGGCAGACCTGAAGGAGCTCGACGCGGCGGTGGTCAGCGCCGTCAGCGCGGCCCTGGAGCGAGCGCGGCGAGCCGACTACCCACCCACCTCGCTGCTCCTGGACGCCGTCTACTCGCGCGGGCTTGACGGTCGAACAGATTGACCACGTACTCGAACGCGATCCTCGAGGGCTACAGGTACCTGCTGAGCCATCACCCCAATGTGTTCTGCATCGGGCAAGGGCTGTGGAGCCCGTGGTACGTCGGAGAGACGATGACCGACCTCGAGAAGGACTTCGGCAGCGCGCGGATCATCGACACGCCGGTCTCCGAGCAGGCGTGCACCGGGATGGCCCTCGGGGCCGCGCTGACCGGATACCGGCCCGTGGTCACCCACCCTCGGATGGACTTCGCCGTCCTCGCCCTGGACCAGATCGTGAACCAGGCCGCGAAGTGGTCTTCGATGTTCGGCGGCCAGACCAAGGCGCCGGTCACCTACCGGCTGATCATCAATCGTGGCGGAGAGCAGGGCGCCCAGCACTCGCAGGCGCTTCACGGGTGGCTCGCGCACGTTCCCGGCCTGCGGGTCGTCATGCCCGCGACCCCGGCCGACGCGCGCGACCTGCTGATCGCCTCGGTGATGTCCGACGATCCCGTCGCTTACATCGACGACCGCTGGCTCTATGCGCTGGACGCCGAGCTGCCGCCCATCCGAGAGCTCGACCTCAGCCAGGTAGGACCTTCCGTACGGGCGGAGGGGTCCGACATCACGCTCGTCGGCGCGGGATATTCCGCGCACCTGTGCCTCCAGGCGCGCGACCTGCTCGCTCGCGATGGCGTCTCGTGCGAGGTGGTCGACCTGCGAGTGCTCAACCCGTTCGATCCGTCGGTCGTCGTTGATTCCGTGCAGGGCACGGGCCGGCTCTGCGTCATCGACGGTGGCTGGCGGACGTGCGGCATGGCGGGCGAGGTGCTCGCTTCGGTGGCGGAGAAGGTCTCGCCCGCCACCTGGCGCATGACGCCGATTCGGGTCACCCTTCCTGACGCGCCGGCGCCGACCAGCAAGGTCCTCGAGGCCATCTACTATCCGCG
>Ga0209011_1000622_pt1 | contig 13200 bp, 12 predicted proteins | sample BlaSpr_A8_OM1_M3_FD_187986 | JGI IMG/M metagenome (GOLD analysis project Ga0209011, IMG submission 187986) | Forest soil microbial communities from Thunder Bay, Ontario, Canada - Black Spruce, Ontario site 2_A8_OM1_M3 (SPAdes) (version 2) | ecosystem: Environmental > Terrestrial > Soil > Boreal... | reverse complement strand
AAGCCGGTGAAAGTGTAGTTCCCCGAGCTGTCTGCGGTCTGTGTGGCAGATGTCGCTCCGGTTAGCGTTACCGTCGTGCCGCTCCCGCCCGCTATTGGAGTAACCGTCCCTGAGACGCTGTAGGCCTGCGGAGGAGGCGGAGTAATGGCTGGATTTCCGCTTACGACACCAGAGCAGCCCCAAAGCACGGCCATCGAGGCAAGCATACTTGTCAGCAAAAATGCTAACCGCGCGCGAAATCCCCGATTCCAGCAACGAGCAGGCTCCTCCGTTCGCTTCCCAAGCGGTGTAAGGCTCATGTTTAAAGCAGCTCCAGAGTCTGCCCAGGCGACAGAATACGGCGCGGCAAGGATTCAGCAATACTGATTGTAAGGCCAGTTAAGGGACAGGTAGTGATCCTGTACTGCAAGCCCATTAAGTCGCCCGGCCCCTTTGCGAAGCCTATAACATAGCGTAATTTAAATGAATCGAGATCCAGTTGCACCCAATTCAATAGGTAATCAGGCACATAGAGAGGAATCCGGGAGGGGAAGATTTGTGCGCGGATCTTCTCAGTCAGCGGAGGAATGGGGAGGGCCTACTGCGTTTTCTCGCCTCGATGCTAAATTCTCCACGCCCCGGGCAAGCAGGCCTACATTGCGGATTTTATATAGCAGTGCGCGATAACTGATCCTTAGAGCCTTCGCCGTCTTGCGGCGATTCCATTGGTTGGCTTGCAACGATTCCAGGATGTAGTTTCTCTCCCTCTCCCGAACGGCTTCCTTAGCGATCTGTCTTAGAGGGATTGAGCCCGCGGCGACATGATTCGCCGGGGTTGTATCGCGCTGCCGAACTATTGGTTCTTGTACAATGCTGGCCTCCGGGCCGATGAGCACATAGCGCGCAATGCCGTTGGAAAGCTCACGGATGTTTCCAGGCCAATCCAGGTTCTGCAGATATCGCATCATCTCTTTGCTCAGTGGTTCCGCTTTTTTTTCAAATTGTTTCTGAAACAGGCTGAGAAAATATTCGGCTAGCATGGGGATGTCTTCTCCGCGCTCACGGAGTTGCGGCAGCTTTAAGCACACCACATTGATCCTGTAATACAAGTCGGCACGGAATCTTCCCAAATCGATTTCGTGTTCCAAATCCTTATTCGTCGCGCAAAGCAGGCGGGTCTCTACCACTCTTTCTGTCTCGCCTCCAATTCGCGAGAAGCGCCCGTCTTGAAGAAAATGCAGGAGCTTGCTTTGCAGCCCCAAATCCAAGTCTGCAATTTCATCAAGAAACAGGGTTCCTTGGTGAGCAAGTTCCACCCGTCCCGGCTTCAATGCGTGCGCTCCAGTAAACGCGCCCTTTTCATAGCCGAATAGTTCGCTCTCCAGCAGTGCCCCAGGTATTGCAGCGCAGTTGACCTTCACGAACTGGCCGTTGCAAGAAGCGGAGTGTTTATGGATCCACCGCGCCAGCACCTCTTTGCCTGTTCCTCCGTCGCCTTGCACGAGCACAGGTACGCTCGTGCCGCAGACCTTTTCGGCACGTTGCCGCAACCTCATCATTTTCGCCGACAAGCCAAATAAGACTTCATCCGGTGGAAGGAAGTCCATCGGCTCGGTGTATGTGTTCTTCCTGGATCTCAATACAGACATAGTTAACAGAAAGCCTTACTGTGTCGGAACAGCACAGCACGGGCCACTGGGCGCGACCCGGTTAAGACACGGCGGGTACCATGCTTTTTAGCTAAATCATTTGATTTGAATGAGTTAAGACTAGTTCTAATGAGGTAGTTATAGTACCAACCTAGAAGTCAAGCTCGGTTCAAAGTAACCGCAGAGCAAAAATATCTCCCTACATCACAAAAACTTTTCTCTACTTGGCCCCTTGCCGGTCGAGGGAGCCTGGAAGAGCCGTCTCTCCATTGATCAACCTAAATGGAGGTTTATCTTGACGGAAATATGAACGACTCCAATAGGTCCGCGCGGGCCTTTTCGTCCGAGGCTACCACTCGCAAAATGTCGCTGATCGACAGCATCCCGCGGAATACTTGTCCTTCGTCAAGTACGATCAAATGAAAAATGGTGTTCTCATCCATCAAACGCAGGCAATCCTCCAGCGTCATCTCCGGCGTCACCGTAACCAGTTCACGCGTCATGATATCCGATGCCTTCATCCAGGCGGGGCATTTGTTCTCTGCCGCGACTTTGTCCGAAACATCGCTATGTGACATCACCCCCACGAGCTTGCCGCCTGCGTTCACAACGCCGACCGCACGCACTTGTTTCTCGCGCAAATATTGCGAGGCTTGATGGACACTCGTGTCTTCCGTGATGGAATAAACTTCCTTGCGGGACCCGATGAGATCCGAAACTTTCACTGGACCCTCCGCGGGAGATTCTCGCCGGATAGTAGGCCTAACTCAGCCTCAATTGCAAGATGAATTCCAGAACATCCCGTCAGGGAAGAGGCGCGGGACGAAAGACGATAGGAGGGGTACTCAGGAACCGTCAGGAAGCATATAAGTCAGACCAGCAAACTTTGGTCAGGCCCGCGCAGCTTCCCCGCGAATAATATCGTACCGCTCAATCACCGCGGCAACGCCCATCCGCGCACCGCCGTCTTCCATCCGGCGTTCGACCCGCACCACTTTGCCCAGCGCTCTGACAAAGACCTCTGAACCGCGCGTTATTTCCGCAGGGATTGTGAGCGTTATATCTACTTGCGAACCGGATTCCAGGTTCTGGTCCATAACAAAATAGAGACCGCGATTGGAGATATCGCGGGTCGTGCCCTGCTGCGAGTCTAACTTCCGTTCGGTGGGGAGACGAATAATGATCGGTAAGGACAAGTCATACCGTCGAGTCGTACGGCGTTCCGTCATTCCCCCATCCTCCCTGCCATGCCGCGGATACTCTGGCTTTCTATCCGCGCGCCCGGAATCAATCACCGGAATTGCTGGTAGCGCTTAGTCGCGCCGCGCCCCCCAACCTAGGCCGGCTCTTCCACTGCTGTTGTTGTGGAAGCTACCTTCCTTGTCCGCGGCGTATCCAGGTTGAATTGCCGCATCTTGTAGAGCAGCGCCTTGTAACTGATCCCTAGCATTTTCGCCGCGTCCTTGCGGCACCAGCGGGTCTTTTCCAGCGCGTCGGCGATCGCTTCCATTTCGGCCTCATCTTTCAAGCCGCGCACCAGGGCCTTTAACCCCTGCTCCTTGGGCGGCGCAGGCTCCTCCCGCGGCGAAGTCCGCTGGCGCGTCGAAGACATCTCGACCAATTCGCGTAGGCTGCCTTCATCGTCTTCGAGAATCACATAGCGTTTTACGAAATTCTCCAGCTCGCGCAGGTTGCCCGGCCAGGGATAATTCACTGCCGCATCCAGAAGATACTTGGAAGGTCCCGGTGGCGTCTTGCCGAATTTCTCGCTGTACTTCTGCAGGAAATGACGGAAGAGAAGCGGAATCTCAGCCGTCCGCTCGCGCAGCGGCGGCACGTTGATGGATAGGACGTTCAACCGGTAATACAGATCTTCGCGGAATCGTCCTGTCTTCATCGCCTCATGTACATCCACGTTTGTTGCCGCCAGTACGCGCACGTCGGTCTCCACAAGGTGCCGCCCGCCCAGCCGCGAATACTGATGATCCTGCAGGACGTGAAGTAGTTTGGCCTGCAAGTGCGTGCTCATCTCCGCGATTTCATCGAGGAAGATCGTGCCCTTGTTGGCCATTTCAAACTTGCCTGGTTTGCTGCGCACCGCGCCCGTGAATGCGCCCTGCTCGAATCCGAAAAGCTCCGATTCCAGTAGTTCGCCTGGCAACGCCGCGCAATTCACTTTCACGAACGCCTGGTTTCGCCGCTTCGAGCGCAGGTGGATCATTCGCGCAACGACTTCTTTCCCCACTCCGCTCTCGCCGCAGATAAAAACAGGCACATCTACCGGTGCGATTTGCAGGATTTGCTGGCGGATTCGCACCATCTGAGGACTGGCCGCCAGAAAACTCAAGTCTTCGGTTACCTGGTCGCAATAATCGCGCAGCGCCTGATTCTCCGTGGCCAGCTGCTTCTTTTGCCGCGACTTCAGCATCGCCGCGTCTAGCTCTGTTTTCTCGAACGGCTTGGTTAGATAATCATGCGCTCCAATTCGGATGGCTTCCACGACTGTGCCTACCTCGTTCGAGCACGAAAGCATGATGACGTTGAGGCTGCGGTCGACCTGCATCAATTCCTTCAACGTATCGAGGCCATTTAACTCCGGCATTAACACATCCAGGATGATGAAGTCGGGCCGCTCTCCCTTCTTCACCCTCTCGAGAGCATCTTTCCCGGAGCTGACGGCTTCCACATCGAATCCGTCGACTTCCAGCAGTGTCTGCAAGTACTTTCGAATACTGGGCTCGTCGTCCACGACGAGAATTTTTTCTTTCACGGCCATTGACCCTTCCCTTTCAATCAACGAAATTCGTGTGCTCTAACCCTGATCCATCGGCAATAAAAATGTAAACCGGCTTCCCGTCCGCGACTCGCTCTCCACCCATATCTTTCCGCGATGCGCCTGGATGAGCCGCTTGGCAATCGCCAGACCTAGACCCATTCCAGAAGTGTTCCGGTCCACGCGTACAAAATCCTCAAAAATCTCTTGATGATGTTCCGCTGCGATGCCGGGCCCCGAGTCCGTTACGCTTACTTCCACGCTGTTCGGGCGCGGCAACCGAAACCTGCGCCGCTCTTCCACCGGAGCCAGGGCCGCCACACGCCGTTCCCAGAAATGCGGCGCCGCACGCAGCGTGACGCTGCCCCCGCTCGGCGTATGCTTCAACGCGTTATCAAGCAGATTTGCGGCCGCCTGCTGTACCTTTTGATAATCGAATCGGAACGTCGGGATCGACGGGTCAAAGCTCGCATCCAGTTTGACGCCTTTGCGTTGAAACGCTTCCGACCACCGTTTGGAGACTTCGTCGAGACAATCTCGCAGATCGTTCTCTCGAAGTTGCAACACCAGTTTCCCGCTCTCCAACGCCGAGTAGTTCAGGAACATGGACACCAGACGCACCAGGCGTTCGCAACTGTCCTTCGACTCTTCAAGAATGTCCTGCTGCTTGTCCGTCAAGCGCCCAAGCGAACCCGCCAGCAGCAGATCGTAGTAACCCTTGATCACCGCGAGCGGCGTCTTCAACTCATGGGCCGCTGACGCCAGAAACACCGTCTTCTGCCGGTTCACTTCCTGCAATTTCAGGTAGGCGGCCAGGAGATTCCGGTAAGTAATCTCGCGCTCCTGCAGAAGCTCTTGTACTGTGAGTTGCGTTGCTGGATCCGGCCTCGGCTGCGCTTCCGATTTGTTCTCAATCTCTACCACCAGCCAGTCCGGCTCGGGCATCCATTGGACCCGCACGCTCGATTTCGCTTCCCCCCGCTGGATCTGCAGTCTCACCTCGTGTTCGCCCTTTTCGATCTGGCCGAAGATCTTCCTTGAATCCACCCGCAGAAGATCGCTAAACAGATTTATCTCTTGAATTGTCGCGTATCCATGAGATTCCAGGAATTGCCTCGCGCGGGTGTTTACAAGCAGTAGATTGCCGCTTCGCTCGGCCACGATGAGCGGTTTTTCCATCGTGTCGAGCAGCCCACGAACGAAGCCAAGCGGAAGAACCACCCGATTCTCTTCCGACATCGGTGGCATGGCAATCCGTCCGGCCATCAAGTGATTCCGTCCCTCGTTCGTGAGTAGTGGAAAAAGTTTTCCCTAGGTGGCATCGTTACAGAGGGACCTGGAAGAGTCAATGGTAAAAGCGTTCCATTTGCACATTTGTGGAAAGGAAGTGGATTTCCAAAGTAATGCGCTTGCCCAACCAATTGTTTTTATTGATATACACCTACAATCATCTTATAATAAAGAGCTTATTGAGACTCCCGGTTGCTCCCTCTGGCATTCCAGATGCATAGATCCGTACTAGGTCCTTGGTACTAAGATAGAGGGAGCACTTGCAGATCAACGTTCTCAAACAGAGGCAGCTCGTGGATTTTTCGTCAACCCGACGCTCGCCGCGTATCCGCTTGCAGATACCCGTCTTCCTCAGGGGGACTGATGTCTCCGGCGCCGAATTCATAGAGCTCACCAAGACTCTCAATATCAGCTCCACTGGCGCCTGCATTACCTCAACGCATATTCTTCGGCCTGATCAGACTGTCCATTTGACCATCCCCGCCCCATCGCCCGCCTCCTCCAGCCTTGTTCCCAGCGAGACTCCACCGATCGTCGCCAAGGTTTTGCGGCAGGAGTCAGCGGGTGAAATGCGTCTCTTCGGATTGGAGTTCCTTCGCCCGCTTGAGTAAATTGCGGCAATTTCTTGCCTCCCCTTTCTCTTTACCCGGGTGGTTTTGTTACATAGCACTCGCCCTTTCATGTACACTTTACTTTTTCGTACCCGCATATCCCGCTTTTGTAATACGATACGCCCGCATTTCGGGAGGTAAGATTCCCAGGTGGACTTGACTGGGTCCAGCAAGAATGGACTCTTGGTTGCTCACAAATATGTACAAAACTTAATTCGCTTTCCCCAAACCCCGCGGGGATAGGCAGAGGTTAGGTCTATACCGGTTATGCCCAGCCCCGGCGCCCCTGTGCCCCTGCGCTTGCCCGTTGAGGATTCTTATTTCGAGCTGCTAGCAGACACGCTCGAGAGCCTCGATTTGCCTGCGCGCGGCCAGTTCCTCCAGCGATATTTTCGTGCGATCGCTCACCTCGATCTTCGCGAAACCCAAAGTGTACAAATTTGGGATGACATGCTTTCGCGCCGCCGCGAGCTCACCGATCTCGTCGGTCGTAAAGTTTCGCTGACTACCGCGCTCATGGATGTCCTCTCGTCCTCCGGTCTTCTTCGTGTTCCCATCCTCATCGAATATGACGAGCTGAAGAGGCTGGAACTCAATGCCGTGACTGATCCCTTGACGGGCCTCTACAACCGACGGCTCTTCGCGGAAACATTCGAAAAGGAACTCAATCGCGCGCGGCGCTATGGCCAGCCTCTGGGATTGGTTACCCTCGACCTGCACCGCTTCAAGGAAGTAAATGACAAGCACGGCCATCCGCGCGGTGATGACGTATTGCGCGCTGCTGCGGCCACCTTGAAGAAAGCCTTGCGCACTTCTGACTCCGCTTTCCGCATCGGCGGCGATGAGTTCGCCTTATTGCTCCCGCAAACGGATTCTGCGCAAGCGCTGGCATTGAGCCGCCGCGTTCAAACGGTTTTTGCCGAGATGCTCCAGCCGCTGCAGCTTGCCGTCACTGTAGGCATGGATCCTGGCGTCGCGATTTTTCCCCAAGATGCTGAACAGGCTGATCAGCTGATTCGCATCGCCGATGAGCGTCTCTATCACCTAAAACACGCCAACCACGGCAAGACCGCCAACAGTTCCGCGCGGATCGAGTCTCCGTCTGCTCCTGAGGCGCCGCCAGCTCCCGCTCCAGACCGCGCTGCCCCCGCACCACAACCGATTTCCATCGAAACCAGGCGCGCACCTGAAAAAACCGAAACAACCATCGCGGCGGCTGCCTCTGCTACTTCCGCGGCGATCTCCGGGGACCTCGCCAAGGCCCCTTCGCGGGTCTTCGCCGTCCAGCGCAAGGCCGAGCGCGTGTCCATGACTGGTACGAATGCCTACGCTGTTCTGGGAGACCAAGGTGCCCGGCGCGCCCGCGTCCTCGATCTTGGCTTTGGCGGTGTCGCAATGGAACTGGATTCGCTCGAAGATCTTCCGGAAAATCTTCTGGCGGTTCTACACGTGCCTATTCTTCCGCCCGTTCGCGTGAACCTGAGGCCCGTGTGGAAACAACAGACCGCTCAGGGTGGTTTCCGTGTCGGATGCGCCTTCGTTTCCTGAGCGTCTCTGCAAAACTCCCCTAACAGCTTTTACTCCTCCTCGAAAAATAAGGACCTGGAACTTCTCAGCCGCGTCCCTCCAGCCCTGATACAATTCCGCTGCATTTCCGTGCCCCGATAGGAGGCGCCATGATCGAACCCAAGGTGAGCCGGCCTTACTGGCCCGACGCCTTGCAGAAGCCATCCAGCGAGACCACTGGCCTCAAATCCTGGCCATGGGCCCTCGAGCGCCTCGAAAAATCACACAACTATTGGATCACCACCTCCCGCCCCGATGGTCGGCCGCACCTCATGCTTGTCTGGGGAGTCTGGTGGCAAAACGCGTTCTGGTTCAGCACCGGCCCGCGTACGCGCAAGGCAAAAAACATCGCCGCCGACCCTCACTGCGTGATTGGCACCGAAAAAGCCGACGAAGCCGTAATCCTCGAAGGCCTCGCTGAAGAAATCAAAGATCATTCCGTCTGGAAGCAAATCGCACAAGTTTACAATCGGAAATACGGCGGCGACGTCGAGCCTCTTCTCATGGCTTCGGACGGCTGCGTGTTTCGTGTCCAGCCCCAGGTCGCCTTCGGCCAGGACGAGCACACTGAAAATTTCACCGAATCCGTAACCCGCTGGCAGTTTCAAGAATAGCGGGAATCTGGAGGCCGCGAATTTGGTTTGCAATGCAAACTAAACTGCAATGCAAACCAAATTTACAAGCAAGGTGCTTTTTTTCTTTAGCTTGCACCATTGGTTCGAGAACTGGTGTGGCCGAGCGAGGATGGCCAGTAGGAGGCATTTCCGAGTAGCCGGTTCCACAGGGTTCTCTCAAGGTTTCGGCGCGGCGTTCCACATCTCTTGCTGAACCTTCCACTCGCCGTTCGCTTCACGATGCAGCACCAGCGCCATTTTGCCGTAGCTGTCAATCACCGGCTTTCCATCCGGAGGCTGCACCACTTGATGCTCCGTCGCCCATTCCGAAGCCCACTCTCCACACACATGAATATCGTGAAATTCCATCTCCTGCTTCATCACTTTGTATCCCGGCATCTTGGCCACAATGTCTTCGACCCATGCCGAAATCTTCTTCCGTCCGATCATGGCCGTGTCGCCCGGCATCAGATCGACTCCGTCTTCCGCCCAAAGCGCCAAAATTCCCGCCGTATCCATCTTCAGGTTCAACTCCACGTATCTTTGGTTGAACGTTTCAATTTCTCTTTGCGCATCCCGATTCGAATCACGCGCGCCCATTCGACCTTCGATTGGCCCTAGGAACAGAATTGCCGTCACCGCTACCGCCCTTCCGAATCTCGACATGCATATCCCCTCTCGCGTGAAATAGAAATCCGTGCCAATCTATCCTACTTTGTGAAATTTGACATTTCGCGTATGATTAAGAATTGCTTCGCGACCTAGCGACGCGGCTGTAGTCCTCTGGCCTTGCCAGGGAGCCGTGCAGACCGGACGCGACAGAATGGAGCCTCATGAAACCCGGTATTCACCCCGATTATCACGCCGTAACGGTGCATTGCGCCTGCGGCCACAATTTCTCCACTCGTTCGACCATCAAGGGCGACATGCTAAAGGTCGAAATTTGCTCGAATTGCCATCCCTTCTTCACCGGCAAACAGAAGCTCATTGACACCGCTGGCCGCGTCGAGCGCTTCACCAAGAAGTACGCCGACGCCGCTGCCAAGGTCGAAGCCGCAAAAGTCGAATCCGCCAAGAAGTAATTTTGGAGTGCGGCAGCTTGCTGCCGCTTTTCCGTCCTCCAGATCCACTTCAATGTCCTCCCGATCCACTTCAATCTCGACTGCCTTGTCTCTCGTCATCTCAATGGATCGAATTCCTCGGTGGGGCAGCCAATCCTGGCTGTCCCTCTTTTCTTTCCCTCCCCTAGGATTCTGAATTCCTCCCCGGTCTCTCTGCGCTCCTCAGCGCGCTCTGCGTCTCTGCGTTATCATTTCTTCCTTCTTTCTTCTGTCGTTCTCTTAACTCGCAACTCTTAACTTTCGACTTTCAACTCCCTTCTCTCTTCCGCCCGTGTACAATGAACTTCCATCGTGGCTACTCAATCCCGCATGTTTGATGACGCCCTCCGCGGCGAACTGATCGAAACCTCCCCGCCGCGCGTCACTCTCCGTAACGCCTTCGCGCACCCTTTCGATTCAGCCATTGCCGCCGCCCGCACCTGCTATGCACCGCGCCTCATTGGCCCCGAAGAAATCACAGACAAGCAGCGCCTCAACATCGGCGCCGCCACCTTCTACAGCGGCCATCACACCGTCTACCAGCACGCCCATTTCGAATTTGGCCTCGAAAACGTCAGCCGCCAATTCGTCTGGTCCTTCCTCCACGCGCATCCCTTCTACAATTCCGAGCAGCAAAGCCAGCGCTACGTCCGCCTCGACCGCGCGCAAGCCTATGTCCCTCCCGTCGATCTCTACTTCAACCAGCAATGCCGCGAAATCTACGAACAAGCCATCGCTCGCGCCTGGAACTACTATCGCGAGCTTTCCGCCCTCCTCATCGGCGACGCGCGCACCATCCTGAACGACATTTGGCACGTCAGCTCGATGTCCAATCCCAAGCGTCTCCAAAAGATCGAGCGTTCCGCCGAAAAACGCGCCATAGAAATCGCCCGCTACGTCCTGCCCGTCGCCGCCTTCACCACCATGGTGCACACCATCTCCGGCATCGTTTTGCACCGCCTCTGGCGCATGAGCGCCGCCTCGGACACGCCCAGCGAAGCCCGCGCCGTCATCGGCGCGATGGTCGCGCTTGTAAAGGAAATCGACGCCCAGTTTTTCGATCGCTTTGGGACGGAACCGTTGGAGGAATTGCCGGAGTGGGCCGACCGCTCTGCCGTCGCGCATGAAAAAGGCGCCGCCGCGAATTCGAATGCTGGAGACGCCTTTGCCCGCGAATTCGACGCCAAACTCGCCGGCAAAACCTCCAGGCTCGTCGATTACTCCCGGAATGCCGTGCGCGTCATGGCCGAATCCTATCGCGCCGTCGCCGGCCTCACCGCATCGCAATGCCCCGACGCCGAAGCCATCGATCGCCTCTTGAATCCCGCGCGCAATCTCTATCGCCTCGAAACTCTGAACATTGGCGTTCACGCTCCGACAATGCGCGCCCTGCAGCACGCCAATTACACTTTCGCCAAGAAAATCAGTCACACCGCCGACAGCCAGGACCAGCGCCATCGCATGGTCCCCGGCTCGCGCCCTCTCCTCACTCTCGCCGACACTCGCGAACCCGACTACATCACACCCATGCTCCTCGCCAACAATCCACGCGCCAAAGAAGTCTACGACCGTGCCATGCTCGAAGCCTGGACCGCAAAAAATCAGCTCCTCGATCGCGGCGTCCCCCCGGAAATCGCCCTCTATCTCCTCCCCAACGCCAAATCTATCCGCCTCTACGAATCCGGTTCGCTCCTCCATCTCCTCCACAAATGGACCATGCGCACCTGCTTCAACGCCCAGGAAGAAATTTACCAATCCTCCATGGACGAACTCGCCCAGCTCCGCGAAGTCCACCCCGAACTCACTCGCTACATCGGCCCCCCGTGCCACATCCGCGCCGGCATTACCACTCCCATCTGCACCGAAGGCTCCCACTTCTGCGGCATCAAAGTCTGGCTCGACTTCCCCAACATCACCCGCCGCATTTAAGCGAATACCATCCAAATGCGTGTTGACGAATCTCAGCTCTCAAGATGGAAACACGCCTATCAGGTGCTAGGCGTTCCTCTGGCAGCTTCCGCAAACTCGATTCGTCAAGCGCAGAGGCGCCTTGTGAAAAGTTGGCACCCCGATCTTTATCAAGTTGGAACACAGGGTCACACGGATGCGACTCACATGACGGTCTTGATCAACGAGGCGTATGCCGCGATCGAGCGTGCGCCGTTGCGCTATTTCGTCGAAGCGCCCTCCGAGACCTCGCCGCGACCGCAAAAACAAGCCCCAGCGCAATCGCCGGACAGCAAAAACGAATCAACGGATCTGAGAATTCCGAACATGGCAAGAATCGAATTCTGGGTAAGATTCGTTTGCGGCGCGCTCTTCGGAATCTTCGTAAGCCTAGACCTGACGTTTTCCGTTTTTTCGGACGCCGGCCAGTATTCGCGAAGCCTGGCCGTGGGCTTTTTAGCTTTCATACTGGCATGCGGGTTCGCCTCGGCCCGCTACGGCAACAAGTTCTGGTATCTGGTTTTCCGCCGTTGGTGGCTCTGGCCCTGAATTGCAACCCCCAGGCACATGCGGAGCGAGAGCCATATACAGTTGTGGTAATCTGCCGCGCGTAGTATGAGCCTCGCCAACAAACTCCGCCTGATCAAAACGGCCCGTGAAGCCGGCATGTCCGACGCTGAAATTCTTCGAGAAGTTTTGGGAATACTGAAGCGAAAGAAGGCGGAAACTGGTGGTGGAATGGGGCGCGCTACTGGGACTTAGCTCGAGCGAAGCCCTCCGGCTCGCTCACGCTTCCGGACTGATCCCGAGTGCGCACCCGCCCCGCGGTGTTTAACTTGAAAAGCCTCGCGATAAAGTTCGGGAAAAGCCTTCCGGATAAATCGGTCATCTTCGGGGGAAGCGCCAGCCAGTTTGCGAATTTTTGCGACTCGCTCCTTGCGATTCATCGAGCCGAAGCGTTGATCGATCGCTACTGCTAGCTGCTTCTGTGACATAAATATATTTTAGCATGCGCTCCATGGCCTTTACAGGCAAGAGGTTCATACACCCGTCACCCACCGCATCTGAAACTCCACGTCGGCTCGAACCGTCATATACTTAGGTTAGAAACTCACTATGCGCCCAAGTCCTGTTCGCCCCGTCGCCTCACTCCTCGCCGCAGCCCTGTTGCTGTCGCCTTCCTCCTTTGCCTTCGACACTCCGTTGTCCGACCAGGCCGTTCGCGAAGCCTATTTCCTCGGCCAGCGCCGCGATGAATCCCTTGCTCGTTTCCTCGACAAATACACCAGGGTTCTCCCTCCGCCCAAGACCGGCCCGCACATCTCTGCCGTCACTTTTTTTACGCCTTTCGCCCTCGTTGCCCAACTCTCCAGTGAGCACAGCACCGGCTACAGCGCCCAGCAAGCCGCACTCGATCACCGCGGCCAGCAAGAAACCGTAAAAGTCATCGTCCAAATCCTTCTGACGGATTCCTATCCCGCCAACATTCCCCGCCCGACGGGCTCTCGCTCGGGTTCCGCAGTTGGTTTCGCCCCGCGTCCCTATAACTTTTGGAAAGATTTCCAGGTCCAGGTTTTCATTGGCGATAAAACACTCGAGCCTTTCAGTTCTTCAGGCGAGCCGGACTACATCTGTTCGGAGTATGGTGGTGGTTGCACACTCATCGGCGCC
>Ga0209011_1000621_pt1 | contig 13220 bp, 14 predicted proteins | sample BlaSpr_A8_OM1_M3_FD_187986 | JGI IMG/M metagenome (GOLD analysis project Ga0209011, IMG submission 187986) | Forest soil microbial communities from Thunder Bay, Ontario, Canada - Black Spruce, Ontario site 2_A8_OM1_M3 (SPAdes) (version 2) | ecosystem: Environmental > Terrestrial > Soil > Boreal... | reverse complement strand
TAGAGTTCATCAGTGCGACGAAGCTCGCTCGCGTCATGACGGCCTCGGACAGGGTGATCGCGGCGTCGTTTCCCGAATTCAAGAAGAGCCCGTAGAGGAGCTCGCGCAGCGTCAAACGCTCGCCGGCGCGCAGTCCCATCCGGGTCGAATCCCAGGGGAGCTGGTTGATCGACACCGGAACGGTGACCACCTGGTCGAGCCGAAGATGGTCGAGAGCGACAAGGGCCGTCACGACCTTGGTCAGACTGGCCGGAGCATGGCGCCCGTGCGGATCGAGCTGAAACAGGATCTTGCCGGTATCGACGTCGAGCAGGATCGCCGAGCGGGCCTTGATGAGCGGCGGTGGTGGCGCCGTGGGGGCCAACTCGAAGAGCTCGACCGTGTTGGAGCCCGTGACCGGAAGGTGCGATTCGGCCGTGACCGGCATCAGCAGCGCGAGCAGCAGGAGCCAGATCCGCATCTGCGGACAAGGAACCACGCGTCGCCGCCTGACGCAAGGGCCGTGCGGCCCAACGACAGCGGCTCGCCCGGGTTAGGCGGCGGCCGCCGCGTCTCCTCGAAGGTCGTCGACGTCCGAGGTGTCGCCGGCATCCCCGGCCGCGTCTTCGGCCGCCAGCGCGCGAGGGCGGCGCAGCATCAGCGTCGCCACCAACCACGCCATGCCCACCGCGATCAGGATGTCACCGGCGCTGGCGATGCCGGGAAATGGCGGCGGCAGCGTGAAGCGATCGTCCAGCCACGCGAAGTTCGTGTGGGGACCGGCGAGGACGTAGGTGTTGGCGCGGCTGCTCACCGCCGCCAGCACGTCGTGCCCTTCGACCGGCATCCCTCCGCCATTCGCCGCCCGAACGACCTCGTTGCAGTATGCGCCGAGCGCAACGGTTGCGATCGGGTAGATCCGCCTCCAGACCGCCCAGATGCCGGCGGCGACCGCCAGGCCGAGTGGGAGCAGCCAGGACAGCGGGCTGGGGGTGAACTCGCTGAGCAGCAAGACGGCGCCGGCAGCCACCAGCGGCCGGACCGGAATCGCCGCAGACCGCCCGAGGACTCGGCTCGCCCGCCCGCCAAGGAGGAAGCCGACAAAGATGCCGGCGACCGTGACGAGCGCTCCATCGGCAACCTTCAGCGCCGCCGGCTCGAGCCAGGAGGTGCGCCAGGCAAGAGCGAGCAGCGCGCCCGCCACCAGCAGCGAGATGGCGAGCCGCCGCTGGACCGCGAAGGCCCTCCAGAAATCGGTCCCGGTCAGCGTCGCCTGCAGCCGGGCACCGAGCACGGGTCCCAGTGCGTAGTACACGACCATCAACGCGGCGGTCGCCGCCAGGAAATGCGGCGTATCGCCAAACCCGACCAGCCGAAACGTGACCGCCCCGAAGACCGCCGCCAGGATCCACTGCGCGGTGGCCGTCAGCTGCGTCGACCAGGTTTGGCCCTTGAGGAGGCTGCCGAGCGGCGCGGCCACGACGGCCACCAGGAGGGTGATCTCGGGGTGGCGCCGAAACACGATGATCGCGGCGAGGAGTGTGATCTTGGGGAGTTCGCCCCAGCGCGCGTCCTCCTTCGAGCCGAGCAGGAAGTCGTCCACGATACACATGCCGATGAAGCTGATCCAGGCCCAGGGTGCCGGGTACGGCTTTGCCGGCAGCACCCAGCCGGCGGTCGCCGCGAGCAGGGCGGCCAGGCCCGCGATCCAGAGGAGGACGCGAATCGATCGGGCGCTGACGTGACGGTGCAGGAAACTCAAGGCTGGCGAGAATGCAACGGCAACGGCGAGGCCGCCTTTTGCGTGCTTTACGCTACGGGGCGATGTTCCGCCGCAAACCCGCCCTGCCGCCAACGGCGGATCGCTGGCTCGTGATCGGGCTGGGAAACGCCGGCCGGGAATACGAGCGGTCCCGGCACAACATGGGCTTCCTGGTCGTCGACGAGCTGGCTCGCCGGCAGGCCGCGAGGGTCACGGATCGGGCGGCGAAGTCCTTGACCGGTCGCGTCCGGATCGGTGATCGCGAGCTGGTGCTCGCCAAGCCACAGACCATGATGAACCTCTCCGGGGTGGCGGCCAAGGCGTTGCGGGCAAAGTACGGCGTGCCGCTGGAACGGACGCTGGTCGTCCATGACGAGCTCGACCTTCCCTTCGGCCGGCTTCGCATCCGCAAGGGCGGCAGCTCAGCAGGCAACCACGGGATGGACTCCCTGATCGCCTCCTTCGGCAGCAAGGACTTCATCCGCTTTCGGGTCGGCATCGGCCGTCCCCCGGGCAACGGCGTCGACTACGTGCTGAGTCCGTTTACCGCCGCCGAGCAAGCCCAGGTGCCGGACATCGTGTCCCGCGTCGCCGACGCCGTCCTCTTCACGATCGAGCAGGGGCTCGAGCGTGCCATGACCGAATTCAATCGCGTCTAGATAGGAAGAAGACGAGAACCGCGAGGCCGGCCACCGCCGTCAGCGCTCCGCCAAACCAGACCGCCGCGGACGGGCCCCAGAAGTGCGCGACGATGGCGGCGAAGACATTGCCGATCGGCGTCACGCCGATGAACAGCATCGAGTAGAGGCTCACCATGCGACCCTGCATCCGGTCCGGAGACCGCACCTGCACGAAGGTGTTGGTGCCGATCGAGTAGACGGCGAAGGACCATCCGATCACCAGCAGCAACACGATCGCCTGCGTGAAGTCGGGGACGACCAGGAAGAGCAGCTCCACGCCGGCGAAGAGGAGCGCGCCCAGCACGATGCGGCGCGGCTCGAGCAGGAAGCCACCAGCGATGGTCATGGTCAGCGCGCCAATCAACGACCCCACGCCCTGCGCCGCAAATAGATAGCCGAGGGTATCCGCGTTGGCGTGCAGGACGACGCGCGTGAACAAGGGCAGTACCAGGTTGAAGTTCGCGCCGAAGGTGCCGGCGACGAACAGCAGCCCGAAGAGGCCGGCGAGAGCCGGTGTGCGCGCGACGTAGCGTAAGGCCTCCCCCATGAGCTGCAGCGCCGTCTGCGGCGGGCCGGCCATCAGCGGCCGGCGGCGAATGGTCAGCAGCGCCGCAATCACACCGAGGTAGGTGATGGCGTTGATCCAGAAGCACGCCGCCACGCCCAGCGTCGCGATCACGATGCCACCCAGCGCCGGGCCCAGGATGCGGGCGAGATTGAAGGCAATGGAGTTCAACGCCACGGCGCTGACCAGTTCGCCCCGACCGACCATCTCGAGGACCGTCGCCTGGCGCGCGGGGAAGTAGAGCGCCTGGTTCAGTCCCAGCGCGGCCGCCAGCACCAGGACAATGGGCAAGCTGATCGTGTGCGTGGCGGTGAGCGCGGCGTACAAGGCGGCACCGACCAGCGAGACCAGCTGGGTGAGGAGCAGCACGTCACGATGGGCAAAGCGATCGACGAGCGTACCCGCGTAGAGGCCGAAGATCAAGACGGGGCCGTAGCTGAAGGCGCCAAACAGCGCGAGAGCGAAAGCCGAGTTATGCGAAAGCTGGAGGACGAGCCAGGCGGCCGCGACCGATTGCATCCAGGTGCCGACGACGGACACCGCCTGCCCGACGAAGTAGCGGCGGAACTCGGGGTACTGGAGAGCGGAGACCTGCACGACGGCCCGACGGCGCGGCTCGACGGCAGGAGGAGTGGCGCGAATGGTGCTTAGTTTACTTCGCGATCAGCCCGGTTCAGACGGCGGCGAGGGCCTGCATCAGCTCTTTGAACTGCGCGATGGCCTGCGAGTGCGGATGGTGAATGACGATCGGGAGCCGCCGTTTGCTGGCCGCCGAAAACTCGTCGCGTTGGTGGAGGATCAATCGCCGCCACGTCCAACTTCAATGCCGCCGACGGCGAGTCTCCACACTTCGCCTATCGCTAGATCGCGAGGCCGACGTACTCCAGGTCGCGCCAGATCTGGCCGTCTCGAACCTCGACGACGCTGACCGAAGGCTGGCGAACCTTCCCGGTGAGACCCGTGTAGGTCCATTCGCCAATAACGACAACGGTGTCGCCTTCCGTCACGAGCCGCTCGACCTCAAACCTCACGTCCGGGGTGCGCGCCACGGCCTGGCGGCTGAGGAGGACGAAAGCCTCCCGACCGAGGATCGGCTCCGGCACCCCAGGCGTTCGGTGGACGACGTCAGGATGCAACCGCCGGGCAAAGCTATCCCAGTCCCGCGCGCGAAGCGCATCGAGCGCCGCCGTGACGACCTCCGCGGCCGCCGTCACGAAAGGTGGAAGAGATGGCGCGCGAACAGCAGGGCGCCGACGAGGGCGGCACCGCCCGCGGCGACCAGCACCGCCGCCGCCGCAACGTCCTTGGCCCGACCGATCATCGGGTGGTGTTCGGGCCACGCGTAGTCGATCAGCACTTCCAGCGTCGTGTTGAACAGTTCGGCCGCGATCACGACCGCAAAGCACAGCACCAGTCCGACGAATTCGATTGCGGTGAAGCGAAAGAGGAGCGCCGCCACCAGCACGACGAACGCGATCATCAGGTGCACGCGCAAGTTCGCTTGCGAAGAGAGCGCCCAGGCAAAGCCGCGCCCCGCGTGGCGAAAGCTGTAGAGCGTGCGTCGCAGGTCGACGCGGCGCGCTCGGCTGGGACTGCCAATCCGCTCTGCCTCGAACTCGGCGTCGGAGTGCGGCGTCATCGCGCCTGGCCCAGGATCCGGTTGGTCAGCGCAGTCATGGTGGCCTCCTCCGCCGGCTCGGCGTGGTCGTACCCCAGCAAATGCAGGAAGCCGTGCACCGCGAGGAGGCGCACTTCGTCATTGACCGGGTGACCAGCCTCTTGAGCTTGCCGTCGCGCGCGCGGCACGGAGATCACGATGTCACCCAGCCAGTCTTCGGTACCGGGCGGCGCCTGAAAGCGCTGGTCGGTCGGCTGCTCGCGGGCGGCGAAGGCGAGCACGTCGGTCGGCTCGTCGAGCCCGCGATAGCGGCTGTTGTACTCCCGCAGGTGCTCATCGCCGGTGAGAGTAACGACGGTGACGGTCTGATCGGGCAGGTCCATAGTCCGCGCCGCCCTCTGCAGCAGCACCGTGAGCCCATCCAGATCCACTCCCGAGGCGATGGACGCGGGACCCAAACGGCTCATCTGGATGAGCACGGCATCATGGTACCCGCGCCGAGGCGGCTACGCCGTCGGTTTTTGGGACTTGGTGTCGTTGCGGCCCGCGAGATAGCGGAGCCCGATCAAGCCGGCCGCCAGCAGCACCCAGACCAGCAGGATCCAGTCCTGCGGGACCGATGACCGCCGGCCCAGGTCGGCCGCCAGGGCATCGGCAAGGATGAAGGCTCCGATCAGGAAGAGGCCCATGCCCTCCATCCGGGTGCGCGTCTTGCCCGGGTCGTCACCACGACGTAGGAACTTCGGCACCTTGCCAAAGCCGATCATCGAAACGGCGGGGACGATCACGGCGGCCGCCGCCACATAGGCAAGCACGATAACCGAGCCCGAGAGGAGCACTACCTGAATATCGCAGCGGGGGCCGGAAGTTTGCGCCTCCGGTTGCCGGATTCACCCTCCCCCGCTTGCGGGGGAGGGCAGGGTGGCGGCATTTTGCTCAGGAGGGGCTCGGACGGGGACGCGGTGCCGGTCGAGGCAAGGGAATCGTCTTGTCCTCGGCGTCGAGTGTTCCATCGTGCCCGCCCCCCGTCGTATCGACGGCGGCTCCACCCGTGGCCGTTTCGCCCACCGCGGCGGGATACTCGATCCGCGCATGGTAGATGCTGACCACCATGTTGGCCATCGCCTCTTCCACCAGGTGAAGGTCGCGGAAGGACAGATCACATTCATCGAGCTGACCGTCGCGGACGAATCCCTGGAGCATGCGGTGGACGTGGTCGCGGATACCTTCCGTACTCCGATCCTTGAGGGTGCGGGCTGACGCCTCGACCGTGTCCGCGATCATGACAATGGCCGCTTCTTTCGAGCGCGGACGCGGGCCGGGATAGCGGAAATCGTCCTCGCGGACATCGAGCCCCTGCTCGAGCGCCTGCCGGTAGAAGTAGCGCTTCACCGTGGTGCCCTGGTGTTGCTGGACGATCTCCCGAATCGACGTTGGGAAGTGATACTGCTTGAGCAGCTCGACGCCTTCGGTGACGTGCGCGTTCAGGATGTCCGAGCTGGTCGTGGGCGACAGGTTCTCGTGGATGTTGCCGATGTCCGCCTGGTTCTCGACGAAGAAGTGCGGCCGCCGGATCTTGCCGATGTCGTGGAAATAGCAGCCGACTCTCGCCAGCACCGGGTTGGCGCCGACCGCCTCTGCCGCCGCCTCGGCCAGGTTGGCGGCCACGATCGAGTGGTTGTAGGTCCCCGGGGCGCTCACCATCAAGCGCTTCAAGAGCGGATTGTTCGGCGTCATCAATTCCAGCAGCTTCATCGGGGTGATGACGCGGGTGATCTCGCCCAGGAAGGTCAGTAAGCCGGCCGCGATCAGGGCCGAGACCAACCCGTTGATCAGCGCGAGTCCACCAATCGTGAGAATCTCGTCGAGCGATTGGTGCCGCTCGATCAGCGAGAGTGAGATGAGTGTCACGAACTGGGCGCCGGCAACCAGGATGCCGGCCGTGACCCACTGGCCAAGCCGCTCGAGCCGGTGGACGTAGATGGAGCCGATCGCTCCGCCCAGAAACCCGACCAGCGTGAGTGGCAGCACGTTGTCGGCGACGATGCCGGTCAGCAGGCCCACCGCGAGGGCCACGATGATGCCCAGGCCGGTATCCATCAGCGCGGCGACCAGGAGGGGGACCGCCGCCATCGGCACGAGGTACTGCGTGTTGGGGTTGATGGGAACAACGAGCTTGGCCACCAGCAGCAGGACCAGCATCAAGCCGCCGAGGGTGGCCAGCTGTCGCGGGTCGCGCAGGATCGCCGGCCGGAATTGCATCAGGTAGCCGAGGGCGACCGCGAACAGGATGATGACCAGCATGAAGACCGCGAGGATGCGCGCCCAGTCCGTCTTCGGCGCCAGCAGGCCGACCGCCTGGGCTTCCTCGAGCTGGAACGGGGTCACCAGGTCGCCGTAGCGAATGATGGTCTGTCCCTGGGCGACGGTCACGAAGACCGCCGGCACCGCGTCGCTCGCTTGCTGTCGCTTGAGCGCGGTTTCAGCCTGCAGGTAATTGACTTTCAAATTGGCCCGGATCAGAGTCGCCACCACGGAGGCGCCGGTCGCATCCAGCTTGAGGGCCGCCGCCCGCGTCTGTGCCGTGTCCGAGGCGCTCTTGAGGGTGTCGGCCTTGATGCCATTGCTCTCGAGCTGCTGGAGGATGTCGCCCGCGCTCTTGAAGACCGTCGCCACCGTGCCCTCGTCCGCCTGGAGGAGATACTGGCGCTGGGCATCGCTGAGCTGCGGCTCCAGCAGGCTCAGCTGTGCCGAACGATCGGGTCCAGAGGTTGACGACCGGCGGAGGTCGGCAACTTTGGTCGCCACTGAATCGATCGCCTGGCGTTGCTGGATGCTGACCGAGCCGTCGAATTGGTCAGGCACCTGTGCAGTGGCGGCGGCTCGCGCCTCTTCGCGCCTGGTCGGGCTCTCATAGCGCACCGACCGTTGCGAGACGACGTCCTGGCTCGAGACTTCCCCGGCCCGCAGGTTGAGCCGGTTTGGCAGGAAGTTCTGGGCGACGACCAGTGCCGTCGCCAGCGCCAGGATGAGCGTGATCGCGGCAGGCCGAAGGTAGGGCGGCCAGCGCCTTCCGGCGCCGATATGCCCCAACCGAAGGTCGCGGGCGAAGAGCCGCCCGCGCCGCCGGAGTTGTTCGATCGCCGATGAGCTGCGCTGCCTCATCTTTTCAGCAGGGATTTTGTCCCCTCAGGGCGCGCCGACTACGTCGTGCGAGCCCGCCGCTTGCGCGCCGCCGCAATCTTCTTCTTGCGCTTTACGCTGGGCTTTTCGTAGTGCTCACGCCGGCGAACCTCGGAGAGAACACCGTTCTGCTTGATCTTCTTATTGAAGCGGCGTAGGGCGCTCTCGAAGGTCTCGTTCTCCCGGACCTTGATCTCCGACAACTGGATTGCACCCCCTCTGCCCGGAGTCCATTGTGGGCAGAGTATAGCCGCGCTCGAGTTTAGGCGTCAACATAAAATCGCCTCCGCAGGCGTCACGGCGAGCGCACAACCCGGTCGCACCGGAACCCACCCTGGGCACAACCCGGTAACAGGCGCCCAAGGGCACCGATGGCGCCGATTTAGGGTGCGTTCATCCTGCTAGAGGACTGGATCCTCAAGGAGGCTGCTACGTAATGTTCACGATCCTGACAGCGTGGATCAGCGAGCGGATCATCACGGTCACCGCGGTGAGCGTCCTGACCGTCGCGGCTGTCCCCACGACCTTGATCATTGTTTCGCACGACGACCACAACACCATCGCCGTTGTCCAACCGGCCGACGAGCACTCGAAGGTGGTGCTGGTGAGCTCCGTCAAGAAGGCCGGCGACGCCGTCATCGCCAAGCTCAACACCGCCGAAGCCGGCTGCACCACGCAGGTGACGCAGGCGGTAACCACCTCGAAGGTCGCCGCTAAGGTCCAGCCGCAGCTGGCGACGGCAAAGTCGCAGATCCACGGCAGCGTGGCGCCGATCGTCGCCGCCATCAAGGCCGACGAGGATCGCTTCGCCCACCTGAAGTTCGTGACACCCCAGGATGAAGAGAACGAGCTCGCGGAGTTCAACACCATCGCGATCATCGCCCTAGGCGATGGTCACTCGACAGGCACGATTACCGTGACCTGCCAGACGGTACTGATCACGATCACGGAGACCATCCAGATCACGATCGTCCAGGCGACCGTGCCCGCCTGCAAGACGGACCGCGAAACTGATTAACCGCTGACTATGCTGAGGGGCGGGAGCGCAGCTCCCGCCCTTTGCTTTTGGAAGAACCATCCGCCAAGGACCTGTACCCCGGCACATTCAGCCGGCACGCGGCCGCCTACAAGCAGCGGCTCGACGAGGTAATGGCCCGCAGCGAGTCGCGCGGCCGCGCCGCCGTCATCGATTGGGTCGACCCCACCCCCGGAAAGCGGATTCTCGACCTCGCCTGTGGGCCCGGGACACTGAGCTATCGCCTCGCAAGTGACTTGTCGCCTGATGGCGAGGTCGTTGGGATCGACCTGGCACCTGGAATGATCGAGCTAGCCCGGCGAGAAGCGCCAGTTGGGCTTCCGCTGCGTTTCGAGCTGATGGACATGGAGGACCTTCGCTTTCCTGATGGCTCCTTCGATGCCGCTGTCTGCGGCCACGGCCTTCAGTTTGTCCCCGACCTCATCCGGGCATTGTCTGAGACGCGCCGCGTCCTCAAGATCGGCGCGCGGTTTGCGGCAAGCGTGCCCGTCGATCCCTCGCAGCCGAGTGAAGCGCAGGCCATCCTGGAGCGGACAGTTTCTGGCGACCTGCCACCGGCGCCGCGGGCGCGGGATCAATTCAGTACCCGGCGGACGGTTGAGGATGAGGTCGCCTTCGCCGCCGTAGCGCACCAGGCCGGCTTTCGCGAAGCCCGCGTAGTGCGGTTCGAGGAGTCGACCACCTGGACGAGCCCGCAGCACTTCATCGAGATGGCCTCGGGGTGGTGGTCGATGGCGGTCCGCCTCGATGCCGTCCCCACGGGGCAGCGAGCGGCGATCCTGGCGCGCGGAAGGCGGGCGATTGAGGCGGAGCTCGGCACCGGGCCGCTCCAGATCGCCGGCGCCACGAACGTGCTGCTCGCGTCTAGCTGAGCGGCATGGTGCCGACGGCGAGGACCCGCAGGCTGTCGGGCGTGAGCGGCTCGCCGCTCCAGTCACCGTAGAGGTCGACGCGGCCGAACCCCGCCCCCCGGAGGATCGCGCTGATATCGCGTCCGCTATAAAGCCGGAGGGCATGGAGGTTGACCTCCGTTTCATCAGGGGTGGTCACGGTTCGTTCGACCACCATCCGCCGCGTGGCGATATCGAGGGAACGTCGCTCCACCACGGCGGTCTGGCCGACCGTAAACCACTCGCGCTCCTGGAACTGGGCCATGACGCGCTCACCGTTGATCACCTCGATGACGAACCGCCCACCGGGTGCGAGCATGGCCGCCGCGGCGCTAACCACCCTGCGATCGTCCGCCTCGTCGGCAAAATAGCCAAGGCTCGTGAAGAGATTGAGGGCCACATCGAACCTCTCGCCCGCAAGCGGCTGCCGCATGTCGCCCGAGAGCCAGCGAACTCGGACGCCGGCGGCCCGGGCACGTTCTTCCGCGACCTTGAGGAGGAAGGGCGACAGGTCGACGCCGGTGACCTCATAGCCGCGTCGCGCTAGCTCGATCGCGTGCCGACCCTGGCCACACGGGAGGTCCAGGATACGCCGCGGGGGCCGGAGCGCGAGCAGCGCTTCGAGCTGATCGATCTCGACTGGCGTTCGTTCAGCGAGAAAGCCGTCGTAGAGGGCAAGGTAGCTCGGTCCGAACCAGCTCCGCCACCATTCTGAATCCGGCTGCGCCATACCTTATATATAAGGGCCAGGAAGAGGATGGTCGAAACGCACCCGCATCCCGATCATCTCTGGCGCAACCCGGAGCCCAAACGATCCTATGAGGTCGTCATCGTCGGCGCTGGCGGCCATGGCCTGGCGACGGCGTACTACCTCGCGAAGAATCACGGCATCACCGACGTGGCCGTGCTCGAGCGCGGTTGGCTGGCGGGCGGCAACATGGCCCGCAACACCACGGTCATTCGCTCGAACTACCTGTGGGACGAGAGCGCGGCCATCTACGAGCACTCGCTGAAGCTCTGGGAACATCTTTCCGAGGAGCTCGACTACGACATCCTGTTCAGTCAGCGCGGCGTGCTTAACCTGATGCACAGTTTGGGCGACCGCCGCGAAGGGCTGAGGCGGGTGAACGCGAACCGGCTCAACGGGATCGATGGCGAATGGCTCACGCCCGCGGAGGTCAAGGCCTTCTGCCCAATCGTCAACATCTCGCCTGACGTGCGCTACCCCGTTATCGGGGCAACGCTGCAGCGACGGGGAGGGATCGCCAAGCACGATTACGTCGCCTGGGCGTTCGCGCGCAAAGCGGACGAGATGGGCGTCGATCTCATCCAGAACTGCGAGGTCTCCGGGTTCGACCTCGAGGGCGATCGGGTCCGCGGCCTGCACACCAACCGTGGATTGATCGCGGCGAACAAGGTCGCGCTCTGCGCGGCGGGTCATTCGACGGTGCTGGCCGACATGATCGGCCTCGAGCTGCCGATCCAGAGCCATCCTTTGCAGGCCCTGGTCTCGGAGTTGCTCGAGCCGGTCCTGAACTGCGTCGTGATGTCGAACGCGGCGCATGTCTACGTCAGCCAGGCGCACAAAGGCGAGCTGGTGATGGGCGCCGGCATCGATCCGTACAACTCCTATGCGCAGCGCGGCTCTCCGCACGTCATCGAGCATCAGCTGGCGGCTGCCTGTGAGCTGTTCCCGATTTTCAGCCGAGCGCACGTCCTGCGAACCTGGGCCGGCATTGTCGATGTCTCCCCGGACGCTTCGCCCATTCTGGGACTAACGCCAATCGAGAACCTGTTCATCAATTGCGGCTGGGGCACCGGCGGGTTCAAGGCGACGCCCGGAGCCGGCTGGGTCTACGCGCACACGATCGCGCACGGCGAACCGCATCCGCTGAGCGAGCCCTTCGCGCTCGACCGCTTCACCTCCGGCGCCTTGATCGACGAGCACGGCGCCGCGGGGGTGGCGCACTAACCGTGCTTATTCCGTGTCCCTGGTGCGGCGACCGCGAGGAGATCGAATTCGGGTACGGCGGATCAACCGATGTGACCTATCCCAGTGACCCGGAATCGGTCGATGATGCGACCTGGGCGCGCTTTGTCTTCTTCCGGCCCAATCCGAAAGGAAAGATGGCCGAGCGCTGGGTCCATACCGCCGGCTGCCGCCGCTGGTTCACCCTGGTCCGCGACACGGTGACGCACACCATTACGCCGGCATGAGCCGGTTGGCTTCGGGCGGCCGCATCGACCGTACCCATCCAATTCGCTTCACTTTCAATGGCGCGCCATACCGCGGTTACGAAGGCGACACCATGGCATCGGCCCTGCTGGCGAACGATGTGCGGGTGATCGCCCAGAGCGTGACCTACGGCCGTCCTCGCGGCGTCTTTTCTGCCGGCGTCGAGGAACCGAACGCGTTGGTGCAGGTCGGCAACGACACCATGCTTCGCGCCACGCAGGTCGAACTGGTCGACGGGCTCGAGGCGATCGGGCTGAACGGCCGCGGCCGCCTCTCAACCGAGTTTCCCTCCCCCTCTGGGGGAGGGCAGGGTGGGGGCGGCAATCGATACGACAAAAACTATGCGCACTGCGAGGCGCTGGTGATCGGAGGCGGTCGAGCCGGCATCACGGCCGCTCTCGAGGCGAGCCAAACAGGCGACCGGGTGATTCTGGTGGATGAGCAGGCAGAGCTCGGCGGCCGGCTTTTAGGTGCGGCCTGGAATGACTGGCTGGAGACCAGTCTCGCCGCCCTCCGATCGCAACCCGACGTCCGGCTGCTTACCCGCGCCACGGCCTTCGGCTACTACGACCAGAACCTGGTGCTGGTCGCCGAGCGTCGGCCGGGCGGCGGCCGCCTCTGGCAGATCCGAGCGAAGCGCGTCGTGCTCGCGACCGGGGCCCACGAGCGGCCACTGATCTTCGCGAACAACGACCGGCCGGGCATCATGCTCGCCGGGGCGGCCCGGACTTACGCGAATCGATTTGCCGTGGCGCCGGGAAAGCGCGCGGTCATCTTCACCAACAACGACAGCACCGATCTGGTCGCGGCCGACCTGAAGAAGGCCGGCATCGTCGTCGAGGCTGTCGTCGACGTTCGCGCCGGAGAAGCCGTCGTCGACACGGGTTCAGAATCACCCTCCCCCTACGGGGGAGGGCAGCGTGAGGGCTCTCTCCGCAGTGTCCTCATCGGCTCGCTGACGGGACCCGACGCGGCACGTGAGGTTGAGTGCGATCTGCTCTGCGTCTCGGGCGGATTCAATCCAACGCTGCATCTCTTCAGCCAGGCGCAAGGTCGCCTTCGATACGACGAAGGCCTGGCGTGCTTCGTGCCGGATGCCGCGCCGCCGAGCGTTGCCGTCGTCGGGGCAGCCGCGGGCGACCTCGGTGGCCGCGGCCTGGGCACGATCATGCCCTACTGGGTGGTCCCCGGTGATGGGCGGGAATGGTCGACGCATTTCGTCGACCTGGAGCGCGACGTGACCGTGGCGGATGTGCGGCGAGCCCTGGGGA
>Ga0209011_1000619_pt1 | contig 13247 bp, 8 predicted proteins | sample BlaSpr_A8_OM1_M3_FD_187986 | JGI IMG/M metagenome (GOLD analysis project Ga0209011, IMG submission 187986) | Forest soil microbial communities from Thunder Bay, Ontario, Canada - Black Spruce, Ontario site 2_A8_OM1_M3 (SPAdes) (version 2) | ecosystem: Environmental > Terrestrial > Soil > Boreal... | reverse complement strand
TCCACATTATAGGGACGAGGGCGAGCGGATATCCATCATGGCCCGGAGTCAGTGACTCCACTAGAGGCCGAATACATTGGCGCAGACCAACTGCCATTGTTCGTTTTTCGCTTGCAACTCTGCGGCGGACCATATATTCCGATAAGGGGGGCCAGCTCAACCGGTCGATGCAACACCATCTAATCGGTTGACCCGACAATACTTCCTCTAGGGAACCGTGCCGTAAGGCTGTACTCAATCAGAACCTAAACAGGGCAGTGTTCCGTTCGCATCAGCGCCCTTGGAACCAATTTAGCTTCGTAGACTCCTGCACGAGGACTTTGAGCAAGTGTTGCAACGACCCATTGAGACCACCCCGCTTATCGGAATGTGGGTCAGAACTGTTTCGTTTCGAATCAGAAAGGAAGCGCGGAAGGAAGGGCCGAAGATTTTTCCCATTAAGGCTTGCGTAAATGATTTCGGAACAATTTAGGAACACTATGAACCGAACAGCAGGGAAAACTCGGAAGTAATTCGCAACAGGTGGCAAGGCGAACCGATAGAAACTTCGGAACCAGTGGTCAAAATTCCAACCCCGTCCCCGAAAGCTCACTGGTGTTGGGTGCAACATTGGGTGCAGTTGAACAAGGACGTGAAGCGAGATGTGCCCGTATGCGACGCCAAACAAACGAAATGTGAGTTTGAGCCTGCCCTTAGAAGGCAGATGCTCTGTCCAGCTGAGCTACGGGCGCGTCGGCTGTGTTGATTCTAAATCATTTATCGTGGGCAACACTACGATTTTGGAGGCGGTGACCTTCTACCGAAGGGTCAGACGCTCAATTCAACTCGGCCCAACCGCACAGTCCTTACTTTTCCTGCACCAGAAGCACTTGCATCGGAACTCCCTGACCTCTTCAAAGTCCTTTTCGGTGCATTTGGAACAACCGGGGCGAAGTCGATTCGGTCGGCTTGAACCCGGCGCACATTCTGTTGAGAACTATCGTCGCACATCATTTTTTTGGTACACCGAAAAGGCGCAAATTAGACTCGTCTGCCTCTTACCAGGCGAGTGCTTTCGCAACTCTTATCGTCAGTTTATGGGGCCGCGGCGAATCCTAATTTGTGGGAGGTATTCCTTCGCGATTGTGCCTGCCCATCCCGAGGAACTCGGCTGCATTGATGATGCATGATTTTCGTGAGGACGGACACAAGGTGGCGGAGCAATTTGGTTTGGCTCCCGATGTCGTTTGGAAGACGCGCAACTCATGGAACCAGATAAATGACATCTGGGCAAAAAGAGCTCGATCAGTTAACCACACCGGCCGGATGGGAGCCCCACAAGAGCTTGCAGCGTAGGAACGGCGTCCAACTGTATTTGACCAGTAGGAGATTCCTTTCCTCGGTCGGTATTCCATTAGAGGTTAAACCCGTCTTACGAAAATTAGGCCTTCATAACCCAGAAATAGCATCTGAAAAAATCCCAGGCGTCGCGTTGCGAGCCCAATTTGTGTTTTGACGAGAGACAAAGCCGGAAGTTTTGCCCTCGCGGCTTTGACGCCTATTTACGCGGAAACAAATATATCTTGACATCATAAAGTCCGGTGGGGAGAATACGCGCCTGCTTGCCTTGGGAGGCCGACGTGCTTAGACGCGGATCACTTCTTATTTCAATATGTTACATCCTGGTTGGAATGAGCACTCATGCGCAGACGACGGTTCCAACAGACGTCTGTCCGTCCGGCGGCAAGCTGATCTGCGCACTCCCAGAAATATATGGCGCAAATGGGCTTCAGCAAAAAATAGGTCCGCTGCTGGGTGGAACAGCTAGCGGAACCAATCACGCCGGGGGGCACTTTGAGTCAAGTTTCATCAGCAGTTTGGGGCCATTGAACGCTGCTGTGGGAAGCCAATTGACATTGCTACCCCTCGGTTCTCCTGGCTCGGGATTGGTCTATGTGTATGATCCGACGTTAAAGACTTTTACTGCGTCCACCGAAGACTTGGGCCCGATTCTTACCGAACGAGCCAACACCAGTGGCAGGCATAGAGTCCGCTTGGGATTCAGCTACCAGCGATTCAGCTTCAGTACCCTTGATGGTAATAGCTTGCACAGTCTGCCAGCCAGTTTCGTACACATCGATGACCCAGGGGCTAATGGCCAACCCGACAGGACCAACAATATACTCGTGCCGTCAAACTTAAACTGCACTGTCACTCCCGATCCCACGAAGCCTGGCGATACCAATACCGGCTTATGTGGTTTTGTGCGAGACAGAGTCGACACCGTGACTGATATCAACCTCAGGCTGAACCAGTACACGGCGACGGCCACGTTTGGGTTGACGAGCCGGATTGACCTTTCGCTGGCGATACCGATTATCAACGTGGGGATGAACCTGACTTCGATCGCTACAATTATCAACAACTCAAATACGAGTAACCATCAGTTTAATCCGGCGAAAGTTCCCTCCTGTTCTTCTACACCGTGCCTCCAAGGAACCTTTGCCAACTCGAACAGTGCTACAGGAATCGGTGACATTGTTCTGCGCGCGAAGGGCGTTGTTTGGGAAGGAGAGAGAGCTGCGGTCGCAGTCGGAGGAGACCTCCGCCTCCCCAGTGGCGACGAATTGAATTTTCTGGGTTCCGGTACGATTGGATTCACACCTTTTGCTGTGTTTTCTTATGCAGCCAGGGTGTCTCCCCACGTAAATGTGGGATATGAAGTGAATGGAAACTCAGTGCTGGCCGGTGACATCGTCCAGCCAACTTCCACCGCACCGAGCGGCCTCACAAAGGGACATCTTCCAAACCAATTCCTCTATTCTGGAGGAATCGACGCTGTACTCGTCAAGAATAGGCTCGCCGGAACATTTGATTTGATCGGCCAGCGAGTTCTAAACGCGCGCCGTGCGACGGTCACCCAGCAATCTTTCCTTGGAGCCTGCGGCCCGGCGGGCCTGACACCAGTCGATTCCGCCAATTCCAATAATTACTGCACCTCGCCACTCTCTAATGTTTCGCAGCCCGCTCTGACTCAGACGAAAGGTTCGTTTAACATCATAAATGCTTCGCTGGGTGCGAAAGTGAGAGTGTCCGACAAGTTCGTGATTTTCGGTAACGCTCTGATCGCACTAGATGACGGCGGTCTGAGGGCGAAAGTGGTGCCCCTTGTGGGCGCTTCTTTCAGCTTTTGAGTGCAGGAGGCGCAGGTGGGGTTAGGCCCGGACGTTTATTTATGGGAACGTTCTGCGCCTGAGACGCATGTCCGGTCCGCGAAACCTAGTTGATCTAACCTATTGAAGTCACAGCGTTTTTTCTCTCACTACAAAAATCAAACTCAAATCGTATGCAAATTTCTACTCCATTCAATTGTAGTGGAGAACGATCAATTGTCGGCCCAAGTGGCTCTGCGAGGGAGCGATTCGGCACTGTGGATGTAGAATAGCCCAGTCATGCGCCGGGGTGATAACTGGACTTCGGGGAGTCCCCGACGATACGCAAGACGATCACACTCACGTTGTCCTCTCCGCCGTGTTGTTTCGCGAGAGCAACAAGGAGGCCCGCCGCTTGTTGGGCGGACGGGTTGCTGATCAGGGTGTCAGCAATCTCTGCGTCGGGCACCATGTGAGTTAATCCGTCTGTGCAAAGCAATACGATATCCTGACAAAGCAATGGGATTTCACTGGCATCGATTTCGACTTCCTGGTGCGGACCCAAAGCCCGGATCAAAATATTCTGCAGAGGACTCTTCTCGGCCTGTTCGGGCGTCACAATCCCGCGACGAACCTGTTCGCCCACCAAGGTATGGTCCGTCGTCAACCGCGTCAGCATACTCGAACGAAGCAGATAGGCACGGCTGTCGCCAACGTTCACAAGGCTCAATCGTGAATCCTCGAGCCATGCGGCTATGAGTGTGGCTCCCATACCGCGTAACGTGGGATCGCTTAGCGCAGCATCATATACCTTACGATTCGCGAGTTGCGCGGCGTTTACCAGGCAGTTGGTCTTTTCAGAAAGATCGGGTCGAAGTTGTCTATCCGGCAGGATCGACCCATTGTCTGAGGCCTCCAGGCAATACGTCACGGTGACATCGACCGCAGTCCCGCTAGCCACCTCGCCATGCGCTTGCCCTCCCATGCCGTCCGATAAAACGAACAGATTGAGCGGAGGAACTACGCGGTAACTATCTTCATTGTTGTCACGTACGCAGCCGACGTCCGTCTCCGAACCAACCTCGACGTGCAAACAACTTTTCTCGTTCACAATCATTCCCCTGCGCGCCGTTGCCGCGATAAGTTCTGAGGATGGCGTTGCGTCGATTCTACTCATTCAGAAAACCCTTAGCGATCACGTCGCACCGTGTCTCAGCCAACTCTCGGCAACTCCGTCTCACCTGCGATCCTTGATCACCCAAGTCTCATTTTGCTTAACCATGTGGAAAAGTATATGGTCCGCTTTCATGGCAGTCTTGCCCCCCTTTGGCGTGTAGCCCTGGGAAACGTCGGCAGTTACGCTAGCCGTCGCATGGTCGGGGGCCACTTCGATCTTTTCGTTTGATAAGGTCATGTGAATGGAACTGGCGTAGCTGAATGATTGCTTGGAACCGTCGTACTCCGCCTTGCTCATGAATGGCCAAATCTTGCGGAGTGCGTCTGCGTCGCGTTGTTCGAAGGCGCTTGCATACTGCCGCACTGCTTCGCGGATGGCAGGGGTTTCGTCAGCCGCAGCAGCCGCTGCCGTGCCCAGTGCGGTAATTTTTGAGTTTATCGCAGCGAGAAGCCCCTGCGCATCAGTGGTGTGCGCACCGCCGGTCCGGGCAATCGATTCGAATTCGGTTCGACACGCACCAAGCGTGCCCAAATCATTGCCTTCTTTCAGGTTCTGGCACCGCTGGAATTCGCTCTGAAATACTTTCTCCGCCGCGCTCGCAGCACTTGCCGTACCCGCCGCCGCTGCCAAACTGGCCGTCAAGTCCTTACTTTCATTGGCGACATTGGCGGCTTCCCGGCGAGCGTCATTGGCCGTGGGGCCGCCACTTTCCGCTAACGTTTGGAACTGCGTCTGAAGATTGCTCAATGACTGGAGAGCACTCTCATCCTGACGCAGTTTGAGTTGGTTCTTTGAGTTTACGAGTTGGCCGAATAGATTTTGCTCCGCTTGATTGATTTTCGTGGTGAGAGAAGATGAGTCGCCACCCATTTGTTGTATCTGCATGGCTCTTTGACGGGCGGAACGGAAATCGCTGCGACTCAGGTCCTGTCCCGCAATATCCATCAGGCTTGCAACCGAGGCACTGGAAATTGCCAAGGACGCTCTCGCGTCACTTTGGAGCTTTTGAGATTCGTGTTGGCGAGGGCCACCCAGTTTTATGATCTGGCCAAACAGATCGGCCGCATGCTGAAGGCTGCTCGGATTGTTTTGTCGCAAGCTCTGCTGCGCTTCAGCAAAAAGCTGTTCCTCATGCTGGCGCTGGGGGATTACTAGATCGAGGTAGTTACGCGCGTCGTCTTTTCGCCGGCCACCAGCAGGCAGAGCAAGGATCTTACGAAGATCGTTCTGCGCTTGCGTAAACCGCGAACCGTCGCTCTCGGCCTTAGCCCGGCTCCATAATTGTTCTTCCTGTTGCCATAACGCGGACTTTGCTTTGTCCATCGGTCCCGACGGGGGCGGCGCAGGGGGATTTACTATGGGCTGGTCAGGTACGGGCTTTGCCGAGCCCGAAGGTGGAGCAGCAGGGGTAGGGGACCGAACAGCAATCATGAACTGACTGGGCGAACGCAGACGCACTACCGACGAAACCAGCAGAATCAAACCCAGCAGTGCAACCCCGAGTGCCGCTGGCCTCTTCCAAATTGGAACCTGCGTCAGCCGTTTTCCTTGTTTGACCCGCGCAAGCAGAACGTCGGGTGACGGACTTGGTGAAGGATCGTCCCCAACACGGTCACTTACCCGAGGACCAGTCACTGCAGAGCCGGGTGGTAAAGAGGACTTCTTGCCCTTGGCCGGTTGCGTTGGAATCTCCAGAGTTGGCAAGCTTAAGTTCACACCGATATTTGGTTCGACAGGTTGCAGCGGCTGGGAATCCGGGACGGCTGGAGCAATAGAAATGCGCGCAGATTGTAGCGGAGGAAGTGGAGCGACAGGCTGCGATAACCCAGGCGTTTGGCTTGCAGATGCTTTTGCCGCCATGGCCTGCTGATTAGAACCGCCCGGCGACGACAATCCGGTCGGTGCCGGAGGGCCCTCCCAGAGGGCGTACTCTCTGACAGGGCTTTGTTGAGGGGTCGGTGGAACGTTTGGGTTGGCCTTTCTGTCGGATACGGTTATCGCAGCTGCGATGTCTTCAGACAAACGGCGGACGCGCGGGTCGTCAGGGTCCAGCTTCTGGCTCTTGACGCTTTCGTCGAGTAGAAGTGTGGCTTCCTCCAGGTTTCCAGATTCCAAAAGAGTCCTGACACTCTGGAGCTTCCGGTTTTCGTCCCTCTTCTTTTCGCGGGCGGTAATCTCCACCTGGGCTGAACTCAACAGTTGTGTGACATCTGTGTCTGGACCCAGGGTAGCGAGGGCGTCCTCGGCCATACGGATAGCGTCGCTGAACTCCTCCCGATTGATCTTGATCTTGATACCGCGAACACGCTGCTCGATCGCTTGGCGAGTCTGCTCCCTCTTTCGGCGGGTGTCCGCTTGCTCCAACAAACTGTTCAGATCGGCATTCTGGGGAAACGATTCGAGTCCTAAATTAGCGGCAGCAATAGCCTCCGGATAGCGATTCGCTTTGAGGTGGTCCTCGACTTCATCCAGCGTCTTGCGAAGGCGAAGGGCTCGCTCACATTGAGCTTGCTGTTCGCGTGCAAATTCGAGTAGGCGCAGTAAGTCGCCATCGCCTGGAAAATCGCGCAACAACTGCTCTGCCCGCGCAATCGCCTCAGGGTACGCCTCTTTACTGGTCAGCTCTTTGAGGATTTCCCATTCCCGCTTCAAGCGCTCCGACTTCACTTGCTTTTCCCGTTCGTTCTGTACCAAGGTCTTTAGCTTGAGGACAGCCGCATCTTTCGGCTGGGCCGCGAGCTGCGAATCCAGAAGCGCTAGCGCCTCCTCCCAGCGTTGCGCGGCCAGAAGAGTCCTCGCCTCAACGAGCTTCTGTTGTCTCTCCTGCTCTGCTCTCTCTTGTTCGGCAGTTGCCAGAAGTTTGGTGATCTCTTTGGCGAGGGGAAATTCCTTTTGCAGCGCCAAAAGGAGCTCGATGGACTCCTCATAGTGCCTCGAGGCCACTAAAATCCGCGCATCGCCCAGACTCTTAAGCATGCGCTGATCCGCCCAATCATCCAGCACAAGCTCACGCAGTTTGGAGATCTCGTCGTCCTTGGGAAAATCTTTATCGAGCGAACTCAGCAGAGCGATGGCATCTTCGTATCGCTTTGAGCCTTTTAGAGTCCGCGCTTCGGCCAAGCCCGAAAGTTTGCGCTGTTGCGCTTGGCCTTGACGTGCGGTCTCCAATAACCCAAGGATTGTGTCATTGTCCGGGAATTGCTCCTGCAGGCCGACAAGCAGCGCGTTGCAATCCTCGTAGCGTTGGGCGGCCAACAGGTTTCGTGCCTCCACAATCCCTTGCAGCCTTCGCTGTTTTTCTTGATCTTCGCGAATAATTTTTACAAGTTTCTCAATTTCATCATCGTTGGGAAACTCCTGCCCTAGTTCGGAGAGCAGGGCAATGGATGCCTCGTGGCGCCTTGAGGCGAGTAAATTACGAGCTTCGGCTAGCACCTCGACTTTCCTCTGCCGTGCTTGGTCTTCGCGAACCGCCCCCAACAGTTTAGGAATCTCGTCGTCACTAGGAAACTGCTTTCGAAGATCAGTTAGCAACTCCTCACACGTCTGGTAGTGGCGGGCCGCCAATAGATTTCGCACTTCTTCCAGTGTACGCATTCGTTGCTGTTCGGCTCGATCTTCCCGCGCGGTCTCCATCAACCTCCGGATGTCTTCCTCCTCCGGGAATTCCTTTTCCAGGTCGGTAAGCAGATTGATGCATTCATCAAATTTTTGATGGGTCCATAAAACACGGGCCTGCTGCATATTTTCCATGAGACGGCAAAGCCTCTGGCGCCGGGAGCGTTCTTCCAGAACCTGCTCGCGGAGCAGGAGTCCCTGCCGGTTTGTGGGCTCTGTTTCCAAAATCGGGGCAAGCAAAGCCTCGACTTCGTCCAATAACCCTTCCGCGAGCCGCTGTCTCGCGGCTTGCAGCTTTTCATTGACGAGTTTTGCGCGACTGAACTCCTGCTGTATCTTTTCGAGCAGCTCTTTTGCGGGTTCAAAGGTAGAATCTATCTCCAAGGCGCTGCTAGCTAGGGCTTTTGCTTCATCCAGTTTGCCGCCATCGAGTAACTTGGCCGCATCCTCGACGTGCTGCTGCGCCCTCGGCCGCAGAAGTTTTTTCTTCAGAACAGTGTCGACTTTCCCGAGCAGCGCCCGAGCCTGAGCATTCGTGAAATCCACTTGCAGGGCTTGGCGCAACAGATCCCGCGCTTGGGAAAATTGCTCCTGTTGGATGAGCTGGCGGCTTTGGGCAATCAGCTCGATCACAGTCTCTGCTTGCAAGTTCTTACAAATTGGCTCCAGGTCGATGAGCAGGTCCTCCATGGTTTGGACGCGTTCTGAGACTGGTTTCAGAAGCATCCTTTCGACCACGGAATCGAGCTCGAGAGAGCATTCGGGCGCCATTTCGCGCAGTCGCCTAGGTTCCTGCAAGCAAATGCTCTGCATCAGGCTGGCCGGACTCTCTCCGGGAAAGGGTTTGCTATAAGTTAGGAGTTCAAATAGCAGCACACCGAATGAAAAAATATCCGAACGTCCATCGGCATGCTCACCGTGGTAAACCTCGGGGGGCATATAAGCGAAGGTCCCCATGATGATCCCCGATTTGGTATGCGAGGTTTCGAGGACCCGGGCGATGCCAAAGTCGACCACCTTGACCGTCCCCACTTTATTGAGCATTACATTTCCCGGCTTAATGTCCCGGTGTATGATCCCTCTCTTGTGTGCGTAGTCGAATGCCCGGCAAGCCTGGATGGCATATTCAAGCTTCAGGGACAACGGGATCGGCAAGCGACGCGTAATGACCTCGCCAAGGCTCTGGCCATCTACAAATTCCATGGCAATAAACGGGATGCCTCCCTCATCGCCCATTTCATAAATGGTTGCAATATTCGGGTGCTGAAGTACTCCCAGGGACTGTCCCTCACGATAAAATCGCTGAAGCAGATCCGGATTATCCGCGACGTTGGTTGTAATTGTTTTCAACGCCACCATGCGATTGATTTTCGGATCGCGCGCCTTGTAAACAACACCCATCGCTCCACGTCCGAGCTCTGCGAGCACTTCGTACTTGCCCAGGGTCTTCACATCACACATCCCTGCAAGTTATGGGCTCGTCGATCCGGAGAGGCGCACGACAAACGCTTCGGTCTTAGAAATGGACGCCCTGGCGGGCCGTCACGTAGACAAACTCGGGTAAGGGGGGCTACCTCCACCGATGGAAGGGGAATAAGGGGTCGCGAGAGGCACGTCAAGACGGATCGCCAATGAACACACCCGAAGTGACACTGCCACGAGACCGAAAGGAGTGAGCTGGGCACTCCCCGCATTACCACACCTCCCAGTCAAAACAATCGCTTATATCCAAGTAAAATCAAGGCGATAGTCTTGCGGTGGTCGTTGTAGATACTCTCAAAACATCGCCAAGATGTCAAGCCAGGTAACGGGACGTGTCGAGGGATTCCACCATCGAATTGTCCTATTTTAACTGTATTACGTGTAACCTTACCTTTACTAACCGGCTCAACATCAAACACAACAGCACTTCTATCGCCAAAACGCCGCGCCGCTTAAGTAATGCCATTTCTTCCTGGTACCTTTCGCTAGCCAATTTGCTGATCCAGACTGTTGCATAAATCTGGTAAGAGTTGAGCATTCCAGCCGGAATTTCCGATTTGCGCCTGGGATTCGCGCACCGTATCCTTCTCCCGCTCTGGGAAGAACGATTTTGCCATCCCACCATCCCTGGCGAGGTTGCGGGTTCCGACGGATCGTTTTTTTGGAGGCTGACTGAACAATGTAACGCCAATTGACAGCTCGGGGCTCGGCGTGCTCGTGGCTGCGTATTCCACGGCGAAATCGAGCGGAGCATCGCTGCGGCTTTGCAACCTGGGATCGAGATTTAACGAACTGCTGCAGATCACGAAACTGGTAACTATTTTCGTGGTTTCCGGCACCGAGGTGGAAGCAGTCGCAGCCTCTCGAAGTAACGTTCCTTAATTCGCCGGGCGCAATCTCTTAGGCAAAGCGTGATCTCGGTCTTGTATTTGCTTTCAGCTGGCAATTCGGAACAAATATTAGGATCCAGCAGCATCATGAGCCGAGCCAGCGGCCCGCCGGTTCCCAGCCCTCGACATGGTCGCAAACCACCTTAACCGTCGCAGTGATCGGGATCGCCAGAATGAGTCCGATGGCGCCCCAAAGCCACCCCCAGAGCAACAGTGCAATGGTAACAGCCAACGGATTCAAATGGACGCGTCGTCCGACTATGGCGGGCATCAGGACATTAAGGCCAATAATATGGAGAAAAAGCAGGGTCACCGCGATGCCAAGGTAAGGGCCAATGGTGTTCCACTTCACCATGCCGATAAAAAAGGGAGGCACCCAAGCAAGCACCACACCCAGGTACGGCACTAGATTCAGCAGACCCGAGACGCAGCCCGCCAAAAAAGGGTAGTCCAGATGAATTATTAGGAAAAAGGTCCAGCTGACAAGCATCAGAATCAGCGCTACCAGCGCGTTGCCGATAAGGTAGGAACGAAGCATTGTATTAACCTGATCGAGCGCCTCTTTGACCCGCGTCCGGTTCCCGGAGGGAAATAATTCCATTGTTACTTTCCAGATCTGCGGCTTGGCAGCAAGCATGAAAAACACCAGAAACGGCAGAAAGGTCGCGACAAAAAAAATGGAATAAAGTGAGCCTACGCCTAGAAACAACAATTCGCGGGCGGGGCGCGTTTGAGAACGCACGGGCGGGCTTTCCTTCTCTCCGTCCGGAGCAATCGCTTCAACTTGATTTTCCACCGTGGCCAACTTGCGGTCCACCGCCGTTGCGGCATGGCGCAGGATGGCGCTGTAGCGCGGCCAATCAGCGACGAATTGATTCGCACGGGCGGCCACCAGAAAGCCCAGTCCGGCGACGAATGACATGACCGCCAGGAGCACCACGAGCGCGCCAAGACCTCGAGGAACATGCATTCGTTCGAGGAATTCGACGACTGGATCAAGAAAATACGCAAGCAAAATGGAGAGCAGCATCGTCACAATCACACTCGAAGCAAAGTACAGGAACGCGAACACAATTCCCAAAGTGATGATGCGCAGGAACGGGATAGTTCGCGCTGTGAATTTGACGTATTCGGTTCGCATGGTTGGATCGATTTCGTACCAGCATGCCGGTCTGCCATGATAAGCGAGACTGGCACGGGGCGGCACGACTGAAATAACTTTGCGTTCGCGATGATGCCCGCCGCTGGCTGCCTTCGAATCGGAAATATAACACTGTGACGGCTTAACAACCATAAGCTATCAAGGACGCTATTTGGAAGGCGGAAATGTTGCTTTGAAATTCTCGCGGACGACAGCCCCCACTTTCTTTCCGAAGTTGTAAGTTGCGCGCAGATTCTCACCGAAGAATCCCACTTGCCCTTTCGTGTCGTGCTCGACCAGGCTCTTAATGGAGACATACCCGGCCGATAACCGCCAGTCGGTGCCGATCTTAGCAGCGTTCCTTACGGGCCGCGATTTGATAGGGGGAGCTACACGAGAGCTTACGGCTGTGCGTAATAATAGGGTGTTGTTAGCAAATTAAAATGTCCGGTTTTCTGCCATATTGAAATGTCCGCCATGGATGATTGGGAGGAGCTTTCTTTTGGGGTTTGGATACTCTGTGCGCGGCAAGTCCTGGAGGCCGTAGGCCGGAAGGACTTGCCGCGCACGGCGTCGGTTGGGAGCAGTGTCGCAGGCGGAGATAGCGGCCGCGAAATCGCAACCAGTGCGAGCCATCCAGGCGTCGCTCAATCTCCACGTGTGCTCCCCGAAGCCCGGCGCGGACCTCTTCTCGTGATACACCCCAACGATTTCCTTCCCAGCTCACCGTGTGATCCTGGGCCACCTGGCGGGCGACGCGCACACTTAGAATTTCCTCTAAGCGATGGTCTGGTCCTAGTCGTCGATGCGCATGGCGGGGGTGCCGTGGCACGACGGTAAAGCGCTGCTCCCATTCCGGAATAAAATGCAGTTCCAAAAACCGATTGGCTGCTTCGATGCTATCAATTCCCGCCAGCCGCATTTCCTTGACCAGACGGTCCTGCAGGGTTTCCAACAGCCGCTCGATGCGTCCCTTGGCCTGCGGACTGTGCGCTGCAATCCATTCGATCCCCAATTCGTTCAAGGCACGTCCGAACTGCGTGCGTGCCGGATCGCCACGCAGTTGTTCGGCCAGCGGCGCTGGACGCGTGGTTCGAAAGATGCTGTTGCGATCGGTGTAGTGCGCCACAGGGCGCCCATAGCGTCGCAACCAGCCTCCCAGAGTTCGCAGATTTTCTTCGGTGCTGTCGTGCTTGGCAAAGCGAGCCCAGATGCGGCTGGTCGCATCATCGATTAGCGCGATCAACTGGCAGGCCGGGCCGCGATCCTCCAGCCAGCGGAACGGAGAACTATCCTGCATCACCAACTCTCCGAAACACGCTCTGCGTTCCCGCCACACGTGCACGGCGTTCACGCGCTTGCGGCGCGGGCGCCACAACATCTCCCGGATCATCCATTTCCGCAGCGTCTCGCGGCTCACCGGTAAACCATCCTTGGCCAGATGTTCGGCAGCCAGTGTGGGCCCGAAGTCTGCATAGCGATGGCGAACGCGCGCCAGAATCTTCTGCTCCAAAGACGCTGCCAACTTGCGGTTCGACGGCTGGCCGCGTAGCCCGTGAACGATCCCGCCATCCCCGCGCTCCCCCATGCGGATCAGCATCCGCCGCACGTGGCGGTCGGTTACTTTTAACCGCTGCGCCGCTTCGACTTGCGTCAAGTGTTTTTGCTTGACCTCATGCAACACTCGCAACCGGTCCCGTTCTTGTTGACTCAAGGCAATGCGCTCCGTTTCCATTGGCCCCCCGGCCACCCATGAAACCGGACATTTCTACTTTGCACAAACCGGACATTCTCATTTTGCAGCGACA
>Ga0209011_1000618_pt1 | contig 13306 bp, 11 predicted proteins | sample BlaSpr_A8_OM1_M3_FD_187986 | JGI IMG/M metagenome (GOLD analysis project Ga0209011, IMG submission 187986) | Forest soil microbial communities from Thunder Bay, Ontario, Canada - Black Spruce, Ontario site 2_A8_OM1_M3 (SPAdes) (version 2) | ecosystem: Environmental > Terrestrial > Soil > Boreal... | reverse complement strand
TGCGGCCCTGGTTGTTGCGGCCGGCATGAGTCGGCAGCGACTCGAGCAGAGTCTTCTCCGGCTCGCCGGTCGTGATCTCGTCGAAGCCCGAGATCGTCATGAAGCGACGCCCGGGGCTGGTCGGCTTGAACTTTCTAACTGGCATCTCTATACGCTCCCAAACAGCCCTTCGATCTTCTGACCGGGGCCGAGGGTGACGATCGCCTTCTTCCAGTCGGCGGTGTGGCCGACGGCGGTGGCCCGGCGCTGGCTGCGACGCTTCTTGCCGCGCATCGTCACCGTGTTGACGTCGCGGACCTTGATGCCCTGCGCCTCATAGTGCTCCTCGAGCGCTTGCTTGATCTCCGTCTTCGAAGCGCGCGGCGAGACGCGGAACGTGTACCGCCCCTGCGTGTAGAGCTGGTAGGTGCGCTCGGTGATCAGCGGCCCGATCACGATCTCGGAAGCAGCTCGCGTCGTCACCTGGCGCCTCCTTCCCTCTTGCTGAAGTTCTCTTCCAGGAGCTCGAAGCAGTCCTTGGAGAGAAGGAGGTAGTTGTGGGTGAACAGGTCGCGAATGTTTAGGTTGCGGGCAAGAATCGTCTTGGTGCCAACCAGGTTCTCGAACGACCGGCTGACGACCACGTTGGGCGCCGGCAGGACGATGAGAGCCGATTTGTCGAAACCAAGCGCGGTCATCAGATCGGCCGCCTGCTTGGTCTTCGGTTCATCGAAGACGAAGCTCTCGATCACTCTTACTTGCCCGTCAAGAGCTTTCTGGCTCAGGGCTGAGCGCAGGGCTAGGCGGCGCATCTGCTTCGGCATGCGCTGCTCGTAGCTGCGCGGGTGGGGGCCGAAGACCGTGCCTCCTCCCTTCATCGACGGTTCGCGGATCGAGCCGTGGCGCGCGCGACCGGTGCCCTTCTGCCGGTAGGGCTTGGCGCCACCGCCCGAGACTTCGCCGCGGGTCTTGGTCGACGCGGTGCCCTGGCGGGCGTTGGCCATCTGGCGGAGGTAGGCCTGGTGCATGACGGGCATGTTCGGCTTCTCGTCGAAGACGGCCTTGGGGAGGTCGACCTCGCCGTTGCGTTCGCCAAGGGCGTCAAAGAATGGTGCCTGTAGGGGGTTGTTTTCGGTTTCGGCAGCCTTTTTCTTGGCGACGGGCTTGGCCGCCTTGTTTGCCTTCGTCGCCTTGGTCGTTTTGGTTGTCTTGACAGCCTTGACTGTCTTGGCTGCCGGCATCAGACCTTCCTCCCGGTCGGCTTGCCAGCGGGGCCTTTCACCTTGACGGGCTTGGTCGACTGCCGGACGAGAACAAGAGCGCCCTTCGCTCCGGGTACGCCGCCCTTTAGAAGAAGGAGGTTCCGTTCCGGGTCCACTCGCACAACCTTGTAGGCGCGCGCGGTCGTCCGGACGTTGCCCATCTGGCCCGACATCTTCAGGCCCTTGAAAACGCGCGCGGAGTCGGTTGACCCGATCGCGCCCGGCTGGCGAACGTTCATCGAACCATGCGACTCGGGGCCGCGGCTGAATTTGTGTCGCTTGATCAGGCCCTGGAAGCCTTTTCCCTTCGAATGCGCGGTGACGTCCACGATCTCACCTGCGCTGAAGATCTCGGCTTTGAGCTCCTGGCCGGCTTCGAGGCCCTCGTAGCCACGAATCTCGACAACATGGCGATGCGGCTCGAGGCTCGCCTTCTTGAATTCGCCAAGCTCGCCCTTGCTGAGCTTGCGCTCGACGACGACGCCAAACGCGATGCGCGCGGCGGAGTAGCCGTCTTTCTCGGTGGTTCGCAGGCCGAGCACCCGGCACGGGCCGGCTTCGAGCACAGTCACCGCGGTGGTCGTGCCGTCAGCGTTGAACAGCTGGGTCATGCCCAACTTCTTGGCGAGTAGTCCCTTCATGACTTGATCTCGATGCTCACGCCGGCGGGAAGGCTCAAGCGCATCAGCGCGTCGACCACGCGCGGGTTCGGATCGAGGATGTCGACGATCCGCTTGTGGGTGCGCATCTCGAACTGCTCGCGCGAGTCCTTGTCGATGAATGGAGATCGAATTACGGTCAGCTTGGAGATCTCTGTAGGGAGCGGGATGGGGCCAGCGGTGCGCGCGTTCGTACGGCGGGCGGTGTCCACGATTTTGTCCGCCGCTTGATCCAAGACCCGATGGTCGTAGGCCTTGAGCCGAATCCGAATTTTTTGCGCCACTTGCTAGCCTTTCCCTCTTCTTCTTATGTGTCGGTTACTTGATGACCTCGGTCGCCACGCCGGCGCCGACCGTCTTACCGCCCTCACGGATGGCAAAGCGGAGTCCCTGCTCGATGGCGATCGGCTCGCCGAGGGTGATCTCCATCACGACGTTGTCGCCTGGCATACACATCTCGACGCCGTCAGGGAGCTTGACCTCGCCAGTGACGTCGGTGGTGCGCATGTAGAACTGCGGACGGTAGCCGGTGAGGAATGGCGTGTGACGCCCGCCCTCCTCCTTTGTCAGCACGTAAACCTGGGCGTTGAACACCGTGTGAGGCTTGATCGAGCCGGGCTTCGCCAGCACCTGGCCACGAACCACGTCCTCGCGCTTCACGCCGCGCAGCAGAGCGCCGATGTTGTCGCCGGCCTGGCACTCGTCCATGTCCTTGTGGAACATCTCGATACCGGTCACGACCGTCTTGGTGCTGTTCGGGTGGATCCCGACGATCTCGATTTCCTCGTTCCGCTTGAGCTTTCCGCGCTCTACCCGGCCCGTGGTGACAGTGCCACGACCTTCAATCGTGAACACGTCCTCGATGGGCATCAGGAAGGGCTTGTCGACAGGCCGCTCCGGCTCAGGGATGTAGGTGTCGACCGCGTTCATCAACTCCATGATCTTGGGTGACCACTCGGGGTCGCCTTCGAGCGCCTTGAGCGCGGAGATGCGCACAATCGGGATGTCGTCGCCGGGGTACTCGTACTTGCTGAGCAGCTCGCGCAGGTCCAGCTCGACAAGTTCGATGAACTCTTTGTCGTCGACCATGTCGCACTTGTTCAGCGCAACAACCAGGAACGGCACGTTGACCTGGCGGGCCAGGATGATGTGCTCGCGAGTCTGCGGCATGGCGCCGTCGTTGGCGGCCACGACCAAGATCGCGCCGTCCATCTGGGCGGCACCAGTGATCATATTTTTTATGTAATCTTGGTGTCCCGGGCAGTCCACATGCGCGTAGTGGCGCTTCTCGGTCTCGTACTCCACGTGAGTTATCGATATCGTGATACCGCGGGCCTTCTCTTCCGGTGCCTTGTCGATCCGGTCAAATGGCGTGAACTCCGCCAAGCCCTTCTCCGATAGCACCCTGGTGATGGCAGCCGTCAGCGTCGTCTTACCGTGGTCGATGTGACCGATGGTCCCGACGTTCAGGTGCGGCTTTGTCCGCTCAAACTTCTTCTTCGCCACTGTTTCCTCCTATCTAACTCCGCGACGTGGTACGGCGGCCCACAGCCTCCGCCAGGTTTCCAGGCATTTCTGCGTAGTGACTGAACTCCATCGAATAGGTCGCCCGCCCCGAGGTCATCGACCGAAGTTCGGTAGCGTAACCGAACATCTCCGCCAGGGGTACGCTGGCCTTGACGTTCTGCGACGTGCCGCGCCCTTCCATGCCGAGGATGTGACCGCGGCGGGACGACAGATCCCCCATCACGTCACCGAGATACTCCTCAGGCATGACGACATCGACTTTCATGATCGGCTCGAGCAGGTACGGATGAGCCTTGTGCAGTGCATCCTTGATCGCCATCGAGCCGGCGACATGGAACGCCATATCGTTCGAGTCGACCGCGTGGAACGAGCCATCCACCAGAGCCGCCACGATGTCGACCACCGGGTAACCGGCGACGACACCGCTCTGGAGGGCTTCTCTGACACCCTTCTCGACAGACGGGATGAACTCGCGCGGGATGCGTCCTTGTGTGACCTTGTCCTCGAACACAAACCCGCTCCCGGTCTCGCCGGGGCGCACGTCCAGCTCGGCATGGCCGAACTGGCCCTTGCCACCGGACTGCCGGACGAATCGGCCCACCCCGTGAGCGGGCCTCTTGATCGCTTCTTTGTAGGCGACCTGCGGCTTGCCCTGGTTGGCGTCAACCTTGAACTCGCGAAAGAGGCGGTCGATGATGATCTCCAGGTGGAGCTCGCCCATGCCGGCGATGATCGTCTGCCCCGTCTCCGTGTCGGTATGGACCTTGAACGTCGGGTCCTCCTCCGTGAGGCGCTGCAGGCCGATGCCGAGCTTGTCCTGGTCAGCCTTGGTCTTCGGCTCGATCGCCACCGAAATCACGGGCTCGGGGAAGACGATCGACTCGAGCAGGATCGGATGAGCCTCGTCCGCCAGCGTGTCGCCGGTGGTCGTGTACTTCAAGCCGACGGCAGCGGCGATGTCCCCGGTAAACACCTCGTCGACATCCTCGCGCCGGATCGCGTGCATCCGAAGGATGCGCCCGATGCGTTCCTTACGCCCGTTGGTCGCGTTGAGCACGCCCGAGCCCGCCTTCAGCCGGCCTGAGTAGACCCGAAAGAACGTCAGCTTGCCGACACCTTGCGGGTCCATCTGAATCTTGAATGCGAGGGCCGAGAACGGCTCGTTGTCGTCGTGCTCGCGGACGAGCAGAGCGCCCGTCTTCGGGTCGACTCCCTCCACCGCCGGCACATCAGCCGGGGAAGGTAGATAGTCCACGACGGCGTCGAGGATCGGCTGCACGCCTCGGTTGCGCAGGGCAGCGCCGCAGAGCACTGGGACGAGGACTCCTGCCACGGTTCCCTTGCGCAACGCGGCGTTGATCTGGGCCTCCGATGGCTCCTTCTCGTCCAGGTAGAGGTGCATGATCTCGTCGTCGAAGTCGGCCACGGCCTCGATCAAGTCGTGGCGGTGCTGCTTGATCAGGTCGGCCATGCCAGGTGGGATGTCGAGCGACTCGGTGTTCGTCGTGCCGAGGTCGTCCGTGTACTCGATGGCCTGCTTCGTCACCAGGTCGACGTAACCCGTGAACGAGTCCTCCGAACCGATCGGCAACTGGATGGGCACGGCCCGCGCGCCCAGGCGGGTACGGATGGAGTTCAGCGAGCCGTAGAAGTCGGCTCCGATGCGGTCCATCTTGTTGATGAAGGCGATTCGCGGCACGCCGTAGCGGTCGGCCTGGCGCCAGACGGTCTCGGACTGCGGCTCGACACCTGCAACCGCGTCGAAAACCGCGACCGCGCCGTCCAGCACCCGGAGGCTGCGCTCGACTTCGACGGTGAAGTCCACGTGTCCGGGTGTGTCTATGATGTTGATCGCGTGGTCGCGCCATTGCGCGGTCGTTGCCGCCGACGTGATCGTGATCCCACGCTCCTTCTCCTGGACCATCCAGTCCATGGTCGAAGCGCCTTCGTGAACCTCACCCATCTTGTGGATGCGGCCCGCGTAGAAAAGGATCCGCTCCGTCGTCGTCGTTTTGCCCGCGTCGATGTGCGCCATGATCCCGATGTTTCGGACCTTGTCGATCACGACCGGACGCTCCTGCATCTTCAGTGCCACGCTCATCTCTCTTCTAGTACCGGAAGTGGGAGAAAGCCTTGTTGCTTTCCGCCATCCGATGGGTTTCCTCTTTGCGCTTGACCGCTCCGCCCGTGTTCTGAGAAGCGTCAAGCAGCTCGAACGCGAGCTTCTCAGACATGCTCTTCCCGCCACGCTGGCGAGCGAAACGGACGATCCAGCGGCGCGCCAGGGCGAGGCGGCGCTCCGGGCGGATCTCGACCGGAACCTGGTAGGTCGCGCCACCCACCCGCCGAGGCTTGACCTCGAGCAGCGGGGTGGCGTTCCGCAGGGCCAGGTCGAACACCTCGAGCGGCTCTTTCTTGGCCTGCTTCCCGGCACGACTCAGGGCGTCATAGACGACCTTCTCGGCGGTCGACCGCTTGCCCTTGCTCATGACGACGTTCACGAACTTGGCAATCGCCTCCGACTGGTAGACCGGGTCGGGCGCGATGACACGCTTGACTGGACGGCTGCGACGAGGCATCTAGGCCGCCTTGGCCTTTTCGCGCTTGGCGCCGTACTTGGAGCGGGCCTTCTTGCGATTCTTGGTACCTGCGGTGTCCAGGGTGCCGCGGATGATGTGGTAGCGGACGCCCGGGAGGTCTTTGACCTTGCCTCCGCGGATGAGCACGACCGAGTGCTCCTGCAGGTTATGTCCGATGCCGGGGATGTAAGCAGTCACCTCGATGCCCGTGGTCAGCCGGACGCGGGCCACCTTGCGGAGGGCCGAGTTCGGCTTCTTGGGGGTCTGGGTGTAGACGCGCACGCAGACTCCCCGCCGCTGCGGTGAGCCCTTGAGGGCCGGCGCCTTAGACTTCGACCTTGCCGCCCTGCGCGGTGAGCGGACAAGCTGCTGGATTGTGGGCAAACAGTTTCTCCGAATGACGGCTGAAATCCCACGCGGCATTAGCCGATTGGGCGACAAACGATGAGTATACCCAAAAAGAGGCGGCTCCTAGCGACGCCTGAACCGGCCGTCCAGCAGTCGCATTACTTCGATCCCGCACCGACCGTGGAATCCAAACCCCGCAAGGTTCACCTCCACGTCGGCGAGCTGGCGCTCGAGCTCCAGGCGGACCGTGGCGTGTTCGGCTCCCGAGGCGTCGATCTCGGCACCCTGGTACTGCTCAAGGAAGCCCCGGCGCCTCCACCGCAGGGCGACCTCCTGGATCTGGGCAGCGGCTACGGTCCGATCGCGATCTTCCTCGCCCGTCAGGCGCCTGAGGCCCGAGTGTGGGCCATCGATATCAATCAACGGGCACTGGAGCTGACCCGATTGAACTCGGCCGCCGCGGGCACTCCCAACATCACCGCTTGCTCGCCCGACGAAGTCCCCGCGGACGTGCGGTTTGAATCCATCTATTCGAACCCACCCGTCAGGGTCGGCAAGGCTGCACTCCACGAGCTCCTGCTCAGTTGGGTGCCTCGCCTGAAGCCCGGCGGCCGCGCCTACCTCGTCGTACAGCGCAACCTCGGAGCGGATTCGCTAGCGACCTGGCTCGCCGCGGAGGGCTACAAGGTCAACCGCCTCAAGTCTAAAAAGGGATACCGGGTCCTCGAGGTGGCCGCCGCAACACCTTAGTGCTGGGCTATCTGGATGCTCCAGGTGAAGAAGCTGCCAGGCCACTGGTCGTCGTTGGGCGACGCGATGAGGCCCCTGACGTATGGCTTGACGACATACCAGACGGTTGGCTGGTACAGGAAAATGACCGGCGCATCCGAAACTAGACTCTTTTCCGCGCTTTCGTAGCCGGCGTCACGCTTCTTCTGGTCGGTGCCGGCATCTGCAGCCGTGACCGCATCGTCGTAGGCCTTGTTGCTCCAGCCGCTGAACTGGTTGCCTGAACCGGTCACGAAGATGTCGAAGAAGTCCTGCGAGTCCGGATAGTCGGCACCCCACGGCGTGGGTCCGCCGAACGCGTAGTTGCCGCTCCGCAAACGGTTGCTGTACGTCCTGTAGTCGATGCCGTCGAGCGCCACATCGACGCCCAGGTTGGCCTTGATCTGAGCCTGAACGAATTCCGCGGTCGTCTTGCTGCTCGCGCTGGTGCCGATGTAGGTGAATTTCACTCCGTTGAGCGAAGCCGCGCTCACGCCAGAAGACGCCAGCGTTGCTTTGGCGATGGCTGGGTCGAATTTTTGCGGGGTACCCAGGTCCGGCCTGTAGTTGCGCATGCCTTTCGGGATGAGGGTGGAAGCCGCCAGGCCGCGCCCTCCCCGGACGCTGATGTTGTACGACTCGCGATCGATCGCTTGCGCGAACGCGAGACGCACCTTGGGATTGTCGAACGGCGCCTTCCTGACATTCAGGTTGATCCAGAAGACCGACAGCTGCGGGGCCTTGAGCAGCTCCGGCGAGCTGCGAACCGCCTCGGTTTCGGCGAGGGGCACGGTGACCATGTCCAGCTGGCCGTTCTTGTACTTGGCGTATGCGACTGCCTCGTTGTCGATGAAGTACTCGGTGATCTTGGTCAGCGACGGCTTTGCTTGGCTGCCCGAATAGCTTGTGTTGGGCTCCAGCGTGAGGTGGTCCTTGGTCGCCACTTCGGAGAGCTTGAAACGACCATTGCCGACCACCTGCTGAGGTGCCGAGGTCGAGACCGCCGCCCAGATGTCAACGCCAGCCGCGTCCCTCCCCCACTTCTCGACCACGTCTTGTCGCACCGGAGCGCTGGTCCACAGGCTTGCGACCCACTTGAAGTAGCCCGCGGGCGTTTCGAGCGTGACCTCGAACGTGCTGTCGTCGACAGCCTTCACGCCGAGGGTCTGTAGCGCGGCGTCGATCCCCGGATCCTTGATGTCCATCCCGTTGACCGTGACTGCGTTCTTGATCGGGTAGTAAAAGGACGCGAATGGCGCCGAGAGGCGCGGGTCGAGCAGACGCTGAAATGCGTACACGAAGTCGCCGGCCTTCACCAGCTTGCCGTCGCTCCACTTGGCGCCGGGGTGCAGCTTGAACGTGTAAACGGTCCCGGTGGTGTCGACTTTGTAGCTGTCGGCGGCCGCGCCGGCGACGTCCCTGAAGTCCGTGGTGGGCCTGAGAAGCGCCTCGAAAGTTTGGCGACCCACCGCAGCCTCGTAGTCCCACTCCTGCTGCCCAGGATCGAAGGTCGACGGCTCGGTCGATAGCCTTATCCGCAGCTCCTGTGATGAGGCCAAGGTGACGCCGCTGCCGATCGAGCACGCGGCGAATGCGAGCATCCCGACGGCCGCGAGCGTGACCGCACGGATGCGCTTACCAGCCTGCATTTGTGCCCTACCTCAGTGCGGCGCGATAGAAATCTGTCCCAGAGCCAGCGCTCCCGGCCATTCCTGTACCGGCGAGGTGACAATCCCTCGCACGTACGGCCGCACGAGGTGCCAGCTGACGGTCTGGGCGAGAAACGCCGCTGGCGCGTCGCCGAGCAGCATCTGCTGCGCCTGCTGGTACTCCTGGTCGCGACGGTCGGGCTGCGAATCCGTCTTCGCCACCCGGACGAAGTTGTCGTACTGCTGGTTCTGATAGAAGGCGATGTTGTTGTAGCTCGACGTCAGGAATAGGTGGTACCAGTTGGCCGGGTCCGGATAGTCCGCGCTCCACCCCATTGGGCCGGCGATCTGGAAGTCTCCGCTCCCGAGGTGTGATCCGAGCGAATTGGAATCGAGTGCCTGCAGCGTGATGTCGATGCCGAGGTTGGTCTTCAGCTGGTCATGGACGAACCTTGCCGTCGCCTTGGGGAAATCCTTCGATTGGTCGTAAGAAAACTTGAGGGCAGTGAGCTGCGAGGCGGTTATGCCCGACGCGGCCAGGGACGCTCGCGCCTGGGAAACGTCGAATCTCTGAGAACGATTGGGTGAGTAGCCGCGCATGCCTTTCGGGATGAACGTGTCCGCCGCCATCGCCTGGCCCTGAAACACTTGGGCCACGAACGCGTCGCGGTCGATGGCCTGGGCGATCGCGAGCCGCAGCTTCGCGTTGCTCGTCAGCGGTGCATTCATACGAAAGACGATCCAGAACACCGTCAGATCGGGTGTCTTGATCAGGTCTAGCTTCAGGCTCGCGTCGCCCGCAACGCTCGCCGCCTGGGCCGGTTGCACCGCGATCTCGTCCAGCTCACCGTTCCTGTACTTCGTCAAGGCGGCGGCTCCGTCGTTCACCACCAGGAATTTGATCGTCTTGAGGGTTGGCTTGGCGCCCCAATAGCGTGGATTCGGAATTGCCGTGATGTGATCGTTGCGCACCATCTCGGTGACCATGAACGGTCCGTTTGTGATCAGCGTGTCGGGGCTGCCCGCCCACTTGTCGCCGCTCTTCTTGACGATGTCCTGACGGACCGGCGCCGACGCCGGCATCGCGGCGAGCCAGATGAACGCGGGGTCCGGCTGAGAAAGCGTCACCTGGAAGGTGTAGTCGTCCAGCGCCTTCAGGCCGAGAGTCTGAAGAGCTGCGTCGAGGGTCGCCGCATCTCGCTGGGGATCCATGACCGACACCTTGTCGCCGTTCAGCACGTCGTTCGCGAACAACGTCCCTTGCGGCGAGGCGAGGCGAGGATCGATCAGGCGCTGCCACGCGTACACGAAGTCCTGGGCCCTGACCGGCGTGCCGTCTGAATACGCTCCGTTGGGCCGCAGGTGAAAGACGAAGACCGTCCCACCGCTGACGACCTCGTGGCTCTGCGCGGCGGCAGGCAGCACCCCGCTCAGGTCAGGGGCCGGCTTCAGCAGCGGCTCGGAGATGACCCGCAGGACTGCGGTCTCGTATGGGAACTGAGTCTGTCCTGGATCCAGGGAACCCGGCTGGTCCTCGAGCAGCACCCGTAGCGTCTGGTCTTTCGCCAGCTTCGGGCCCTGGGTCAGCCGGCCGGAATCGCATGCGGACAGCAGAGCCAGAAAGGTGAGCGCCAGCGCGACGGCGCGAAGCAGCCTGAAGCTTGGGATCACCGTTCCATCATCCCAGGTTCCCCTGGCCCGCCAAAAGCGATCTCCGTGATCAGAGGAAACCTCGGTTTCCTCTCATAAATACAGGAAGGAGGCAACCCGTGGCGGGCGCCCCCTTGTGCACGTATTTGTGACTCTAAACGAAACCGGGCCTTCTTGGCCCAATCTTCTTTGCCCCAAAAAGAAGAGGCCGCCCCAGCGGCGGGGCGGCCTCAGCTCTATTCGGTCAGACCGACAGGGTCTCCAGGTCGATCGGTTCCTCCTCGAGGACCCTCGCGGCCTGTTCCCGCTGCTTCTTGTAGTAGTCGAGCCCCGTCCCGGCAGGGATGAGCTTGCCGATGATCACATTCTCCTTGAGGCCCCGCAGCCGGTCGACCTTGCCCGAGATGGCGGCTTCGGTCAACACGCGGGTGGTCTCCTGGAAGGACGCCGCCGACAGCCACGATGTGGTGTTCAGCGCCGCCTTGATCAGGCCGAGCAGCACAGTCTGTGCGGTGGCCGGCTCGCCGCCCTCCGCCAGAGCCTTCGCGTTGCCCTCCTCGTATTCCCACTGCGAGACGATCTCGCCCGGCAGCAGGCCGGTGTCGCCGGCCGAGTCGACGCGGACCTTCCGCATCATCTGCCGCACGATCACCTCGATGTGCTTGTCGTTGATGTCCACACCCTGGCTGCGGTATACCTTCTGGACCTCGTCGACCAGGAAGGTCTGAACCGCCTCTTTGCCGAGGATGTGAAGCAGCTCCTGAGGTGAGATCGACCCCTCTGTGATCTGCTGTCCGGCCTTGACGAGCACCTTCTGCCCGTCCCGGCGGTCGAGCTCTGGCCGGATGCGCACCTGGTGCGGAATCGCGTACTCGCGCACCTCTTCGTCGACCGTACGCACGACGATCTCCTTGGGCGTGACGATCGCCTTTCCTGCGTGGCGCGTCCGAATCGCCTGGCCCTTGGCGTCGCGGGCCAGCTCCTGGCCCTCCATCACGTCGTCCTTGTGCTTGACGAGCACCTGCATCTTGGGGTCGACAGGGTAAGAGACCTCGAACTCCTCCTTGGACGTCACGCGCACCTTGCGCGAGCCCTCCTGGCGGATGATGTCGAGCTCCCCATCGATCTCGGAAATGATGGCCTTGCCCTTGGGGATGCGAGCCTCGAACAGCTCCTCCACGCGGGGCAGACCCTGGGTGATGTCCACTCCGGCGACTCCGCCGGTGTGGAATGTACGCATTGTCAGCTGGGTGCCCGGCTCGCCGATGGACTGCGCAGCGATGACACCCACCGCCTCGCCGATCTCCACCACCTTGCCGGTCGCCAGGTTGCGACCGTAGCACGTGCGGCAGACGCCTTCGCGCGCCTCGCACACGAGAACCGAACGCATCTTGACCGGCACGCCAGCCGCGATGATCTTGCGCGCCGCGTCGTCGCTGATCGACTGACCTGTCTGAACGAGGACCTTTCCGCCGACGGTGATGTCCTCGGCCGAAACACGGCCCGCGATCTTCTCAAAGATGGGCTCGTTCTTCGCCCGTTCGGGGGTGATGTCACGAACCCAGATTCCATTGGTGGTGCCGCAATCCTCCACGCGCACGATCACGTCCTGAGCGACGTCGACAAGACGGCGCGTCAGGTAGCCGGAGTCGGCGGTGCGAAGCGCGGTGTCGGCCAGTCCCTTGCGGGTGCCGTGTGTCGAGATGAAGTACTCGAGCACGGTCAGGCCCTCAGTGAAGTTGGCCATGATCGGCAGGTCGATGATCCGGCCGGTGGGGTCGGCCATCAGGCCTCGCATGCCGGCCAGCTGGCGGATCTGCTGGATGTTTCCGCGGGCACCCGAGCCCATCATCATCCAGATCGGGCTGAACTTGTCGAAGGCGTGCTCGGTGGCGTTACCGACCTCTTCGTAGGCCTTCTGCCAGAGCTCGATCACCTTCCGGTAGCGCTCGTCGTCGGTCATGACACCACGGCGGTACATCTTCTCGACGTCGGCGACTTCCTTCTCGGTTTCGCGGATGATCCGCCACTTCGATTCGGGGTGCGGGATGTCCATCGCGGAGACTGTGATCCCGGCCTGTGTGGCGTACCGGAACCCGAGCCGCTTGATGTCGTTGACCACGATCGCGGTGATGTCGCTGCCGTACAGGCGGTACAGCTCCGCCACCAGGGTGCGCAGCAACTTGCGGTCGTAGTGAGCGTTCTGGAAAGGCAGCGGGTGCATGCTCGCGACCTCTTCAGGTGACGCACCGCCTGTCCCCTGCGGGGCCTTGCCGACTGGCAGGGGCTGGTTGAAGACCACTCGCCCGGGCGTGGTGACGAGCAGCTCGTCCCCGATCTTGACCCGGATCCACTCCTGGAGCTTGACCACCTTGGCCTCGAGCGCGAGCACTACCTCGTTCTGCGAGCTGAACGCGCGCAGCTTCTGGAGCTCAGCCACTTCCTTGGGCTTCTCGCCCCGAGCAGCGGTGAGCCAGTAAGCGCCCAGGACCACGTCCTGCGTCGGCGCGACCACGGGATGGCCGTCCGCCGCGGACAGGATGTTCTGTGACGACATCATCAGATTCTTCGCTTCGGCGATCGCACCGCTGAAGAGCGGTACGTGCACGGCCATCTGGTCGCCGTCAAAGTCGGCGTTGAAGGCTGCACACACGAGTGGGTGGATCTGAATCGCCGAGCCTTCGACCAGCACGGGCATGAACGCCTGGATACCCAGGCGGTGCAGGGTCGGGGCGCGGTTGAGCAGCACCGGGTGGTCGCGGATGACCTCGTCGAGGACGTCCCAGACCTCAGTCCTGCTGCGCTCGACCATTCGCTTGGCCGACTTGATGTTGGTCGTGTAACCCTTGTTGACGAGCTCGCGCATGACGAACGGCTTGAAGAGC
>Ga0209011_1000617_pt1 | contig 13310 bp, 11 predicted proteins | sample BlaSpr_A8_OM1_M3_FD_187986 | JGI IMG/M metagenome (GOLD analysis project Ga0209011, IMG submission 187986) | Forest soil microbial communities from Thunder Bay, Ontario, Canada - Black Spruce, Ontario site 2_A8_OM1_M3 (SPAdes) (version 2) | ecosystem: Environmental > Terrestrial > Soil > Boreal... | reverse complement strand
GCGGGGGGCGCAGAACCAGGGGCTGCCGGCTGAGTATAGGAAGTTGGCGCGGTATCTTTTTCGATGGTCATGCGGAATTCGTAGAAGGTGCAGGCGTTCTTGGCGTCTTTGGGAGAGATACGTTCCTGGATCGGCTGGGTGCATTCGAACTGAGCGCCGGAATCGAAAAAGCGGCACTGTTTGCAGCAGTGCAATTCGAACTGGCACTTGGGGCACGTGCCATTGGGATCGAACCCCGGGGTCAGCACGGCGCCACAATTGGCACATCTCGCGCGCGTGACGGTGCCCACCATGCGGGGAGTGCGGGGGCCGAATTGATCGGCGCCGCGTGGCCCGCCAGCGGGCGGCTTGCGGTCGTGCGATTTGTCTTTTTTCTCACTCTTTTCCGCGTCGCGGTAACCGCGGTGACTGTACTTTCGATCCACAAATACCTCCGTCCGCCCGTTTCGACGGACTGCCACAACTACAACCCATACTCTTGCGCTGTCGCGCTTGCCAACTTGGCTTGTATCCAATCGGATTGTTACACTCGGCCGGACCGCGCAATCATTCCCTAGAGGTTGCTTACAGGAGTGCGTAAGTCCAACGAGCAGGAGATGGGACATCTATGTTTGTAGCGCTGTGGGAGTACGAAGTCAAGCCGGGTAGTGAAGAAAGATTCGAGAACGCCTATGGCCCGGGTGGTGGCTGGGCCAAGCTCTTCCGGAGCGACCCGAACTACCGCGAGACTCGCCTTCTACGTGATCCCTATCGTCCTGCGATTTACCTCACTCTCGATTTCTGGAATTCCCGCGAGGCCTACGAAAAGTTCATGGCCATCCACAAAGACATATACAAAATGCTGGACGCGGCGGGGGAAGAGTTAACGAGCAAGGAGCGCCGAATCGGTTGGTACGAGCTGGTTGCGCCGTGAATTAGCATCGCCTGATGGTTTTCGGTTGTCAGTTGTTAGATGTTAGTTCCTGTTCTTTTGGTTTTTTTACTTTTGGGTTGTTTGTTGTCAGGTACCTGTCGCGGTGTTCTGCTTCCCCAGCCACATGGCCATGAATCCATCCGGCTCGAGATCCGGTTGCAGAAATTTTCTGGGCGACCCTGTGGCGCGAAGCAGTGCTTCGGCGGCCAAGTAACCGCTGCGCACGGCGCCTTCCATCGTGGCGGGCCAGCCAGTGTCGGTCCAATCCCCCGCAAGGAACAAGCGCGGCACGGAAGTCTGCTGCTTGGGGCGCCAGCGATCGACTCCGGGCTCGGGCGAAAATGTGGCGGCGGCTTCCTTGATGACCGTGGCCTTCACCAATGTAGCGTGACGAGCCGCCGGTAGAGCTTGCCGGACTTCCGCTAAACAGAGATCGATGATTTCTTGGCGCGGTTCCTGCAGCAGATCGTAGGACGCGCTGACGACCAATTGCAGGTACTGTCCGGCCGGGACGCTGTTCTCTTTTGCGTTCGAATCGGCGTAGAGGGCGGTCTTATTGAAGATCCACTGGGTAGTGGTGTCCAGGAGGGTAAGGAACGGCTCCGTCATCACTGGGCGGTCAAACCAGAAATGCACGCCGGTGATCGGCGAGACCTTGATTTTGTCGAGATTTGCGAGCGACGGGTCGCTCTGCTTCACGCTTTCCGGCAGCAGCTGCGCCAGCGCGGTGTGGGGCACGGCGAACAGGTAAGCATCGGCCGTTTCTTCGCGCCCTTCGTCGAAGCGAACCCCGGCGAGCTCGCCATTTTCGATTTTCAGGCCGCGTACCGGAGCGCGCAGGACCACTTCCCCGCCGCGGCGCTCGATCTCCGGCTTGCATCCATCGTAGAGATTTGCGAGCGGCACGGCGGGCACTCCCATGCGATAGCCGGTGCTGTTCGAGAGGAAGGCTTTCCAGAAAACGTCTACGCCGAAGCGCGCGTCCGTGCGATGAAGTTCCTCGTCGAGAGCGCTGACGAGGATAACGCGCCAGAATCGCTCGATGGCGCGTTTCGTCTGGCCGCGGCGGCGGAGCCACTCCAGCATGGAGATCCCGCCGTTTTCCTGGAGGTCCGACGGCTTACCCTTGGTGCGCAGAATATCGAGCATCGCGCGCGCGATGGAAAGCTTGTCCAGCAGCGTCAGCGGCGTGAAAGCCGCGAACGATGCGGTCAGATGAAATGGCGCGGGCAAGAACCCGGCTTGCATCTCTCCTTTGCGGCCTTGCGGATCGAGAAAGAGGAGCCGATCGAAAAACTTGATTTTGCCGGCGGCGCCGATGCGCGTGTAGAAATCATCGAGATTTGTGCAGCATCCCAGAGTGACGTGCTGACAATTGTCCACATGTTCGCCATCGGGCAACACGTAGGACGTTGCGCGGCCGCCAAGAAAGGGACGCTGTTCAAACAGACGAACGCGCCAGCCGGATTCAGCTAGCGCGACGCCCGCTGCCAGTCCCGCTAGCCCGCCGCCGATCACTATCACGCTTTTCAAGGATATTCTCTTCCGTGTGGCGGCCGAAGCGCGCCTTGGCGATGAACATCATCTTTTCCGCTTTGGGAAGCCGCACACGCTCGCCGAAGACGGCAAAGCCCACCGACTCGATGCGACTCAGCAGCGCGCTGTAGGTATGAACGAGCAGCCACAACGCGCCGCGGCTGTCCGCATCGATGAGGCCGAGCAAAGCAGAACCTTCTTCATAAAGTTGCCAGGCGCGCTCGGCTTCGAAGCGGAGCAATTCGCGAACGCCGAGAGTTGCTTCGTTGCGGCCAAAGTCTTCCGGTGAAACTCCGTAACGCAGCAGATCTTCTTCCGGGAGATAGACGCGGCCGAGTTTGTAATCCTCGTGCACGTCGCGAATGATGTTCGTCAATTGAAACGCGAGGCCCAGCTTTTCCGCCAGGTCCAGGGCACGGGCATCGCTAAAGCCGAACACGTGCGTGCAGGTGAGGCCAACTGTGCCGGCTACGCGATAACAATACTCGCGCAGGCGGTCGAAGGTCGGATATGTCTGCACCGTCAAATCCATCTCGGCGCCGCTGATCAGGTCGTGAAGATAGCGCGCGGGCATTCTGTAACGCTGCATGGTGTCCACGAGCGCGGGAAGGACTTCGGCTTCACCATACGAGGCCTCAGAGGGCAAGGGTATCGCAGCGGTGCCATCAAAAACTTGCGAATGTCCGGTAACGGCCTCATCGAATGCGGCGCGCCATTTCGCCAGGTCACGTTGCTTTGCGAGGAGGACTTGATTTTCATCGGAGACGTCATCCACAAGCCGCATGAAAGCATAAAGCGCAGCCAGGGCGTCACGCTTCAGCTTCGGCAGGAGGAAGAAGGCGTAATAGAAGTTGCTGTGGGAGGCCCTGGCGATGCGATGGCATTCTTCGTACGATCGCGCCAAGTTGATTTCGTCCGCGGGCGCAGCATGCTGCGCCACTACAACTGCGGGTGCTGGAGTAACCTCATTTTCATGTGGGTTTCCACGAACTAAGTGAGCAACGAGGGCACGTCCCAAGAGTCCCGCTTGCTTCACTTTGCTGACAGCGGGGCGGTGGTGGAGTGTGTCAAATCCCATCGCTTCGATGGCGTCGAGTACGGCCAAACCGCCGCGGGTGAACATCTCCAGGTCCACACTAAGGCGTCCATCCACCATTTTTGCAAGCGGCCTGCCCTCAGCAAAGAGGAATCGCGTGCGAGCGATCAGATCCCTCATCAAGCGCACGTAGCGCTCATCGAAGCGCCGCTCAACGATGTCGCTCTCGGAGAGCTTCTGGGCCGCGGCGGCATCGAGCGGAATGTAAATCCGCCCGATTTCCAGATCACGGGAGACATCTTGCCAGAAGTTGGCGAGTTGAAGAGCCGTACAGGTGGCATCGGAGAGACGCTGGCGCTGCTCGTCGCGGTAGCCGCAAAGATACAGCACCAGCCGTCCCACCGGATTTGCCGAATACATGCAATAGCCGAGCACGGCATCCCAGTTCGGATAGCGCTTCGCGGTCTGGTCCTGCCGGAACGCCTTCAGGAGGTCCGCAAAAGGCTGCTTGGGAATATCTTTCGCGACGATCGTTTCGCGCAGCGCCACGAATACCGGATGCGATGGTTTTCCTTCGTAACACGCATCCAGCTCGCGCTCCCACCAATCGAGCAATTCCAGCGCGCGCGCCGCATCGGGAACCTCGTCGCCGAGATCATCGGCCCAGCGGCAATACGCATAGACGTTGTAGAAATGCTGGTGCAGCGCCTTGGGGAGAAGCCACGATACAACGTTGAAATTCTCGTAGTGGTGAGTCGCCAGCCACCGCGTGTACCGCTGAGCCACTTCGGGCGAACAGCCGGGCTCGGGTGCGTGCCGCGTGATGTCGATTTCACCGGGGAGCAACATCAGAAGCAGGTTCCTCGCTTCGCTCGGAATGACGGGTGGGTTTGGTTTGCACTTGAAAACTACGGCCGTACGGCCAACTTGATCTCGCCGCTTCGCGACTTCATGCGCGCAAACGCCTGCGGGAGGTCGGCCAGCCGGATTTCTTCGGTGACGAAATCGCGAGCCGAAATATCCCCGCGCCGGATGGCCTCCAGCGCTTCCCGAAAGAACCGCGGCGTGTGATGAAACGGCGAAATGAGCTTGATTTCCGAGTAGTGAATCGCGGCCGGGTCGATCTCCACGCGGGTGCCCGAAGGGAGGCCACTAAAGAAATTCACGACGCCGCCACGCCGCACCATCGCCAGGGCCTGCTGCCATGTGGCCGGGTTGCCTGCGGCTTCGACCACGGAATCCGGTCCACGCTGGTCTTCGGTAAGCGCTTTCACGGCGGACACGACATCTTCCGTCGTGGTGACATTGAAGGCCGCCACCGCGCCCAGCCGCTTGGCAACATCTAGCGGCGCCGCACGCCGCGCCAAGGCGATGACGCGAACTCCGCGCCGCGAAAGCATGCGGACAAACTTCAATCCGATGGGACCGCAGCCAATCACTGCGGCGGTATCGCCCGTCCGCACTTCCATCTCATGGATTCCGCGAAGCACGCAGGCCAGGGGTTCGGCCAGCGCGGCACTCTGGTCGTCCACCGAGTGCGGCACTTCCAGCATGTTTTCCACGACGATGCGGCCGGGGATACGCATGTAGTCCGCGTAGGCGCCGTTGTTGAACAACAAGTCGTCGCAAAGATTTTCCTGGCCACGGCGGCAATGATAGCAGCGCAAGCACGGCGCGGAATTCGCGGCAATAACGCGCATGCCAATCCGCCAGCGCGCATCCACCCGCTTGCCCAGGGCCACGATTTCGCCGACCAGTTCGTGGCCAAAGACGGCAGGCGGTTGAATCATTTTTGCGTGATAGCCGCGCTTCCAGACTTTGAGGTCGGTACCGTCGGTAAGCGCCAGGCGGACGCGCACCAGGACTTCGTCGGCCGCCACAGCGGGCACGTCAATTTTTTCAATGCGCAGATCTTCGCTGCCATAGAGCACGGCCGCAGTCATCTTCGACGGCACCGTGACTTGGGTTACGGCCGCTTTCACTTCTTCGCCTACTTCCATCTTCTTTGGCGTCGTCGTGCTCATGCGTGTGTGATCAAGATCTTGAGTGATTCCGCCGTCGGCTTGGCGGCCAGATTCAACCCTTCTTGGATTCTAGCCAAGGGAAAACGGTGCGTCACAATGTCCATCACCGGAAGTTTCTTTTTCAGCACGAGGTCGGCCCCTGCTTCTTGGATGTCCACGGCCGCACTATAGCTGCCCAGGATTTCTTTTTCGTCGATCCCCACTGCCGCGGCCGGGAATTCAATCCTGGTTACCGGGTCGTTCGCGGCGAACAACAGCACGCGTCCCCCGGGCCTTGCCGCTGCCAGCGCATCCACCACCACAGACGGGTGCGCCACCGCTACCAAAACCGCATCGGCGCCGCGACCCTCAGTCCGGGCTTTCATGTGGTCCACAAGCTTACCATCACTGGGGTCAAACGACTCCAATGCTCCTAAAGTTAAGCTCTTGGCGCGCCGGACGGCCATGGGGTCGCTGGTATAAAGCTTGGCACCTTCCAGATTTGCCACCATCAGCAATTGCAGACCGATGGGGCCGCAGCCGGCGATCAGCACGGTTTCGCCTGCCACTACGCGAGCCTTCTGCACAGCTTTCAAAATCGTGTTGATCGGCTCGATGAACGTTGCTTCTTCAAAGCTGACGTTATCGGGCAGGGCGACGATCCCGCGTTCTGCTACCCAGGGCATTGCTTTCACGTATTCGGCAAATCCGCCACCGTTGGGGGTGAATCCGCCGGTCAGACCCGTCGTCTTGTACTGTTTGCACTGGGAGAAGAGGCGGCGTTCGCAATAGAAACATTTGCCGCAGGGAATGTGATGAAAACTCATCACGCGATCGCCGAGCTTCCATTTCGCCACCCCGCGGCCAACGGCGACGACAGTGCCGGCTACTTCGTGGCCCAAAATCTGCGGCGGCGGCACATAGGCGTGAAAAATCTTCTTGATGTCAGTGCCGCAGATGCCACAAGCGGCAACTTTGATGAGGACTTCACCATCGCCCACTTCGGGGACAGGGACTTCTTCGACGCGGACGATTCCCTTTTCGCGGTAGACACCGGCGCGCATGGTCTTGGGTATTTGACCTACTGCGTTCGTCTTACCCGTGAGAGTCCCGAGTGCGCTCATACAGTGGCGACTTTCTCCTGAGCAACAGGCAACGCCGCAATAAAATCATCCAAAAAGCTAGCCAGTCTCTGTGCTGCTTGGTTGCTTTGCCGTCCAAATCGCACGAGGTTCGGCAGTTTGCTGGGCCGCCTAACGATTGCGTTCATTAGGCTCATCGGCTTTATCGCACCCTGCGGGGTCAAACACCGATCGAAATCAATTGGCAAATCTTCGTCAGCGGCATCGCTGACGGCGCGAATCGTTACAACAGGCACGGCGGCCGCCGCGAAGTGAGACATGATGATGGCCGATTCCATGTCAACCGCTTCTCCAAAAAACGCGAGTCGCGCTTTTTCCTCGGCGGTCGCAACGATTCGGTCCACGGTGATCAGCGTTCCTATCGCCAACGCTCCTTGCTGGATGGCCCGCTCGCGGGACACCAAATCGGATTCCGCATTCGCATCGTTCCGGAGAGTTCGCGCTTTTAGAGGCACAATCAGATCGCCCGGTCTCAGTCCCTCTTTCAAAGCACCGGCAAGTCCGGACGAAATAACCAGATCAGGCTTTCCGTCTTGTAGAAAGGAATTTTTAGTCAAGGATTCTCTACACGCAGCATTGCCGATACCCGTCAGCAAGACCTCTATATCGTTGTCTCCGAATGTCGTCTTGAATGACGAAACGCGTTGCAAAGTCCGACCATTGTCCACGGGGCGCTTCTTGAATTCGTGCAGCTTGCGCCAGGGGGCGAACTCGGCTTCGACGGCGAATGTGACGAGGACTCGCATCAATTAAGTTCAGATGCCGCCCTAAAGGGCGACGATACAAAAACAAAGACACCGGTCTGAAGACCGGCCACTACAAAACCCTAAGCGGCGGCGCGGGCCATCCGCTTGGCGCGGCTCTTGGCGATGTAGCCGTTGGCTTCGTACCAGCGCACCGCGCGCTCCAGCGCTGCGGCCACCGGCCCCGCTTGAAACCCAAGTTCACGCTTGGCGCGCGAGCAATCCACAAACATCATGTGCCGGGCGATCTTCACGCCCTCGACGGGTATGCCCGGCTCGCGCCCGACCAGCCGCGAAAACGCCGTACTCGCATAGGCTACACCCAGCGCAATTCCATGAGGAATTTTCAGAATGGGCGCGGACAGACCGGTTATCTTCGCGAGTGCGTCCAGCATCTGCTTGAGCGTGAGATTTTCGCCGCCCAGCAGATAGCGCTCGCCGACCTTGCCCTTTTCGGCGACCAGCAGGTGTCCTGCCGCGCACTCTTCCACGCCGACAAAATTCAAGCCGGTCTCCACGTAGCCGGGCATCTTGCCATTCAAAAAATCCAGAATGATTTTTCCGGTCGGCGTCGGCTTCCAGTCCCACGGCCCTACCGGCGTCGTCGGCATGGCCACAATGACCGGCAATCCGCTTTTCGCGGCGTCGAGCGCTTCCCTTTCCGCCATCCACTTCGAGCGCTTGTAGTGGCCCACCATTTCTTCCAGCTTGGCGTCCGTGAATTCGTTCGGATGCTGCAGGCGGTCCACGGCTATGGTCGCCACCGTACTGGTGTAGATTAATTGCTCAACGCCGGCGCGCTTCGCGGCGTCCAAAAGATTTTTCGTTCCGCCGACATTCGAATCGTAGATATCCTGCTTACGCTTGGCCCACAAACGATAATCCGCGGCGACGTGAAAGACGCGCTTGACACCTTTCATCGCGCGATCGAGCGAGGCGGGGTCGCGCAAATCCCCGGTCACGTACTCGAGCGACAAATCCGCAATCGCGCGATTGGTGCTCGATGCGCGCAGGAGAACGCGCACTGAGTCGCCGCGGGCCACCAACTGCCGTGCCACGTGGCTGCCGAGGAATCCCGCCGCGCCTGTGACCAGCGTGCTCATGCAACTTTGATGCCTTCCTCATCCTCGCTTGCTTCGTGTTCGAGGTGCACCGCTGAAGCGCCGGCTGCCGGCAGGCTCCGCGGCTCGCCTAGGAGCACCGGTTCAACAAGCCGTGAAAAGGATTCCCACCAAATACTCCCGATCAGTTTGCGGGCTTCGGCGGTTTTCTGCGACAAAGTTAGAGCGGCCGGAAGCGCGGAGTTCGATTCGCCGCGTGCGGGCGAAATCACAAATCCATCCACATCCAGAGAATGGGCCAGGTGGAACAACTCTGCCACATCGCTCATTTCGGTTTCCGGAGTAATGCGCACCTGAATGCAAATCGAAAAGCCCGAGAGCCTCGCGGCGCGGAGGCCCTCCATGGCCAGGTCCGATGCGCCCGGCCGGAGGCCGCTGGACGTGCGACGCGGCACGCCGGGCTCCAGACGAACGGTTAGAAAGAGCCGCGATACCGGCTGAAACTCATGAATGCGGCGGCGGAGAAGAATTCCATCGGTTTCGAGGAAAACAAAATAACCGCTGCACGTGATGGCGCGAACCAGATGCGCAATGCCGGGATGATCCAGCGGCTCGCTTCCCCCGATCCAAACGACCGGCGAGCGGCTGCCAGTAATATCGCGGATCTTTTCGTGCGAAACCGGATGGCTGGAATCGGGATGCAAAATTTCTGCCGCATCCACGAATTGGACGGGGCGGGCGCCTTGCGCGAGACGCAGTTTCTGCGCGATGCGGGCCATGGTGAGGTCCGCAGTAAGCCGCAGGGGGAAGCGCATCATGCGCTCTAAAACCCGCTGCGCAGCCGGAATTCGCTGGGCTGGAACTTCAGCGCGACGTACTCATCGGCTCTGCGCGATTGGTTGGAATAACGCGCCAGCGCATAGACCGGAAAAGAATTCCGGTAGAGGTGGTATTTCAGGTAGAACACGCCTGGGAAACCTGTGCCTGTGAAATCCGGCTCGCTCCAAGAGCCATCTTCCTTCTGCTGGTGCACGAGGTAGGAGGCCGCTTTGACGATCGCAGGTTCGTGGAGATCCGCGCCGGCGAGCAACCCGATCAACCCCCAAGCCGTCTGCGAAGGCGTGCTCGGTCCCTGCCCTTTTGTTGCCGGCATTTCATAGCTTCGCAGCGACTCGCCGAAGCTGCCGTCAGCCTTCTGCACCGTGCGAAGCCAGATCACGGCGCGCTGGCAGTAATCGCGCGCGGTCAAAGAAACGGTTTCCAAGGCGCGCAATACGCCGCTCGTTCCGTAAACGTAGTTGACGCCCCAGCGGCCGAACCAGGAGCCGTCGCCGGATTGATCTTTCAGCAAAAATTTCACGGCGCGCTGAATCGCGGGATGTTCCGCGGGCCAGCCAAACCTGCCGAGGCATTCAACCACGCGCGCGGTGACATCGGCGGTGGAAGGATCGATCATCGCGTTGTGATCCGCAAAAGGAATGTTGCAGAGAAACTTTTGGTCGTTGTCGCGGTCAAACGCGCCCCAGCCACCATCGCGGTTCTGCATGCTGAGCAGCCACTGGATCCCGCGGCGTATGGCGCCTTCCATGCGCTTGGGGTCGGGATACTTCACTCGCTGGAGCGCCATCAGCACAAACGCAGTGTCGTCGACGTCAGGATAAAAATCATTGCGAAACTCAAAGGCCCAGCCACCCGGTTCGGCGTCTTTGTTCTTCACCTGCCAGTCGCCCGGCCCGAGCACTTGCTTCGAGAGCATCCAGTCCGCAGCCTTCACCAGGGCGGGATGATCCGCGGGCAGGCCGGCTTCTTCCAGGGCGACCATGGCGATGCAGGTATCCCAAACCGGCGAAACGCACGGCTGCATGCGGATAGTGTCGCCCTCTTCAATTTCAAAGCGCGAAAACTCCTTGATTTCGCGCCAGGTCAGCGGATCGTCCGGGCCGTGTCCCAGGGCCATCAATGCGAAAATCGAATTCATCATCGCCGGATAGATTGCGGCAAGTCCTTCGGTCCGTTCGATGTGATTCAGCATCCAGGACTTCGCTTCGCGGAGCGCGCGCTGGCGCAGCGGCTTCCAGGGCAATTTTTCGTAAAGTTTCAATCCGCGATCGAGCGCCAGGAAAACGTTTTTCCAGGAGATGAGTTGCTTGCTCCAATCAAAAGCCGCGGTCTTTCGCGTAGGGTCCGCAAACAATTCATCGACACGGGCGCGCTCCGGCAAGCGCCAATCGGGCCGCAGCGAGGACAGGATGGCCATGGGGATCACGATGCCGCGCGTCCAGGAAGACATCTCGTAAATGTTGAAATAGAACCAATTCGGAAGGAGCATGAACTCCGGTGGGATCGACGGAACGAGCTCCCATCCGACCGCACCGACCAGCGCCAGGTAGAACCGCACGTAGGAATTCGTGTGCTCCAGGCCGCCGAGACGATGAACGATCTCGCGCGCTTGCACCATATGGCGCACTTCCGTGGAATCGCCCGCAAGCTTCAACGCAAAATACGCTTTGCAGGTGGCGTTCAGTTCCGAGGGCCCACCAGGATAGATGGACCAGCCACCATCGGCGAGCTGCCGGCGGCGCACGTAGTTTGCCAGCTTGGCAATGCGCTCGGGATCGGCCTTTCCCAGAACGTAGAGATAGTAAATGTAATCGGATTCGAGGGTAGTGTCCGCTTCGAGCTCGCCTTGCCAATATCCATCCTCTGCCTGGAGGGAAAGAAGGTGATTCGCACCGCGCTCAATGGTTTTCTCCAGACGCTCCGCCCATTCCTGTTCCTGCCAAGACACAGGCGCGGGCGCGACGGGAATTTCTTCTCCCATTCGGACGAATGAGGCCATCAGTGCTCCCCCAGAGCGGGACTTCAAGCTGGCATGTCCAGCAGGCCTGCACAGCGAAAGTTAAAATCTCTTTAACTACCGTGTTGCGAATCACTTCCCCACAAAAGCAGCGCGGCGGTTAGGGTTCGGGTAACACGAGTACCATTAAATTATGGCCGCCTTCGCTGTGACGGTCAACGGCTAAGATGCGGTATCAGCAACCCCGCGTTGTTAAATCGAAACACTTGGGGGCCCCTCGAGCATTCGATGCACGAGCACGCGCAGCGGCTCGGGCAGAGGCTCACCCTCGCCTTGCGATACAGATGGTTTTTCGCGAAGTAATCGTGAGGGAAGCTTCATCCACACCGGTCCCGTCGAAGGGAAGGAATCCGACGATCCTCGCAGCACTAGAGCATCGGCGCGGTCCAAAGCTACTCGCGCCGAATCCTTGAAATCTTCCTTCGCCGGATCGACCACGGAGAAATAGAGGCTGGGCCTCAGAAACTGCAGCAAGGAATTGCTCTCCAAAATCATGGGTGGCAGATCGCCCTTGGCATCCGCAACTGTCTCCTGTAGGGCGGCCCTCAGGAGTGGAAGGCCTTCCGCGAGAAATCCCTGTTTGGTTCTGAGCCAGAACGACCGCCGTGCCCCGGCTGCCAGGAAACGGGCACTGTCCGTTCCCGTGTCCGCCTGCACCTCCCAGTTGATCGCGCAGACGTGCTCATCCGGCGCGCAATCGCAATTCTCTCCATTTTGCGCGCAGACGCCGTGCCCATACTGGGTGATCTTTCCCGCGATCCAGTTCGCGGAGCGAAACGCGGAGATCACGTCGCACACCAGCTGCGTCTTGCCGATGCTGCGCGTGTGCCCGCCAACAACGATCAGGCGCCACTGGGCCGACGATTTCTTGTCATTTACCACCAAGCTTTTCCTCTATTCCTTTGATGCGCGCGGCCAGTTCCGGGAGCCGGCCATACCATGCGAAAAGCTCTTTGAATTTCTCCAGCGAACGAGCCGGCGTTCCCCATACCGTCTCACCGCTGCGAATGGTTTTCCCTCCGAGCACGCCGCTTTGTCCGCCGATCACTGCACCGTCTTCCAGCTTGCAGCGCTCGCCAAAACCTGCCTGCCCGCCTACCACCACGCGCTTTCCAAATACGCACGACCCGGACAATCCTGCCTGAGCCGCAATCACGGAGTGCGCCCCGATCTGACAGTTGTGCCCCACGTGCACAAGATTGTCCAGCTTCACGCCTTCCGCGATGCGGGTGTCGTCGAGTGAACCGCGATCGATCGTGGTGTTCGCTCCGATTTCCACGTCATCGCCAATCTCCACAATCCCCACCTGGGGGAATTTCCAGTGCTTCCCTTCACCCAACGCATAACCGAAACCGTCCGCCCCAATCACCGCCCCGGAATGAATCTCCACGCGATTCCCCAAGCGTACGCCTCCATACAGCGTCACCCGCGGGTGAATGCGGCAATTCTCGCCGATCCAGCAGCCCGCACCGATCACCGAGTGGGCGCCGATCTGCGTGCCGGCGCCAACATGGGTATCTTCACCAATCACGGCGTACGGCCCGATACCCGCTTCCGGCGCTACACGCGCGAGCGGTGCGACGATCGCCGTCGGATGAATCCCAGACGCAATCGGGGCGCGCCCGAGCAGCAGCTCCGCTGCTTGCGCGAACGCGGCCTTGGGCTGCGCACTCCGCAATACCGTTTTGCCCGCTAACGCTACTCCCTCAGCCGCAATAACACAGATCGCTGCCGAAGCCACAGCCCGCTGCGCATGCTTCGCGGATTCCACGTAGATCAAATCGTGCGCTCCCGCGCGCTCCGGCGCGGCAACTCCACCAAGTTCGGCTGTGCCGTCGCCTTCCAGACTCGCGCCAATCGCTTCGGCCAATTCCTTAGCTGTTCGTCTCATCATCAACCTCACAGGAAATCGTATGGCGATGGCTCGCCCTTCGGCCTGGTGTTCCACCGCCCGTGCATCCAGACCCATTGCTCCGGATACTTCCGGACAATCTCTTCGATCACTTTCGTAAACTTTTG
>Ga0209011_1000615_pt1 | contig 13359 bp, 9 predicted proteins | sample BlaSpr_A8_OM1_M3_FD_187986 | JGI IMG/M metagenome (GOLD analysis project Ga0209011, IMG submission 187986) | Forest soil microbial communities from Thunder Bay, Ontario, Canada - Black Spruce, Ontario site 2_A8_OM1_M3 (SPAdes) (version 2) | ecosystem: Environmental > Terrestrial > Soil > Boreal... | reverse complement strand
CTTGCGCTCGGCGCGGATCGCCGCGCCATACCGCTGCGCTCAGTACCGAATCGGACGTTACAGGCCACTAACCCTGCCGGTTCATGAATCGACTTGCGGGCGAAACGAGCCCGTATCTGCAGCAGCACGCCGCCAATCCGGTCGACTGGTACCCCTGGGGTGATGAAGCCCTGGCGCGCGCCAAGCGCGAGAACCGGCCGATATTGCTGTCGATTGGCTACTCGGCGTGCCATTGGTGCCATGTCATGGCGCATGAGTCATTCGAGGACCCGTCGGTCGCGGAGTTGATGAACGGCCTGTTCGTCAACGTCAAGGTCGATCGCGAGGAGCGACCGGACCTCGACCAGATCTACCAGTCGGCTCACGCCATGCTGACCCGCAGAAGCGGCGGTTGGCCGCTGACGATGTTCCTGACACCCGAGCAGGAACCCTTCTTTGGCGGAACTTATTTTCCGAAGACGTCCCGCTACGGGCTCATGGGCTTTGCCGACCTCCTGCCGAGGATCGCCGGCGCATATCGCGAGCAAGGGAGCGCGATCGCGGAGCAGAACGCGCGGCTGCTCTCCGCGCTTCGAATGACCAATCCCGATCCGCCGGACGCCGCGGGAGACTTGCCGGCGAACGCAACCGAACGCGCGATCTCGGCGCTGTCGAGATCGTTCGATCCGGTGCACGGCGGCTTTGGCGCGGCGCCGAAATTTCCGCATGCAACCGAGCTCGATCTCTGTCTGCGCCACTACGCGCTGCAAAACGATTCGCGCTCGCGCGAGATCGTCGAAGTCTCGCTGGCACGCATGGCCGATGGCGGGATCTACGACCAGTTGGCGGGCGGCTTCTGTCGCTACAGCGTCGACGGCGAATGGACCATCCCGCATTTCGAAAAAATGCTCTACGACAATGCGGCACTGCTCTCGCTCTACGCCGACGCGTCGCGGGCAACGGGGGCAGAAGGCTTCGCCCGCACCGCGAAGGGCATCGTCGGCTGGCTCCTCAATGAGATGCGCTCACCGGAAAAAGGCTTCTATTCGAGCCTGGACGCCGACAGCGAGCACGAGGAGGGAAAGTTTTATGTGTGGACGCCGGACGAGATACGCGCGTTGCTAAACGGTGACGAATACGTCGTCGCGGTCGCGCATTGGGGTCTCGATGGTCCCCCGAATTTCGAGCACGAAACGTGGCACCTGCGCGTGGTCTCCCCGCTTACCGACGTGGCCCGCACGCTGTCGATAGCACTTCCCGACGTTGAGGCTCGCATCGACCGCGCGCGCGCCAAGCTGCTCGCGGCACGGGCTCTGCGCGTGCGGCCCGGCCGCGACGACAAGCTGCTTACCTCGTGGAATGCACTGATGATCGCGGCGCTCGCCCGAGCCGGGCGCATTTTCGACCAGCCGGCATGGCTTGCCGCGGCGCGAGAGGCCGCCGATTTCATCCGCGCGACGATGTGGCGCGACGGCAAGCTGCTGGCGACCTACAAGGACGGGCGAGCGCATCTCAACGCCTATCTGGACGATCACGCGTTCATGCTCGCGGCGCTGATCGAGCTGATGCAGAGCTCGTTTGAGCCACGCGATCTCGATTGGGCCACCGAGCTCGCCGATTCGCTGCTCGCGCGATTCGAGGATCCGGGCGGCGGCGGGTTTTTTTTCACCAGCCACGATCACGAAGCGCTCATTCACCGCCCCAAGCCCGGTCACGACAATGCGACGCCGGCCGGGAATGGAATCGCAGCACAGGCCTTGACGACGCTCGGTCACTGGCTCTCGGAGCCCCGTTATCTCGACGCGGCGGAGCGGACGGTCCGGGCCTTTGCTCGCGAGCTTGAGAACGAGCCGACCGGTTTCGCGTCGCTCCTTATCGCGCTCGATGGATGCACCACGCCGCCGACGACCGTATTGCTTCGCGGCGACACCGCGACCTGCATGGCCTGGCAGCGCGCGGTCGAACGCGGCTATCGGCCGGCCGTCCAAACGCTCGATTTATCGGCTCAAGCGTCATTGCCTGGTACGCTTTCCAAACCGCACGAAGCGGATGCAGGCCAAGGATCCGCGACGGCGTGGGTCTGCCGCGGCACGACGTGCCTGCCGCCCATTCACTCGCTCGCCGCGCTCGAAGCCGCGATTCAGGGCGATGCTTGACGGCTCATTCGAGGCTCCATCGCTGGCAAGCCTATTTGTGCTCCGGTACCATGGCCGGTTTTGAAGTTCCTTCCAAGAAGCTCAACGGAGGTTGTATGACCCGTCATTCGCTTTCGCATGGCATTTTCTCCATCGCGGCTCTGTTCGTCGCGCAAGCGGCCCACGCCGCGCTCGACAACACCTCGGCGGACGCAATGATGAAAAAGAACGGCTGTGCGGCGTGCCATGCGGTCGGCAAGAAAGTGATCGGCCCGTCGTATCAGGATGTCGCCGCCAAGTACCAGGGCGACAAGGATGCGCTCGCGAAACTCTCCGACAAGGTCAAGAAGGGCGGCGTGGGCGTTTGGGGCCAGGTCCCGATGCCGCCCAATGCCCAGATCCCGGACGCCGACATCAAGGATCTCGTCAGCTGGATTCTGACCCTGAAAAGGTAGTCGCGCCTCCGCCGCAACTACAACACGCGCTGGCATTTGCGATTGCCGCAAGCGCGCGCGAACAGTCTCCCGCGTGCGAAAAGCGGCGCTGAAACCATTACCAAGCGACAGCGGTGAGTCATGGCGCATTGCCTGGGCTCCCGTTTTGACAAGCGCTACCCGCGCCGGTAAGCTTGGCGCACCCGTGCAGGAGAGTGCAGCCGCGATGTAGGTGTGCGCTGCCGCCGAAGGCGTAACTCCCGCAATCGCTCAGGCAAAAAGGACTGCGCGGGCCGCAACAAACCATCTGGAGAGCGGCTGATCGGCGAGAAGCCGAACAGTCCACCGAAGGGGCACCGGTGCGGCATCGTCGCGATGCTCGCCGCAATCTCTCAGGTAAAAGGACAGACGGGGCGAAGCAGAGCCAGTGGCTTCGCCCTTGTTTGTCGCCTGGGAGATGTCTTGCTAAAGCAGACTCCACTCAACACCGTGCACCGCGCCGCCGGCGCAAAGATGGTCGATTTCGGCGGCTGGGACATGCCCGTCAGTTACGGCTCGCAGATCGAGGAGCACCATGCCGTGCGCCGTGACGCGGGCATGTTCGACGTCTCGCACATGCTCGCGGTCGACCTCGAGCGAGGGAACGCAAGTGGGGACGCAAATGAGCACGCAAATAAGAACGCAAATAAGAACGCAAATGACGGACCTCGCGATTTTCTGCGCTACGCGCTCGCCAACAACGTCGACAAGCTGACCGTGGCGGGGAAGGCGCTGTATTCGTGCCTGCTCAAGCCCGACGGCGGCGTGCTCGACGACCTGATTGTCTATTTCTTGAGCGAAAACCGGTTTCGCATCGTCGTCAACGCGGCAACCGCCGACAAGGACGTGGCGTGGTTTCGTTCTCTGCTCGACGAGCACGGAGCAAAGCTGAAGTTCACGCCGCGGCACGATTTGGCGATGATCGCGGTGCAAGGACCGCGCGCGCGCGAACGCGTTTGGGCGGTGCTGCAACATTTGACCCCTGACGCAAAAGCGGCGACCGAGCCGCTGAAACCATTCATGGCCGCCGAAGTGGGCGAGTATTTCATCGCCCGCACCGGGTACACGGGCGAAGATGGCTTCGAAGTCACCTTGCCGGCGACCGACGCGGCTGATTTCTGGCGTGCGCTGGCCGCCGCGGGCGTCAAGCCCTGCGGCCTGGGCGCGCGCGACACCCTGCGGCTGGAAGCGGGAATGAATCTTTACGGGCAGGACATGGACGAGACGGTCAATCCGCTGGAGTCCGGTCTCGCGTGGACCGTCGATCTGGCAAGCCCGCGTGACTTCGTCGGCAAGGCCGCGCTGCTCGCGCGAGCGCCCACGCGGCAACTGACCGGCTTGCTGCTGGAGGACAAAGGCGGCGTGCTGCGCGCTCATCAGAAGGTGATGACTCGATCTGGCGAGGGCGAAATCACCAGCGGTACATTCTCGCCGACCCTTGGCGCGTCGATTGCGCTGGCGAGGCTGCCCGCCGGTGTCGTCGCGGGCGAGGAGGCGCACGTGGAAATCCGCGGCAAGGCGCTTGCCGCTCGTGTGGTGAAACCACCCTTCGTGCGTCACGGCAAGAGCCTGCTCGCCTGAACCAAAAGGAGAAACCGCAATGAACGTTCCAACCGAACTCAAATACACTGCCAGCCACGAGTGGATACGCAGCGAATCGGACGGCACCTTGACGATCGGAATCACCGATCACGCCCAGGAAGCACTGGGCGATCTCGTGTTCATCGAGTTGCCCGCCGTCGGCCGCAAGGTCAAAGCCGGCGAGGCATGCGCAGTGGTCGAATCGGTGAAGGCCGCATCAGACATCTACGCGCCGGTCGGCGGTGAAATCACGGCCGTCAACGAGCAGGTCGTGGCGTCGCCGGAGATGGTCAACGCCGACGCGTACGGGCATTGGCTGTACAAGCTCAAGCCGGAAAACGCCGCCGATGTCGCGTCCTTGCTCGACGCGGCGGCTTATACCGCGGCCGTCGGCGAAGACTGAGACCCCGATGAAAATGGATGAACCCGGCGGCGCCGCGGCATCGCCCAGAATCTCGCTTGCCGCGCTCGAGCAGCATCGCGGTTTCGTCGACCGCCACATCGGCACCAGCGAGGACGAGCAGGCAAAGATGCTCGAGCTCCTCGGCTATCCGACGCGCGCGGCTTTGATCGACGCCGTCGTGCCCGCCGCAATCCGTCTCCAGGTCCCGCTCGCGCTCGCACCGGCCAAGGGCGAGGAAGAGGCGTTACATGAGTTGAAGCAGCTTGCGGCCAAGAATCGCGTGCTCAAATCTTTCATCGGCCAGGGCTACTACGGCACCTACACGCCCGGCGTGATCCTGCGCAACGTTTTTCAGAGTCCCGCCTGGTACACCGCGTACACGCCGTACCAGCCGGAGATTTCGCAAGGCCGCCTCGAGGCCATGCTCAACTTTCAAACCATGGTCTGCGACCTGACCGGGATGGCCATCGCGAACGCGTCGATGCTCGACGAGGCGACCGCGGCGGCGGAGGCGATGACGCTGTGCCAGCGCGCGGGAAAAAGCAGGAGCATGTCGATCTATGTCGCGGACGATGTGCTGCCGCAGACCATCGACGTAATCAAGACGCGGGCGCAACCACTCGGCATCACGCTTAACGTGGGTCCTGCAATGGCGGCGGCCGATGCCGATTGTTTTGCCGCGCTGCTGCAATACCCGGGCGCCAATGGCGACGTGCGCGACTATCGCGCGCTCGCCGACGCCATCCACGCCAGGGGCGCGCTGGTGATCGCCGCCGCCGACCTGCTCGCAATGACGCTATTGACGCCGCCTGGCGAATGGGGCGCCGACGCCGTCGTGGGATCGAGCCAGCGTTTCGGCGTGCCGATGGGTTTTGGCGGTCCGCACGCGGCGTTCCTCGCCACCCGCGACGAATTCAAGCGCAACCTGCCGGGTCGGCTGGTCGGAGTAACCGTCGATGCCAATGGCGAGAGCGCTTTCCGGCTCGCGCTGCAAACGCGCGAACAGCATATTCGCCGCGAAAAGGCGACGTCGAACATCTGCACGGCGCAGGTGCTGCTCGCGGTGCTGGCGAGCATGTACGCCGTCTATCACGGGCCGCATGGGCTGGCGATCATCGCCCGTCGCGTTCATCGCCTGACGGGCGTGCTCAAGGCAGGGCTGGAGCGGCTCGGGCTTGCGGTAATCAATCCGACATTTTTCGACACTCTGACGATCGCTACGGAAGAGCGCACCGCCGCCATTCGCGAAGCGGCCGTGGCCCACGGAGCGAATCTGCGCCGGGTGGATCAAGCGCATGTCGGCGTGTCGCTCGACGAGACGACCACGCGCGAGGACGTCAAACTGGTGTGGACGATATTTGCGTCCGAGGGTGCGGCGCTTCCGGATTTCCAGTCGATCGAAGCGACGATCGACGATGCGCTGCCGGCGAGACTCGAGCGCACGTCTGGCTTCCTTACGCATCCGACGTTCAATCGCTATCACTCGGAGACCGAGATGATGCGGTACTTGCGGCGTCTCGCGGACAAGGATGTCGCGCTCGATCGCTCGATGATTCCGCTCGGGTCGTGCACCATGAAGCTCAACGCGGTCAGCGAGATGATGCCGGTGACCTGGCCCGAGTTTGCGTACCTGCATCCGTTCGCGCCGGCAAACCAAACCGTCGGTTATCGTGAAATGATCGGCGGGCTCGAGCGCATGCTTTGCGCGGTGACGGGCTACGCTGCAGTTTCGCTGCAACCCAACGCCGGCTCGCAGGGCGAATACGCCGGGCTGTTGATCATCAAGGCGTATCACGCCGCGAAAGGCGAGCCGCTGCGCAACGTGTGCCTCATTCCCGCTTCGGCGCATGGCACCAATCCTGCGTCGGCGCACATGGCGGGCATGAAGGTGGTCGTGGTCGCATGCGACGACGACGGCAACGTCGACCTTGGCGATTTGCGGGCCAAGGCCGATGCTCATCGCGCCGATCTCGCGGCGATCATGGTCACCTACCCTTCGACGCACGGCGTATTCGAAGTCGGTATCAAAGAGGTATGCGACATCGTGCACGCCAACGGAGGACAGGTCTACGTCGACGGTGCGAATCTCAATGCGCTGGTCGGCCTCGCCGCGCCGGGCGAATTCGGCGCCGACGTTTCACACCTGAATCTGCACAAGACTTTTTGCATTCCGCACGGCGGTGGCGGCCCCGGCGTCGGACCGGTCGCGGTAGGCGCACATCTGGCGAGGTTCCTGCCGGCGCATCGAATGCTTCCGAGTTTGCCAAATAAGACGCCGGAAACGGCGCCCGAGCATATCGGCCCGGTGTCCGCGGCGCCCTACGGCAGCGCCAGCATTCTCCCGATCTCGTGGATGTACATCACGATGATGGGCAGCGACGGCTTGAGAGCTGCCACCGAGTCGGCGATTCTCGCAGCCAATTACCTTGCGCGGCGGCTCTCGTCGCACTTCCCGGTGCTGTACGCTGGAAGACATGGCTTGGTCGCGCACGAATGCATTCTCGACTTGCGACCGCTCAAGGAGACGAGCGAGATCAGCGTCGAGGACGTCGCGAAGCGCCTGATGGATTACGGCTTTCACGCGCCGACCATGAGCTTTCCCGTCGCGGGAACGCTGATGATCGAGCCGACGGAGAGCGAATCCAAAGCCGAGCTCGACCGCTTCGTCGACGCGATGCTCGCCATCCGCGAGGAAATTCGCGCCATCGAAGAAGGACGGATGGACCGCGACGACAACCCGCTGAAAAATGCGCCGCACACGGCGGCGGCGTTGCTGACCAACGAATGGAACCACGGTTACAGCCGCGAGCAGGCGGCCTTTCCGGTGGCCAGCGTGAAAGCGAACAAGATCTGGCCGTCGGTGGGCCGCGCCGACAACGTTTACGGCGACCGCAATCTGTTTTGCTCCTGCGTGCCCGTCGCGGAATACGCGTAGGTTGTTCGCCACGTGAAGGTTCTGGTCCTCGGCGCAGGCGTGATCGGAACCACCACCGCCTGGTTTCTTCGCGAGCGCGGGCACGACGTCACGGTCGTCGAGCGGCAGACCGCGGCGGCGCTGGAAACGTCGTTCGCGAACGGTGGGCAAATATCGGTCTCGCACGTCGAGCCTTGGGCCAATCCGGCGGCGCCTTTTCAGATTCTCAGGTGGCTGGGGCAGGCCGACGCGCCGCTGTTGTTCCGGCCGCGCCTGGACCTCCAGCAGTGGCGATGGGGCCTGCAGTTCCTCGTCGAGTGCCTGCCGTCGCGAACCCGGCGCAACATGCTGCAGATCCTGGCCATCAGCAAATATTCAGGAGAAGTGCTGCGCAATCTGCGCGCCGCGACCGGGATGCATTACGACGATCTGCAGCGAGGCATTCTGCAGATCTACACCGACCCCGAGGGCTTCGATGCCGCGGCGGAAGCGGCCGCGCTGGTGCGGCAATACGGCATTGCGCGCGAAGTGAAAACGGCCGCGGAATGCATCGCGATCGAGCCTTCGCTTAAGGCGCGGCGCGACTGGATCGCCGGCGGCACGTACACCGCGAGCGACGAGACCGGCGACGCGAGAAAGTTCACCCAATCGCTGGCAGCACTCGCGACGAAGCGCGGAGTCAGATTTCGCTACGGTGTGACGGTCGAATCGCTGCAGGTCGCCGGGGGTGTCGTAAGTGGCGTGCACACGAACGAGGAGCAGCACGGCAGGGGAGTGCTCGCCGCCGATGCCTACGTCGTGTGCCTTTCGAGTTACACCCCAAAGCTGCTCGCGCCGATCGGCATCCGCGTACTGGTCTATCCGGCCAAGGGATATTCGGCGACGCTCAAGATTATCGACCCGGCCAAGGCGCCGACCGTCAGCATCACCGATGACGCCAAGAAAATCGTCTTTACGCGGCTGGGCGACAGGCTGCGGGTGGCGGGCACGGCGGAGCTGTCCGGCTACAACCTCGACCTCAATCGGGTGCGTTGCGAGGCGTTGACCCGGCGCGCGCACGAATGGTTCGGCGGCGCGATCGATACCAAACGTCCGAAGTACTGGACCGGATTGCGGCCGGCGACGCCGTCGAATGTTCCGATCATTGGCCGCACGCGCTATCGCAACCTGTATCTCAACACCGGTCATGGCACGCTCGGCTGGACGATGAGCTGCGGATCCGGTAAGGCGGTTGCGGATCTCGTTTCCGGCCACAAGCCGGAGGTTGATTTCGCGTTCTTAGGCGGCTAAAGCGCGGCGCAACGATCGCGCGTCGTCACGTCGAAGCTCAAGTGCGGATCAGCTTCCGTGCGTCAGCACCCAGATGACCGCCGCCAGCCAGGCCAGGACCGCGCCTTGCAGATGATGGTCGGTGAGCATGAGCCGGCTCGGATCCTCGGCGGCGTGCTGCCGGTCGAGCAGGTACAGATAACGAAACAAGCCGTAGGTGACGATTGGCACCGTGTACACGAGGTTCGCGCTGCCGTGCAACGCGATCGTTTGCGGGCTGATGGTGTAAAGGCTGTATGAGATCAGCGTTCCACTGACGCATACCGTAATGAGCCGGTCCAGGAGCGCCGGAGAATATTCAGCCAGCACGGTGCGCCCCGACTCGACTGTGAGCGCCGCAAGTTCGGCGCGACGTTTGCCGAACCCCAGCAACAGCGTCAGCATCAGGCCACACATCAACAGCCACGGCGACGGCGGGATGCCCACGCCGAGCGTGCCGGCGAGCAGTCGCAGCAGGAAACCGAGCGCGACCGCGATCACGTCGATGATCACCATCCGTTTGAGGCCCAGCGAGTACGCCGCGTTCAGGATCAAATACGCGACAAGGATCGCCACCAGCTCGACGCTGACCCACGCTCCCAACGCAAAAGCCGCCAACGCAAGGACAACAGACATCGAAACCGAAGCCGCGAGCGAGACCCGGCCGGCGGCAATGGGCCGGTCGCGCTTCAGAGGGTGCACGCGGTCGGCATCGCGATCGACCCAGTCGTTGCCGATATACACCGCACTGGCAAGGAAGCAGAAGGCGACAAACGCGGCCGCGACCTGTGCCGCAAGCATCGGCTCATGCCACACGTGACCAAATAGGAAGCCCGCCCATACGAAGGCGTTCTTTATCCACTGCTGCGGTCGCAGTGCCCGCCAATAATGCATAATCTTCCCCGTATCGGATCTCATTCCAGACGCCGCGCCGCACTTCTTCCGGCAACATCATCGGCGCTCTGCATCGACCCCGTGCCATCATGCCTGAGCGGACACGATTCGCAACCTTGCTCGCGTTCGTTCTGATCGGCATCGGAGCGTGGCGGGTGTATGCGGTGGTCGGCGCCGCGCCGGTTCTGGGCTACGCCAATCAATTCGACATGGGACGGATCTCCGCTTGCGTTGGTCTGTGGCCCGACTTGTCGCCAGCCGCACGGCTGCAGGCCCACCCCGAGGCGCCGATCGCGCGCTACGTGGGCGGTGAGCGCCTGCCCGACGGATGCTACTGGAGCAGCGAGCTCCTCTTCGTGGCGCCTGTCGCCACGATCCTGGCAGAGGGCGAGACAGTCGACCTTCGCGTCATCGGCGCAATCAAGGCCGTGACGCTGGTCGCGGTGGCGTTGGCGCTGGGCGCCATGCTGCGTCGGCGGCCGGCCTTTGCGCTGGTCCACGCTGTCGTATTCGCGCTCGTCCTATGCGATCCCATCGTTACCTTGTGGCTCAACACCCTGTACACCGAATTTGCAGCAATCCTTTTCGCGTATGCGAGCGTCGTCCTGTTGGTTGCCATCGGAGCGCGTGCGACGACATCGAATACGCCTTCGCCGACCGAAGTTGCCGCGCTGGCGATAAGCTTGGTCGGTCTCGGACTGTCGCGGCAGCAGCACTTATGGCTACCGGCGCTGCTCATCTTCCCGCTGGTGATCTCGCTGTGGGCGCGCGCTCGCCACAGCGCTTTGTTGCTCATCGCGGTGGCAGGCGCAGTCGCCTTTGCGCAAGCCGAGCTCATCGGTCGCCATCCAACCATCGCCCAAGCGAACAACGCCGATGTTGTCCTGGGCGCGATCCTTCCCGCGTCCAAAGACGAAGCGATGACGGCTAAGCGACTGGGTCTGCCGGATCGCTGTCTGCGCTCGGTGGGCGCCACCTGGTACGAGCCTATGGGCGAGGCGCTCAAGTCGACGTGCCCGGAAGCGCTGGTGATGCCAAGACGTCGTCTTGCGAGCTTGGTCGCGACCGAGCCTGCGACACTGCTGCGCGCCACGCTGCGTGCGCTTCCGCAACTGCAGGATTGGCGGCTGGGTTATCTTGGCAGCGTCGAGGGTTTGCGATACGCCGGCAGCGATTCGGTGCGCGCCGTGGCGGGCGCGCCCGCGAGCAGCATCGGCACCGTGCTTGCCGGGATTCCATCGTCGGTATTCCTGCAGATGCTCGCCGCGTCGGCCGCGATCTTCCTGGTCAGCGCCGTTGCTTGCGTTGCAGCCGGCGTAGCCGGGCGAGGCTCGCCACTCGCCTTGACTTTGTACGCGCTCACGGGCATCGCGTGGTACGCGGTCATGACCTCCATTTTCGGCGACGGCTACGTCGAGCTGGCGCGCCACGCGCAGCTCGCCAGCGTGGCGTTGTATGCGGCGGCCGTGGTGCTGGCGGCAGCGCTCTTTGCGCCGCTGCTTGGGATATTCGGCGTCGCGAACGGACGCGCGATCGTGGCTGCGGCAGCGTTTGCCGCGCTTGCGATCGTGGTCGCAATTCTTGCTCAGGCGCCGTTGCGTTACGCCATGAGCGTTACCCCCATGGCGTTCGGCGTGGTCGATCGCCCGCGTCAGAACAAAGTCGCGGGCGGCGATGTCGAATGGTCCGGCTGGGCAATCGATCCGCAAGGGGTCGCGCGCGTGGAGTTGGTTGTCGACGGCGCCGCCTTTCCCGCGCGTTACGGTCTGCCGTACCGAGGCGCGCACGATGAGCCACTGACGCTTTACTTCCCGGCCTATCCGAACACGGCCAACGCCGGCTTTGCGGGAGAGCTTCCTGCGCAGGCGCTCGCGCGCGGCGGCGCCGAAGTGCGCACCGTCGTGGTCAACGCGGCGGGAACACGCACCGAGATCGATCGCAGGCAGCTGGTCCCCGAAACGCGCTGATGCAAGGCGCTGAAGGTCACCTGTCCGGAAGCGTTGGCAATTGCCGCGCAGCCGCAGTAGCCGATCCAGTGCGTCGGCGGAACTTCGAGGAGGCGGTTCTTCGGAAGCCGGGTGGCTACGGCGCGCCCTCGGCCGCGAATCGGGAAACGAACACGCCCCACGAGTCGCGCCTGAGTTGAGAGGCGGCAGGGCAACAACGTTGGCGTTCTGCTCGTGTGACGGAAAACACACTATCCGCGTGACGGTATAATGCACTTCTTCCCGCAGACCTCGAACAATGTTCTTTTCCTGTCGCACGTCGCTGTTGTTCGCGTTTGCCTTTTTTTCGATTGCCGCGTCGAGCGAGACTCCGGTGCCGGCAGCGGTAGCGCCGCCGTCGATTGCCGCCAAAGCGTATCTCCTGATCGACATTCTCAGCGGCCAGACGCTCGTCGCGGTCAACGCCGACGAGCCGCGCGAGCCGGCTTCTCTCACCAAGCTGATGACCGCGTATCTGGTCTTTCGCGCGCTCAAGGACAAGGAGCTCACGCCCTCGCAAATGGCAACGGTGTCCGAAAAGGCGTGGCGTGCGGAGGGATCGAGGATGTTCATCGATCCCAAAAAAGCGGTGTCGGTGGACGAGCTGCTGCACGGCGAGATCGTGCAATCGGGAAACGACGCGGCGATCGCGTTGGCGGAAGTCACGGCCGGCTCCGAGCAGGCATTCGTCGAGCGGATGAACCGCGAGGCGGCAAGGATCGGCATGAAGGGCACACGCTTCGTGAACGTCACCGGACTGCCCGCGCCACAGCAGGTTTCGACCGCAGCCGACCTCGGACTGATTGCCGCGGCCGTCATCCGCGATTTCCCGGAGTATTACCCGCTTTATTCGATCAAGGAGTACCGCTACAACAACATCACCCAATCGAATCGCAACCGGCTGCTCTGGAGCGACCCGTACGTCGACGGCGTGAAGACCGGATTTACCGACGCTGCGGGTTATTGCCTGATCGCGTCGGCGAAGCGTGGTCCTCGGCGGCTGCTTGCCGTGGTGCTTGGCGCGGCGTCCGACGCGGCGCGCGCGAGTGAGGCCCAGAAACTCCTCAATTATGGATTCCAGTTCTACGACACGGTGCAGCTCTATCAGAACGGCGCGCAGGTCAGCGCGCTCAAGGTATGGAAGGGCGCGACGGACTCGGTTCCCGCCGGCTTCGTCGTCGACCAATACGTGACGCTGCCCAAGGGCCAGGCGCCGCAGTTGAAGCTCACGCTGGAGGCCGTCGAGCCGCTGGTTGCGCCGATCGCGCGAGGACAGCGCGTTGGCCTAGTCAAGGTCACGCTCGACACCAAGCCAGTCGGAGAGTACCCGCTGGTTGCCCTGGAAGAGGTGCCGCTCGCGGGCCTGGTCGGGCGCGCGTGGGACACTATCCGCTTGTGGTTCAAGTGATGCATCCGGCGTATCGGCGCGGCTGGATCGATGCATTACCTCGAGCACACGATCTCCACTAAGCCTGAGACGCGTTCATGACCGCATATCTCAATGGCCGCTTTCTGCCGCTTGAAGACGCGAAGATTTCCGTACTCGATCGCGGCTTCATCTATGGCGACGGCGTATATGAATTGATCCCCGTTTACCACCGACAGCCCTATCGTCTGCGACAGCATCTCGCTCGTCTGCAGCGCAGCCTCGACGGCATCAGAATGGTGAACCCTCGTACCGATGCCG
>Ga0209011_1000613_pt1 | contig 13384 bp, 12 predicted proteins | sample BlaSpr_A8_OM1_M3_FD_187986 | JGI IMG/M metagenome (GOLD analysis project Ga0209011, IMG submission 187986) | Forest soil microbial communities from Thunder Bay, Ontario, Canada - Black Spruce, Ontario site 2_A8_OM1_M3 (SPAdes) (version 2) | ecosystem: Environmental > Terrestrial > Soil > Boreal... | reverse complement strand
GGGAATCGTGGCCCTGACCCTCTCGCCGGTGATGTCGGCGTACCTGCTCTCGGCCGGTCAGGAGGAACACGGCCTCGCCGGCGCCATCAACCGCACCTTCGATCGCGTCAAGGCGGCCTACTCGCGCACCCTGGGAGTCGCGCTCGAATCGCGCCGCGCCATCTACGTCGCCTGGGCGGTGGTGAGCCTGTTGGCGCTGGCGATGTTCGCGCAGTCGCCCAAGGAGCTGGCGCCCGCCGAGGATCAAGGAATCATCTTCGGCGTCGTCAACACGCCTTCCAACTCCACCATCGAGCAGGTGACCCAGTCGACGCGCGAGGTGAACAAGGAGCTGGCGCAGATCCCGGAGACCAACTTCACCTTCCAGATCACCTTCCCGACCGGCGGCTTCTGGGGCGACGGCCTCAAGCCCTGGAACCAGCGCAAGCGCAACGCGTTCCAGATCCTGCCCGAGGTGCAGAGACGGGTCGCCGGCGTGCCCGGCATCCAGACCTTCGCCATCATTCCGCCGGCCCTGCCGGGAGGCGGGCAGTTTCCGGTCGAGTTCGTCATCGCTTCGACGGCGGAGGCGAGCGAGGTCCTGGGATTCGCGCAGCAGATCCAGCAGAAGGCGGCGGCGAGCGGCATGTTCGCCTTCCCGCCGCTCATCGACACCAAGATCGATCAGCCGGAGACGGAGATCGTCCTCGACCGCGAGAAGGTGGCCGAGTTGGGCCTCAATCTGCAGTCGGTGGGGCAGGACCTGGGCGCGGCCGTGGGCGGCAACTTCGTCAACCGCTTCAGCATCGGCGGGCGCAGCTACAAGGTGGTTCCACAAATCTTGCGCGCCGAGCGCATGACGCCCGAGCAGCTGCAGAACATCTTCGTCACCGGGCCGGAGGGAAAGCTGGTCTCGCTCGGCACCATCGCCACGCTGCGCGAGAAGGTCACCCCGCGGGCGCTCAACCGCTTCCAGCAGCTCAACGCGGTCAAGCTGAGCGGAGTCGCCATCCGGCCGCTCGATGAGGCGCTGGGCTACCTCGAAACGGAGGCGGCGAAGATCCTGCCCAAGGGTTACGCGATCGACTACACGGGCGAGTCGCGGCAGCTGCGCACCGAGGGCGACAAGTTCCTGCCCGCCTTCCTGCTCGCCATCGTCCTCATCTTCCTGGTGCTGTCGGCGCAGTTCAACAGCTTCCGCGACCCGTTCGTCATTCTCGCCGGCTCGGTGCCGCTGGGCATGTTCGGCGCGCTCTTGATGACGTTCCTCAAGATGCCCAATCCCAACATTCCCTTCTGGACCAACGGGTGGACCACCACGCTCAACGTCTATTCGCAGGTGGGGCTGGTGACGCTGGTCGGGCTGGTGGCGAAGAACGGGATCCTCATCGTCGAGTTCGCCAACAAGCTGCAGGAATCGGGCAAGTCGAAGCTGGAGGCGGTGCGCGAGGCGGCGGTCACGCGCCTGCGGCCTGTCTTGATGACCAGCGTCGCGACCGTCTGCGGCCACTTCCCGCTCACGCTGGTCACCGGCCCGGGCGCCTCGGCGCGAAACAGCATCGGTCTCGTGCTGGTCGCGGGCATGGCGGTGGGGACGGCCTTCACGCTGTTCTTCGTTCCGGCCATCTACCTGCTCATCGCCAAGGATCGCCGCGCGGAAGCACAGGAGAAAGTCGCGCCCGAGCCGGCCATCGGCGACCAACTCCGACCGGCGGTCTGATCAGCAGGGTGCGCGCAAGGACCGCTGGCCGTGGTAGGACGGCCCGGCATGGGACTTCGCAGGGTTCTCCGGCGCTGGCTCGAACCGCCTCCCCGTCCGCTCGCGCCGCCGTCGCCGGGGACGCGCAGGCTCCACTGGGGTTGCGGCACCATCATCGCCCAGGGCTGGATCAACACCGACGTCCAGAAGATGCCCGGGGTGGGTCTGGTCACCGACGTCCGGGCGGGGCTGCCGTTTCCGGACGGCTCGATCCACTGCATCGCCAGCCAGCACGTCTTGGTGGAGCTCGCGATTCGCGAGCTGGTTCCAACGCTGCAGGAGCTGCGCCGCGTGCTGTGCCAAGGGGGCGTGCTGCGCATGGGCCTCCCGGATCTGGAGCGCGCCCTGGAGGCATTCGCCCGCCGCGACGCCTCGTACTTCCACCTCATCCCCGACAAGGCGGCTCGCGCGCTCAGCGGAAAGTTGGTGTGCCTGCTGCTGTGGCACGGGCACTCGCGGACGCCGCTGACCTACGAGTGGATGGAGGAGCTGATGCTCCGGGCGGGCTTTCGCGAGGTCGTGCGGTGCGAGTACGGCGTGACGCGCAGTCCCTTTCCGGAGCTAGCGACCCTCGACCGGCGGCCCCGCGAGTCGTTCTTCGTCGAGGCGCGGAAGTAGCGTGCGCCGGCTCGCCGTCGTCGAGCCGCACATGGACGACGCGGCCCTCGCCGCCGGCGGGCGCCTTTTGCTGCTGCGGGGGCGCGCGGAGATCACCATCGTTTCGGCGACGCGCGCATCGGACCATGTGCGGCGCGCCGCCCGCGGCGAGTCGCCGCCATCGTCGGTGGACGAGGTGACGCGGATCCGTCTGTCCGAGTCGACGCGCGCCGCAGCCGCGCTGGGAGCGCGGCACGTCTCCATCGACGAGCCGGACGCGCCGCTTCGATTCGCGGCGAAGGCCGGGCGGGCGCTGGCGCCGCGGGCAAGGGAGCGCGCGGTGCGCGCCTGGTCCGCGTTCGGCCCTTCGGACACGGAAATCGCGGCCCTGGCCGCGCGCCTCGGAGAGGCCTTGATCCCCCTCGCGCCCGAGGAGGTGTGGATCCCGCTCGGGGTCGGCGCCAACGTGGACCACTGGCGCACGCGCGACGCGTGCCTCGCACTGCTCGCGTCCGAGCCGCGGCTCTCGGGCGCGCGCGTGCTCGCGTACGAGGACGTCCCCTACGCCATGCGGGCGCCGGATCACGCCGCGCGGCTGGGCGCGCTCCTCGAGGGAAGCCGCCTCGTCGAGGACGTCTCCCCGGTGCTGGAGGAGAAGGTCCGCGTGCTCGGCGTGTACTCGTCGCAACTCGGGAGCGAGGACGCATCGAGGCACGCAGCCTCGGCGCGAGAGGCTGCGTGGGAGATCCGCGCGGCCACGCCGCCGCTGAAGCGGTTCGCCGCCTCGCCGAGATGGCGCGCAGTGGAGGCCCTTCGCCCGGCGCTGCGCGGCTGGGTCCAGAATCGCGACCGCGTCCGGGAGCTCGCCGTGGTGTTGCTGGGAGCGGCCGGACGCATCGAGGACTCTGCTCCGCTGCTGGCGCGGGCGTTTCCGGAGGCCCGTGTCGTCGCCGCCTCGGTAGCCCACGCGCTGCTACGCCCCGGCGCGCACGCCATCTTTGCGGGCCGTGGCGCGCGGGTGCTTGCCGCGCTCTTGCCGCTGCGCCCGCGGATCGCCGCCAGGTTCCTGGCCGACGCGTGCCTCGCCCTCGAGGCCGAGTTGACCAGCAGCGAGTGAGATCTACGGCGCTTCCCAGTGTACGCAGCCGCGCAAGACGGGCAAGAACGTTTCGCAGCTCTGCTCGAAGGTGGCGGTGAACCGCTTCAACTTGCCCGCGCCATCGACGCTCAACTCGCGGACCGCATATCGGCCCGCCACCTGGTTGCAGCCCCGGCCAGTTCCGGAGACATCGAGTCCCGGTCCGTACCTGGTGAATGCCGCCCGCGTTGCGCCTTCATACACGCTGCCCGCAACGATGGGCCGCATGGCGAACTGAGCCGTCCACCACCATCGGTAGTCGGGAGCACGAACGCCAACTTCTACCCGCGTCGTGCCAGTCGCCTCGGCCATGGTGTTCGAGTGCCAGACCCCTGCCGTGAGCGTCTCGGTCCCCGGGTGGATGTAGTCCCCGGGCGATCCGTCGAGGAGAAACATGTTGCCGCCCACGAGACAAGGAGCTGCATTTCCCACCGCATCCGGCGCCGCGACCAGGCTGACCGCGTCGACGTCGAGCGTGGCGCTCCCCGCAGCCGAGAATCGCAGCTCGACGGAGCTGCCCGCCCATGCGGACAGATCGGCGGTGACTTGCTGCCAGCCCGCCGTGGCGGCCGTGACATGCAGCGGCGTGATCAGGGTCGCACCAGAGCGGTCGCGCACCGACATGTCCTGCCAGCTCGTCGAGGGAGTAGCGCCGGCACCCAGCGCGCCGCGATACCAGAAGGAGAGGGTGATCGGCGCGCCGGCGGGAATCCAGATCACCTGAGACAACCACTGCCCGCCGGGAATCCCGGCTGCAACCGAGCCGTCGTAAGCCGGTGTCGCGACGGTCAGCGAACCGGAATCATTCGACTGCGCGAAAGACTGGGGGTATCCGTGCTTCTCGAAGCTGCCGTTCCAGACCAGGTCATGCGAGGCGGGAGAGTTCAGCACCTGCACCATCTCCGTCGTGGTTCCCGTCAAGCCCGACGTATCTTTCGCGGTCACCTGCAGCGCGTGCAGACCGTCTGAGGCGGTCCGCGTATCCCAGTTGTAAGGCGTCAGCGGCGGCACCGCGCCGGCCGTTGCCACGACCACCCCATCGATCGCCAGCGAGCAGGAGACGAGCGGGACGTCGCCGGTGCAGGTCGGCCTGATCTCGGCGACGCCAGCGAGAACCGACCCGGTGCCCGGCGAAACGGTCGCGACCGGCGGTGTCGTGTGGGGAACGACCGTCAGCGAACCGAACGAGGTGAGGGCACCGTCGGTCGCGCTCCAGCCCTGGTCGCCGGGCGTGCGAAAGACAACTCCGTAGTATGGTTGGAAACCTGCGTTCACCGACGTGAACGTGTAAGGCGCGGGGAGCGTGGCGTTGGCGTCCGAGCTCGAGAAGGTCACCGTGCCGGCGTAGTCCGCGACACGGCTGCCGGGAGTTTCGCGAACCTCGACTATGACCGTCAGGGGCAAAAAGGCCGTCACAGACGCGGGAAAGCCGGTCACCACGAAATAGCGTGCGTAGTTGAAAGTCGCGTACTGCGCAGCTCCCGGCGCGGGCGACCCAGCGCCCCAGGTCTCGGCGTAGAACCCGGCGAAGAGCATCGAAAGTGAGAAGAGCGACCAAGCCGGCGCGCTGCCGCGAGGCGTCCAGTTCCCACCGTCCGGCGCCGTTTCCCAGTAGACGATCCCGAGGTCCTCGCGGATGCGCCACCAGGCGTGCTGAACGCGGTCGTAGGGCAGCGCCGCCGCCGTCGTGCGAACGCCGTTCACGGTGTAGAACGCGTACAGCGTTCCTGCTTCGAACCACCACTCGAGCTTGTTGGAGCCGTCGATCTGCAAGAGAAAACTATTGTTGACGTTGCCCCCATCGGAGACGACCTGCTTCGCCTGGACGAAGGCGGCCGACCCGGTGAGCGCGTAAGGACGCGCGCTCGACACCATCAATTGCGAGGAACCGGAATTCGCGGCGGGAGCGAGGCTCAGGCTGCCGCCGCTCTCGGCGATCGTACCCTGCGACTGGAGCCTCACCGTCCACGACGGGGACAGCGAAGCATCGCCGAATTTGTCGACGAACGATGAAACAGCCGTGATGCCCGACGGCGCGACATTGAAGTTCGCGAACGAGGCCTGCCCGGGCTTGGCGAGGCCGGCCCCGTAAGTTTCCAGGAAGAAGTTCGCCTGCAGCGAGGAGATCGCGAACAAGCTGGAGGTCGAAACCGATGCCTGGACCGAATAGACGGCGCCATCGGCCGAAGTTTCCCAGTACGCCGTGCCGCCGCTCTCGCGGATGCGCCACCATGCGTGCGCGGCCGCGGCGTAGTCCAGCCGGGCGACCTGCGTGCGCACGCCGCTCTTGGCCCAGAAGGCGTAGAGGAAGCCGCTTTCGCAGTACCACTGCAAGTAGTTCTGGCTGTCGATGAGCAGGCTGAATTGCACGTCCACGTTGCCCGCGGTGCTGGGAACGCTCGATGCCTTGACGGCCGCCTGCGATCCCGCCAGCGAGTAGGTCGAGGCGCTCGAAACGATGATCAACGACGAGCCGGTATTCGCATCCGGGACCAGGTTGAGCGTGCCGCCGCTCTCGGACGCGGTGCCGTAACTCTGCAGTTTGACCGTCCAGCGTGACGCGTCGATCGAGGCGCCGCCGAACGTATCCTGGAGTCTGTCGAGGGGCGCAGCGACCGCCGGAACTACCAGCAGTAGCGCGGCGAGAAATGACTTCGGATGCAGCATCTTGGTTTTTTCTCGATTGCGATGGGTGAACGCACGATCGAGGCAAGCGGGGAGTACGGCCAAGGAGAATTGCGCCGACCTCTGCGGCGACGCGGGCGAACGAGCGAGCGCTGATGCCGCCCGAGAGGTGGCGCGCCGATCGAATGGGGCCGCTTGTGAACACCGGCGGACTCCCGTGGGCGCTCGAGCGGGGTCATGTCGCCGGCGAGGATCCGCACTGCGCTTGCGTCGGGCAAAGCAATCCCGATAGGCTGCGCTCCCGACCGGGTCGTTATGAGGGTGGCGATGGCCGGGAAAAAAGATCAGACCGATCTGCCTGCGCCCGGCAGCGCGTCGGCTCGATTTGCGCTGATCGTCGACCGGATCGACGGCAAGGAGCCTCCCGCGTTCTCGGTGGGACACGACGACAAGATCGAAGGCATCTACCGGCCGCGCGACCAGCGCCGCGACTGGTCCGCCGATGGGCGGCTGGAATTGATGGAGCCGGCGCACACGCAGCCCGCCACGCTCAACATCGAGGTTCAGCTTCGCCAGCCGGCGCCACGGCGGTTTCCCCTCTCGGCGTTCCTCATTTCGGCGGCGCTGCTGCCCGTCGCCGGCGCGGGATTGTTCATCTGGGGCAGGCTTCGTCCGGCCGTGCCGCCGCTTCTGCTCTCCGAGACGGTGCAGAGCGAGGCGCCGGCGCTAAGCTCGGTCAACATCGACAGCGAACCGTCCGGCGCAGCGGTTTTCATCGACGGCCAGGAGGCTGGCACGACGCCGCTGCTCACCACCAATACCTTTCCCACCGGTAAATCGGTGAGAGTCCGCGTGACGCTGCCGGGCTATCGGCCCTGGGTCGGCGTCCTGCGGGGCGGCGCGAACGCAAAGCTCCGGGCGCAGCTGCTGCACCGATGATCGCTGGGCGGGAACCTTGACAGCGATGACGCGTCGCGCTATTCGCACACGTAACGCAGCATAAATCGGAGCAACGTATGGCGATCCTGAGCGAAACTGTGAAGACGAGTCTGGACAGCGTGCGGAAGGGTCTCAAGGGCCTGGAGAAGGGCGTGGAGGAGCTCGAGAAGAACGTGCTGCGGTCGCTGGAGAGCAGCCGGGCATGGCTGAAGCGATTCCGCTCGGACTTTCCCGGCCAGATCAAGGACGCATTCGCGAAGATCTCGACCCGCATCGGTTCTCCCCTCGCGTTCGCTACCAAAGAAGACCTGCGCGCGTTGATCGCAAAGGTAGAGGAGTTCGAGGCCCGGCTCGACGGCTCGTTCCGCGATACGCCAGCGAGCAAGAAGGCGCGTGTGGGCGCCAAGGCTTAGTCGAAGTTTCGCGAGGTTGGTGGCGGTAGCGCATGGGAATCGAACCCACCGAGGACGACTCTCATCGCCCGCCACCGGTTTTGAAGACCGGGCCGGTCACCAGATCCGGACGCGCTACCGCGGCGTTTGTACTCTGGAAGTCGGCCTGATGCACAACCTTTCCAGCCTCTGGTGCCGTGCCGGTGCCATAGAAATGCACGAGCCGCGCGTCGGAGAGCTTGTCGGTGCTCGCCTTTTTCGGCGCCAGATGCGCGTACCGCTCCGTCACCTGGAAGGTCATCGCCACCGCGATCTCGCGAATTGAGCGCTCCTCCGAGCGAAGGGCATGAGCTTGGTGCGGCTGACTCGCGCCGCAACGTCGAGTCGGGCATGCCGCACTGCACGCGCACATCGTTGTAGCTGGCGCCGCAGGGAGATGGGCAGCGTCTTTTCCTAGTCATCAACAGGTGCGATCCTGCGGCTCGAGGAGGAGTATCGCCATGAAGAACATGCTCGCGTCACTCGTTCCGGCCGCAATGCTCGTCGCTACACCTGCCTCGAAGGAAGCCGTGTCCACAAAGGAGGCGCCTCCTGCTGCGGGACCGTACTCACAGGCGATCAAGGCGGGCGGGTTCGTCTTCGCTGCGGGTCAGATCGCCCGCGACCCCGCGACCAACAAGGTCGAGGGCGATGTGAAGGCACAGACCGAGAGGACCTTGAAGAACCTGTCGGCGGTGCTCACTGCCGCAGGCACGAGCCTGGACCGCGCCGTGAAAACGACCGTCTTCCTCAAGAACATCTCCGATTTTCAGGCCATGAACGAAGTCTACGCGAAGTTCTTCCCCGGCGTTCCACCGGCTCGCTCCACCGTGCAGGCCGTCCTGCCCAACGAGGCGGCGCTCGTCGAGATCGATGTGGTGGCGCTCCAGTAGCCGAGCAGCGCGATTGAACACGCACTGCTCGGACGGCAGACGTGTAGGCTGGGATCGTGACCAGCGCATCCGGCCGGCATCCAGACGTAGCTTCCGTGATGGTCCCGGCGAAGGGGCAGGGGCAGGACTGTGTCGCGGTCATCCGCACAACCGAGTTCGTCGTGCTCGCCGTGGGCCCCTCATCCGAGCGAGCTAGAGCCGCAAGGCCAGCGAGCGCTGGCCCGCTCTCGAAGACAATCGGGTCCAGGCGAAAACTTTTCCCTCTCTCAAGAGAGCGGACGGAAGGCTGAACGAACCTTGCAATAGGAACCGAATAGCAGGCAACTCGGCTGGGCGGCGAAGAGTTCACTCTGCAAAGACTTTCGGTCGCGACGGTAATTAATCGGGTGACGTTCGTTCTGCTTCCGATACCTTTTTACGGGAAACCACCTAGGCACTGCTCAGGCGCGTGCCGGATTTGCCGCTAAGAGTTCAATAAAATCGTTCATTGGCATTCCTACCGGTACGCGGGGCACCCGTCTGCAGATCTGGCAGGCGTGTTGCTAAAGAGCCGACCCATCCGCAGGGAGGCTACCCGTGAACCTCGTCGAGCGCGCGATGCCTTGGCGCCGTAGGATGGGCCGATTCCTCGGCGCTTTGCTGCTCGCCGTCTTGGCGGGCACGGCGGTCGCGCGATGTAGCCGCGACGCCGGACGTGCTGAGCCTGGAGTCGCACAGGCGATCACACTGGCGGCGCCCATAACCTCCTCCAACTTCGTCGGCTTTGAGGACCCGCTCTCCGAAAATGGCGCCTGGGCTCCCCTCGTATCCATGGCTCCCGATGGTGTCCGGTTCCAGAAGAACAACGGCGCCTACGCCAACCGGTACTCCGCGGCACATGCCAATCATGCGGGCGCTCGCACCACGGTGGCCGTCCCGACCGACCACTACTCTGAAATCGTCGTCGGGCATGTGGCCCCCAACGGCAGCTACGTGGGGCCGTTCGTTCGCGTCCAGACGTCTGGTCCGTCGATCGATAGCGGGTATCTCTGGTGGGGGACCCAAGGAGCGGCGAATAGCACCCAGTGGGCCTATCGTATGGACGCGAACGGAACCAGCTACACCGCGTCCCCCCTCATCCAGCATCCGCCCTTCGTCGACGGCGACCGAGTCCGACTGATCGCGCGCGGCTCGGTGCTCTACGGGATCAGGAACGGCGTCCGCGAGTTCATCTACAACACGAGCATGGACCCCATCCGGCTTTCCGCGGGAACGGCAGGGATGCTGGCGTTTGTCCCCACTGCGACGCTGACGGACGCGATCATCGCCTCGTGGTCGACTGGCGCCGCCCCCGCATCGTCCGGGGCCTGGGCCTCTTCGACCTTTGCCGGGACCGAGAATCCGCTGGACGAAGGAGACCGTTGGTACCCGATGCAAGGGCAGGCAGGGACCAACCACGCCTACTCCGGGTTCAAAAAGGCGGGCGGTCTCGCCATCGGCCTGGACGCCGCGCACAATGCCTCGGGCGTATGGAGCATCGCGCCGCCCGCGAAGCAATATTCCGAGGTGACCTTGGGGACCGTGGCCAGCGGCGGCGGCGGTCCGATCGTCCGCATCGACCGCACCAACGCCGGGCAAACGGGATGGCTGCTCTTCCTCTACGCAAGCAGCCCGGGGGCGTCGGGAATCTACAAGCTGACCCCGGACGGGAACTTCACCTCCGTTTATGCCTTTGCTGCCACCATCGTCGCCGGAGACAAGTGGAGGCTGACCGCCGACGGGAATACCCTCACGGTATCCAGGAACGGCGTGGTCCAATTCACATATACGACCGACGGGTCCTATCCCACCGGCGACGTCGGCATCGAAGCATACACCCCGGCGTTTACCTTCGCGGCGTGGGAGGGCGGGGACCCTGCGGGCAACAGCCCCACGATCACTGGCTTCACTCCCACCAGCGGGCCTGTGGGGACCAGCGTCGCGATCAGCGGGACGAACTTCACCGGAGCCACGGCGGTTGCCTTCAACGGAGTGAGCGCGAGCTTCACGGTGGGCTCAGCCACGTCGATCCAGGCGATTGTGCCGGCCGGCGCGACGACGGGGCCGCTGAGTGTGACCACGCCTGCGGGTACGGCGACCAGCAGCGGCGCGTTCACGGTGGTGTTGCCGCCGACGCTCACCACCTTCACTCCCAGCAGCGGGCCGGTGGGGACCAGCGTCGCGATCAGCGGCACGAACTTCACCGGAGCCACGGCGGTTGCCTTCAACGGAGTGAGCGCGAGCTTCACGGTGGTCTCAGACACGTCCATCCAGGCGACCGTGCCGGCGGGGGCTACCACGGGGCCGCTGAGCGTGACCACGCCTGCGGGCACGGCGACCGGCAGCGGCGCGTTCACGGTGGTGCCGCCGCCGACGATCGCGAGCTTTACGCCCGCCAGCGGGCCGGTGGGGACCAGCGTGACGATCAGCGGCACGAACTTCACCGGAGCCACGGCGGTTGCCTTCAACGGAGTGAGCGCGAGCTTCACGGTGGGCTCAGACACGTCCATCCAGGCGACCGTGCCGGCGGGGGCCACCACGGGGCCGCTGGGCGTGACCACGCCCGCCGGCACGGCGACGACTCCGAACAACTTCACGGTGAGCGTGTCTTTGGCCGTGACGAAGGCCGGCACTGGCAGCGGGAGCGTGACCTCCAGTCCCGCCCTGATCGACTGCGGCGCGACCTGCTCGGCCTACTACGACAGCGGAACCGTGGTGATCTTGACGGCGACGCCTGACACCGGGTCAGACTTCACCCGCTGGGACGGATGCGACACAATCTCTGGCGCGACCTGCACCGTGACCATGAACGCGGCGAGGTCGGTCACCGGTACCTTCACCAAGCAGAGGTTCCCGCTCAACGTCGCGAAGACAGGCCTTCTGCTCGGGAGCGGCACCGTCACCTCCACCTCCAGTCCCGCCAGCCCCAACCAGATCAACTGCGGGTCCACCTGCTCGGCCTCCTACGATTACGGCACCGTGGTGACCCTCACGGCCAGGCCGAGCCTCCTTTCCCTCTTCAACGGCTGGAGCGGCTGCGATACGTCCTCGGGCACGACCTGCAAGGTGAACATCAATACGGCGAGGTCGGTCACCGCCCACTTCCTGCCGTAAGCGTGTCGCGCAAAGTCGGGCGGGCCCTCTGCGGCCCGCCCGCGAGTGAGGTACTGCATCACCGGGTTCCTGAACGGGTGCTGCGTTATTCGCGGCCGCGGAGCCGCGGGAGATCGGGCGTGGTCTCGCCTGCGGTGCTGGAGGGACCTTCGAGCATGGCCGCGCCCTTGAGTGCGCTGCGCAGGGCAGGGCTGCCTAGGGCCTGCTCGATGTTGGCGAGCCGCGTCTCAATCGCCGAGAGCCGCGCTTCCGCGCTGCGCGACATGCCGTGCTGCGCTTCCAACTCCAGCTCGCGCATGCGGAATTTGTGGTGCTTGATGATCCAGATGATCCCGACCGGCGTGGAGAAGACCGCGAGCGCGGCGAGCACCGGCGCGAGGTGTTGCATGAGGATGGCCAGCGACCCCGGGTCCATCTTTCATACCTACTCGCCGCGCGGGGCTTTGCGCAACGGCTAGAATGCCGGCGTGGTCGAGACGCACCTCGAGCTGGAAGCGCTTCGCTGCCCGCGCTGCGCGGGGCAGCTCGTCCTGCGCGTCCTGGCCGACGAGCGGGGTGGCAGTGTTCTATTGACGCTCGACACGGCCTGCGTCGCCTGCGGCGTGTCGCCATGGCTGTCGCCCGACCAGCGCAGCCTCGTCTTCACCCCCGGAGCATCGATCGGCGAGGGGCTCGATCCGGCGGCCGAGGACGCCGACGCCCGTCTCGCCGCGGCGCAGGGCCGCATCGACACGCTGCTGCGCCGGTGCGAGTCGCTCGAGAACGGCCTCGCGGCGGCCCAGCGCAACCTGGCGCGCGCCGAGGTCGACGAGCGGCGGCGGCGGGGCGACGTGGAGGCCGATCTGCGCGGGGAGATCTCCCGTCTCCAGGGCCAGCTCGCCGAGGCGCGCACCGAAGTGCGCAAGGCTGAAGAGGCCACCCGCGGGGAGATCGCTCCCGGAAAGCGGCCCATCGAGGTCGAGTAGCGCGACCCGGAGAGCCCTGTCAGACCCCGGCGGTAGAAACGTCCGGTCACGGTCTGGCTTGACCGCGCCTAGAGAGGGGGTGAGAAGGGCCGCGGTTGTCGCGGTCCGACAAGGAGGGTCGACATGAAGCTCAAGTGGATTGCGTTGATCGCCGCGCTGGCCATCCCCGCGCTGGGATGGGCGGGGACGACGGCTTTGCGCGCCTCGCAGCCGTGCGGAGAGAATTGCCCCTTTCCCTGCCCGCTGAAGGAGAGGTAACGCAGGGTTGGAGCCTGGCGAACGCGCGGAGCTGCGGCGCCTGATGGGGCGCCTCGCGGATGGGGATCGGACCGCCTTCGGGCCGGTCTTTGCCCTGCTCTGGCCGCAGGTTCGCGCGTTCGCCGCGCGGCTCGTCGGACCCGCCGACGGCGAGGACGCCGCGCAGACGGCCCTGCTCAAGATCTTCTCGCGCACGAGCGAGTATGACCGCGAGCGCGACGCGCTCCCCTGGGCCCTGGGCATCGCCGCCTGGGAATGTCGCACGCTGCGGCGCCGCCGGGAACGTCGCAGGGAGCAGTCCGACCCCGCGCCCGAGCGGGCCGTGGACGGCGCGCTCTCGCCGGAAGAGGCGGCGCTCGGCCGCGAGCTGCGCGCGGCGGCGGAGGAGGTGCTGGGCACCATGCGACCCATCGACGTGGAAACGATCATTTCGATCGCGACCGGCCACCGGGCCGTGCACGGCGCGACGTTTCGCAAGCGCCTCGAGCGCGCGCTGGCGCGGTTCAAGCTGGCCTGGAGGGCACGCCATGGTTCCGAGTGAAGCCTTGCTGCAGTTCCGCGCACGTCGGGCGTACGAGCTGGGGCGGCTGCGCTGGTCGCTGCGGCTCGCGCCGGCCGTGATCGCTGCGGCTGCGGTGTCCATTGCGGCGGGTCGGCCGGCGGGGATG
>Ga0209011_1000612_pt1 | contig 13398 bp, 10 predicted proteins | sample BlaSpr_A8_OM1_M3_FD_187986 | JGI IMG/M metagenome (GOLD analysis project Ga0209011, IMG submission 187986) | Forest soil microbial communities from Thunder Bay, Ontario, Canada - Black Spruce, Ontario site 2_A8_OM1_M3 (SPAdes) (version 2) | ecosystem: Environmental > Terrestrial > Soil > Boreal... | reverse complement strand
CGGCTCTGCTCGCCGCCATCCACCTGCTGACCCGGGAACTGTTCCGGCCGCAGCTCCTGCGGCGCTGGGCCTTCGTGCTCTGCGTGTTGGGCGGCGGCATCGGCGCATTGCTGCCGCACGACATCCGCCTCGGGCCGCTCACGACGCACGCGACCGAAATGAGCTCACCGGGCAGTAGCGTCGCCGACCTGATTTCCATGGCGCCGCACCTTCCCTGGGCGCTGGCCTTGCTCTGCTGGACGATGGTGGTCGCGCTGCGGCTGCGTCATCGCGGCGACCGCCGGCTGGTGGCGAGCGGCGTGCTGGCGGTCGTCGGCCTCCAGCTGATCTACCCGCAGCTGGCCCTGCTGGCCGTGGCCACCATCGGTGCATGGGCGCTGGTGCGCCGTCAGCACCGAGCCATCTGGTTTGCGGCCGGGTCGGCGTTGGCCCAGCTGCCCTACCTTGCGTACCTCCTCTGGGTCTGGGAGACGACGCCCGACGCGTTGCGCGTCGTCCGAACCGCGCTCGACGTCGGCGATCCCTTCGGCTTCCTGGTGCTCTCGCACCTGGTCGCCACTGGACTGATCGTGATCGCCGTTTGGAGCCGGAGGTTGCGCGGTGACCTCCTGCTCCCCGCGCTGTGGATCGCGGTGATGACGTTCTTTATGTTCGTCCCCGGGCTCAGCGGCACCCTGGGTCGCAGCTTCATGGCCAGCTCCGTGCCCTTTGGTCTGTGCGCCGCCCCCGGCTTGCTCGTTGTGCTTCGCCGGCTGCGCGCGGTCCGCTGGCGCCGCCGGGTGCTCGTCATCACGCTGGCCGCTTCGAGCTTCTACGGCATCTTCAGCCTGGCGCAGCCCTACTGGATCGCGGCCTTCCGTCTCGATCCCCGGGCCGAGTACGAGAGCCACGGCGAGGCTGCCCTGCTGGCTCGGCTCGCCCCGCACGTGTCGACGCGCGACGTGGTGCTGACCACCTACCTCGACGGGATCTTCGTCCCCGCACAGACGAACGCGCGCGCCTTCAACGGCCACCCGGAGATGACGATCGATGCTCGCCGCAAGTCGGACGAGGCGCTTGCCTTCTTCAGCAGCTGGAGCGCCGCCCGGCGGGCGAAGTTCCTGCAGGCGAACGCTATCGGTTATGTGCTGACGACCGACCCAGCACTTACCGCGCGGCTCGCGCCTGATCCGACTCTGGAGATGATCGATCTCGAGGATACGGCCGCGCTTTTCCGGGTGCGGCCATGAGGCGGCCGTTGGATAGCGCGCTGCTCGCGGTGACCGTGGCGCTGGCTGCCGCCGGAACGATCGTCATCCTCACCCAGTCGCCGGCGTCGCGACTGAGTTCTGACTTCACCATCAACTACAGCGCCGGTGTGCTGATTCGGGAGGGTCACCTCGCCGGTCCCTACCAGCAGGCCGAACTCGCTGAGGTGATGGGCCGCGCCGCCCCCAACGGGGCGATCGATCCGCGGCTGCCGTTCAGCCTGCCGCTTGGCGCGGCCTTGCCCTACGCGGTGCTTTCGCTGCTGCCGCTCGAGCTCGCCTTTCGGCTCTGGCAGCTGATCACCATCGGGCTCGTGCTCCTCGCGGTCCTGCTGTTGCAGCGTGCCGCCCCCACCCTGCCCTCCCCCGCGAGCGGGGGAGGGAAATTCAAGGCGCTGAGCCTGGCGATGCTCGGCCTCCTCGCCGCGATCCCCACCTGGGCGACCTTGACCGAGGGGCAGCCAACCGCGTGGCTTTTTCTCGGAGCGGCGATGGTGGTGCTGACACTGCGCGCGGATTCGCTGGCGCTCTGCGCCGGCGCGGGCCTGCTGCTCGCCGTCAAGCCCCAGTACGTGCCGGCCTACCTGGCCGTCCTCTTCGCGGCCCGCCGCTGGCGATCACTCGCGGCCGCCGTCGCGGGTGCGAGCTTGCTATTGCTGAGCACGCTGGCCGGCGGCGTCGACGCTCTGAGCGGGATGGTCCACAACGCGCTCAGCGCGAACCACGCGGTCGCCGTCCGTCTCAACGAGGCCTGGATCGGCCTGATCGGCCCAGCGCTTCCCGCGGCCACCGCGACCGTGGTGGCGATCGCCCTTTACCTGATGGTGCTCGCCGCGCTCTGGCTGCTGGCGTGGCGGCGTCCCGCCTCGGTTATCGGATTCGCCGCGCTCGCTGGGGCGCTCACGGTGCTCGCCTCGCCGCACGCGCTGCCCCACGATCTGCTCATCCTCGCGGTGCCGGCGTGGCTCGCGATCGTCCTCTCCCGCGAGGGCGCGTTGCCAAGTCCGTTTCCAGGCTTGCTCGCGATCGACATCGCGCTCCTGATCGACCTGCGCGGTCTCGGCGTGCCGCTCGGGCCCATCGTCATGACCGCCGTCGTCGCGTGGTACGGGTGGCAGTTCAGGCAGCGGGCTGAGCAGCGGCGCCAGTCACCGCTTGGTCGGGCCGCCTGACCGATGCCGCGACACGCTCGTGCCGGAGCATCCGCAGCAACAGCGTCCAGAGCAGCAGCAGGCCGAGCAGCTTGACGGAGGTGCCGGCGAGCACCAGCGCCGCCTCGGTCGACGAGTGGACCTGCATGTCGGCCGGCAGCGGGAAGGCGCGGCGGTCCATCCAGCACATCGCATAGGCGGCGAAGAGCCACCAGCCGTAGCGCGCCTCCGGCCGGCGGACAGTGATCCAGGCGATGCCGGTAGCCAACGGGAGCAGCAGGGTCACGAGGTGGTGCTGCCAGGTCACGCTGCTGACGATCAGCAGCGCGGTGATCAGGGCCGCCACGCTCAGCCGCAGCGTCCAGGCCTCGTCGGCGCGGCCACGCGCCTGCCAGAGCGTGATGCCGATGACGATGATGGCGGCGGCGGCGATCACCACTTTGGCGACCGTCTGGGTCGCGCCACCGAAGAGGCCCGGAGCGAGCTCCGCGATACGGCTTACCAATCCGTCGATCGATCCGTTGTCCCAGTTGGCGGTCCCCAGGCCGATGCGGGGCAGGACGACGGTGAAAAATTGCCAGCTTCCCGGAGCGGCCAGGACGGTGACCACGGTGAGCACGACCAGCATCACGCTGCCCATCACGGCGATGCGCCAGCGGCCCAGGCGCGCGAAGAGTGGGATCAAGAAGATCGGCGAGACCTTGAGCGAGGCGGCGGTCGCGATGAAGGCACCAGCCAGACCGGTGTGGCGTCGCAGCGCCGCCCACAGCGTGGCCGTGATCAGCAGCAGCCAGACGGTAGCGACCTGCTGAAACTTGAGGTTGAGGTAGACCGGCATGAAGCCCAGGCTGGCGAGCAGCAGCAGGCGGCGGCCACCGCGGCTGAGCTCCGGGTGGATGCGCAGGATGAGGAGCAGCGAACCGATGAAGGCGGCCTGCACGGCCAGCAGCCAGATGCGCGCTGCGGCCAGCAGGCCGAGGGAGGTCAGGGGCGCGAGCACCAGCGCGAAGAAGGGCGGGTAGATGTATGCGACGACCCAGGCCTGCGTGCCCCAGGAGCGCTTGAAATCGGCGTAGATGTCGGTCCCATGGGCTGCCGCCTGGGCGCCGCCGAAGTAGTTGACGAAGTCGAAGCGCAGACTATCCGGAGTCAGGGTCAGCCACTGGACAACGGACCAGGTCACGTAGTAGGCGCCGATGCCGAGCACGAGGATCAGCAGGACGCGGTCGCGAAAGGCAGTCTCGTACAGCCGCCGGATGCCGTACCAGCGCTTCATGCGGCTCGAGCCTCGGCGATGTCGGTCGGCGTGCGGATCACAACGCGCCGGTGCCAGGCGAGCAGCAGCAGCGCGATCGGGATGGCGGTGAAGCCGTTGAAGAAGCCGATGTGCCATCCGACGAAATAGGCGAAGGGGACAATCGCGAAGGCCCAAACGGCGACCTCCGTGATGACAGCCTCCCAACCACGGAGGTCCGGCGCCAGGAGGAAGGCGAGCACCGGGAGCAGCAGGATGGCGTCGAAGGAGTGGACGTAGGGCAAGATGACGAACCAGAGCAGGAGCAGGCTCAGTCCTCTGGTCAGTGGTGCCCGGACGCGACGCAGCGCCCACGCGGCGTAGGCGCATCCCGCGAGGACCACGATAAGCAGGGCGATGGTCTTGAGGGGGCCACTGAGCGCCGGGTAGTAGAAGCTGTGGATCGAGGCGATGTCCGGCTGCGGCCCCTGCACCGCGCGCCAGTGGGAAAGAATCTCGCTCGGCCAATGAATCAGGACACCCGGGAGGGCGAGGGCCGCGGCGCCAAAAGCGACCAGGCTGCCTGCGGCGAAACTGATGAGCAGCCGCCGAGCGGCGGGGGGCTCGAGCAGCGCGACCACCAGCGGCAAGGCCACGCCAAGATTCGGCTTGATCCAGACCAGCGTCAGCGCCAATCCGCCGGCCACCGGCTGCCCGCGTCCCGCCAGGTACCAGGCGGCGGCGAAGCCGAGGAACACCAGCGCACTCACCTGGCCCTGGAAGATATTGATGAACGCGATCGGGGAGAGGGCGACCGCAGCAACGGCAATCCGCCGGCGCGCGAGCGGCCAGCCCAGGCGTGCAAGGATGAGCCAGCTGCCGATCGCGGTCGCCAGCAGCATCAGGGCGCTGAAGATGGGATAGACCGTCTGCCACTCAAGCCCGGTGAGCGGCTCGAGCGCCAGTGCCAGCCAGGGACCCTCGGGATAGGGGAGGAAGTCGTAGTAGGTTGGGTCGCCGGCACGGATGTGCGCGGGCGCGTTGTAGAGCGCCTCTTCGGTGCGGCTCAGCGCCGCCCAGTCATACGGGTCGGCGCCCTGCGCCGCCACCGTCGCCGCCGCGAAGAAGGCGCGAAAGTCCTGCCCCACCGTCGGCGCCACAGCAAGCTGGCGGACGTAGGCCAGTACCAGTACCGCCGTGAAGATCACGAAGAGCCGCTGCCGGCGGCGACTGCCGCGCTCCGCGGCCGTCATTCAAGTGATGCGGCGGCGTAGTCGCGGTTCGCCGGCGTGTCGCGCATCATGATGGTCGTCTTGTCGAAGGTCTTGAGCTCGAACCAGCCGGTGTATCCAGGGGAATTGTGGAGCTGGCGCAGTTCGGTGATGATCGGATCGTTCGAGTGGAAGATCACCCAGTTGATCTGATAGCGCTCGAAGAGTTGCGCCTGGTCCTGGCCGAGCGACTGCAGATGGTCGTAGTCGCGCAGCAATAGATCGCCATCCAGGGCTGCGTCGCCGAAGATGAAAACCGGCTGGCTGGTGGTCTGCGCGTCCAGACGGAAGATCAAGTAGCCACCCCAGCCGTAGACATTCAGCATGTGCCCGGGTGGCGGGTGTTGCACGAGGAAGTCCGCCGCCTTGATGGGGAAGTCGCGCGCGACCAACTTGCCGTCGACGCGCTGCAGCAGGCTCGGCAGGCTGGCGGCGGCCACGATCGCCAGGACCAGGACGATCATCACGAGATTCAAGGCAAAGGTGACGGGCGTGGTCTTCGGCACACGCCGTGGCCAACGCTGGGAGACACGTTCCCGCGCCTGCTGGGCGTAGTCCGCCAGCGCCGGGACGGCGACCAGCATGAACAATGAGAGGTTGCGCACCGAGTGCAGGGCGAGACCGAGGCCGACCAGCAGCAGGAGGAACTGGCGCGGCTCGATGCGCCGGGACAGCGCGAGGCCGCCGATGATCAGGAAGATCATCGCCTCGAAGGCCCAGATCTGGGTCATCTGGAAATTTGGGGAGAACCACTCGACGATCAGGCGCTGCTGCTCCGGGCTGCCGCCGGTCTGGAAGGGATAGAGGTAGATGTCCCAGCCGTTGGGGTTGACGATGGCGACCGCGATCGAGGCGGCCAGGATAGCCGCCATCGCCCGCAGGCGCGGAAACGGCATGGCCCCCGGACGGCGCAGCAGGTATCGCGACCCCTCGACCAACAGTGCCACCCCGAGAATCGCGTAGCCGAGCACGAACCCGGCGTGGAGGTTGACCCAGACCAGCATCACGGCGGGCAGCCAGTAGAGGGCTCGGCCGCGGCCCTCGCAATAGCGCTTGACCCACAGGTAGGTCAGGGCCGTCAACGCGAAGGTGATCATCTGGATGCGGGGGCCCCAGATGGGATTGGCCGCCGCCACCCCGAGGGCCAGTGTCAGTCCGGCGATCACGAAGTTCACCCGCCGGTCGATCGCCAGATAGACGAGCAGAAAACCCGCCGCGGTGACGGCGCCGAACACGAGGCTCAGCAGCGGCAGGCGGCCGGCTGCGTAGAGCGCCGACATCAAGATCTCGCTGAGCCATTCGTGGGTGATCCAGCGGTGATCGTTGACGGTGAAGGTGTAGAGATCCTGGTGGGGCACCGCGTGGTGGCTCAGGATCCAGTTGCCGGTCGTGATATGCCACCAGAAGTCCGGATCGGTGACCGGCTGGATGGCGGCGATCAGCATCGTCAGGAAGATGGCGATGGTAAAGAAGTGGGGGAGGTCGAGCCAGCGCACGGCTCGGCTCAGCCACTGCTCGCGACCTGGCGGGAGCGGGGACGGGGCGGGGGAACGGGCCAGGGTTGCCAATCTACAGGACGAAGGGGATCAGCCGGCGGGTGTGCCGTGCATAGGCCTCGTACTGCGGATAGGTGCTCCGGAGCATCCGTTCCTCGAAATAGGTGCGCGCCAGCTGAGCGCCGAGGAAGATGGCGAACACCACCGCGTGCAGGCTGAACAGCGTGGGCAGCACCAGTCCAAAGCCGGCGATGATCTCTCCCAGGTAGATCGGATGACGGGTGAATCGGTAAGGTCCACTGGTGACCAGGCCCCGCGCCTCGGGCACGATGCTGAAGCGTCTCCCGAGATAGCTCAGCGAGTACAGGGCCCAGGTGATGCCACAGGCGAGGCAGATGTCGCTGCCGGCCAGCACCCAGATGTCGGTGCTGCGACCCTGGCCCGGGATGAGAAAGAGCCCGTAAAGGACGAAGCTGCCAACCAGGGCCGCCACGATCGCCACCGGGTTGTGATCCCGGGCGATCGCTTTGCTGCGTATCGCATAAATGACGACGAGGAAGCCGAAGAAGGCGACGGTGAGGATTCGGTTGAGGAGGTACATCGCCTGCGTCCGGTCCAGGCTGCCCTGGAACGCGTTCTGGACGCCGGCGAAGGCCAGCTCTGCTTGGATGGCCACCAGGAAGCCAAAGACGCCGATGGGCAGCGCCCGTCCGACGATGAAGGACGCCCTGTCATTCATCTGGTATGGAGATTCAGCGTGAATTCGTCGTTTTTCCTGCTATCATTGGGCCGCCAAACGGGGCTCCAGCCAGAAACCACCAGCGTTTTCCGTAGTCCTAGTAGTCCTATATGAGTGCGATCCAGGCCACGGATGAGATCTTCGATCCATTCGTGTTGATTCACCAGTCGGTCACCGCCCGCCTGCAGATCGTCGAGGCGGAGCTGGAGACGGCTGAGACGAAATCGAGAGAGCTGGAGGCGTCCCTGGAGCGCGTCCGCGACCAGGCCGAGGAATCGCGGGTAGTGGAAAAGCACCTGCTCAACAACCTCAAGCAGTTCTCTCCGTCCGAGGTCCAGGAGACGTTCGCCAACATCCGGGAGACGCAGCTGATCGTGGAGCGGGTGCAACTGGAGTACGAGTTCCTCACGGCGCGCCGCGCCGAGCTCAAGGACCAGGGGCAGTTCCTCAGGTCCGCCAGCCAGATCCTGGCCGACCTGCAGCGGATGTACGGCGAGAACGGTGCGCCTCCGACCGCGGCCGAAGGTGACAAGCAGTTCCGCGACGCGTCGCGCCAGGTGTTCCAGATCATCGAAGAGGAGCGGATGCGCATCGCGCGCGACATGCACGACGGGCCGGCCCAGTCGATGGCCAACCTGGTGCTCCAGGCGGAAATCCTCGAGCGGCTACTCGACCGCAATCCCAAGCAGCTGGTGACCGAGCTGGCGGAATTCAAGAACAGTGTCCGCAACGCGCTGGAAGAGACCCGCCAGTTGATCTTCGACCTGCGGCCGATGACCCTCGACGACCTTGGCCTGGTCCCGACGCTGCGAAAGTTCATCAAAGAATATGGCGATCGCTATGGTCTGGCCACCCGCTTCAACGTCGTCGGCCAGGAGCGCCGGCTGCCGGGCAACACCGAGGGTGTCCTCTTCCGGATCATCCAGGAGGCGCTGACCAACGTCCACAAGCACGCCCGGGCGAAGATGGCGGAGGTCACCATGAACCTTCAACCGAATCGAGTCACGGTCACGATCAAGGACGACGGTCAGGGGTTCGACGTGGCCCGCACCGAGGCCAACCTGCACAAGAACAAGAACCTGGGACTCCTCTCCATGCGCGAGCGCGCCGAGCTGGAGAAGGGAACGCTCGAGATTCGCTCGCAACCTGGCCGGGGCACCGAGGTAAAAGTCGAGATCGCCATCGGCAAGCGATAGCCGCTCGCGCCATCTTGTAACGCGTTTCGCACGAAACGCGGTCACTGTTACCGAGTCGTCAAAAGTTCTTAGCCGTTCCTCCGCGCATCATTCGTTGATTTGAACGCGGGCCAGTGTGAAACTGGGTCCTGTTCGATCTCTCCACAAGGAGGTGAAACTAGCATGTTGACCAACCTTTATCTCAAGCTTCGCGCTCTGCTCAACCGTGAGGAAGGGCAGGGTATGGTCGAGTACGCCCTTATCCTCGTCTTGATCGCTGTCGTGGTTATCGTAGTCCTGATCATCCTCGGCAACCAGGTCAAGAACGTCTTCTGCAACATCTCGGGCGGCCTGGGCCAGTAAGCCCTTTTCGTTCTTGGGAGCAACAAGAGAGAGCCTGCGCGAGCGGGCTCTCTTTCTTTTTCCGGCTTGCGCAAGGAAGAGCGCTCACTGATAGATACATGACCCGAAGGAGCGTCACGCCGTGGAGCGCTGGCGCCGAGTTTCAGGAGGTGAGTCGATTGGCGACGGAGGTTAAGCCGAAGAGCAACCGCATCCTCTTGATCTTCGGTGTTTTCCTTGCCATTGTGGCGTTTGGAGGGGCCTTGCTCGTTGGCAGAACCTCGGGCGGCTCCGTATCGGTTGGAGGATCGAAAAACGTGCCGGCGGTGGTGGCGTTAAAAGACATCCCGGCATCGACGCAGATCACGGCTGACATGGTCACCGTGCAGCAGTTCTCAGCCGACCAGGCGCCGCCCTACGCGTTCCGGGCGAAGGATCTGGTTGTCGGCAAGTTCGCGGCGATCCCGATCCACACCGGCTCGGCGATCATCGACTATGACGTCGTGAGCGACGTCAGCGGCGTCCAGCCGGCGAAGCAGGCGTTCCTGCCCATTCCAGCGGGGATGGTCGCGATGCAGATCCCAACCGGCGAGCTCGTCGGCGCGGGTGGCTACATCCAGCCCGATGACCGGATCGACGTTATCGTCAGCTATCAGCCGAAGGGCGCCCAGCAGCCTGTGACCAAGACCAGCTTTACCAACCTCCACGTGATCCGCGTTGGCCCGGCGGGCAGCGCCAACACCCGAGGGATCACCTCGACCCTGACCGTCATCGTGACGCTCAAGCAGGCTGAGGACCTGAAGTGGGCGTTGGACAACACCAACTACAAGTTCGTCCTCAAGTCGGTCAAGGACTACGATGTCCCCGACCCCGACACCAGCGCGACGACGATGGACAGCTTCACCAGCACGTATCGCATCCGCTAGGACCCACAAACGAAAAAACGTTGACAGGCTCCCCGCGAAATCGGAAGATTTCGCGGGGTGCCTTCTTTAACGAGATGATCAGATGAGCGAGCCAATCAAGGTCCTGATCGTGGACGACATCGCCAGCACCCTGGACAATCTCCAGAAGCTGCTCTCTTTCGAGCCCGACATCCAGGTCGTCGGCACGGCCATGAACGGCAAGGAAGGCATCGAGCAGGCCCAGAAGCTGGCACCGGACCTCGTCCTGATGGACGTCAACATGCCGATCATGGACGGCATCCAGGCCACCGAAACCCTGGCCCAGGAGGTACCCGGCTCACCCGTCATCATCATGTCCGTCCAGGGCGAGCGCGACTACCTGCGGCGGGCGATGCAGTCGGGGGCCCGCGAGTTCCTGATCAAGCCCTTCAGCGGCGATGAGCTGATCGCCAGCATCCGCCGTGTCTATCAGCTGGAGCAGAAAAAGGAGTCATTCCTGGCCAAGACCACGGCTGGGACGGAAAAGGCGCCCGCCGCGCCGGCGGATGGCGAGACCCGTCCCCGGGGAGAACACGGCCAGGTCTTCTTCTTCTATTCGGGCAAGGGCGGCGTCGGCAAGTCCTTGATCGCGGCCAACCTCGCCGTCTCGATGGCGAACGAAACCAAGGGCAAGGTCGCGCTCGTCGATCTGGACCTGCAGTTTGGCGACATCGGCGTGCTCCTCAACCTCGACCACTCGCAGGGGATCACCGACCTGATCGAGAACATCGACCACATGGATCCGGAGTTCATCCGCGAGATCATGGTCGACGGGCCCTTTGGCATCAAAGTGCTGCTCCCACCGATCAGCCCGGAACTCGCCGACCTGGTCACGGTTGACCACGTCCGGCGCATCTTCAGCGAGCTGCGCAAGATGTTCGACTACATCATCGTCGACAGCAGCGCCCACCTCGGCGAGATCAACCTCGAGGTGCTCGACCACGCCGACCGCGTGGTGGTCGTCACCTCCCTGAGCATCCCGGCGATCAAGAACACAAAGCTGGCGTTGAAGATCTTTGACTCGCTTTCCATCCCACCGGAGCGCGTCGTCCTCTTGCTCAACAAGTCCGACGCCCACTCGGAATTCAACAAGGAAAGCGTGGAGGCGAACCTGCGCTTCCCCATCGCTGGACAGATCCCCAACGACCCCAAGCTGGTCATCAACTCGATCAACCGGGGGAATCCCTTCGTGACCACCCACCCGGAATCCGAGATCAGCCAGCGGATTCGCGAGCTGGTCGCCAAGCTGCTCCCGGCGGTGCCCGCCGCGGCGCCGGCGGAGACCTCCGAGAAGAAACCCCGCAAGGGTCTGTTCGCCCGCCGTTAGAAGGGTTGAGATGACCTCGCGGGCTTCGGCCTACCCTGCCGTGCCACCGTGCGTGACGGTGCTGTGCCCATGCGTGGCAGGCAGAAGGACGCCCTGAGGCATGTCGCTCCTGGATCGCGTCCAAAAGCAACAGGCCCCGGATCCGAACGCGCCCCCCGACGGCGCCTACGTGCCGCAGGCGGGACAAACCCCAACCCGCCAAACCCTGGCCGCCGCGACTCGCGCCCGGACGCCGTTCGAGCAACAGGCCGAACGGATCAAGAACCGGCTGCAGGCGCGCCTGATCGAGGAATCGGCCAACGATTCCGGGGACGAGGACCGGGAGCAACGGGCCGCCAAGATTACCGACGCCATGTCCATCGTGATCGCGGAGATGGGCCTGTCCCTGACCAAGCCAGAGAAGCAGCGGCTGCTCGACTCGGTTTTGAACGACTTCCTGGGGCTGGGTCCGATCGAGGCGCTGATCAGCGACCCCACGATCACCGAGATCATGGTCAACGGTCCGGACCAGATTTTCGTCGAGCATAAGGGCAAACTCACCCTCTCCACCGTCCAGTTCGAGAGCGAGGACCAGCTGCGGCGGGTCATCGACCGAATCGTCTCGACCATCGGGCGGCGCATCGACGAGGGCTCCCCGATGGTCGATGCCCGCCTCAAGGACGGATCCCGTGTCAACGTCATCATCCCGCCGCTGTCCTTGAACGGTCCCATCCTGACCATCCGAAAGTTCTCGAAAGACCCCTACAAGATCACCGACCTGATCAAGTTCGGCACCATCACCGAACCAATGGCCCAGTTCGTGCGGGCCTGTGTTCGCTCCCGGCTGAACATGCTGGTCTCCGGCGGCACCGGTTCAGGCAAGACGACGACCCTCAACGTGCTCTCCAGCTTCATCCCGGAGGAAGAGCGGGTGGTGACCGTCGAGGACGCCGCCGAGCTGCAGCTCAACCAGGAACACGTTGTAACACTTGAGTCACGACCGGCGACCGTCGAAGGCCGCGGCCGGATCGCCATCCGAGACCTCGTCGTCAACGCCCTCCGGATGCGCCCGGATCGGATCGTGGTCGGCGAGTGCCGCGGTGGCGAGGCCCTCGACATGCTCCAGGCGATGAATACAGGCCATGACGGATCGTTGACGACTATTCACGCAAACTCGCCGCGTGACAGTTTGAACCGTCTGGAAACGTTGGTGTTGATGGCGGGTGCAGAACTGCCCTCCCGGGCTATCCGGGAACAGATCTCGTCCGCCATAAACGTCATCGTGCAGCAGAGCCGCTTGCGGGACGGGTCGCGGAAGATCATCGCCGTCAGCGAGGTGCTCGGACTGCACGGCGACCAGGTAAAGGTGCAGGACATTTTCGTGTTCAAGCAGACAGGCGTCAGCGAAGACGGTAAGGTGCAGGGCTACTTCACGGCCACCGGCATCATCCCGAAATATTTCGACCACCTGCAGTCGTCAGGCGAGGGAGTGGGGAAGGACATCTTCACGCCAGTGCCGGATCCTGCCGGACAAGGAGGCAACTAAGTGTCAATCCAGCTGGTCTTCGCGGCCATGGCAGCAATCGCGGCGCTGATCGTGGTCATGGCGCTTATGTCCAACAACCGGCAGCCGGGCGAGGGCGTCGAGCTGCACATGGACAGCTACAACCCCGAGGCGGCCGGCAAGAAAGGTGGCCTCTTCGAAGGTTTCCTCGAGGGCTTCAACAAGAGCCTGACCCGCAATAAGGGCGGGCGCAGCTCGCGGCTGACCGATGAGCTGGCCAAGGCTGACCTCAAGCTCCGCGTCTCGGAGTACGTCATGGTCATCGTCGGGCTGATCGTCCTGCTCTGCGCCATCCTGTTCCTCCGCTTCCACAGCCCGGTGCTCGCCTTGATCGGTATTCCCATCGGCTACTTCGCCCCGGGATTCTTCCTCAAGTTCCGGCAACGCCGCCGGCTCAAGGCCTTCAACAACCAGCTGGGCGACACGGTCGTCCTGCTGTCGAACGCACTCAAGGCCGGCTACTCGTTCGCCCAGGCCATGGCCACGATCGCGAAGAGCTCCTCACCGCCGATGGCGGACGAGTTCAGCCGGGCGGTACGCGAGATGAACCTCGGCGTGTCGGTCGATGATGCCTTGCAACACATGGTGAAGCGCATCGAATCCGAGGACTTTGACCTGATGGTCACCGCGGTGCAAATCCATCGAGTGGTCGGTGGCAACCTGGCCGAGATCCTCGACACCATCGCCTTCACCATCCGGGAACGTATCCGGATCCAGGGCGAGATCCGCACACTGACCGCGCAGGCCCGCGCCTCCGGCTACATCATCACCGGCCTGCCCTTCGCGCTGGCACTCATCCTGACCTTTATCTCGCCGACTTACATCACGCCGCTCTTCCACGAATGGCTTGGCTACGTCCTGATCGGGATGGGCCTGGTCTCGATCGCGATCGGCTACGGCATCATCTCGAAAATCACGAACATCCAGGT
>Ga0209011_1000610_pt1 | contig 13416 bp, 9 predicted proteins | sample BlaSpr_A8_OM1_M3_FD_187986 | JGI IMG/M metagenome (GOLD analysis project Ga0209011, IMG submission 187986) | Forest soil microbial communities from Thunder Bay, Ontario, Canada - Black Spruce, Ontario site 2_A8_OM1_M3 (SPAdes) (version 2) | ecosystem: Environmental > Terrestrial > Soil > Boreal... | reverse complement strand
TGGTTTCTGCGCGCGGCCGCCAGGCATGTTCTCGCTGGAGGGCACGACGGCAATCACTTTGCATGACGGCTTGAGCCGAGCGATCGCCCGCATCGTGCCCAGCATGGCAGCGCCGCCGCACATGTCGTACTTCATCTTTTCCATGTCATTTGCGGGCTTGATCGAAATTCCGCCGGTATCAAACGTGATCGCTTTGCCGACCAGGCCGAGAACGGGAGCTCCTGGGTCCAATTTCTCCGGGGTATAGGTGATTACGATCAGCCGAGGCGGCTCGATGCTGCCCTGCGTAACGGAAAGCAAAGCCCCCATCTTGAGCTCTTCGATCCTTTTTTCGTCCAAGATGTCCACGGTGAGACCTGCTTCGCGCGCCATCGCCTCCGCCCTGGCGGCCAGCATGCGCGGGGTCAGGCGGTTGGCAGGCTCGTTACCGAGTTCTCTTGCGAAGTTCTGGGATTCCCCGAGGATGCGCCCGCGATCGAGGCCTCGATCCGCATCGGCGCGCGAAGTTTCTTCCCAGCCGGCTATCGCCGCGGCGGTGATTTCAATGCCCGGCTTCTTGTCGGTTTTATACTTGTCCGAATCAAAATTTGCCAATAGGAACCCTTCCACGACGGCCTGGGCGGCCTCGGCGCTGCGGTCCTTTTCCTGCACCAGAAACGTCACGCGCTTCACTTGCTTCGACTTCAGCGTTCGCACGGCCGCACCTGCGAGCTTTCGAAGCTCGACCGTCCCGAATTTGTCTTTTTTCCCCGCCCCGAGGATCAGCAGGCGTTGCGCCGCGAGGCCTTGCGGATAGTGCAGCAATGTGGACTCCAGCATCTTCCCAGTAAGTTCTCCGGAAGCGGAAAGTTTCGAAAGCGCGCCGCCCGTCGCCCCGTCGAGTGCCGACAGAAAACCGTCGACAGGTTTGTCCTGCTCGAATGCATAGGTGACCAGTGCGTCGGTGTCGATCTTTGCAAAAGGCCGGGTGTCTACTGTGATCTCCATGTGTCCCCTTCTTCGAATGAAATGGCGCCGCCCTTTGGGCAGCGCAGAACTAAATTTCCTGCGGGCTAGCGGCGGCGAAACTTGTACATGGCCTCGCCGACCTCCCTCTTAGCCTCTTTGTCTTTCTCCGTCTGGCGGCGGTCCCATTTCTTCTTCCCCTGGGCCAGGGAAATTTCGCATTTGGCGATGCCGTCCCGGAAGTAGATCCGGAGGGGCACCAAAGTCAGTCCCTTCTGATCTGACTTTCGGTCCAGCTTTTCGATCTCTTCCTTCTTTAATAGGAGTTTCCGGGGCCGCAGAGGTTTATGGTTAAATGGTCCCCCGGGAAGATACTCTGCAATGTGGCAATTGAGAAGCCAGACAGCTCCCGCGCGGATTACGGCGTAGGCATCGCGGATGTTCGCCTTTCCTTCTCGTAACGATTTCACTTCAGTCCCAAGCAACACCAACCCTGCCTCGTGCTTCTCAAGAAGATGATAATTGTAAGAGGCAGCCCTGTTTTGAGCGACCAGCAGCTCGGCCGGTTTCCCCTGTTTTTTCGGTGGTTTTGCCACAGGGTTGTATCTTAGCTGCCGCTAGTTACTAGAAGCAAGCTCGTGCCTTGTCCGAGTATTGTGCGGGTGCTAGACTGATTCCGCTTGAATGAAAAACATGGAGCGCGGATGAAACACCGGTATCTTTCTGGACAGATTCTGATCGTAACAGCCGTCCTCCTGGCGGGCTGCGCCAAGGGAAATCAGCAATACAAGGCCGGCACTAAAGCAGAATCCCTGAATGACTACGACACCGCCCTGCAAAACTACAACCAGGCGCTCCAGGCCGATCCAAATAACACAGAATTCAAGTTGAAGGCCGCCAGGGCGCGCTTTGAAGCGTCCCAGTGGCACGTGGACCAGGGGCGGCACCTCCGAGAGCAATCCAACCTGGAATTGGCGCTAGCGGAATTCCGCAAGGCCGCGATGATAGACCCTTCGAGCGCCGTAGCGGCGCAGGAGGTCCAGGCCACAATGGCCTTGCTCGCCGCCAAACAGGGTGCGACGCAGAATTCCGGTCCAACCTCGCCGTCTGCGGAAGAACCCAGGCTGATGGCCGGGCCGCCGCAGTTGGAACCACTCTCGCGCGCGCCCGTCAACATGAAGGCGACCAACGATGCAAAGGCCGTCTTTGATGCGGTGGGCAAGCTTGCGGGCCTGACGGTGATCTTCGATGTGGATTTCACTTCGCGGCGCATTTCCGTCGAACTGACAAACGTCACGCTGGAACAGGCGCTGAACATCGTGGCCCTGCAAAGCAAGGCGTTCTGGCGTCCGGTCACCTCGAACATTATTTTTGTGGCCCCGGATCAGGCGCAAAAGCGCAAAGACTATGAGGAAGAAATCGTAAAGACTTTTTATCTGCGCAATACCGTGCTACCCCAGGAACTCACAGAAATTGTAACGAGCATTCGCCAACTGCTCGATCTGCGGCGCGTGCAACAAATCAACGCCCAAAACGCGATTGTGATCCGCGATACTCCCGACCGGGTGATGCTAGCTCAGAAGATCATCGACGACATTGATAAGGCCAAGCCGGAAGTGGTGATTCAAGTCGCCGTGATGCAGGCGCGGCGCGACCGGCTCAGGAATATCGGGATTCAGCCGGGCACTTCCGCTTCGCTTACGTTTACGCCGCCTACCACCACGACACCCAGCGGCTCTACACCTGCGGCTACGGCTGCTCTCGCGCTGAATCAGCTGCAACACCTTTCGACCGCGGATTACAGCCTAACGCTGCCCGGCGCGCAGGCAAATTTCCTGATGACGGACAGCTCGACGCACATCATCGATAACCCGGAAATCCGCGTGGTCGATGGACAGACTGCCAAACTTCGCGTTGGCGATCGAGTCCCGGTCGCAACCGGAAGTTTCCAGGCGGGCGTTGGTGTTGGAAGAGGAACAGGGGGAGGCCTCGTCAACCCCCTGGTGAACACGCAATTTCAGTATTTGGACGTCGGCGTGAATGTGGACGTGACGCCGCGGATACATCCCGATCACGAGATCAGCTTAAAAGTGAACGTGGTCGTCTCGTCGGTCACCGGGACGGCGAGCATAGGCGGGATCAGCCAGCCGATCATCAGCCAGCGAAGTATCGAACACGATGTGCGCCTGAAAGACGGTGAAGTCAACGTTCTTGGCGGACTGATCGAGCGGACGGACGTGAACACGATCAACGGGTGGCCGGGACTGGCCAAGCTACCTTTCTTCCGCTACTTCTTTTCGAGCGACAACGTAGATCATCAGGAGAACGAAGTACTGATCGTATTGATCCCGCACATCGTCCGGCTCCCGACGATGACGGCTGAAAATCTGCGCAGCATCGCGTCGGGAACGGACACGAACGCGGAAGTACACTTGGAAAACGTAGTAATGGCGCCGCCGGTGCCGAGCGCGCAAACCGTCGCAGTTCCCGTGCAGCCGCAGCCTGCCGCAGCGGCCACGCCGCCGGCTCAAGGGCCGGCAACACCCCAGAACCCATCGTTGCGATTCGATCCCGGCAGCGTTTCGGTGCGGCCCGGCGAAACAACGACGATTGGCGTGGTCGTGCAGAATGTCCAGGACTTGTATTCCATCCCGATGCTGCTGCAGTTCAACCCGGCGGTTATTTCCGTCGAGGACGTGCGCCAGGGCGGGTTCCTTTCGGGAGGGACACAGGACATTGCCATTGTCGAACGCGTGGACAAGGAGCGAGGGCAGGCGATCATTTCCGCGACGCGCATGCCGAATACTCCCGGCGTGAGCGGCTCGGGCACGCTGGTCGGAATCGTCGTTCGCGGCGTTGCGCCGGGCAATTCGCAGCTTTCCATCGTGCAAGTGAACGCGAAAGATTCACAACAGCGGCCGATCCAGATGGTGACCAGCGAGTCCACCATCCGGGTTCAGTAGCCGCAACGGATATTTCATGCAGCAACATATTTCACAACTACGCGAACAGCGAAACATTCAGGCGGGGATGACCCTGCTCGAATTGATTATCGCCTGCGGAATTCTCCTGGTGCTGTCTTCGGCCGCGCTGCCACTGGCCCGAATGACGATAAAGCGTACGCGAGAAGCTGAACTGCGGCGCGATTTGCGCGAACTGCGAGATGCAGTCGATCGGTACAAGGACGCGGCGGACAAAAACTTGATCCGCATCGAGGTGGGCAGCGAAGGGTATCCGCCCGATCTCGAAACGCTAGTTAACGGAGTCACAGTCAGTGTCGGCGGCACTTCCCAGATTGGCGTCAGCGCCGCTGCCTTGGCAGCAGCAAGCGGCACGGCGCAGGGGGCCGGAATTTCCAGCCAGTCGAGTCAGTCTGCCTCCGCGACGCCGTCGAAGGTGCGATTCCTCCGAAAGATTCCGGTGGATCCGACGACCGGGAAGGCCGAATGGGGATTGCGCTCCGTGCAAGATGACCCCGACTCTCATAGCTGGGGTGGGCACAATGTCTTTGACGTGTATTCGCTTTCCACGGACGCTGGGATCGACGGAACAAATTATGCGGATTGGTAGAAAGCCGATGCGTTCCATCGCTCTTCCCCTCTTCGCGGGAACGCTCCGCAAGAACGGGCGTGGATTCCGTGAATTGGGATTCTCCCTGCTCGAATTGATGATCGTACTTACGATCATCATGATCCTGGCGACGATCGCGGCGGGGCGCTACGACCGGTCTGTGCTGCGCTCGAAAGAGGCCGTACTTAAACAGGATCTCTATACGATGCGTCAAGCCATCCAGCAATATACGCTCGACAAACAGGCTGGGCCGGGATCTCTCGATGACCTTGTTGCGGCAAAGTATTTGGGCGCAATTCCCGTCGATCCCATTTCACGCGCGAAGGATTGGAAGACGGACTCGGAGGATATCCTCCTTTCTCCCGTGCAAACCTCACCCGGCATCACTGACGTACACTCCGCTTCCGAAGCCATTTCTCCGTTCGAGAACACTCCTTACAGTTCGTGGTAGTTGCGGGAGCTTTGTCCCTCCAGATTTATTTCGGGCAAGTGAAACGACGCTGTCACTCACGTAGGGTCCCAATGCGGAGGCTTTCTTCTCTCCAGCATCACTTCAGCAGCCCAGCGTCCCAGGTAAACCGAAAGCGCCACGCCGTGTCCGCTGTAGCCTCCGAGTACCACGGCGCGGGAGCTCCGAGGGTGCAGTCGGAATACGGGCCGCCACTGGTCCGCGATCAGGATTGGTCCTCCCCATCGGTGCGTGAACTCGACGCCACGCAAGACTGGGTGTAATCCGCGTACGCGGCGCTCAAGCCGCGTGATCAACTCAGCCGCTTGCCCGGTGGCGATGTCAATCTCGACCAACTCCCGCCAATCGTTCAAATGCACAAGTCCACTGCCAAAAATAACTCCACCGTTAGACAGGAGGCGGCCCCACAAGTAGGGAAAGTCAATCGTGTAGAAGGGCTTTCTCGATCCCAACCCTAGGGCCCCCCGCTGCTCTTCGGTGAGAGGCTCGGTCGCAACAGCCAGGGTAAATTTGGGCTGTGCGCGCTGGACCAGATCGCTCAGTTCAAGTGACATTGCATTGGTTGCAAGCAACACGGATTGAGCGTGAACTTCATTGCCTCCGACGTTTAACCGCAAGGGCTCCTTGAATTCGATGTTTTCTACCGCGGCATTCTCAAAAATGCGCACGCCCAGCCGATCCGCGCAGCGCGCCAGCCCACTCGCAAGTTTTCCGGGATCAATCGTGCCCCCAGAGACCTGCTTAACGGCGCGGAGATCCCCAGAATCTGTCCAGGCGATAGGAGAGTCCGGCAAACCATCGGTTCGACCTAGTTCCCACACACCGGTAAGTGAAAGATCGCAATCCAATGCCAACTCTTTCACGATGTCCGAAAATCCAGCCAGCACCTCACCTAAGCCCGGCAGATCACCGGCGGCGGTTTCTGCCAGCGTCATTCCGCCCGTATGGCCACTGGAACCAGCGCCGACGTGACTGGATTCAAACAGAGCAACGCTTTTTGAAGGTTCAAACCGGCGCAGCCATGCCGCGGCCGAAAGTCCCGTGAATCCGCCGCCGATCACGGCGAAATCTACTTCTTTGGGGATTGGCCTGGCTGCGGAGCGAAAATCAATTCTCCAGGGCGGTTCACCCCAACGAGTCTTGAGTTTGGAGCCTGGCATGCGTTATCTCCGTCCGAAAAATCGGAGTAGTACTTCGGCTTGTGCCGCTTTGCCCGCTAGGATTGTTGCAGAACTGAGCAAAATGTCTGTAGGGAAATGTCTGTAGGGAAAACTTCGAGGATTCGTTTGCTTCCGGTTGCGGTGCGCTCACCCGAACAGGACTGCCCGATCGTTCACTCGCCAACGCCAAGCACAAAACCTGTAAAACGCCGCTGGTTGCCAGCAAACTGTCCGAACAGAGGAGAAGTAACGTTATAGAAAACGTCGTGCGGATTGTGATGATTCGTGGCGTTGAGGGTAAATACCCCCAGGCGGATCTTGCGGCCCTTGGAACTATCCAGGAACGGCAGATGGATCACGATGTCCCGGTAGATTTTTGCGTCCAGCGAAAAGTATATCGGGAAGCGCAAACTATTCGGCGTGCCTGCGTAATTCTGTAGAACGTCCAGTGGTGAATACGGAAACCCCGAATGCACGTCAGCGACCGGGCTCGCGATCAGCTTCCACCAGGGAAGATGGAAGAGGCCCGAGGCAAGAACACGATGGGGAACGTCCGAGGATGAAATGCCGTAAACATTCGGACGGATCACCGGAGCTTGGACCGGGACAAACGTATCCGAAAGTGCGTTGAGATCACTGCGCGCGCGACTCCAGACGTACGTGAAATTTAGATCCGCGGTTTCACTGGGCCGATAGTGGGCTGTCACTTCCGCTTGTCGGTACTGCGAAGTTCCTGTATTCCTGAGCGCCAGCACGCCATTCGTTCCGCTCGCGGGAAGCATCGGGTCCACGATGAAGAGATCCCTTGTATGGGTGTCAAGGTAACCAATCCGGATGCTGATATTCCTGCGCACCGCGCTTTCGACTTCCATGTTCCAGGTAAGTGTACGAGGAGTGCTGCTGGGATTTTGCGATGTCGGAGAATTCGCAGTTGCACCTGCGGGCAGATAAAGATTTTGCAGAGTGATCGGCGGGCCCACAAGCGCACCAGACGAATTGTACAAGCTGATCAGGCGCTCCTGATTGTCAGCGAAGCCGGCCGCCAGCAGTGGGACATGGCCGTAAAGTACGCCGGCGCCGGCACGAATTACCGTCTTCCCGCTTCCTAATGAATACGCAAAACCACCTCGCGGAGCGAAGGCGAGACTCCGGCCGATGGATTGGCTCGAAACGCGCCCACCAAAATTTAGGGACAGGTTGCTTGTCAGAGTCCAGCGGTCCTCCGCAAATTCCGAGATTTCCTCGCTGGTTGCTTTCAATAAGCCGGCGCCTTGAAAGTCGATTTGCTCGACCAGCGAACCGTCTTGCGCGGTGAGCGAGCTGCCTTCCGCCCGCAACTGAATGGGGTGAGATACGCTGCTCCCGCCGTAAGTCCGGTACAAGACGTCTGTTCCAAATTTCAGGTCATGACGGCCGTGCCAGGATTTTGCCGGCAACTGGACTGTTGGCAGGGCTTCTACTTGATTGGCTTTGCGGGCCCAGGCGTTGAAAAAATTTCCGGCCCAGCCTTCGGGAGTAATTTCCAGGTCGGCCGGCCCCTGGCCGTAGGAGCTGCTGTCGAAACGCGTGTAACGAACGACCGTGTTGAGAATCGCCCCTGAACCAAACTGGTAGGTATCTGAGATGCCGGTGGACACTCCTCTTCTTCGATAGTCCACCGATGCACTTTGGGGGATCAACGTATTGATATTTGTGAACTGGAGATTCTGCGGGAAGAAATTGATGTTGAGGTTCACCACGTGCCGCGGCGAAAAAGTGGCCTGAAATTCGGTGAAGGAGTTGAAGCTGCGCCTGTACGTCTCATTGAAGGGCCACGACAGCCCGCGCACCGGATCCCTCCGAAATTCGTACGTCAGGTTTTCGGAAAAACTATATTTGTCATTCCCCAGCGGACCGCCGAATTCCACCCGTGGCGTCATATTTGCCAGCCCTACAAGGTCGCCGTTCTTTGCCCGGAAGGCCGGTATGAAATCGAACACCTTAAATTTCCATGTTCCCGGGGGAGGTTTTAATTCGATCCTCGTCAAGCCGCCGGAAAATCCTCCGAATTCGGAACTATCCGGCGTGTTATAGACTTGAATGGATTGAATGACGCCGGGAGGAATAGGAATCCCGAAGCTCCCAGCCACGGGGTCCACGTTTTCCGCCGAGTCCACCAACAACATGCCCTGGCTTTCCGTCTGGCCGTTGAAATTCAATTTCCCTTCGTGCGTTCGAATCACACTGGGTGAATGCGACAGGGCCTCCGCCAACTCCTGAGTGCGTAGGGGCAGGGCCTCCAGTTGCTTTTCGCTGACCGTGGCGGTGGCGCTCACGCTTTGCGTGGCAACATCGGGGGCTTCCGCTTGAACCTCAACTTGCTCACTAATGGTGCTAATCTGCAGCGGGGCGTCCAGGACAGCGGCCTGACCCGGGGTCAGCATTACCGTCGCTGTCCACGGCTTGAAGCCCTCCAAAGAAGCTTCCATGGTGTAGCTTCCGGGAACAAGCTGGGAGAACTCGTAGCGTCCTTCAGCATCCGTCACAGTCGATTTGGATGTCGACGCGTGGGCCGGCCCCGTCAACTTAACGGTGATACCCGCGAGGTTATTTGTTGAGCCTTCGCCAGTAGTAACTGTAACTCTGCCGGCTATAGTCGCAGTCGAGGACTGCGGGACTGCACCCGGTCGCTGGGCAAATCCGGGAATCGCGCAAATCGACAAGGCTAGCAGCAGCGCCCCGAGCAACGGGAAGGACATGGATTTGGCCGAGTTACGGTCCATATTCACCGGCCCACTCCTCGACCGAATTGCGGCACACGTGTGCGGGGAGTCCATTCAGTTTTGCCGCTGTGTGGACCGTATTCCACCTCGGCATGCCGGTCGTTATGCAAGGGTATGTTCTCTCCTAAATTTGACCACGTGGATCCCAAGATAAAGAGGTCTATCTGAATAAATTGCGGGCAATCCTATGGTCCCCCCATTTGACTCTGAAACCAAACGTAACGTTGCTTTGATTTTCTCAAACGGTTACCCGCGTCAACGGAGGTGATCGGGACAACAGCGTGTTGACAGCGTATGGATGCCTTGCTATGTTCATCGCTCCAATAGGGATATGCGTGAGGAACGCCGGCACTTTTCGGGTCGCAGTTCGTTCCGTTCGCAGCACATCTCACGAAACACTTTAACGAAAGAGAGTCTGATGAAGATCGATATCTTCTGCCATATCTTTCCGCAAAACTTCTACGATCGAATGCGAAAGCTACCGGAAAGCGGTATAAAAATGCGCTCTCTGGGCGTCCCGGCTATGGTGGATTTGGACATTCGTTTCCGCATGATGGACCGGTTCGGCGACTATGTCCAAGTCGTCAGTCTGGCTTCCCCGGCGCTTGAAGCTTTAGGGGACGCAAAACATTCTCCAGAGTTGGCGCAAATTGCCAATGATGGCCTGGCGGAGCTCGTCCAAAAGCACCCCGACCGCTTTCCCGGCTTCGTTGCCGGGTTGCCGATGAACAATCCCAAGGCAGCGGTCGAGGAAATCGAGCGCGCGGTGATGAAATTGGGAGCCACAGGAGTCCAATTCTTTTCGAATGTGAATGGGAAGCCTCTAGACGATCCTGAGTTCCTGCCCATCTTCGAAAAGATGGCGGAGGTGAACCTTCCGATCTGGCTCCATCCCACGCGCGGCGCAGGTTTCCCGGACTATCAAACGGAAAAAAAATCGAAATTCGAATTGTGGTGGGTGTTCGGATGGCCGTATGAAACGTCGGTGGCGATGGCGCGGATCCTGTTTGCGGGCTATTTCGACCGCTTTCCGAATCTCAAGATCATCTCGCACCACCTGGGCGCCATGATTCCCTATTTTTCAGGGCGAACCGGCCCTGGTTTGGACCAGCTTGGCGCCCGAACTCCCGATGAGGATTTGACCGTCTATTCCCGGCGGCTCAAGAAACGCCCTCAGGAATATTTCAAGATGTTTTACGCGGACACCGCGACGTTTGGGTCGCGCGCCGCTTTGCAATGTGGGCTGGAATTCTTCGGGGCGGATCAAGTCCTGTTTGCATCCGATTCGCCGTTCGATCCCGAGAAGGGGCCGGGGTATATTCGCGAAACGATTCGTTGCCTCGAAGAAATTCCGATTTCAGCCGAAGATCGCGCCAAGATTTACGAAGGCAATGCGCGCAGGCTGCTGCGGCTGAAGCTGGCATGAAGATTTCCGCGCTCGCTTAGTCCGGAATCGCGTCCTGCCGTGGTTCAGGCAGCCAAAAACTCGCAATGAAACCGATCGCGTAAGCGAGAAAGCCTACAATGCCCGCCGCGTAGGCAAGCTGGCGCGTAACAGTGCCTCCGGGCATTTGCAACACGATCGAGGTCGTGATTAGAGCCGCGGATGTCCCCAGCATCCTCCCACCCACATTAGCCGCGAAGCTTTCACCGGTGCCACGCAAGTGTGTTGGGTAAAGTGTGGGCAGATAATTTCCCCAAAAACTGAACTGGGCCACGGACACGACTCCTAGCGCAAATATGCCCCAGGCAGACATGTCTGCATCGCGGAACGCGGGAAGAAAAACGACCAATGGGATTAAAAGCAGCCCGGGAATCTGAAAGATGTGGAGCAGCCGTTTCCGGCTGAGAATAAAGACAGCAAGAACTGCCATCAAAATACGGCCAAACAGACCTCCTAGTTCCTGAGCTCCTTGCAAGAAGCTGACAACTTTTTGTTGGTCCACATGCGGCAGATTTCTGACTCCGGGCCCACCGGGAATGATCCGTGCAAAATGCTGCAGCATTCCAAACGACGCAGCGTACGCACAGGCCATCATCAAGCAGGTCAGCAGCGCTGTTTTCCGGAATTCGGGATGGAACAGCTCCAGAACACTGGGGCGCTTGAGCGTCCCCTCTTGCTTCTTCTTCAGCCAAACGGGAGATTCGGGCAAGAACGGGCGCACCACAAGCAGCGGGATGGCTGGGAGAATCCCCCACAAAACCGTGTAGCGCCATGCTTCATGGCCACCACGAATGGCAGGAAGCACATGCCCGACCGTCAGATTCAAATAATTCGCTCCGCTCATCAGCAGACCGCCGGTGGAAGAAAACGATTGCGTAATGCCGAGGATGGCCTCCCGTTGTTTGCGTTCGGCGAATAATTCGGCGAGCCACGCTGTTGCCGCCACGAATTCGACGGAGACCCCTACCAGCGTCGTGCAGCGGAAAATCAGCAATTGCAGTGCGGATGTCGAATAGGCCGTAGCAAAGGCGGAAAAGCAGAACAGCAGAATGCTCCAAAGCAGGATGCGGCGGCGGCCCAGACGATCGATGAAGTATCCGCCGAGCAAGCCGAAAATCCCGCCGGCGATTGCGGGGACATAGAACAACATGCCAATCCAGTGATTGAAAACCGCGCTTCCCGGCTTGGCCGTAAGGAATTCGCTCAGGGCGGGTTGAACTGTCAGCGTCAGGACAAGGAGTTCATAGGTGTCGAATGCGAACCCAATGCAAGCCACGCCGCAAATGAGCCATTGAATCGGTGTCAGCCGGAACAATTTGTTCTGTGACGTGGAAGGGGACACGTATTCTCTCCGAAATACTTTGTATTTCTCTTACCCGCGCCTTCGTGACTGGAGCGATTGATTGTCGCGGGAACGTAACAGACATTCTGATTTACTGTCAACCAGATGTAGATTCTTATTGCAAACAGTGAGCACACGGCTGAGGTAAAATAGATTCGCGGTTAGGTCTTGGGGGCTTGTACACGGTGAGGCATGGCAGAGGCTAAGTCAGGAAAAGCAACCCTTAACCTTGCCTGTAACTCCAAAGATAGTGGAACTTGTTTAATATCGGGAGACAATCTTCATAGGCGATCGGGGATGTTTTCTCTGTGTTCTCTGCGCGCTCTTTGTTATTCCCCTCCATGTTGCGGGCAAAAAAGGAGTTTCACCACAGAGCGCACAGAGAACACGGAGAAAAAACAGAAAGGGAGCGAGCTATGGCGGGCAATCTATTGGAGCGGGTTGCGCAGAATCAATGGCGAGCCGCAATCACCGTATTGACGTGTTTGGCGGGGCTCTGGCTGTTCATGCCACTCTCAGCGCAGCAGCAGGGGCCGATGAAAGCACCTGCGGGAATGCCCGCGCCGCCGAGCGAGCCGAAGCCGGTGGCTGCCGCACCGGCGCAAACTGCGACGCCAAAGAGCGCCCCTGCCGCCGCTTCGACTGAACCTCCTCCTATTCCAATCGATCAAATTATCCAACGATTCGCGGCACGTGAAGCTGAATTCAAAACCGAGCGCGACAACTTCACGTACACGCAGACTTTTATTATCCAAACGCTTGAGGGCGGCCGGGTAGACGGCGAATACCGGATGACCAGCGAAATTGTGTTTACGCCAGCGGGCAAGCGGTACGAAAAAGTGACCAGCGCCCCTCCACCGACTCTCGAGCGCATTTCTCTATCGCAACAGGATTTGGACGACCTGGAGCATGTGCAGCCGTTCGTCCTTACGACCAGCGAATTGCCCAAGTACAACGTCAAATATGTGGATCACGAGCCGCTCGATGAACTCGGCACCTATGTGTTCGAGGTTGGCCCGAAAACGCTCGAGAAAAATCAGCGCTATTTTCAAGGACGCGTCTGGGTGGATGACAAGGACTTCGAAATCGTCAAGAGCGACGGAAAAGCTGTTCCTGATATCAAGAAGAAGGGCCAGGAAAACGTTTTTCCACGTTTTGAAACATTCCGCGAAAACGTGGAAGGCAATTACTGGTTTCCGACCTACACGCGATCCAATGACGTGCTGCATTTCAGCAGCGGCGACGTACCCATTCGGATGACGGTTCGATACGAGAACTACAAGCGGTTCGGCGTAACGATCAAGATCGGAACTCCGACGCAGAAGGAAGAAGATAAGCAATAGTCGCTTTGGGCCCAAACGCGTGCCCGGTCAGCATACAGGCGTCGCGGATTTGATTCCGCTCCGGCTTACGCGTAGCGGAACAGCGCCTTGAATCCATAGTCCATGTGCTGCTGGATGTGACAGTGGAATAGCGTCAAACCGGGCTGGTCCGCGACCATGTCGACCGTGGCGCGTCCATAGCCAGGCACCACGACCGTGTCCTTCATGATTCCCGCCGTAGCCTTCCCGTTAATCTCGACCAGTTCGAAGGAGTGCCGGTGCATGTGCAACGGATGCGCGTCTTCGCTGCGATTGCGGAACACCAAACGGTAGCGACTTCCCTTCTTGAGGACAAATTCCTGGTCGTGAGGATATTCCTTCCCGTTGACCGTCCAGCTATTA